>Ga0180220_1000143_pt1 | contig 113190 bp, 110 predicted proteins | sample eDN5th37CBELigBY_FD_151335 | JGI IMG/M metagenome (GOLD analysis project Ga0180220, IMG submission 151335) | Enriched backyard soil microbial communities from Emeryville, California, USA - eDNA 5th pass 37_C BE-Lig BY (version 2) (version 2) | ecosystem: Environmental > Terrestrial > Soil >...
TGTCGGCAGCAGCAAGAAAAAAATCGGCAACGGCTCTGGGCATGGTCATGGCACCTCGAGATGTCCAGGTCATAGTTTACCCAAGTTCGATGTTATTAGCATCAAAATTAATCAGACAGCACACTAGGGGGATACTACAAAGCAAATTTGCCGACGGTGTTGGTCAACCGTGGACCTGCCTGGTCAATTGCATTCGTGCCTATAAAAGGCAGGGCGGAACGCCCTGCCCGATTTTCTGGCTCTCACATCTCCCCACGTTCGGCGAGCGAGATCGTTTCTGACGCGGTCACGATGACATGGTCAAGAAACCGCACATCAATCAAGGCCAGCGCTTTCCTGAGATGCTGGGTCAGATTGAGGTCGGCCATGCTCGGCTCGGACGAACCGGACGGATGGTTATGCGCCATGATCAAAGCGGCAGCATTCAGCCTCAATGCCGTTTTCACGATCTCACGCGGATACACGCTCGCCTGATTGATCGTACCCAGGCCTTGCTCCATGTAGCGGATAGGCTTGAACTTGCTATCCAGATACAGGAAAGCCGCGCACTCATGCCCCAAGCCGGCCAGCTTAGACTGGAAAAATTTGCGTACTTTCTGAGGGTTGTCCACTGGCTGTGACTGCGGCAACAGACTTTCTGCAGCCATGCGGCCCGCTGCAAGAATCATGTCATCGCTGGCCAGCTTATAGCGACCGCTAGGGCCCCGCACGTAGAGTGCAGGGGTAGCGTTCATGTTGTCATAGCTCAGCGCGGCGGTTTGGTGTTCCATGGTTGTTTTCTCCTTTCGGGGTTAACCGGCTACCGGGGCCGAAGATTCCGAGCCTTTTGTAGGTTTTGCGGTGACCGCAGTCCTACGTCTGGCCCGGAGTGCCACCGTTGCCGTGAGTTCGTCGCCTTGCCGCGCTGGATCAAGGAAGGACGACGGGAAAGGGGCTGGCACGCAAGCCGCAGCCTGAAGGAGAACGAAGAGAACCGGAGGGACCGGGTGAGTACCCGGCGAAGCGAACCCCTTGGATGAAGGAGTGGAGTGATACTGTCGGCGTTTTAGGCGGCGCACTCAGGGCAATGGCTGCCCTTGCCACATAGAAGGATTGTGGATACCGGCCGCGCGGCGAGCGCCTTTATCGCCCGCAGGCGATCCGAACTGCTGGATCGTTTTTTCCCGACCAATCGCCGAACGCCAAGTAGATCGCCCCGTGAGGTCTGACTCTGTACCGATTCAGATGACAAAAATGTAATGCGCGCGAAATGTAAATCGGCACGTAGACGTGGCATGATTGACAACAGTCGGGCGCCGACGCTACGGTCGTTTACTTGCTGTGGCGCGCCCTAACTGACGTTCTCTAAAGGATTGACGAACAGAGCCATGACACAGAAACAGCGTGATGGTCATCATAAGAATGATCAACGGAATCATCCAGGCGCCGAGGCTGCACTCACCGACCCAGTATGTGGGATGCATGTCACCAAAAACACTGAGCATCAATGGCAGCACGCCGACAGAACGTTTTATTTCTGCAGCGAAAACTGTCTTCAAAAGTTCAGTGCCGGGCCCGATAAATACCTGGGCTCAAAGAGCGACAGCGAATCAGCCCTTACCGAAGACGCCCCGGGCACGATATACACGTGCCCAATGCATCCCGAGATTCAACAGGATCACCCGGGAAGCTGTCCAAAGTGCGGCATGGCGCTCGAACCTTTGATGCCGACCCTGGATGACGATAACCCCGAACTGGTAGATTTCTCGCGGCGCTTCTGGTGGACACTGCCCTTCACAGTCGTCGTCACAATCCTTGCAATGTTCGGCCCGCAACTCGGTTGGTTCGACATAACCACACAGACTTGGGTCGAGCTCGTACTGTCCGTTCCCGTAGTCCTGTGGGCGGGCCTGCCCTTCTTCGTCAGAGGATGGCAATCGGTCGTCAACCGCAGCCCCAATATGTGGACCTTGATCGGTCTAGGCACAGGAGCGGCATTTGTATATAGCACGCTGGCGACCGTGGCCCCCGGAATTTTCCCGGAGACCTTTATGTCGATGGGACGCGTTGACGTCTACTTTGAAGCCGCCGTCGTCATCATTTCCCTCACACTGCTCGGGCAAGTTCTAGAGCTTCGCGCGCGCTCACAGACCTCGGCCGCGATCAAGTCTTTACTCAGTTTAGCGCCTAAAACGGCCCGCCGAATCAACGCCGACGGAACCGAAGAAGACGTGCCTCTGACCCATGTTCATGAAGGCGACCGTCTGCGCGTGCGCCCTGGAGAAAAAGTCCCGGTAGACGGCGTGGTGGAAGACGGTTCCAGTTCCCTGGACGAGTCGATGCTAACTGGCGAACCTTTACCCGTCAGTAAACGGGTGGGCGACAAGGTTATTGGCGCAACCATGAACACATCGGGCGCTTTGGTGATACGCGCCGAAAAAGTCGGCTCTGCAACCGTGCTTTCGCAAATCGTTCAGCTTGTCGCACAGGCGCAGCGCTCACGCGCACCAATGCAGAGAATGGCCGACCTTGTAGCAGGCTACTTCGTCATGGCGGTCGTTGCGATCGCCATCATCACTGTATTCGTATGGGGCATCTTCGGGCCCCAGCCGAGTTGGGTGTACGGCTTGATCAATGCCGTAGCGGTATTGATCATTGCATGCCCCTGTGCGCTCGGGCTGGCCACGCCCATGTCAGTGATGGTCGCAACCGGCCGGGGCGCCACGCAAGGTATTTTGTTCCGCGATGCGGCCGCAATCGAAAACTTGCGGAAGGTAGATACCCTTATCGTCGACAAAACCGGCACATTGACGGAGGGTCGCCCGGCGTTCGATAAAGCCGTTTCGGCCGGTGTAATGGAAGTGGACGAAGTCTTGCGCCTTGCTGCCAGCCTCGATCAAGGCAGCGAGCATCCCCTGGCTGACGCCATCGTCGACGCGGCTCGGGAACAAGGTCTGAGCCTGAGCCCAGTGAATAACTTTGAATCGGGCAGCGGTATAGGCGTCCGCGGCGAAGTTGACGGGAAGCGGCTGGCACTGGGTAATACAGCCCTAATGCAACAAGACGGTGTGGAGGTCACAACCTTGACCGAAACGGCCGAATCGTTCCGGGCCAGGGGCGCCAGCGTGATGTATCTGGCTGTCGACGGTCAAGTGGCCGGACTATTAGCCGTTTCCGACCCTATAAAGGCGAGCACACCGGAAGCCATGCAGGCCCTCAAGGAGGCGGGAATACGCGTCATCATGGCGACCGGTGACGGCTTAACGACAGCCAAAGCTGTTGCCGAAATCCTGAACATTGACGAAGTGTATGGCGAAGTGAAGCCCGCCGATAAGCTCGATTTAGTGAGCAGATTGCAAGCTGAAGGCCGGGTCGTTGCGATGGCCGGTGACGGCATCAATGACGCGCCGGCATTGGCCAAAGCAGATGTCGGCATTGCCATGGGAACCGGCACCGACGTGGCCATGAACAGCGCACAGGTGACGCTGGTTAAGGGGGACTTGCGCAGCATATCCACCGCACAACATTTATCCAGGAAGACGGTAGCCAATATGAAGCAGAACCTTGGCTTCGCTTTCATTTACAACGCGCTGGGCGTGCCGTTGGCGGCCGGCGTCTTGTACCCCTTTATGGGGCTCTTGCTCTCGCCCATGTTCGCCGCGCTGGCCATGAGCTTAAGCTCGGCATCCGTAGTATTCAACGCACTGAGACTGCGCAATTCAGTGTAGCCAAGCCGGCGCAGCTGCTCCTGATCTGACCGACGCTTGAATCCCGCGGACATTACTGTTTTGTAATGTCCGCGACATCATTTCGACAGCCCCCGCTCAGTATAGTGAAAGCAATGACCATGATCGTGGTCACTTGCAAGTAAGGAGCATCACCATGAGAAAGATCCGTTTAATCGCCTCCACCATTATTCTGAGTTCGGCTAGCGCCCTGTCGTTCGCTCAGACGACAGACGAGCATAACGCACACCACCCCGGAGGGACCGGCAACAACGAAACGTCAATTTCGGATAAATCATTAGCGGCAGACCCGGCGCTTCTGAAGCAAAAGATGGATACCCATATGAAGGCCATGAACACCTTTCATGAGAATCTTCAAAAAGCCACGCCAGACGAACGTCGCGCACTCATGTCCGAGCACCACGATTTGATGCAAGAAGGCATGAAGCTAATGGGCATGGCGTCCGCAGGAATGCAGGGTATGGGAATGATGGGAAGCATGCACTCTCAAACCGGAAAAGATCCATCCGCAGCGCCGTCAGGTGCACATCACGAGATGATGCTGAAACGGATGGACATGATGCAAGGCATGATGCAAATGATGATGGACAGAATGCCGGCGGCGGCCACTACAACCCCATAATCTTGGCGTTCTGATGACAACGACGCCGGCGCACGGGAGGGAACCAACATGAAGGCGGAAACACCGAACAGTTCACAGGGGAAAGGCCGCTACGAGGCGGGCCCAGAAGCCGATACACCCAAACTGCCACACTTGGCGGAGTATGCGGTTGACGCCTGGCAACGCAGTATCCTTTATGCAGACGTCATGCGCCAGCGCGGCAATCAATATGAAACGCACCTCGCCGAGCGTGTTCCGAATGTTCTGAATTTCCCTTCCGAAGTAGTGATATCCGGTAAAGACCTGCCTCGACCAGTGAACTATTGGCTGGTACGGATAGAGCCGCCGCACGACAAGCCTGCGGATCATATGAAACGACCTTTCGTGGTGATCGATCCTCGCGCTGGCCACGGCCCAGGCATTGGCGGCTTCAAAGTCGACAGCGAGATCGGCGTGGTTATCGATGCTGGCCACCCCTGCTATTTCATTGGTTTTCTGCCCGACCCCATAGAGGGGCAAACGATCGAAGACGTGATGCACGCGGAAGCGGCTTTCCTCGAAAAAGTGATTGAACTGCATCCGTGCCCTGAAGGTAAGCCAGCCGTCATTGGCAACTGCCAGGCCGGCTGGCAAATTCTGATGACTGCAGCCATTCGACCGGAACTGTTTGGCCCGATTATTGTCGCCGGTGCACCGCTTTCTTATTGGGCCGGATGGCGCGGTCGCGATCCCATGCGCTACACCGCCGGACTGCTTGGTGGCAGCTGGTTAACTGCAATGACGAGCGACATGGGTGCCGGCCGTTTCGACGGCGCGTGGTTGGTGCAAAACTTCGAAAACCTGAACCCAGCCAATACGCTCTGGAACAAGCAACACCATCTGTATGCAAACATCGACACAGAGGCGCCCCGTTACCTGGACTTTGAAAAATACTGGGGCGGGTACGTCTACCTCAACGATGTGGAGATGCAGTACATCGTTGATAATTTATTCATTGGCAACCGCCTCTCGAGCGCCGAGCTGCGCACATCGGATGGCTCACGCATCGATCTACGCAACATCCGCTCGCCGATCGTAGTCTTCTGCTCCTACGGCGACAACATCACACCGCCGCCACAGGCCTTAGGTTGGATTACTGACTTATACGGCGACGATGAAGACGTACTAACGCACGACCAAACCATTATCTATGCCACTCACGATAGCGTCGGCCATCTGGGCATCTTTGTGTCTGGAGCAGTCAGCCGCAAAGAACATCATAAATTCACTACTAATATCGACCTGATCGACGTTTTACCCGCGGGCATATATCGCGCAACGATTGCAGAGCCAGCGCAAAAAGATGGCGCGGTCCCGCTCGATAATTTTGAGCTTTCGATCGAGCCTGCCGACGTGGCCCGCGTGCGCGACATTGTCCAGCCGGATCCAGAGAGCGACCGTCGCTTCAACGCTGTGGCGCAGCTCTCGAAGATTAATTTAGGACTGTACCGCCAGTTTCTGCAGCCATGGGTACGTCATACGTTCACACCGCAGGCGGCGCAGTGGTTACAGGCCATGCATCCGTTGAGGCTCTCTTACGAATGGTGGTCCGATCAAAACCCGTTGTCATCACACATCGCCGATACTGCAACTAAAGTTCGCAAACAGCGTGTAGCGATTGACGACGACAATCCTTTTCTGCAGATGCAGGAAATTGGCTCGCAAGCCATTACGCAGGCGCTCGACCACTGGCGAGATGCGCGCGACTCGGCTTATGAACGAGCTTTTGAATGGATCTACGACTCGCCCTGGATGCGCATTATCACTGGACAGACAGGCAGCGACGAGCCAGCCCACGCGGGGCCTTGCACTGCACCTGATCATGATGCCTTGATCCAGCAGAAGATTACAGAGCTCCGTACCGAGATTGCCGAAGGAGGCGCGCTCGAGGCAGGAATCCGAGCCCTGATTTATATTCACCGCTTTTGTAGTTCTATTGATGAGCGGCGTGCGAACTTACTGCTCGAACTACACCAGCCCGACTGCCACCGTGGCTTTGACATGGCGTCTTTCCGTGACACAGTGCGCCGCCAAGCCAATATTATGCGGCTTGACGAAAAGGCCGCAATTGCGTCCCTGCCCCAGCTGCTGGCCCGTGACAACCCGGCCCGCATTCGGGAGATCGCTGACGGTGTCGCGCGTATGCGCGACTTTGGGCCGTTGTCGACTGCCGAAGAATCGAGTCTGTCTCAGATGTTGGGGATCTTCGATCATGCTGTCACTAGCCACGCTTTGAAGTTACCTTAAAGAACAGGTAAGAATCTATCCGCGCCTCCCGAGAGGCTCATCACAAAATGTCGTGATAACCGCGTCACATGCCTGCGCGGGTTGGGGCGAGGAAAGGCTACCCACATGATGCACGTACCGAGACATGATAGGAATATCACGACTCGGTACTACTGCTAGTCTTTTGAAAAGGGCTTCCCTTCGAAATCGACCGTCACCAGCTTTCCATTTAACTTGCCCATCCCGGGGGAATTCACTGGCATGCCAGGGGCCGCCACGCCCTTCACCGAAGCGTCTGCCAGGAGCTTGTTAACCGCATTGGCCGGCACGTGTCCCTCAATGATTTGCCCCGTACTCTCGACCACGCCTGTATGGCAGGATCCCAGCTTCGCGGGTACACCCAGCTTCTGTTTGATCGACGTCATATCAGTCGTCTTGATCGCTTTAACCTCAAAACCAGACTCCCGCATATGATCCACCCACCCGGAACAGCATCCACAGTATGGATCCTGATACACCGTAATAGCGGTATCGGCGGCATGGGCCAATGAAGAGGCGGCCATCAGAGTAGCCGCGACAACCAACATTCTCATAATTCACTCCTGATAAGTGGTCGGATCCGACCACTCGTAAATATCCTCTTGAACTCCCTCAGCCCTGGGTTCGCACAGTCACTTCTTTTTGCGCCTCCAGCACCTTGGGCGGCCAGCTGCTCTTTATATACGCCAGCACCGCGATAATTTCCTCATCAGTCAGGATATCGCGATAGGCTGGCATATCGGTCTCGTAGCCCCGTGGCGCTGTGCGCCCCGGAACCAGGCTATTTTTCACCATGTCGATTAGCATTGCATCGGGGTGGTGCCACGTGTGGCCGGTCTTATCGTGCGGCGGCGCGGGCAACCGACCATTCGCCAACCGCTGGCGCCAGTTCGGTTGCCCTTGCAGTTCGGCGCCATGGCAGGATGCGCAATTGTTTGCGTATATCGCTTTGCCCTGCATCACAAGGGTTTGATCAGCAGGGTCGATAAACACAGGCCCCGATTGTTTCATCGCCTTGTAAAGGGCTGCGGCGGAACCCAATAAAACGATTGCCGCTGCGCCAAAGACTAATTTCTTGCGTGACATTGCTTCATGACTAGCTTAGCTGACCGTTATCTCTCGGAACATCCCAGCATCTATGTGCGCTGGGAGTAACCATGCTCTGGCCTACGCGCTGACAGCGAACTCTGTCATCATGCCGGTTTCAAGATGCGGCATATGGTGGCAGTGCAGCATCCAGCGCGCGGCTTCGCCCGCGTCGAGCGCGATATCGACCTTCGACATCGACGGCACATATACAGTGTCCCGGAAGGCGCCCGAGACCGCGCGTCCGTTCAGTCCGACGACCTGGAACACATGTCCGTGCAGATGCATCGGGTGGCCCATCATCGATACGTTATGAAAGGACAGCACGACCCGCTCGCCGCTTTTCGCGCTAACCGGACGGTGCTGGCCCCAAACGGCGCCGTCGATCGTCCAGACATAAGGCTGCATTGTGCCGCCCAGCGTTACGATGTGGCTACGATCTACGGGCCGACTCGTCAGTGCGTTCAAGGCGATCAAGCGCGACTCCTGTGACAAGTCAGTGTCAAAGGCGGGTGCGTCGGTTTCTGCCAGGGTGTCAATGCGGCGGATTTCAGCGCCCGGAGTGGCAAGGATCAGCCCTGTACGCTCTCGCGCCCCTTCTCGTAGCGCGAGAATCGGCCAGGCACCACCGTCCTGTGGCAGGTCGATTTCGAGATCAAGGCGTTGGCCCATGGCCAGGCCGAAGCGCGTGCCCTGAACGGGCTGGATGGCATGTCCATCCACAGCGACGAGCCGGGCTTGCGCTTTCCCAGTCTCGATCCAGAAAACCGTTGCCGCAGCAGCGTTAATCACCCGCAGACGGATGCGCCCGCCACGCTCGACCTGCACCACCTCGGGATCCGAAAGCGTGCGGTCGTTGGCAAGATAGGCATCCCAGTCGTAGTCATTGAGATCCATCGCCATGCCATCCATGGCACCATGGTCCATGCCCGCCATATCACTCATGTGGCCGCCTCCATGACCACCTCCATGGCCGCCTCCATGACCACCTCCATGGCCGCCTCCGTGGCCTTCCTCGATCTCAGCCATCACTTCCTGGGGCGTCTTGAATGAGAAATCATGCAGGAATAGCACCACCTCTTGCCGATCGGCCGCAAGATCTTCCTTTGAACGAACGATCAACGGTGCCGCGAGCAGTTGCATCTCCTGGATTGGCACATGACTGTGCATCCAGAATGTGCCCGAAAACGGCTCAAAATCATAGGACCGCGTTTCACCCGGCGCGAGCATCGGCAAAGGCAAGTCTGGTACGCCGTCCTGCGCGTTGGGTGGAATTTGGCCATGCCAGTGAATGATCGTACTCACATCAAGATTGTTAGTCAGGTCAACCCTGAACCTCTGTCCCGCGTCGAGAACTAAGCCTTGGCCGCTAGGACCAGCAAGACCGAAGACGGTCGCCGCGCGACCGTCGACATCGAGCGTGCGGGTTGCTGCCTGTAGAGACAGCGGGGCCACACCCTGCGCCGCCGCGAACTTGGGCAGCTGCGAATAGGCCAGCATGGCTGCACCCGCGGCAAGAAAGCCGCGTCGTGAAATGGTATTCATTATTGTTTCCTGTACAACGGTAGTGCTAATGCATAGATATAGCGAAGTGCTGCGGTCAGTCGAGTGACGCAAGCATTACTTTTTCATAATAAAAAGACATTTGAGCTGGCAGCCCACAAGGGAGCGATACGAGCTCAAGTGCGCAGAAATGCTGACGGCACACCCATCTCATAACCTCAACAATGAGTACAGCATGATCCCTGCAAACGCGACGGCCAACACTATGAGCATTCCCAGCACTGCGATTAGGACTAAAACTGCTCTCTTGAGGTCGCTACCCATTAGCTGGTCAGGCATCCCGCCGCTTACTCACCGCCAAGCCTAGGCGAGTGAATCCCGACTTAGCGGGCTCATCCGTCGGTATCTCTGTCGACCTATGTTTCTTAGTTCCATGGTCCGTATGGCACGACTGCATACCCTTCATCATGAAAACCATCATCAGCGGACAGATCAACAAAAACAGAAATGGGCTTACCGCAACGAGCAGTTCGCGTGCGGCGGGAAACATTGCATAGGCAACCGCAATCCCAACGGCAAGCCCGGCGCCGGCCTTTAGCATCGTCTTCATATCGCATTTCATTTTGGGTTCTCTTTGGTGATGTGTTTATCGTCCGCCATACAATCGAGCGGCTCACCTTACTGTAGCCGCCGCCGCCTTTCAGGGGCATTGCTCGTGCATTACATCTTTGTCATCTTCGCCGCGCCGTCGTAACCAAGCTAATTTGTAGCGGTTTGTATTTTGTCATCGGCGCAATGCTCGGTGACTGCGCATAAAGCAGGAACGAACGATCCTTGCACATTCCATCAGGAGCCTCGACGGGGCTAGACACCAGACTTGTGGAGCAAGGTCATGCTCGTACCCGTTAGCACACCGTCGCTCGAAATATAAGAAGCCGACGTGACGTCACGTCGGCCTGCAGTTAATCGCGCCTTATTGGGCGGCGCGAACGTTCCTTAAAACAAGACGTTAAGCCGCCTGGGCCATCCGCCTGCACTCCTCAGCACATGTGCGACACGCCTCCGCGCAGCGTTGGCAATGTTCCATTTCGTGCTTCGCGCACTCTTCTCCGCAAGCTTCGCAGATCTCTGCACACAAGCGACAGATGGATTGCGCAAACTCACTCCCTCTCGCCATATAACTGGCCGCAAGGCGGCACATTGCAGCGCAATCCATATCCAGTTTTACACAGCGCGCCATGCTACTGGCGTCTTGTTCATGCAGGCAGGAAACTGCGCAGTGATCACATTCTGTAGCGCATGCATAGCAGGCGTCGATGCAAGATTGAAACTTCTTATGGGGCATATTCATCTCCAATGGTCTTAACAGGTGTTTAATCGTGCGTCCCTAAGTGAGACGCCACACGGCTAAATCAGCAAATCTCAAGCCGTCGCACCAGAGAAAAATATGAGTGGTGAGCGACACTGGGCGCGCATTACACCTTTGTAATCGTGCCGTCATTTTCTCGAATATCGGTACGTGCAGTGCCCGTCGCACCCGCAATAGCGGCATGGCATTACAAAAGGGTAATTCGCGAGTAATCGTCCGGTCAGGGGCAGCACCCTATAGTTTCAGCCATGGTTTCCCATTGCCAGAAAACAATTTTCCTTGCCTATATATGGAGGCTTCCCCATGCTAAAACTTCGTCCTGTCCTTCTCGCTGTCGCTCTTGCCTTCTCTGCCAGCACGATACACGCTGCGTCGCTGCCAAATGGCGTCGTATATAGTGCTAACGAGGGCGATGGATCCGTTAGCAAGATCGTTCTGAGCACAGGCAATGTGCAGACAACTCCGATCAGCGTCGTGCCCCATAATGTTCAGATTTCCCCGGACGGCAAAACAGTGCTCGCCGTCGGAACTGCGAAGAACAACGGAGGTGGACACGGCGGTCACGGAGAAAAGGCAGCTGGCGCGCACAGCGACGGCGCCGACGCTCATGGCGATGCCGGCCTGCTGATCTTGGACGTCGATCAGCTTGATAACGTGTTGCAAACACTGCCGTCGGGCGACCACCCTGCTCATATCGTCACCAGTTCTGATGGGCGCTATGCGTACATCACCAACGCCGATAAGGATCGCGTGTCGGTAGTGGATATCCAAGCGAAGAAAATTACCGCTGAGATTGATACCGGTTCTTATCCGCACGGCTTGCGCTTGAGCCCGAGTGGGCTCGAGCTTTACGTAGCGAACGTGACCGACAACTCAGCTTCCGTCATCGACACCAAAAGCCTCAAAGAGGTCGCGAGGATTGCAGTAGGCAAGGCACCCGTACAGGTGGCATTCACCCCGGACGGCAAGCAAGTATACGTCTCACTACGCGACGAAAACAGCGTGGCCGTGATTGACGTGGATACGAGGAAAGTGACCAATCGCATCGGCGTCGGTCGCGGCCCGATCCAACTCTATGCCGCTGCGGGCGACACGATGTACGTGGCGAATCAAGGAAGTGATACCGATCCAGACAACACCGTTTCAGTGATCGATACCACAAACCAAAAGGTTATTGGCACCGTCGTGACGGGTAAAGGTGCTCACGGTGTAGTTGCGAGTGAAGACGGTAAATACGTCTTCATCACTAACACCCTCGATAATAGCGTGAGCGCGATCGACACCAGCACTCATGATGTGGTTGCTACGTATCAGGTAGGACCCAACCCTAACGGAATCACGTACCGTAGCGCGCCATAAATTGTTTCTTAGAAAAACGCGATTGGTGCCCCGGCGGGAATATTGGGGGTTCCGTGGCAAACCCACAAAAAAACGTGCGGGTTTGCGTAGGAATAGATCACCATTGATTTGGAACCAATGAACATGCAACAGCCTCTTAATCCTGCCGAAGTGTACGAGCGCTATCTCAGCCGACCTATTGCAGATCCATGGACACGCGTTCTTTTGGAATTGGCAGTTCCCAAGCGCGGTGATCGGGTTCTCGATCTTGCATGTGGCACCGGCAGTGTGGCTCGACAGGTCGCACCGATAGTAGGGACAACTGGTACAGTCGTCGCGGTCGATATCAACGCAGACATGTTGAAGGTGGGTCGCACCCAACACCAACCCGCAGGCGCGCCGATCGAGTGGCGCCAAGGCGATGCAACGCACCTAGACCTTCTTGACGATAATTTTGATCTGATTTTCTGTCAGCAAGGACTGCAATTCTTTCCAGACCGAGGCGCTTCAGTACGAGAGATGCGCCGCCTGCTTCGCACGCACGGAACAGCCGTAATCAGTGTCTGGCAATCTCTAACTCGACACCCAATACACGAAGCGCTATTCACCGCCACCGCCCGCTACCTCGACGTCCCATTCAGGGACGTCGACGTTGCCTTCTCCTTTTCCAGCGCAGAAAAGCTCTATACGTTGCTTAGAAGCGCGAACTTTACACATGTAGAAGTTACGACGAAAGCTGTGTCGATCCAAATGCCTGAACCCGAACGATTCGTCGAATTTTCTATATTGGGCGCAGCGACATCGATTCCGAAGTTTGCTTCGTTAGACGGGGCAACGCGAAGTGCGCTCGTGAGCGAAGTAACCAAGGAAACTCACGCAGTCGTGCAAAGCTTCATGAAGGGAGATTCCTTACGATTTCCCATGGAAGCCAATATTGCGATTGCGAGATAGTTTGATTCTGCGGACTGGGGCACCGGCCACTTGTGGTCGACGACGGTTGAAGTCGGAAGTAGAACTGCACTTCAATGAGTTGCAAACGACCAGCTGCATTTTCAATTTGCTACTAACACCGGAAAGCTTTCAAGTTTGGACGCTATGCGGAACCGTGATGGAATCAGCGAAGGTATTGCTTGACCTTGTCGCAATGGGAAGGTTTATCTTGGTAGTGACAGCACGCGACCGGGAACCGTGGGTACGAGGAAACAGAGACGAGCTGTGGCTCTGACTGCCGTTTGAACTGAAACAATACTGAAGGAGTAAAGCATGAAACAAATCGAACTGAAGGTAGCGGGCATGACTTGCGGCGCCTGTGTCGCAAGAGTGACTCGGGCACTTGTTGGTGTACCAGGGGTGCATAACGCCGAGGTAGACCTTGCGCGGGGAGTGGCGCGCGCCAACGTTAACGACGTCGCTGCGATACAACCGGCTCTGCTGCAAGCTCTAGCGGCGGCGGGCTACCCCGCGCAGCAAGTGACCGGCAGTGCTGTGAGTATGGAAGGCAGCCAGGAAGCCGCTCCAGAGGGTTCTAAACGCGATCCTCGAGCAAGCGGCGGGTGCTGCGGCGGCCACTGAGCGTCTCATAAAGTATCGGGTCGATATTTCGCTGTATGCATTGCAGAGGGGCGCAAACGCGAGCTGAACGCCGCTAGCGTTCTAGAAAGTATTAGTTAATTTAGTTGGAGCTCCTGCGTATGAAGCATCATCCGTCCCACCCCAAGCGTCAACGGCCATCGCCCTCGCTTTGGGCGCGCCCTGGGGCGAAGGCTTGGATTTCCCTCGTCCTAGTGACGGGCTTTTACCTCATGCGGGAGCATTGGGGACATATCACAGGCTGGTGGCCTTATTTACTCCTGGTAGCCGTTTCGCTCATGCATTTAATGCATGGGCACAGAGGACACCAGCATGGCAATTCGAGCGAATCGGATTCAACGCAGCATGACGAAAAAGCCAAAGGCCAATGATATCGGTGCTGCCGGCACCGGTCACTATCCGCCCGAGGAGGCGCCGATCACGTCGTCGCTAAACCGGCCATACCGTCCATTACAAAAATGTAATGCGGGCGTCATTGGGCCGACATGTGCGCCTCGTTAAAGTCGTTGTTGGCGATTTAATTGAAGCCTCGATCATCGAAGGATGATTGATTTCCACCATCTTTCGAATTTCGGATACGCTCACGTGAAACACCTGCTACCGCCCTCGCTTGCACTGCCTATCCTGCCCCGTCGCCGATTCGTTCAGGGCCTTGCGGCCGGCGGCGTATTGTTGGGCTTGTCCCCCTTCGCCCGAGCTGCTGGGGGTTCGTTCGCCAAGACGGGCACAGGCTCAGCCGCTGTCCTGACGGGAACCGAATTCAACCTGGAGATCGGTGAATCGCCCGTCAACTTCACCGGCAACCCACGCATGGCCACGACGGTGAATAGCTCGCTTCCTGCCCCCACGTTGCGTTGGCGCGAAGGCGATACGGTCACTATTCGCGTCAAGAACCGGCTGCAGGAAGCGACCTCCATACATTGGCACGGCATCATCCTGCCTTTCCAAATGGATGGCGTGCCAGGCATCAGTTTTACGGGCATCGCCCCAGGAGAAACGTTTACATATCGATTTAAAGTCGAACAGAGCGGCACCTACTGGTATCACTCCCACTCTGGGATGCAGGAGGCGACCGGCGTCTATGGGGCGATCATTATTGACCCGGCAGAAACCGACCCCATACGGGCGGATCGGGAGTATGTCGTTCAGCTCTCAGATTGGACCGACGAGGACCCGATGCGGGTCCTGGCCAAGCTGAAGACGCAAGGCGACTACTACAACTACAACCAGCCCACCGCCGTTGATTTCTTCCGGGATGCCTCACGGGATGGCCTCAAAGCAGCCATCGACAAGCGCAAAATGTGGAACGAGATGCGCATGAGCCCGATCGATTTAGCCGACCTGTCCGCGAACGTGCTGACCTATTTGATGAACGGCACGACACCGGCGGGCAACTGGACGGGGCTGTTTCGGCCTGGTGAACGGATCCGCCTACGCTTTATCAACGGAGCAGCCAACACCTTTTACGACGTCCGCATACCAGGCTTACAGTTAACAGTCGTTCAAGCCGACGGCGTCAACGTTGAGCCCGTAACTGTGGATGAGTTCCGCTTTGGTCCTGGGGAAACCTACGACGTGCTGGTGCAACCTAAGGACGATACCTACACCGTCTATGCGCAAGCCATGGATCGCACGGGATATGCGCGCGGTACGCTCGCCACACGTGCCGGACTCGAAGCGCCTGTGCCCGCGCTTGATCCAGTGGAATGGCTGACCATGGCGGACATGATGGGCGCAATGGGCGGTGGCATGACCGGAATGAGCCACGGCGCGGCCGGCCCGTCGTCCATGAGCGGTATGGACCATGGCGCTATGGCAGGGATGAACCATGGCAGCATGCAGGGCATGAATCACGCAGGCATGGCGAGTATGGATCATGGCCCAATGGCAGCGGCTGGCGCAAGCACCCAAGTGCGCCACGCAAGGACCGAGTATGGTCCGAGCATCGATATGCGGGTCGACATGCCTCGCACCAATCTGGACGATCCCGGCATTGGGCTGCGCAATAATGGCCGCCGAGTATTGACGCTTTCAGACTTGCACACGGTGGGCGGCGCGATGGATCCACGCGGCGCAGAGCGTGAAATCGAGCTTCATCTGACCGGGAACATGGAACGCTATGCCTGGTCGTTCGATGGCGTCGAATATGGAAAATCGACACCTGTGCATTTTCGCTACGGCGAGCGGGTCAGGATTATCTTGCACAACGACACCATGATGACGCACCCCATGCACTTGCACGGTATGTGGAGTGAGCTGGAGTCGCCCGACGGCAGCTTCCAAGCTCGCCGCCACACGATTCCGGTGCAGCCGGCGCAGCGCATCAGCTTTCTCGTGACCGCGGATGCACTGGGTCGCTGGGCTTGGCACTGCCATCTGATGCTGCACATGGATGCGGGAATGTTTCGCGAAGTGGTGGTGGCATGAGCTCAATAAACAAGAAAAAGGGAATCTTCTTCGTGAATACCCATATAAAAAAAAGCATTCTTGCCGTTGCAATCGCAACGCTCGGCGCAGCTCCTTTTTTCGCGTACGCCCAAGCGCATGACGCCCATACAGGCCATACCGCCATGCCAGCGAGCTCGGCTCCTGCAGATACAGCAAGCATGCCTGGCATGGATCACAGCAAAATGAATATGCCTGGCATGGACCATGGCCAAACCAACACAGCTCCAACGGCTGCTGCTCACGATATGGGAGCAATGGATATGAGCGGCGGCGGGATGGACCATGGCGATATGCAGATGCAAGGCGGATCGGCGCCACCAGATGCACGCGATCCGGATGCCTACTCCGATGGCTATGTGCGTAACGCGGGCAAGTACGCGCTGCCACCTTCAGATGCGCTGATCATGTCGGATATGCACAATTTCGGCTCCGTCAACGTCGACCGGTTCGAGTACGTCAGGGCGCGAGGCGAGGAATGGGCCGCCTATGAAGGGGAGGCTTGGTATGGCAGCACCTATAACCGCCTCGTCATCAAAGCGGAAGGCGAAGTGGCGAGCGGCAAGTTGCAGGAGTCCGAGACGCAATTACTTTGGCGCCATGCGGTTTCAACTTTCTGGGATACGGAGCTGGGGGTTCGTTTCGATCACGGCCAGGGCGCGCCGAACCGGGAATGGTTGGCATTCGGCTTCAAGGGGTTAGCGCCTTACTGGTTCGAGGTGGATGCCACCGCTTATGTCGGCCCCAGCGGACGCACGGCTCTGGGACTGAAGGCCGAGTACGACATCTTGCTGACTCAGAAGTTATACCTGCAACCGAGCGTGGAAGTGAATCTCCATGGCAAAGACGATGAACGTTGGGGCATTGGCAGCGGTCTTACAGACGGCACGGCGGGCTTGCGCCTCAAGTACGAAGTCACGCGTCAGTTTGTTCCCTACGTTGGCGTGGAGTGGTCCAGCAAATTTGGAAAAACGGCAGATTACGCGCGGGCAGCGGGCGACTCCAAGCAGGAAACCCGTTTCGTGGCGGGTTTGAGCTTTCGGTTTTAACGGTTTTACCAGGGAACATCATATCTGATGCTCTTTTTTTCCTCATTCAAAAGTGATTTTCATGAGAAAGACACTATCTATATTGATATTAAGCACGTTACCGGTTCTGGCATTTGCTGCCGGGAGCCACGGTGGAGGTCATGAGATGAAAGACGGCACCGTGATGCAAGGCCATGACATGTCCAGCATGAAAAAAACCGGCTCAACTATGGGGCAACCTGGCGACCCCGCCAAGGTCACACGTACGATCGAGCTAGTCATGGACGACACCATGCGTTTCTCTCCAAGCCAGTTCAACGTCAAGCCGGGCGAGACGGTTCGTTTTTTCATGAAGAACAACGGCAAAATTCCGCATGAAATGGTGATCGGTTCCGTTGCAGAACTCAAAGAGCATGCAGCCATGATGAAAAACATGCCTGGAATGAAACATGCCGAGCCCAATATGATCACGGTCAATCCTGGTCAAAAAGGTGGGCTCGTCTGGCAGTTTCCTCAGGCTGGAACCGTTGACTTTGCCTGCCTCCTTCCCGGACACATGGAAGCCGGCATGATCGGTAAGGTAAAAGTCGGATAAGGTGCCATGAAGGCAAAGGCGGCGGTACTGCGTACGCAGTACCACCCACGCTTTTTCCCCACAGCATCCAGAGTCGATCGGATCAAAGAAGACGAACCACGCTTTAGCACTAAAAAAATATTTTCTATCTGACATGCATAGGATATTAAAAGGCCTGTTTCTCGTCTTGGGCTACCTTATGACGAATACTGTGGCAGCATCGGAGGTCAGGCAGACTTCTATTATCGACGGCCCCGTTCACACGCTCGGCAAACACTCGCATAAAGCCCCACCTCGGCTTGAGAGCTTACGCAGGATGTTTCTTAACACGCCACTGAGCGAACGCGTGCATATCAATTCAGCCTATGGCTACCGACTTCATCCGGTATCGGGCAAGTGGGCCGGCCATCAAGGTCTTGATTACCCTGCCCCAAAAGGAACCCCCATCCGTGCCACGGCTCAGGGAAAAATTTCTTTTATAGGCGTTCAGAACGGATATGGAAAAGTGATTTTCATAGAACACGACGATGTCTATTCCACTGTATATGCACATCAAAGTCGATTTAAGAAAGGCCTAAGAAAGGGTGTCAACATAGAAAAAGGACAGATCATTGGCTATGTCGGTTCGACCGGAATATCCAGTGGCCCCCATCTGCATTATGAGCTGCGAGTCAATAATCAGCCGGTAGACCCCATCCAAGAAAAACGGAAACTGGCAGCCTCCAAGCCCGGTAACCCCATGCCAGATCTTGCGCGCGGCGCAAGTCTAGCAGCAAAGACGCGTTGAAATCCGGGCTTACAGCAAGACTGGACGGACTTGACCGACGGGTCGCAAAGCCGCCACCCGACATTACAATTTTGTAATCATCCCGTCATGCACGTGTCACGATGATCACTCTAGACTGTAACGATGGTTTGGTAAGGCGAAATCCGGCCGCGGGAGCCCCCGCTTCCGCGGAAACTTTCAGGAGCGATCACATGAAACTGCTTGTTGTGGAGGATGAGGTCAAGACGGGCGACTACTTGCGCCAAGGTCTGCTCGAATCCGGCTTTGTGGTCGATCTCGCCCGCACCGGCCTTGACGGTCACCATTTGGCGCTGACAGGCTCCTACGACCTAATCATCTTGGACGTGATGCTGCCCGACGTAGACGGCTGGCGCATCATGCAGTCGCTGCGTGATGCTAAATCGCAGACTCCGGTCTTGTTTCTCACGGCGCGCGATAGCGTGGAAGATAGGGTGAAGGGCTTGGAGTTGGGGGCAGACGATTACTTGGTCAAACCGTTCGCCTTCGCCGAACTTCTCGCACGCGTTCGCACCCTATTGCGGCGCGGCGCTGTCCCGGCCGCGAGCGATCAGCTACAAGTAGCCGATCTCGTACTCGACATTCCACGGCGGCGAGCGGAACGCAAAGGAACTCGGATAACCCTCACAAACAAAGAGTTCGCCCTGCTGGAGCTCCTCGTGCGTCGCCAGGGCGAGGTGCTGCCTCGATCGTTGATTGCTTCCCAAGTCTGGGATATGAATTTCGATAGCGACACCAATGTTATTGACGTCGCCATCCGGCGTCTTAGGGCGAAAATCGACGACGAGTACGAACCTAAATTGATACATACGGTGCGCGGGATGGGATACATGCTCGATGTCACCGATTCGACACCAAGCCAATGAAGCGACGTCCTGTCTCTCTGGCGGTACGACTTACCGTCTCGATCGGCGCAGTGATCACGGTTGTATTGCTGACGTTCGGATGGATCATCGAGCGCTCAATCAACAATCACTTCATCCAGCAGGACGTAGATGAACTGAATGCGGTTCTGCAAGCCCTAAAACACACTGTTGCGACACTGCCGGATGGCTCACGTGCCGAAGACGTACGGGCCATGTTTGCAAGCGCTGTTTCAGGTCATCACAATGCTCAGTACCGAATTTCGACGCCGGCTGGCTCGGTGGTCTATGCGACGCCCGGCTCGAACCTGGCAAGGTTTGCAAAGATTTCGCAACCTGTCGACCAGATTAGTGTTGATACAGTAAGTATATGGAAAGACCTTAACGAAACTTACAGAGGTGCGGTGATTCGGGTCCCAGCCGATGGTCGCGCCGGTCTGGAACGTCTCACCATTGCCGTGGGTACCGGTATAGACTTCCACCTGCACTATCTGGAGAGCTTTCGCAACTATTTGCGTGTCATTACGGCGGCTGCCTGCCTTATTGCAATTTTTCTTACATGGCTCGCTGTGCATCAAGGCCACGCGCCCATAAGACGAATCAGCCGTCAGATAGGAAGGATCAAGTCCGACCAGCTGCACATCCGGTTGTTCCCTGATGCAGTGCCTGTAGAACTTGCCGAGCTGGCCAGATCTTTCAACCAGATGCTAGACCGTCTCGAAGACGTGTTCAGACGTCTATCCGATTTCTCGGGTGATATTGCTCATGAATTGCGTACACCGATTACGAACATAAAAACCCAGACAGAAGTCGCACTTTCTCAAGCCCGCAGTGTCGAACAGTACCGTGAAATCCTGTATTCCAATCTAGAAGAATATGATCGGATGGCCAAGATGGTCGGCGACATGTTATTTCTGGCTCAAGCGGACAACAAGCTGCTAAAGCCTGAGCTAGTAGCCATCGACCTTGAAGCTGAAGTTCGCATGCTCTTTGATTATTTTGGTGCTTGGGCCGAAGAACGTGAAGTCGCCTTAGAGGTATCCGGTGGGCCTGTCAGTACTTTAGGTGACAGATTGATGATTCGCCGTGCGCTGAGCAATCTATTGTCCAACGCTATTCGACACACTCCTAGCGGTGAAACGGTCTTGGTCCAGCTGGAAAAAATGGCTGCACACGCCCCGAGTACGGTAAAAGTCCTCATACAGAATCCAGGCCCCGCCATCCCTTCAGAACATCTTCCCCGTATATTCGAGCGGTTTTATCGTCCTGACGCCTCCCGTCAGCGCTCGGGGGAAGGTGCCGGCCTGGGATTAGCAATTGCGAAATCTATTATTGAGGCCCACGGGGGTACCATCACTGTCAGCTCGAACGATGCAGCGACGGCCTTTGAAATTCTTTTTCCTGGACACAATTGACGTTTTTAGAGTCTACATCCCACCCCGCACGACACACCGGCCGAAGGTGCGTCAGGGCTGCCCAAGATCCCAGCCTCACCCCTATCCGGTTTGCAGGCATAGCCCCAAACCTGTAGAATGTCAACGATTATGAAACGATTGATTTTGCTGATAATATTTTCGTTGCTTCCGCTCCAGGCCTCCTGGGCGGTAGTCGACTTCTATTGTCCGCCAACGTCAGTCGGCTATGTGGACGACCGTAGTTTTAACCTCCAGGAAACGAAGGCGCCATCCTACGACGAAGTGAAGAAGGCAGACACTTCGTCGGAGATGTCAGGGCATTCGGACTATGTCTGTCATGCATCCTGTGCGTTTTTGTTATCATCCTCACATTCCCCCCCTCCGCCGCTCGCTTCCGACTCTGGTCCTGACCTTCGGCAGGTCGCCATGAAGCAGCGCGCGCTCAACGAGCGTCCCGAACGCCCTCAGTGGCTGCCTCTCGCCTGAGCTGGCACGCCGTGCGTGAAACTGTCGCGCAATCTTGACCCTTTCGTGGTTCTCGGCCTGAAACGCATGGTACGCCGTGCCAGTTCTGTCCAGCTTATCGAACTGCACTGAGGGTTGACGGCAGCGCCGGCATTCTTGCCCTTAGTGTCCGCAAGCTTTTGTACAGCGAGCAACGAAGTTGCGAATTGGGGACGATCGTGCTTGAAGCCATCAATCTGACCTGCGTGCGCGGTGAGCGCCGTCTATTCCATGACCTGAACGTTCATGTTGAACGTGGATCCGGCCTGTTCGTCCAAGGGCCGAATGGGAGTGGAAAGACAACACTGCTGCGTGTATTCGGGGGGCTCACACCCCCTTGCGGCGGAGCTATCCTCTGGAACGGAAGACCGATTCAACTCGCTCGAGACGATTTGCGACGGAAGCTACTTTATTGCGGTCACCTGATAGGCCTCAAAGACGACCTGACCGCAATAGAGAATCTCGTTTATGCAGCGGCATTAGCTGACGAACCTATCAGCAACGCAATCGCTCAGGAGGCATTGAAGCAAAGCGGCTTGTATGAAATTGCAGACCTGCCGGTGCGGGCGCTTTCTCAAGGCCAAAAACGCCGGGTAAGTTTGGCCAGACTGTGCTATTTGCGACGATCTTTCTGGATACTCGATGAGCCTTTGACTGCGCTTGATGACGCGGCAGCGCAATGGGTGCTCGACAGGATTTCGCGGCATTTAAATGAAGGCGGAACTGCGATTTGGACCAGCCACTTACCGATGGCCGTAGCCGGATCAATACGTACGTTGCGGATCGGCTCATGATGCAATCACTTGGTTTAGCGGCCACATATGCGGTGATTCGCCGCGACTTAGGTCTTGCGATGCGTCGTAAGTCCGACGCTCTTACACCGGTCTTCTTTTTCGTCATCGTGGTTAGTTTATTTCCCCTCGGTATAGGTGCCGAGCGCGATACGCTGAGACAGATCGCACCAGGGATCATTTGGGTCGCTGCATTATTAGCAAGCATGCTTTCACTCAACAGGCTTTTCGAAGAGGACCATGCTGATGGGACGCTGGAGCAACTCATGCTATCCACAGCCCCCCTTGGAATGCTCGTCACAGGGAAGGTAATTGCGCACTGGATCCTTACCGGTGTTCCTCTGCTATTCGTCGCACCGTTGCTGGCGTTGCAGTTTGATCTCGCACCCGCGTCATTGTTGACCTTAGCCACCTCCCTCGCGATAGGTACGCCAGTACTGAGCCTGTTGGGGGCGATAGGCGCGAGCTTGACGATCGGATTGAGGGGTGGCGGCGTACTTATCGCGTTATTGGTTCTGCCGCTCTATGTACCAGTACTGATCTTCGGTGCAGGAGCGGTCGCCTCGGTTAATGCAGGGTTAGGAGCCGAATCCCATTTCTCATTGTTAGCGGCGGCTTTGGCGCTGGCTGCGTTCTTCTCACCTTTGGCCACAACTATGGCATTACGGATCGCGTTGGAGTAAGGCAATAAATGATTAACTGGTTCAAATATTCCACGCCAAGCACGTTTTACCCTCTGGCAGGTCGTTTGGCACCATGGTTCATGCTCGCGGCTATAGCGATAGGATCCTTGGGGCTTTATATCGGTTTCTTCCTGGCACCCACAGACGCGCAGCAGGGTGAAGGCTACCGCATTATTTTTCTCCATGTGCCGGTCTCGTGGATGTCCATGTTCATATACCTTGTTATGGCATTCTGGGCAGCAGTAGGCCTTGCCTTCAACAGCAGACTATCAGCCATGATGGCGCGCGCGCTCGCACCGACAGGCGCGATGTTCACCTTCCTCTCTTTATGGACGGGCGCCCTTTGGGGCAAGCCGATGTGGGGAACGTGGTGGGTCTGGGACGCACGCTTAACATCTGAATTGATATTGCTGTTTCTTTATATAGGGATTATGGCGCTTCAGTCTGCCATTGAGAACGCTCGCCGCGCTGACAAAGCCGGTGCACTCCTGACTTTAGTCGGTGTAGTCAACATACCCATTATCTATTTCTCGGTCGAGTGGTGGAACACATTGCATCAAGGCGCGTCCGTATCCCTCACGCGCGCCCCGTCCATGGCAACGATCATGCTCGTTGCCATGCTGCTCGTATCCTTGGCCGCTTGGATGTACACAATCAGCGTCGCACTGATACGCGCTCGATGCATCATTTTGGAACGAGAACGTCATAGCACCTGGGTACATCGATTGAATGAGAAAAAACCATGAAGTGGAATAGCGCCGCAGAATTCTTCGCGATGGGGGGCTATGCCCCATACGTATGGGGCTCACTAAGTGTCACGCTCATCGCTCTAGTAGTGGAAGTCGCTCTGCTTAGCCGACGTCGGAAACGCTCGATATCGAAGTTGCCAGAGAAATCCGATTTTGAAAGGAAAAACAATGAAAGCTCGACATAAGCGGTTTGCCCTTATCGGGGGCGGCATAGCTACCTTAGGGATCGCGACCGCGCTGGTCCTGAATGCTTTTCAGGACAACCTGGTATTTTTCTTCACGCCTGCACAGGTCATTGCTGGAGAAGCCCCTAAAGAGCGCACGTTTCGAGTTGGTGGAATGGTGCAGACCGGCAGCGTGCAGCGCGATGGCTTGACAGTAAATTTCGTCGTTACGGATTCAGTTCAAACCGTATCAGTGCTTTATACCGGGATACTGCCTGACTTATTCAGCGAAGGAAAAGGTGTTGTAGCGCAGGGAAAGCTGGATGGCAACGGCCAATTTCGAGCGGAGCAGGTATTAGCAAAGCACGATGAAAATTATATGCCGCGGGAAGCCCAGCACGCTTTAGATCAGGCGACCCAGAACGCCGAAGGAACGAGGTTGTAGCCGACATGATTGCTGAATTTGGCCACTTTACCCTTATCTTGACGCTACTCGTGGCGGGTGCTCAAGGGGCGTTGACTTTGCCAGGTGCGGCAAATGGGAACGCGGCATGGATCGCTTTTGCACGACCTGCGGCGCGTATCCAGTTTGCCCTAGTCAGTCTGGCATTCCTAAGCCTGACTTGGGCGTTCATAACCAAGGATTTCTCTGTGGCCTATGTCGCAGAGAATTCCAACTCCCGGTTGCCGCTCTTCTACCGCATTGCCGCAGTTTGGGGCGGCCATGAGGGTTCGCTTTTGCTGTGGGTACTGATGCAAACCGGCTGGGCATGCGCGGTCAGCATGCTTTCACGTCAGTTGCCGGAGCCTATGGTCGCCAGAGTCCTGGGCGTATTGGGCTTGGTCAATGCTGGATTTCTGCTGTTTGTTCTGCTCACATCAAACCCATTTGAACGCCTTACGCCAGCTCCGTTGGAAGGACTTGATCTAAATCCACTTCTACAGGATATAGGCCTAATCTTTCATCCGCCATTGCTCTACATGGGTTACGTCGGATTTTCCGTGGTGTTCGCTTTTGCGGTCGCAGCACTTCTGGCGGGAAGACTCGACGCGGCGTGGGCTCGCTGGTCAAGACCATGGGCTACTGCAGCTTGGCTCTTCCTTACGCTCGGTATCGCAGTCGGAAGTTGGTGGGCATACTACGAGCTCGGCTGGGGCGGGTGGTGGTTCTGGGACCCAGTCGAGAACTCGTCGTTCATTCCATGGTTGGTGGGTACAGCCCTCATACATTCCCTTGCCGTCACCGAAAAGCGCAATAGCTTCAAAAGTTGGACCGTCCTGCTCGCCATTAGCACTTTCTCGCTATCCCTGCTCGGTGCTTTCTTAGTGCGTTCGGGCGTCTTGACCTCGGTACACGCTTTTGCCACAGACCCCCGCCGAGGCGTATTTCTCTTACTCTTGTTCGCTGTAGTGGTGGGAGCGTCACTACTCTTGTACGCGGTCCGCGCGCCAAAAGTTGGTCTAGGCGGACGGTTTGATTTTATTTCGCGCGAATCCCTTTTGCTCGTTAACAACGTACTGATGGCAGTGGCTGCCGGATCCGTACTACTCGGTACGTTATATCCACTCTTCATAGACGCGCTGGGGCTTGGAAAAATATCCGTTGGCCCGCCCTACTTTAACGCGATTTTTGTACCTCTCATGGTGCCGGCATTACTCCTTATGGCGGTGGGCCCTATAGCGAACTGGAAGTCCGCCAAGTTGCCAGCCATGTTGAAACGTCTGTACATCCCCGCATTCCTCGCCGTTGCATTCGGCATAGGTGTACCGCTAGCGCTCGGACGGTGGTCTCTGCTTGTTGCCCTCGGCGTGTCACTCGCGACGTGGATCGGTGTTGCCGTCGTCATTGGAATCTACGAACGCATGAAAGCAACACGTAGTGGCTTGTTCTCCCAGCCTCTCAGTTGGCTCGGCATGCACGTCGCCCACCTGGGCATAGCGGTTTTTGTCGTCGGCGTCACGCTCGTGATGGGCTACGAAACTGAAGAAGACGTAAGTATGGCGCCGGGGCAAACGGTACAGGTGGGAGGGTATGACTTGAAGTTCATAGGCGTGCGCAAGGTCCCCGGCCCAAATTATGTTGCCGATATGGGGGACTTCGAGATGTTCCGCGACGGAGCGTCTATGGGCCTACTGCATCCAGAAAAACGAACGTACGCCTCCTCTGCCATGCCCATGACCGAAGCGGCGATCGACGCCAACGGACTTCGTCATGTGTACGTGGCATTAGGAGAACCGCTCGGTGACGGCGCCTGGAGTGTTCGCGTGTACTACAAGCCCTTCGTAGACTGGATATGGGGCGGTTGTCTCTTGATGGCCCTAGGCGGGTTGTTGGCGATTAGCGATCGCCGCTACCGACTGAAGCGGAAAGCGCGTGATGCCTCTGTCGCTTTGAAAGGAGCGACGTCGTGAATCGTTTGCTTTGGCCCTTCGCGGGATTCATCGTGCTGGTGGCATTCCTTGCGGTCGGACTCACGTTGAAGCCAAGTGAGTTGCCCTCGCCTCTTATCGATAAACCGGCTCCAAACTTCTCTTTACCCCAATTGAAGTCGCCTGAAAACGTCTTTACCTCTGAGTCAATGAAAGGCCAGGTCTGGCTGCTGAACGTATGGGCATCCTGGTGCGCAGCTTGCCTTGACGAACATCCCGTCATCTCGGAGCTAGCCAACTCTGGTGTAGTACCAATCATAGGCCTGAATTACAAGGATGTACGCAGCGAGGCGATAGCATGGCTCGGGCGTTACGGAGACTCATATACGCTTTCTGTGTCGGACACACGGGGCCGCGTGGGAATCGATTTCGGCGTCTACGGAGTCCCTGAAACGTTTGTCATCGATAAGCAAGGAATGATTCGCCATAAGCACATCGGGCCGGTGACACAAAGCGCTGTACGCGACACGCTGCTGCCACTAATTCGGGAGCTCCAGCAATGAAATACTGGTGGTTTGCCATTTTATCTCTCTTGATTGCAATGCCGGCTTCCGCAACGACGGTCGACCCTGAGAAACGGATGTTCAACATCGCGCAAGAGCTGCGTTGCCTTGTATGTCAGAACGAATCCATTGCAGCGTCAAGGGCTGAACTAGCCGTCGACCTCCGTCAGCAGATCCGCGAGCTAATCCAAGCCGGCCGAACCGATGACGAGATCCGAACCTACATGGTTGAACGATACGGGGATTTCGTGCTCTACCGTCCGCCCATGAATGCCACTACGGTGTTGCTTTGGTTCGGGCCGATGCTGCTGTTCTTATTGGGCTTGACGATACTGATAATGGCACTCCGCCGCCGCAAGGCCCGCCTCGTCAATACTCCGCTGAGCGCCGAAGACCGCAAACGGGCACATGCGTTATTGGCCCAAACAGCTGACTCTGAGAAATTCTGATGAACCTCATTTTTACTGCAGTGGTTGTGCTGGTGCTTCTTGCCGTCGTCCTCCCACTAGGGCGCGTGCTGTGGCGCGGGCCCCGCGCAACGACACATCTTGAGCACCACGTCGTGAATTCGGCCGTGCTTCGTGATCAGTTGGCCGAACTCGAGCGAGATCGTAAAAGCGGCACCTTGTCGGCCAATGATCATGATGAAGCCGTTCAAGATTTACAACGTCGAGTGTTAGATGAGGCAAAACCCGTCGTAACAAGCGGGAAACAGCCTCGCAATGGGAAATATGCCGCGTTAGGTGTAGCGGTCGTTCTCCCCGTGGCGTCGATGTTGTTATACCTTCAACTAGGGAACCCCGCTGCGATGAATCCGGCGCCTACACAGCCGCCACCCAGCATCACACAAGCTGATATTCAGGCAATGGTGAATTCACTTTCTGCACGACTCGCACTGAATCCAGACGACCCGCAAGGGTGGCTCATGCTTGCCCGCTCATATCGGTATTTTTCGAGATATGAGGAAGCCGCAAAAGCGTTCTCACAAGCCGGAAGTGCAATTGAGACCGATCCGCTCGCACTGACCGAGTACGCAGAAACCTTGGCACGAAGCAATCCTAATGGCTTTTCCGGATATCCGACCACATTGCTCGAACGGGCGCTAGCCCTTAGTCCCGAGGAGCCATTTGCACTAACACTTGCAGGCGCTGCAGCATTAGAACGGCGAGATTATGACAGCGCCATCTCTTACTGGCAGCAGGTGCTTGGAGCGGTTCCCCCGGACTCGAACGCGGCGCGCGCTATTAGCGAGAGCATCCAACACGCGATCAATCAAAGAGACCACGACACAACTACTCCAACCCCAGCACAGTAGCCATCATGAAAAGTGCTTTGAAAATATTCTTTCTTACGATGGTAGTGATTGCTTCATTGGTCGCCATCGCATTTTTCTTGTTTACTTACCAGCGTGAGAATGCCACAGGAAAAGTCTCCGGGGGCACTCTCAACATCGCCATTGATATCGGCAATCAACGCTTCATGCGCTGGAGTACACCGCGAGATCTTCCAACCCTGCCTTTCAAGGGCGAAGCAGACAAAGCGCTCAGCTTGGCAGACTTCCGAGGGAAAGTCGTTTTATTAAACATTTGGGCTACCTGGTGCCCACCTTGCCGAGAAGAAATGCCCTCACTCGACCGGCTAAACGCCAAACGGGGCGGCGCAGACTTCGAAGTTGTGGCTTTGTCGATTGACCGTGATACGGCCTTGGTCGAATCATTTTACGAAGAGTTCGGAATAGAGACTTTGCGTGGATACTTTGATCCATCAGCACAAGCTCCAAATTTACTCCGTGCCCCCGGTGTACCAACGACTTTACTCATTGATCGAAACGGTCGAGAAATAGGTCGCGCATTGGGACCCGCTGCTTGGGACGGCGAGCAAGTCGAAGCGTTAATCGATAGAACATTACAGGGCTCGTAAACAAGCTGACGCGAAAGGCGCATTGCAATGACACAAAACGTCGTTCTTAGGATACTTCAATGCTAGAACTTACCACGATCGGAATGCTGACTGCATTTATCGCCGGTATTGCGTCGTTCTTATCACCGTGTGTTTTGCCTCTGGTTCCGGGGTATCTGTCTTATGTTGCCGGCGGCAACATATCTGCAACGACATCTGCTCACGAAGGGCGCTCGCAGCGTTTGAGAGCGTTCGGACTAAGTGCATGCTTTGTTTTCGGGTTTGCATTGGTATTCGTGATTTTAGGTGCCAGCATTACGGCAATCGGACGCCTCTTCCTCAGCTATCGCTACGAACTCAATATTGCGGCCGGTATCATCATAGCGTTAGCGGGCCTGACCGTGATGGGCGTTGTGCGCGTTCCGATGTGGGCGCAGCGCTATTACCGTTTTGACCCTGAGACAAAAGGCGGTAATCCCTGGTCCGCTCTGCTTCTGGGAGTCGCCTTTGGATTTGGCTGGACGCCCTGCATTGGCCCCGTGCTTGGCAGCATTCTGGTTCTTAGCGCAACATCTGAGAGCATAGCCCATGGGACTGCTCTGTTAGGAATCTACGCAGCCGGTTTAGGCGTTCCGTTCCTGCTTTCCGCATATTTCATGACGCCTTTTATGCGTCGCCTAAGCTCCCTACGTCGAACGGGTCGTTACATTCAGCTGATTACGGGCGCGATTCTCGTGTTGATGGGGATCGCGGTAGCGAGCGGACAGCTAATGCGTTTTGCGATCTGGCTCCTGAAGACATTTCCTGCTTTGGGGAGTATAGGCTGATGTCTTGCACCGACAACAACTCTTTCGGGACCGGTTTTTTATGATGAATGGCCCAAGCCTATCTGGGGCGCGATGGTATTGGCTCTTCGCTGCATGGGCTATTTCCCTTATTGCAACCTTCAGCGCATTATTCCTAAGTGAAGTAATGGGCCTTATTCCATGCGAGCTCTGCTGGCATCAACGAATTTTTATGTTCCCGCTTGTACTTATATTAGGGGTCGGCCTAGCGTCCTCGGACGTCGGGGTTTTTAAGTACGCGTTGCCCCTCGTTGTTCTCGGGTGGCTTCTCTCCGTTTATCACAACCTTCTGTACATCGGATTCATCCCCGAGGCATTACAACCTTGTGGGGCGGGGCCCTCCTGCGCGAAGGCCGATCTTAACTTGCTCGGCTTTATTTCCATTCCCTTGTTGTCGTTCAGTGCATTTACTGCGCTCGCCATTATTCTGGTAACCAAAATAGGTCGCAAAAAGTGAAAAAACAAACTCTGCTAGTCTTGACTAGCATCCTCGCCGTCATGACGTTTTCTGTTGGTGCTTTTCTATACGAGCAGAGCCAGCTGCGCAAGCAGGTGATCGCAGAAAATACGGCCAAAGAGCTTACTCGCATGCATTCGCCGGTGCTTGGCTCGGCGAATGCGAAGGTCACGATTGTCGAGTTTTTCGACCCGTCGTGCGAAACTTGCAGGGCCTTCTATTCATTCGTCAAGAAGATCGTGGAAACTCATGAGGGCAGGGTGAATCTTGTCATCCGTTATGCTCCCTTTCATGAGGGCTCCGAGGAGGCCGTTCGTATCCTCGAAGCTGCGCGTATCCAGGACAAGTATTGGCCACTTTTAGATGTCGTAATGGATGAGCAGCCACAGTGGGCGAGCCATCACGACCCGCAGCCTAGCTTGATCTGGAGCTACGCGGAGAAAATCGGCGTTGATGTCGATAAAGCGCGTAAAGACGCTAATAAAGACACCGTGACCTGGGTTATCGATCAAGACAAATCTGACCTCCGAACTTTAAACGTCAAGCAGACTCCAACCTTTTACGTCAACGGCAAGCCTTTGCCCAAGTTTGGATATGAAGATTTAAAGCGTCTCGTAGATCAAGAGGTTAAAGCTAACTATCGCTAGCAACACAGCTCTGTACGCCGCCACAAGGGAAAACAGAAATTCTTTAAACTCTTATGCTGACAGTAGAGATATGGACGCAACGAAGTTGATTATTATGGCGCTGAGCGCTCTTATCGGTTACGGATTTGTGCAAGGGTACCGTTATATATTTGAAGCTAATCTACCTATAAAAGGTGACGATTTTAACTTAGACGCGATCACGAAAAGTAGGGAGCAGCTACCACCTAAAGCTCGCAAAATTATACGGAAAGCCTACTCTACAAACAGAATTTCTCGCAGGGAGCGATCCTACTTGACGCGTCATCATTCCCGTTTAACACAACGGCGGCAATGATCACCCCTCAATAATTAGGTGCCGGAGATCCGCCGCTATTGCATCTATCGGATCATCGGCACGAATCAGAAGCCTAACTTGTCCACCTCGGTCAAATGCCAGAACGGCGCTGGAGTGCGAAACATCATAGCTACCGTCGTTATCCTTTTTACTGTAAGAATATGTGCTTCCATACCGCCGGGTCAATACGGTCAGCGCGTGTTTATCACCGGACAATCCTATGAATTGGGGCCCGAAGGCATCGGTATAACGCGCAAGAATCTCTAGATCATCACGCTCCGGGTCAACCGAAACGAACAGAACCTTGAGATCTTCTCGGATATTCTCATCTAGTCGTTGTGTCGCTTCAGCCAAAACGGCAAGGGTAGTCGGGCAAACGTCCGGACAATTCGCGAAGCCAAAGAATAGCAACGCGGGACCACCACGATAGTCTGCAGCTGTGACTATACGTCCGTCCTCGTCCTGCAGTTCGAACTCCAGAGGCGGCATAGCACCCGAAATTTCAGAAGTCTGCCAAACGTAATCCTTACAACCTGACAAAGCGAGAACGGTCAGCAATATAAGATGCCACTTCCTCATCGCTCATCTTCCTTAATGCGTTTAATGTTCGATCTCTGCAATATTCCGGACATGCGTCCCCCTGCTTACCTATAACGACCTCGAGCCAACACTAGCGACATAATCACGCTGTGCAGGACCCAGCTTGCCTTTCTTCTCCGTCGCCCAACCTCGCCGAGACGATAAACCCACTAGCAATCCTAACCCGCAGAACAGGAGGATCGGAACGTTACCCAAAATCACATAAGGGGTGGCACCCGTAAAGCCCTGGGCGTCGCCCTCTAAAATGAGCCGTTCAAAAGGCTGTGCTTGCCTCACCACGGTTCCACGCGGATCTATGATTGCAGTAGCCCCCGTGTTCGTGGATCTCAACATATAGCGTCCAACTTCGAGCGCTCGTGTTTTCGATATTTGTAAATGCTGCGGTGCCGCTAACGAATCACCAAACCAAGCAAGATTACTCAGATTCACGAGTACTGTGGCAGAAGGCAACGCTTGCCTGATTTCTTCACCGAACACATCCTCAAAACAAATATTAATCGCAACCATTTCTCCAGCCACTGGAATAGGTTCCTGTAAGGCGGGTCCTCGCGACATGTTATTAAGTGGAATCCGAAGAGTATCGACTACCCAACTGACGAGTCTGAAGGAAGGAACGTACTCACCAAATGGAACAAGATGCTGCTTCCTATATATTCGTTCCTGCGACACCCCCATGCTGATTGCGCTATTATAGTAAATGTCCCCTTCACCGCTTGGCTGTCTCTCCAGGATCCCAGTAATAAGGTCAGAATCACGGGCACGAATGTGTTCCATCAGCGCATCTACGTAGCTATTGGGAATCTCATCGATAAACAGAGGGATTGCGGTTTCAGGAAGCACAATTAGTTTGGCACTGCTTTGACGTACCAGCGACAAGTACAGGTCAAGCGTGGGCTTCAAGGATGCCTCTTTCCACTTTGTATCTTGAGGCACATTCCCCTGCAGCAAGGCTACCGAAAACTTGAGACCTGATGGGGATGTCCATGAAACTTGCTTTAATAGGACTCCGACACCGATGATAGCCACGAGAATTATAGCGGCTCGATATCTTCGAACATTCGATGAAGAACAACAATGAAACAACAGGCCCGAGCTCACGGCGACCGCCAACGATACCCCATAGACGCCAAAAATAGGGGCGTACCCGGATAAGGGGCTATCCACGATTTGTGAGTAGCCAACTGAAAGCCAGGGAAATCCAGTAAAGAAAGTGCCACGAGCCAACTCAGTGGCAGTCCAAAATGCAGGAACGGTCAACATCAAATACGCCAACGTATCGCGACGAACTAGCCAGCAGCAGAAGGCGAATAATGTTGGGAAGACGGCGAGATAAACGCAAAATAATACAGTAGAAAGGAATGCCATTGTTGCCGACATCCCGCCGTACGTATTCAGGCTAATATAAACCCAGCTTACCCCGGCACCAAACATACCGATGCCAAAACAAAATCCGATATAAGCGGCTCTTTGAGCGGACGCTTGTTTTACAGTGATTCCGATGAGGCATGCAAGGGCAACCACTGGTATGGGAAACCATCCAAATGGAGCGTACCCTAGAATCGTGCTCATGCCGATAAGGGTTGCCAATAAGCCCGCGCTGGCAGGTCTACTTACTAACGTGCTTACGCGGTTTAATGCGTGGCGGTGTAAGTTCATCCAGGAACCATCTGCGACGCTCAGGTTCTGGACTGTCAACGACAGCATTCGCCGTAGTTGTGATGTTTTGATAGCATGGCGTATCAATGAGCTAAAGCCGAAGGGGGTTTAACGCTGCATTGGGCCGTTGCGGAAGCCCCGGCGCCGAACTCAAACCGTGCCTCCACTTCGCTGCCGATGATCAGCCTTTCTTCCGGCTTTTCGAGCATGGCATGATAACCTCCAGGACGAAATTCGAAGCTGTCTCCTGCTGAAATAGGGATCGCCTCTACTGCAGCCATCCGACTTATACCTCCCTGATTTATTGTGCGATGTAGTGATACCTTACTGAATCCGGGTACAGACATAGATATTAGCTTCGCCTCGTGCGTTCCACTGTTGCTCACTTTGAAATATGCACCGGACGGAGTGAGTCCAGGCATGAAGCGGATCCAGCAGTCTGAAACCTTTAGGGTGCTAGATTGCACGCCTGTGCCAGCTGTGTTTTTATTTTCGTTTTGAACTGGATATGCACTGCCCTCGCTTTCAATATGGTCGGCGTGTAAACTCGTAGCGTATGCGGGTATAATAAAGCATAGACTGAACGCACCAACGATTAGCTTCCTCATATATCCTCTGTTTTAATTTAGCGTGCTTTTGAGGCGCCTTCCGAGGTAATTTTCTTAGGGCACCCTACTTATGCTCATTCTCAATCTATCCCGTTGATGACCTGCTCATTACCGGCATAGAGCGTTCCAAATTCCAATGGATCAATGGGATCATTGTCCAGTCTTACCTCGTAATGCAAGTTATTGCCCGTAGTCATGCCTGTCGAGCCCACGTATCCGATCGTGTCACCCCTGGAAACGAAAGCTCCTTTTTCAAGTTTGTGGGCGAAGCGGCTCTGATGTGCATATAGAGTAGTGAGATTTTCATTATGCCGGACCACGACCACCTTACCGTAGCCGTTCTGCCGACCCACAAACTCAATTTGCCCATCCGCAACAGTCACAATCGGTGTTCCTTTTGGAGCGGTGTAGTCAACACCCTTGTGCATTTTTTGTCTGCCTAAAACCGGATGGCTACGGAAGCCGAACCTGGAACTAATTGAGAACTGGCTTTCGTCGATCGGCGCCTCAAGGAAAAATCTTCGAAGACGCTCCATTCGTGAATCTTCTTCTCCGACCTCCCGTCTGTTGAGTTCAAATTTCTCATGGATGATTGAAAAGCTTAGAACGTCGGCGGTGGCACTGAAACTTATGCCCGTTGTTAAGAAAATTAATATCGCTCGCCGCAACAAAAATTTCGACATAGTGGTTATATAAAAACTATAATTTCAAAAATTTCGACGAAGCTCGGGTGCCTACTTGTAGTGTTCACTGTCGTAAAACTGAACATCATCCGTCCGTGCGATTTTGCCGTTCCGTTTCAGTCTTCGAGACGGACCACGTTGAGTAAATTAGCAACATAGTGCCCCCGACGAGGAGCATATCTGCCAGATTAAACGCGGGCCAATGCCATTGCTTCCAGTAAAAATCCAAGTAATCGACGACCGCACCGCGAAACACTCGGTCAACGACGTTGCCCATAGCCCCTCCAATAATGGAAACATAGCTGAGTGTGACGGAACGGCTGTCCAGCCCTCGATACAATGCCACTAAAAGCGTGGCACTCACCACCAACCCAATGATTCCGAGCACGTACCGCTGCCACCCACCAGCGTCAGCGAGAAAGGAAAACGCTGCTCCGGGGTTCAGGACATGAACCCAATTGAACCACGGTGTAATCCCAATGCCGGCGTGCAACGGTAACGTTGCTACGGTGGTCTGCTTAAGGATCTGATCCAGTGCGACAAAACCTAAAGCCAGAAGCCACCACAACCACCATCTCCGGTTCGAATTAAATGGCTGTTTCATTCTTCGCTTATCCGGGGACGCGCTTTGACTTCAACGTACGCATGCTGACCGCGCCTTTCTCTGTCGCGCTCAGCTTGCCCTGACGCAACAGGCGTAAACCGTTACCGACAACGAGCAGACTAGCTCCCATATCGGCAAATACTGCCATCCACATCGTTGCCTCGCCGAACACAGCCAAGACGAAGAACACTGCCTTAATTCCGAGGGCCAAAGTGATGTTCTGCCATAACACCGTGTGGGTTTTCTTTGATAGCCGCACAGTGGTCGCAATTTGATGTAGGTCATCGTTCATGATGACGACATCGGCTGCCTCTCGCGCAATATCAGTTCCAGCTGCACCCATGGCGAAACCAATATCGGCTTGGGCGAGGGCCGGCGCGTCGTTGATTCCATCCCCGGTCATTCCAGTTGGCCCATACTGACTCTGTAACTCTCGGATAGCGGCGAGCTTGTCGTCCGGCAGCAGATTGCCCCGCACGTCGTCTATACCAGCTTCATGACCGATACTCTCGGCTGTCGCACTGTTATCCCCGGTCAACATAACTGGGGTTACGCCGAGCGCGCGGAGCTCACCGATTGCCGCCCGCGAAGACTCCTTGATCGTGTCTGCTACAGCAAAGATAGCAAGTACGGACTCGTTAGAGGCTAGCAGCGTAACGGTGCGCCCCGCGCGTAAATGTACATCAAGAACCTCATCTAGCTCGGCTGTGGCTTGATTACGCTCATTAATTAAGCGGTAGTTTCCGAGGACATAATCCATACCTCCTATTTTTCCTTTAACTCCGCGCCCCGGAATTGCCTCAAAGTCTTGCACTTCCTGCCCGGGAGCATCCAGTCCCTTAGAGATGGCGTTCGAAACGGGGTGATCGGATCGATCGGCTAAACTGGTAGCGATGCTGGCCACGACTCCGTCGTCATCAATCAGCACCATTCTTTGCCATGCTACGAGTTCCGGCTTGCCTTCAGTGATGGTGCCAGTCTTATCGAGCGCGACAGCCTTGAGCTTCCGGGCTTCCTCAAGGTAGGTGCCGCCTTTAATAAGCACTCCTCGACGGGCACCAGCGGCCAAGCCGCTGACAACGGTAACAGGCGTGGAAATCACCAGAGCGCATGGGCAGGCGATCACTAATAAGACAAGCGCCTTGTAGAGTGCGTCAACCCAAGTCCATTCGAAGAGTAGCGGGCCCACTGCCGCCACCACAAGCGCCATGACGAAAACTGCAGGTGTATAAACGGCTGCGAATTTGTCAACAAAACGCTGGGTCGGCGCGCGGCTGTTCTGGGCTTGTTCGACAGCGTGTATGATCCGCGCCAGCGTAGAATTGCCCGCGGTCGCAGTAACTTCAAATTCTAGCGAGCCGGATTCGTTGACAGTCCCTGCGTACACCGGGTCGCCGACGGCCTTCTCGACAGGCAGACTTTCGCCAGTGACGGGAGCCTGATTGATCGTACTGGCCCCCGCTGTGACCATACCGTCGAGTGCGACTCGCTCACCCGGCCTTACGCGAACTATTGCTCCAAATGCAATGTCGTTTGCTGGCATCATTTGCCAGTTCCCGCTGGGCTGTCGTACCTCTGCCGTTTCGGGGGTCAGGTCTAACAAATCTCTAATCGCATTCCGAGCGCGGTCAACCGCGCGGGCCTCAATAAGTTCAGCCAACGCAAAAAGCGCCATGACCATAGCAGCTTCGGCCCATTGTCCAATAAGGAACGCGCCGGTAACCGCAACGCTCATAAGCGCGTTGATGTTGAGTCGCTTTCGACGCAGTGCTAGGAAGCCCTTAGTGTAAGTTTCCAGGCCGGCCAGCCAGATTCCTATTGCGGCGAGCCCCATTTCGGCCACTTCCCAGAATGTTGTTTCAGGGGAAAAAAAAGCTACCACTTCCGCCCCAATGGCCAGCACCAAGGCCAAAATTAAACGCGGAATCCCGCTAGAGAAACCGCGCTGCATGCTGAGGGAAGTGCCGGATCCGTCTCCTTCCCCGTCTCGGTGTTGCTCTTGAGGGTCGTAGCCAATATGACGTATGGCAGTGACGGCGCGTGAAAGCACGTCCTCCGGAGCGTCGATAGCTAAAGTACGAGCACTCAGCTGAAAATTTAAGCTACGAATGCCCTCAATCTCTTCGAGCGTGCGTCGAATTTCTGACTCTTCAACGGAACAATCCATCGTTGCGATTCGAAACGTTCGAACGGACGCCGAGCTCGTCTGCTCCATGGACTCGTGCTTTGCCCGGGATTCGGTGCCGCCGCAGCAAGACACACCGGCAGCTTCGGAATGTATGGATTTATGCTTCATCATGGTTTCCTCTAATCGTTGCATTGGAAACCATGTAGCTACTCCAGAGTCAAGCCCCATGTAGTGCATGCACAGCAAGGCCATGCAGAAACCGTGCTCAATATGGCAGATCGAAATGCGCCATAGGAGGTTGGTGACCAGGCTGTATGCCAGCTGAGCCGCTGTGACTGTGCGCTGGACGATCTAAAGTCTATACTAGCTTTATAGTTTTTCCCTTCGGAGAAGTCCATGAAAATGAGGATCGGCGAGCTCGCCATGCGATCAGAATGTCCGGTAGAAACCATCCGGTTTTACGAGCGAGAAGGCCTTCTTCCGCAGCCCGGGCGCAGCGCAGGCAATTATCGATTGTATGGCGACGAATATCTCGAACGCCTCCGGTTCATTAAGCACTGCCGTACGCTTGATATGCCGCTAAACGACGTCCAGAGGTTGCTTACCTTTCGGGACGACCCCCGCCAGGATTGCGGTGACGTGAACAAGTTGCTCGACATGCGAATCACAGAGGTCGAAGAGCGGGTCGAAGAACTACAGCAACTGAAGGAACACTTGACGACTTTGCGCAGTCAATGCTCCAGGACGGCCCCGGTAGAAGCTTGCGGAATATTGCGTGCTCTATCGGATTGCTCATGCCATTGATTACTACCTCAAGCCAAGAACACTTTATAGCCGGGTCAGCATATCAATAGAGGACAGCGCCGCCTAACATACCGCTGATGGACCGGCCGACCATCATAAACTTTCTGGTGCTGACGTAGATCATATCGGGCTTACTCCCGCTCATCCCGCAAGATGTTATATGCGCAAGGCTTGCGCTCTCGTTCGTTCTCCTAGCGCCCTGTATTCATTCAGCCATCACTCATCGTTCATCTGGCCGATCGAGCGCCCGCTAACTTCGTGCGATAACATGGGTACTACTGACTCTGCGGATACTCTTGCTCGCCCCCTCCTTGCGCTAATGCTATCCGCCATACCCCTTCGCATCGCGCTGTTGTCGTCAGTTTCCCGGTCGGCCGGTGAGTTAGGCCATATCTGCATACAGAACCCCGGGCCTGTCATCCCACCTCGGCATTTAGCCCATATCTTTGAACGATTCTACAGGCCCGACGCATCGCGCCAACGCAGCGGCGAAGGCGCCGGTCTCGGCCTCGCCATTGTGAAAACACTCATCGAAGCACACGGGGGAACAATCACAGCCGAGTCTACACCCGATAAAACAGCGTTTGAGATATCAATGCCCAAGACTCTGTGCTAACGCGCCCTAGCCGCAACTCACTAGACACAGTAGCGGCATGATGTCGTTGCGTTCTCTGAAACTACGTCAACTCGTTCTCACGTTCATGAGCCATGGCGGCCTCGGCTAGCCGCAGCACTTCGGCTTCAACGGCCTTGCGTTCACTGTAACGATCGACAAGGTAATCCGCACGGCCGCGCACCAGCAACGTGAATTTAATCAGCTCTTCCATCACGTCCACGACTCGGTCGTAGTAAGCCGATGGTTTCATGCGGCCAGCCTCGTCGAATTCCTGAAACGCCTTGGCGACTGATGATTGATTCGGGATTGTCACCATGCGCATCCACCGGCCCAGCACACGCAAGGCATTTACGGCGTTGAATGACTGCGAGCCACCACTGACCTGCATCACGGCAAGCGTGCGCCCCTGCGTAGGCCGGACGCTACCCACTTCCAGAGGCAACCAGTCGATTTGGCTCTTGAAGATGCCGGTGATCGTACCGTGTCGCTCAGGGCTGCACCACACCTGCCCTTCCGACCATAGCGACAACTCACGCAGTTCAGCCACCTTGGGATGGTCGGCCGGAACGCTGTCTGGCTGGGGCAACCCGTACGGATCGAAGATCCGGGTTTCGGCGCCCAGGCGCTGCAGGATGCGGGCAGCCTCTTCAACAAGAAGCCGGCTATACGAGCGTTCGCGCAGCGAGCCATAGAGCAACAGAATGCGCGGCGGGTGTTGAGCGTCAATGGGGATGCCGAGTCTCTCGTGCGAAGGGATGTCCAACAAGGACTCGTCCAATGCGGGCAACGACCCGTCGTTTAGCGATGTAAATTGCTTCATTCTAAATTTCCACGTGCGCGGTTCAGCGCACACGATTTCCGTGTTCGTCTATGACCACTTCGCCGTCCTCTTTGGTGAACGGACCACGTTGGGGCTGCTCCAGGATGTCGAGTACCAGCTCAGACGGTCGGCACAGGCGCACGCCAGTGGGCGTCACGACGAAGGGTCGGTTGATAAGAATGGGATGCGCCAGCATGGCGTCTAATAGCGCATCGTCTGAAAGCGACGTGTCGCCCAAGCCGAGCTCTTGAAAGGGCGTTCCTTTCTCCCGCAGCGCCTCGCGCACTGACAGTCCGGCACGTTCGATCAACGACTTCAATACTTGCCGCTCCGGTGGAGTGGTTATGTACTCGATCACTTGCGGCTCGATCCCGGCATTGCGAATGAGGGCAAGCGTGTTGCGCGATGTTCCGCATTTGGGGTTGTGATAGATAACGACACCGCTCATTGCGATAATTCCTCTGATTGAGTTTGGTAAACATGCGACAGCGTCGCCCCGATTTCTTGTGCAGTACTGCGTGCCGTGCGCATGACGCCAACGAGCGTGGCGGACGCGAAGCCCGTCCAGTCGCCGTAGCCGACGAGCCATAACCCTGGTTCGGCCACGGCACGCGTACCCTCGACCGCGACTCGGCCATCTGCCCCCAGAACGCCCAGTGGGCTTAGATGGTCAAGCGCCGGCTGAAAGCCCGTGCACCAGATGACGGCATCAACCTCTGAGTGCCTGCCATCGGGCCATACAACACCGGTTGACGTAAAGGCAGAGAAAGGCCGAACAGATTCAAGGTCGCCACGTCGTCGCGCAGCGGCGACAGAGGGCACCATCACGATATCTCCAAAGCTCGCAGCTTCTTGCGGCGGCGGCAAGCCTTGCTGCAAGGCCTGCCAACGTTCGGTGGCCCGCTCGAACAACACACGTCCGTCAACATCATCGGGCAGGAAGACTGGTTCGGAAGGCGTGACCCAGGTGACTTGGGCGGTACCAGCCAGCTCCGCCATGATCTGTGCGCCAGAATTACCGCCGCCGACGACCAGCACACGCTGCTCGGCAAAGGCTTGTGGATCCCGGTAGTGCGCCGAATGGATCTGCACGCCTGCAAAACTGTCCTGCCCGGGATAGACGGGCACGTAGGCATGACGCAAAGTGCCGGTGGCGCTCACCACTCCACGCGAACGCCAAACATGGCCGTCCTCCGCTTCAACCTGAAATCGGTCACCATTACGCCGCACCGCCTGCACGAGCACCGGCCGCACGATAGGCAAGTTGTAGCGAGCCTCGTAGCGCGCGAAATAGTCGATGACATGATCGCGCGACGGATAGCCAACGGCAGGTGGCATGGGCCAACCTGGAAGCGAACTCCACTGCGACGGAGAAAACAATGTTAGGGAATCCCACCCATGCCGCCACGCCGCGCCAGGCCCTTCCTCTGCGTCGAGTAACACGAAGGAGAGCTCAGCGCGACGCAAAAAATACGCCGTTGCGAGCGCTGATTGGCCCGCCCCTACGATTACAACATCGACATCATTCATGTTTCGCCTTGTTCCGATGGTACGCACGAGATGCCTTCGCAACAGTTCTCTGCAAGGTATCCCAGAATGGCGTTCATCACGGCGAAGTTGGCGCTATAAAAAACGAAACGACTCTCTTGACGCGAGGTCAATAGACCAGCATGGGAGAGCTCCTTCAGGTGGAAGGACAATGAGGAAGACGGGATATGGGTGAGCTCGGCAATACGGCCAGCGGGAAGGCCAGCTGGACCGGCCTGCACCAAGAGGCGGTAGACAGCCAGACGTGACTCCTGCGCAAGCGCCGACAATACCCGGATAACTTCTTTTGATTCCATATTTCCATTATCGTGGAAACATAAAGTCTGTTCAAGGATTATCTTTTGGATGATGCATGATCAAGCGTTGCCACTGTGACGGCTTCCAACAACAGCGCGCGACGCGGGGGGCGCTTGATCGTGCCCTTGGGGATGGCAATGGTATTGAGTGAACTACGGCCGACAGGAATGCTGAGTACTCTCACCACCTTAACGCTCTCGCAGTGGTGACATGGCGCTTGCCGGTATGCACATGATCACACGGGAAGTCGTCGTCGCATCCCTTTGATATTTCTGCTATTCTCGAATTATGGACACAAAAGACATTGTGCGGTTACTCGCCGCTATCGCTCATGAAACACGGCTGCAAGCGTATCGCTATCTCGTGGAAGCCGGTCCTGCGGGGTTACATGCTGGGCGGCTAGCAGAATTGCTCGAGATACCACCCTCCTCACTGACGTTTCACCTCAAAGAGCTTGTCCACGCAGGTTTGCTGTCGTCCCGTCAAGAAGGCCGCTTCGTCTCCTATTCGGTGGAGTACGCGGCCATGAATTCGCTTTTGATTTACCTCACGGAAAACTGTTGCGGCGGCAACCCCTGCTCGCCTGTAAGCGTGGAAGTCTGTTCCCCCGCCGACCAGAATCGCCGGTAACCCCATAAGCCCATCCCGCCATCGGCGGCGCTATCGTTCAAGGGAAATGTAATCGCCATGTCAGACAAGCTATATAACGCCCTGTTTTTGTGCACGGGGAATTCCGCGCGCAGCATTATGGCCGAAGTGTTGCTCAACCAATTAGGCAACAATCGTTTCCGCGCATACAGCGCAGGCAGCAATCCCGGCGGTCACGTGAACCCGCTGACAATCGAGATACTTCAGGCGGTTCAGCTCCCCATCGATAATCTGCGCAGCAAACGCTGGGACGAGTTCGCCCAGCCTGAAGCGCCGCAAATGGATTTCGTGATCACGCTATGCGACAGCGCCGCAGGCGAACTGTGCCCCGTGTGGCCGGGGCAACCTATCACGGCCCACTGGGGGTTTGAAGATCTTGCGGCGTGTACAGGATCAGCCGAAGAAAAACTGGAGCGTTTCGACCAGATTTTCCGGCAGATTGCCAACCGCATCAAGATTTTCACCAGCCTGCCGCTGGCGACACTCGATCGTGTCGCCATCAAGCGTGAGCTCGATACCCTGGGCACCAGCCGATGAACGTCCTGTTTCTCTGTACCGGCAATTCCTGCCGTTCGATTCTGGCCGAAGCCACCTTTAATCATCTTGCCCCACCCGGTTGGCAAGCACTCAGCGCTGGCAGCCGTCCCACGGGGGAAGTGCATCCCCGATCACTGTCCCTTCTTGCGCGCGAGGGCATATCGACAGCTGGCTATGGCAGCAAATCCTGGGATGATCTACCGGTGACGCCAGACATTGTCATCACCGTGTGTGCGAGCGCAGCCGGTGAGGAATGTCCGGCATATCTCGGGAACGTTATGCGGGCCCACTGGGGCGTGGAAGACCCTGCCCACGCCACCGGTACCGATAGCGAGATTGATTCAGCTTTTGAGACGGCTTATCGCATACTCAGAGCCCGAATCGAGGCTTTCATGGCCTTGCCTCTGGGCGAACTGCTGACGGATTCGACGGAGCTAAAAAAAGCACTCAACCGGATCAGTTCTATCACACCGTCCGTGTAGCGCGCACTGCAAAAAATACTTCCACCCGCCGTCACCAGACGGCGCTTTTCCATTTCCGCAACAGAGAGAATTCCCCGTGGTTGTTGCATTACTCATCTTCCTACTCACGATTGTGCTGGTTATCTGGCAACCCAGAGGTCTGAATATCGGCTGGAGCGCCACGCTAGGCGCCGTGCTCGCACTGGTCTTCGGCGCAGTCAGTTTCGGTGATATTCCCGTGGTATGGAATATTGTCTGGAACGCCACCGCAACCTTCATTGCCATCATCATCATCAGCCTGCTGCTGGATGAAGCGGGTTTCTTCGAATGGGCGGCCCTGCACGTGGCGCGTTGGGGTGGAGGCCACGGCCGGCTTCTTTTCGTGCTGTTCGTCCTGCTGGGTGCAGCAGTATCAGCATTCTTCGCCAATGATGGCGCGGCATTGATACTGACGCCCATCGTGATGGCTATGCTGGTCGCACTCGGCTTCACGCCGGCGGCAACACTGGCCTTTGTCATGGCTGCAGGTTTCATCGCGGATACGGCCAGCCTGCCCTTCATCGTATCGAACCTGGTGAATATCGTTTCGGCCGACTTCTTCGATATCAGTTTTGCGCGATATGCAGCCGTCATGGTGCCGGTCAACCTGGTCTCCGTAGCGGCGACCTTGGTTGTACTTTTGGTCTACTTCCGCAAAAGCATTCCGGTGACTTACGATGCCAGCCAGCTCAAAGCGCCAGCCACCGCCATTCGCGACCGCGCCACGTTTCGCGCAGGCTGGTATGTTCTTGTTCTGCTGCTCGTCAGCTTCTTTGCGTTAGAAGGCTTTGGCATTCCTGTCAGCGCTCTTGCCGCTTCCGGTGCTGCCGTCCTGTTGTTGGTTGCGGGGCGCGGCCACGTAATCAGCATTCGCAAGGTGGTGCGCGAAGCACCCTGGCCCATCGTAGTGTTTTCGCTGGGCATGTATCTGGTCGTGTACGGCCTGCGCAACGCAGGGCTGACCGACATGATCGCGGGGTGGCTCGACGCTATGGCGAATCAAGGCATGTGGGTCGCCACATTGGGAACCGGTCTGCTAACTGCCTTACTGTCTTCCATCATGAACAACATGCCGACCGTACTGATCGGCGCGCTGTCCATTGAAGCCAGCCAGGCGACAGGGCCGATCAGGGAGGCCATGATTTATGCAAACGCCATCGGCAGCGATCTCGGCCCGAAAATCACGCCCATCGGAAGCCTGGCGACGCTTCTGTGGCTGCATGTATTAGCCCGCAAAGGTGTGAAGATCACATGGGGCTATTACTTCAAGGTCGGGATCGTGCTCACGCTTCCTGTATTGCTGATCACGCTGGCAGCACTGGCTGTGCGATTGAGCGCTTTCTAAAAGCCGGACATAGGAACGGCAATGATCACGCCGTTTCTATTTTGCCATCTTGCAGACCTCGGATCCCGGGCCCGCGATTCCCGGATCGATTCATACCGACGGCGACTCTTTCAGGATTAGTTGCCCGCAAGCGAGAGCCGAGGACACGGTCTAGCGCGCCTGAACGGCACGGCGACGGGCTGCAGTTGCATCAGTGTGAATAGCCGAACCTGAGCAGCGCAGTTTGCATCACTGACGCCCACAGTCATCCTCACACAAACCATCACCAAGCTTCTGTTTCTTCCCGCATATCTCAGGCTAGTGCCACGGTTACCTCAACATAGAGGCAAACCCTAAGTCCGTATCTCGCACGCTAACAGGCGACACCCGGCGAAGCTTTGAAGGCTTTCCTGTCATTGTGGATGACCGCAGCTGTGGTGCCCCGGGGTAGGTGCGAAAAATGCTCCACGGTTTCAAAGCATGGTAAACCTGCGTTCCACGGCGTTCCAATACCTGCCACAATGTCGCCACAATGACATTTCAACCCCCAAGATTATTAGTTATTTATTTTTATCTCCGGTCATAGTTTGAACCGAAGATCTGTCATAATGTATCTTTCTACCAAAAAACATACCGCAAACTGCACAGCATGAGCACCATCGGCGACCGCTTACGCATCGCGCGCACGAAACGCGGCCTCACGCAGGAAGCGTTAGCCAACCTTGTCCAGACGCCGCTTACACAAGGTGCCATAGCTCATATTGAGGGTGGCCGCAGCGAATCCTCGCGACACATCGTATGGATCGCCGCAGCGCTGCACATCAGGGCTGAATGGCTGGTCACTGGCAAGGGCGAAATGTTTGAGGAAGAATGGCCCTGGCCTAGTACCCCCTGTAGCGTCGTCGCGGAACTTCCTGCACATGTGCAGGAAGACATTGGCGACTACATTCAGATGAAGTTGGCGAAGCACACCAAGAAAGAAGACAACGGCCCCACGTCCGCCGCCTGACAATAAAGCGCCGCGCCGTTTCTTCCCCCGACTCTGCAAAAAAACGACAGCCACCCAGTTTCGGGCCGCAGTCCCTTGACGAGCCAATACGGATCTCAGCGTGTCCCTTTCTAAATTTTTCTCCCGTCCGAGGGGAATTCGCTTTATCGATATGACTTTTTAGTATTACATTTGTATTGACTCTGCGTAGTAGATACGTAATGATTACATCAACCCTGCTCTTTAACAACAGAACACCGATAAATACCGCGCCCTGCTCCATCTGAGCGGTGCGAGTGCGCGGCTACCCGTGTCACCAGCTTCGTACTGGGTGACGTGCACCTGGGTAGGAGTAAAGCAGGTGAAAAATCATTCCTCTTCTGGGCCGGTAGCGACTGGTGCGAACTGGAAGGCGTGAGTGACGATCCGTTCACACGGACGCCGGCGCTGCCGAAGTGCAGGCCACATTCGATAGATGGCGCGTAATCCGTCGATGACAGCGGCAAAGACCGCAGTTCCCAGCATCCCGCCGAACCGCGACAGCGGGCCCAGCGGCGGGCGCTGCTGAGAATGATGAAAGCACCCGGCCCCCATCGAGGCAACTTGGCGGGTCGGACAACACGGCGCTGGTTGCGCCGGCTTTGGAAAGCATCCTGAGTCTCCAGGGTGCTTCCCAAGGTCTAACGGAGGAACAAATGAAGGAACAGGCACTGTCGAACAGCATCTTCGGCTACCCGTCACCCAGCAAGCAAGCCCCGAAACCACCTGACGAGGCTCTTCTATATCGGATCCACACGGCGGAAGCGAAGCTCGGCGTGTCACGTTCCACGATCTATCGGTTGGTCAATGAGGGGGAGTTAGTACTCATCAAGATAGGCAAGCGATCTAGCGGCATAACAGCCGCAAGCGTGCATGCACTGATCGAACGCAACAAGGCCGTGGCCAGTTAGCTCAAACCTTGCATCAATCGACTCTGTCCGAAAAATGACAACAAACATCGGGCAGAGAAACAACCACCGTTGTAGCTACCGCGAGGTCAGCGGCAGAAAGAGCTTGGCGAAACGTGTAGTACCGGCTTTTGACTCTCAAAACGGCTCATGAAATATCACCACAGGCCACTTTGTCGCTTTTTTGCATCGTCCGCCGAGTTGTACCCTATTTTGTACCCCCGCGCTCCCGAAAGATTTGGGAACCCGCATGAATAATGGACTGTAGAGGCTCAATTAGATTCCGCCCCAGGCCACCATCCCCTCTTCCCATCTGGTTTCATCGCATCCCATTTTCCCCAAGAAAACAAGGACTTGCGAAGGAAATCTGTCTCATCAGGCTCTTCCCCATTTTCGGGGGAGGCTCGGCTCTTCCCCATTTTCGGGGGATCATGGCATTCGTCAAACTCGGTTAATCACACCATTCCAACCGCATTGGGCCAAGACCCGCAAGCGGTAATTCTCAAAATTCCTGAATCCATACGCCCGTCGTGAGAGCATCTCCATCTTGGTGTGGAACCCTTCAGTGATCCCGTTGGATTTGGAGGGCTCTTCCCCATTTTCGGGGGATCATGGCAGGCTCTTCCCCATTTTCGGGGGATCATGGCAGGCTCTTCCCCATTTTCGGGGGATCATGGCATTCGTCAAACTCGGTTAATCACACCATTCCAACCGCATTGGGCCAAGACCCGCAAGCGGTAATTTTCAAAATTCCTGAATCCATACGCCCGTCGTGAGAGCATCTCCATCCTGGTGTGGAACCCTTCAGTGATCCCGTTGGATTTGGAGAAGCGCCACATGCGCACAATGGGCTCAAGCCACGATATTAACGTAGCAGCCAGCGTCTTGGCCGGGCTTTGTTCAAACTGACGGATCAGGGCCAGGAACCTGGGTAGCATCTGCCTGGCCCGCCTGGCCTTCAGACTCTTCATCACCAGAAAACCGTTCAGTTGCTGTTTGGCAAAGTACAGCGCCCGCAGCACGGGCGATTGAGCCAAGTATTGGTGCAACCGCTCCTTTTGCACCGACGATAGATTCCAGTGATGACGGCGCATCAGGCTGATCAAGCCACGGTTCCTGCGCCCTTCAGAATCGTGCTGCTGCCACAACTTCAGAAAGTGCTGGTTCACCAGCCGTACGACATGAAAGCGGTCGGCCACGATCATGGCATTGGGAAAGTACTGCTGGGCAATGCGTCGATAGGTCTCGGACAGATCCATCACAATGACCCGCACGTTCTCCCTGCCTGGCAACCGCTTCAAGTAGGCGCGCAGGCTCGCTTCTGAGCGCCCCAGCACCACATCGAACACCTTATGGTGCTTCAAATCGACCAGCGTGGTGGCGACTTAGGCGAGAAACCTCACCTAAGCGGTCTCAATTCGTCTCGTTACATCCCAAGTTTGGACCTCCACTTGTACCCCAGAATGATTTTGTGAAAAACGATCTCTGGGGGTACAAGTCTCATGGGACAACTCACCGAAACAAAGATCAAGGCAGCGAAGCCTAGCCGGAAAGAATACCTGCTGAAGCGACAACCTCTTTCTGCGCGTGCGCGACACGGGCAAAGCCTGGGTCTACCGCTACATGAAGGACGACAAACCCATCAAACTCGGCATGGGGCCTTACCCGGCGGTGACACTCGTACAGGCGCGCGGCAAGGCGTATGAAGCAAACAGCCAGCGCGCCAACGGCCAAGATCCGAAAGAAGTCCGCGAGCGCCAAGAAGAACAGGAGCGCATTGCCCAGCTCAACACCTTCGAGCGACTGGCCCGTGCCTGGCACGCCAGTGCCAAGGTGGATCGGATCTGGTCCGATGGCTATGCTCAGAAAGTCATCCGACACTTGGAAATCCATGTCTTTCCGTGGGTCGGCCACAAGCCCATCGAAAACATCCTGCCTACAGAAATCGTTGGGTGCCTGCACCGTCCGAAAAATCGTGGCAACCTGGAGACGGCCCACCGCGTGCGCGAAGCTGTTCAGCACGTCTACCAATATGCGGTGGATGTCGGCGCCCTGGAGCCCGTCAAGAATTTCGTCAACAAGGATACCGGCGGCCTTCCTCCGTCGCGCGGCCGGCATTTCGCCGCCATCACCGAGCCCGCGCAGCTCGGGCACTTGCTGCGCGACATCCGCAGCTATCACGGCCAGTTCATCACGCGTTGCGCGCTACGGCTGGCGCCCATGATGTTCCAGCGTCCTGGCCAGATCCGGCTCGCCGGCTGGGAAGACATCAACCTCGACATCGAGCTGTGGCGCTGCCCGCCCGAAAAAATGAAGATGCGCGAATGGCAAAAGCGGGACAGCCGTACACCCGCACATATTGTCCCGCTCCCTCGGCAAGCCCTGGAAATTCTCCGTGAGCTGTATCCGCTGACCGGCCCTACCGGCGCCGTCTTCCGTTCCATGACGCGGCGTTCGGAGAACACCCGCTACATCAGCGACAACACCATCAATGCGGCGCTGCGCGCAATGGGCTACGACACCCAGGAGGAAATCACCGGCCACGGCTTCCGGACAACAGCACGCACCATGATCCGAGAACACTTGGGCTGGGATCCGGACGTGATCGAGCGCCACCTGGCGCACACGTCGGCCGAAGAACTCGGCAGCAGCTACGACCGCGCAGCCTTCATTGCCCAGCGCAAGACGATGGTACAGCAATGGGCCGACTTCTTGGATGACCTCGAAGCCGGGAAGCTGCCACAGTCTGACGACAACGTGTTGCAGTTCATTCGTCAACGTCCGCTCCAAGCCGCATCGGCCTGATGTGCCCGGCCGGCTGGGCTTCCCAACGATAGTATGAGGAAGTATGATTTATGAAGATATTGCAGGGAGGCCGATATGCCCACTACGTTGGAACGCTTGACCATCACAATGCCGACGGAAATGGCTTCCGCCATCAAGCAGGCCGTGGACGACGGAGAGTACGCCTCGACCAGCGAGGTCGTGCGGGAAGCCCTGCGCGAGTGGAAAACGCGACGCCAGCTCATGCCCAACGAACTCGCTTCGCTCAAAGCGGACATCGACCAGGGCCTAGCGGACGTAGCAGCCGGACGAGTCAAAGCCTTCGATCCGAACAACATCATCGCGCGCGGGAAACAGCTCCTCGCCGCACGCTCCAGCTAACCGAAAGCGCCGAGCGGGATCTGGCCGAAATTTGGGCATACATCGCCGAAGAAACCTCCGAAACCACAGCGACCCGTTTCTTGGGAAAGCTGTACACCACCTGCGGACGGCTGTTGCCCTTCCCATTAGCGCATCCAGAACGTCCGCAGCTCGCCCTTGACCTGCGCGCAGTCTTCCACGGCGCCTATGCCATCTACTACCGGCCTAGCGATAAGGCCGTAACCATCATACGCGTGCTGCATGGCGCGCGCGACCTCGCCGCTATCTTTGAACAAGGTGGGTTTGAAAGCAAACAGGAGAACAAGTGATTTCCGACGCCATCGAGAATGTTGAGATGCACCCCGGTTTGGGCAATGTATTCGCCGATCTGGAATTACCGGATGCAAACTGACTCAAGATCGCATCCGGCTCAACCACTCAGATCGCCAAAGCCATCCGCAAACATAGCCTCACCCAGAACGACGCCGCACAGCGCATGAGTCTGACCCGGCCCGAAGTATCAGAGCTGCTACGCGGTAATTCCCTGAACCTTTCCGTTCGCAAGTTGATGGATTGCTTGAACCGACTAGGCTACGACATCGAAATCCGAGTTCAAGTCACGCAGGCATCCTAGAGACACCTGGCGCTCACCCACGCCTGAGCACTGATTTGGCTGGCACGGCCGCCACACGCCGTACTCGGCCGCCAGCCGAATTTTGTTGTATGTCGCACGTCGTCAGAGGACGAAAACCGGCTGGATCGTTGATCCATTCTTGCAAGTCCGCCTGTCGCCACCCTGTCGCCCTGCCACCCAACGATACCTGGGCTGGAAAGCATCCCCTCGGGGTCCACCAGGATATCGGCCACGTTCTGGATGTCGCGGACCTCGTTGGCGCCACGCCGAACCTCCAGCAAGGGGTTGTAGGCCGCCGAGCGCACATCGGTCGGGTTGAACAACAGGCAATGCGAAAAACGCGAACGCCACCCCGCCGTCGAGGCCCAGTTCTCCCCCTTGATGTCGTGAACCACGCACGAGGCCGGCCAAGACAGCAAGGTGGGCACGACCAAGCCCACGCCCTTGCCCGAGCGCGTCGGAGCAATCGCCATGACATGCTCGGGGCCGTCGTGGCGTAGGTAAATCGACGTCTTGCCGTGCTTGCGGTCATGAACCCGGCCAAGGAACACGCCGGCCGAGCGCGTGAAGCCCGCGCGGGTGATGTCCTCTCGCGTGGCCCAGCGCGCCGAGCCGTAGGTGGTGACACGCCGCGACTGGCGCGCCCGCCACACGGACATCCCAATTGCCAAGGCAGCAGCCAGAATGCCGTCCAAGGCGGCAATGATGCCACCGCGCATGAAGATGACGGGCGCGTAGGCGTCATAGGCGTACCACCACCAGAACAGGTCCCAAGGGTGGTAGTACGGCAAACCAGCGAAGTGAAACCACGGGGCGCCAAGCTGGGCCTGGTAGCCGAGGGCCGCGGCCGTCCATTGTGTGCCGCCCCACAGGCAGGCGAGCGCAATGCCCAACACCACGAAGATCTGTCCGAACAGTACGCCCGTCGGCATCCCAGCCTGCATACGCTTCCCTTCCAGGTCGTCCTGCAGCGCCTTCGTGACACGTAGAACGCGTCAGCGACGACACGCGAGGACGTGCCATCAGTCTGGAAGCGAAGGCGCTCGGAGCAAACCCAGCCGAGCGTAGCGTGGCGTAGGATGCGGCGTCCGGCCGGATATTTCCTATCCTGGACGGCACAATGAATTCACGCTATTCGGTGTGTAGCGGAAGTAGAAATACAGCGGCCTGCGTCATTGTAAGGGCAGGCCGGCGCGCCGTTCACGATGTTGCAGCAAGCATCGACAACTGCCCCAGATTGTCAAATTCAATAAGGCAAGGTGACGATACTGAAGCTGCCATAAAAGTATCTCTGTCTTCGAAACATTCTGGAAGAAAATCAATCAAGAGGACTTGCGATTTTGCTCCAAATTCTGGGACTTACTCACCAGATCGGCTCGCTATCACCGGGGGAGAGATTCTCTCTCTGTCCTGCTCTCTAAGATTATGTTCATACGCATGATCTCAACGACGACGTACCTTGCCTCCACAGATCGAGAAGAAGCCATGACCATCACCCTCCTCCCTCGATCAACATTCGTCGCAAAGCGCCTGTTCCCTATGCTACCGACTCCGTTCCGGATCGTTTTGCTAGGGCCACGCATGGCTCACTTACGACGCAGCTTTAATAAACTCCAATGAATTGAAGTCAATGATTGGGTCTGCGTGCACGGCACCGACCAAGCGTCGGATTCGCCTATCGTCCCCGCACATTCGAAATCGTCAACCGAGGAGACAAAGCCTCTTGGCTAACGCGAAGCTCTAGTAAGGCGGCGCGTCCTGAGGCCCGCGCCCGTTCGAATGCCGGTGCGAAATCCTCGGTGCGCTCTACCAACTCGGCATGAGCACCGTATGACTTCGCAAGAGCCACGAAATCTGGGTTCTTCAGGTCGGTGCCGTACACACGCCGAGGATAATGGCGTTCCTGATGCATGCGGATGCTGCCGTACATGCCGTTGTTCACCACAACGAAGATAGGATCCAACTCGTACTGAATTGCCGTGGCAAGTTCCTGGCCGTTCATCAGGAAGCAGCCGTCTCCCGCGAAGCAAACCACGGTCCTGTCAGGATAAGCAACTTTCGACGCGATCGCTGCGGGAACGCCGTACCCCATGGTCCCGCTGGTGGGTGCCATTTGGGTGCGTACGCCACGATACTGATAGTGGCGCTGCACCCACAGCGTGTAATTGCCCGCTCCGTTGGTGATGATGCTATTCGCCGGTAAAGTGTCGCTCAGGTGCTTCACAATCTCACCGAGGTTAACGCCACCATCCATCGGCTCGGGCTTCAGAAAGTCCAGATAATCCTTCCTGGCGGTTTTCGTCCATTGATGCCAGATGGGCGTCTGCCTGCTGGGTTTTAGCGCAGCGGCCGCCTTGGCAAAGTCTTTCGCTGCCGCAACGATCGACAGCTCCGCCCGGTAGACACGGCCTAGCTCGCTAGGATCGGGATGCACATGCAGAAATCTTTGTGCGGGGCACGGCACATGAAGCAGACTATAGCCGTTGGTCGTCGTTTCCCCGAGGCGCGCGCCAATGGCCAAAATTAGGTCAGCCTCTTTTATCCGCGCGGCCAGCTTGGGATTCATACCCAGGCCCGCCTCGCCCACATAATTAGCGTGGCGATTATCAAGAAGATCCTGACGCCGAAAAGCGCAAGCCACCGGCAAATCGAAGGCTGCGGCAAAGCGGCCGATATCGTCGCTGGCCTCTCGGGTCCAGCCTCCACCGCCGAGCACCACTAAGGGGCGCTGCGCCGACTCGAGTGCGGCGGTCAAGGCCAGCATGTCCGCCACCGCAGGCGCCGAGCGCGGTGCGCGGAAGGGTTGCCCGCTGGCAATGGCGACCGATTCGGTCAGCATGTCTTCGGGCAGAGCCAGCACCACGGGGCCAGGCCGGCCCGAGGTCGCGACGTGAAATGCCCGGCTGATGAACTCAGGAATCCGGCGCGGATCATCGATCTGCTCGACCCATTTGGCAATGTGGCTGAACAATAGCCGATAGTCGATTTCCTGCCAAGCCTCGCGGCCCATGCAATCCCGTCCTACCTGCCCCACAAAGACGATCAGCGGCGTCGAGTCCTGCCTCGCGGTGTGGATCGCAATGCTGGCATTGGTGGAGCCGGGCCCACGAGTGACGAAGCAGATTCCCGGTCTACCGGTGAGCTTGCCGTGGGCTTCGGCCATGTGGGCCGCGCCACCTTCTTGACGGCAGACGATGAGTCTGATCTCATCCCGACGCTCGTACAAAGCATCCAGCACGGCTAAAAAACTTTCGCCCGGCACGCAATATGCCGTATCAGCGCCATGCAAGCGCAGAGCATCCACCAACACTTGGCCGCCCGTACGCAACCCGATTTCTTCACTCATTGGTTCTATCTCCCAGTGTCCCATGCCGCTGGCGCGCAAAGAGCGCAACAATGCGACGGAACGCTAAACATCTTTGTTATTCCGCCGGCCCGTCGGCGCAGCGGCCTGCATATCCCTGATATAGCGCCCATCAACCTTTGCGAGGTCCGGACACCCCAAGAGCGCCAAATCGATATCGATTTCCTTCCTCAACAGGCTCAAGACACGGAGCGCACCCTCCTCACCCCCTGCAGCGAGCCCGTACATGAAGGGACGTCCCGCAAAAACGAAATCGGCGCCAAGGGCCATGGCTTTAATCACGTCGGTGCCGCGGCGAAAGCCGCTATCGATGATGACCGCCGCGTGAGTCGTTGCTGCGGCGATCTCAGGCAACGCTTGCAACGTGGAAACGGCCCCGTCGAGCTGGCGGCCTCCATGATTAGACACGATGACGCCGTCAACGCCCATGCTTTCCGCCGTGCGCGCGTCTTCGGCGCGAAGAATCCCTTTGACGACGAGCTTTCCTTTCCATAAATCCCGTATAGCGCTGATTTCCTTCCAGCTCATTGCCGCACGGCCGGCACGATGATCACCCTTCTGGGCTACGATGATGGGGCCGCCTCGCTCCGCGGTGAAGTTCTCGAAATGGGGAACACCTTGCCGCGCCAGCGTCTTCATGAATGTCCCTAGTACCCAGCCCGGCTTCAGCATGCCGGACCATGCCAGCCTCGGAGTCCATCTCAGTGGAATCGAAAAGCCGTTGCGCAGCTCGTTCTCGCGCGTGGAGGCGATCGGCACGTCGACCGTCACCACCAGCACCTCGACCCCTGCGGCGCGCACTCGCTGGAGCAAGGGAGCGATGATCTCCATCCTGGCGGGCAAGTAGGCCTGATACCAAGTATCGGGGTTTGCCCGCAACACGCGTTCCATCGGTGTGGTAGATGCGGCACTCAGAACGAAGGGTACCCCCGCCCGCGCGGCCGCCCGGGCCAGCGCACAGTCCCCGTCATAAGCGACCACGGCGCACACACCCATGGGACTAATGCCTAGTGGCATCTGCCAGGTCTTTCCAAACAGTTCGATACTCTGCGATCGCTGCGACACGTCGACAAGCACATGCGGTGCGAATGCCCACCTTTCAAAAGCGGAGCGGTTAGCCCGCATGCTGGACTGATCCTCAGCCGCACCATCGACATAACCAAATATGCCGGACGGCAGGCACCGCTTCGCAGCCTCCCTGAGGTCCGCGATCGACAGTATGGCGTTCATGCGCATATATGAACCCGGTGGAACCCGATCATGATCCAATGAATTTCGGCGCGCGCTTTCCGTGGAAAGCTTCGACGCCTTCACGGAAATCATCCGAGGACCGCAGACGGCTGTAGCAGTGCCCTTCGAGCTCTATCGCAATGGACAGTGTCGCATCCTCCGTGTCGTTGAGCAGCTTCTTAGCGGTCCGCTGCGCGATCGGCGAGAAGAGCAGCAGCTCCTTCACCAGGTTGTCCGTGGCGACGTCCAGCTCGGCGAGCGGCACGAACTCAGTTGCAATACCCCAATCGTAAGCCTGCTTTCCCGGAATCCGGCGTGAGCGCATGACAACGTCCTTCGTGCGTGTGACGCCCACCATCTTCTGCAGTCGAGCCGATCCGCCGGATCCGGGGATCTGGCCGAGCTTCTGCTCGGGCAAGGCATAAAGCGTAGTGTCGGTCGCGATGCGGAAATCGCAGGCAAGCGAAATCTCGAAGCCCACGCCAAAGCAGTAGCCCTGATTCACTGCAATCACCGGTTTGGAACAGCGTGCGGGAGCGGCAATATTCCATGCGAGCTTCGATACATGCTCGGGGCTCGCTTCCAGGAAGCCCTTGATATCCCCGCCGCTGGAAAAATGCCCTCCTTCGGCACGCAGTACGATGACGCGCACCTTCTCGTTTTCGTCGAGCGATTCGAAGACTAGGCGAAGCTGGTCGCGCTGCGTCATGGAAATGATGTTGAAGGGCGGGCGGGCCAGCACGACGTCGGCGCGTCCAATTTCCGTATCAATGCTGACGTGAAAGCCGTCCAGCTGTTCGAGTTTGTGCTGCGCGGAATGTCTGAGTTTGGACACGGCATTTTCCTTCTTCGGCGATCCGAAATTTTAAGTTAGTATGAAGTTACGCACACGGGACGTATGCCGTCCCAGCGCTTGATCAGGTTGTCGTGAGGAATATCGAAGAGATCCAGCACCCGGCCCACAGTATGGCCGACCATCTCATCGATCGAAGCCGGACGAGCATAGAAAGCGGGAACCGGCGGGCAGATGATGGCACCCATTTCGGTGGCCGCCGTCATATTGCGCAGATGAGCGAGGTTAAGGGGAGTTTCCCGCGTCATCAGCGCCACTTTGCGACGTTCTTTCAAGGCGACGTCCGCCGCTCGAGCCACCAAGTTGTCGGCCAGCCCGAGGGCAATCGCGGCGAGCGTCTTCATCGAACACGGCGCCACAATCATGCCGGCATTGTGGAACGATCCGCTGGCGATGGTGGCGCCGATGTTCTTGACGCTGTGCACTACATCAGCCATGGATTCGATCTCGGCCCGGGTCATGTCCAGTTCCTGCGAGGCCGTCAGCGCTCCCGACTGCGAGAGCACCAAATGGCTTTCCCAGTCAGCCAGGGTCTGAAGGTGCTGAAGCACGCGTATTCCATACACTGCGCCGCTCGCCCCCGTGATGGCCACGATCAGTTTCTTCTTGGGACTCTGCATGGCGGGCCTCAGAGGCGGCTCCAGTCGATGCAGGCGCCCTGGACGATCTCGACCGAGAGATCCACCTCGTTCTCGCCCGGAATCATCACCTTAGTAAACACGTGGTCCTGATAGCGTACTGGGCGCGTCGCATCCAGCCCCATTTTGGCGCTCATACCTTGTTGGTGGAGCTCCAACTCGCCTGTATCCCTGCCGTCGTGATACAGCGTGGTGGAGGGGTCAAGGATCGAGCCCTGGGCGCCTGAAATGACGACCAAATCCCTGTCCGCCTGGAAGCGGGTCGACACGGCCCATTCGACCTGCTGCGGATCATGGACATCCACGTCCTCATCCACCACAACCACGTGCTTGATGTCATAATGCGCGCCAAAAGCGCAGAGGAGCACATTCTTCGGCATCCCTTCGTGCGTCTTGCGCAGTTTGATGAACAAATGGTAGCGGCCCACCCCTCCGATCGACAGATGCACGTCCAGCACACCGGGAAAGCTTCGCTGCAAATGAGCGAGTAGCGTGGCTTCCCGCGGTATGGAGCCGAGAAGCAGATGCTCCATCTCCGCTGGCACGATGGTGTGATAGATGGGCGAAGTCCGGTGCGAGACCAAATCGACTTCGATGACCTCGCGGAACTCTCGGGCGCTGTAGTATTTGGGGAATTCCCCGAACGGGCCTTCTTCGTCGCGCTCGCCTGGCAGGATGCGCCCCTCGATGACGATTTCAGCATTGGCCGGTACGCGCACTTCGTTGCTAAGGCACTTGACCACATCCAAGGGCTTGCCATGCAGCGCCCCGGCAATCTCCAGCTCATCGTGATCGATGGGCGTGATGGCCTGCGAGGCCAGTAGAGTCAACGGGTCGGCTCCGATGACGATCGCGATGGGCAAGGCATGCCCCGCGGCTTCCGCCGCTTTATAGAACGCGTATAAATGCCGCGGTAGCATGAGCAGGGCCATACGGCGCTTGCCGTGCACTTGGACGCGATTGATCGACACGTTCTGGACGCCGGTCACGGGATTCCGGGCAATGACCATGCCCGCCGTGATGTAAGGACCACTGTCATGCTCGCTGTGGGTAGGAATCGGCAGCAGGCCATGCATATCAATGTCGCGGTGCACTACCTGCTGGCAGGGGGCCTCACCCGCGCATAGCTCGCGCCAGGGCACGGGATTGTCAGCCGCCGCGCGAAAGCGCGCAAGCAATTCTCCTTCGGTCACACCCATGGCTTCGGCGATCCACCCGCGGCGGGACATGAAACCCGAAATCACGGGAATCCTGTGCCCATCGGGTAGGGGAAAATAAACCGCCTTCTTTCCATCGAGACGTTTAGCAATAGCCGCAAGCCGATGCTTGAGCGGCGTGTTCTCGCGCGCTACCGCTATGCGGTCGGTCTCGGAAAGGCGGCGCAGCCAGCCCCGAAGATCCGAATGGACGGCGTACGTTGATGATTGACTCATGCTTCTGTAACTCCTGTTGAGTGGTCGCGCTCATACTCGCCGGCTATGAGCTTGCGGCGCAAAATCTTTCCGACAGGCGACTTCGGAATCTCGCGCACGAATATGTATTCCCGCGGACGCTTGAAGTTCAACAGGTCCGATGCGCGGCAATGCGCATCGAGTTCCTGGGGATCGACAGCATGCTTGCACTTCACAAAAGCGACGACGCGCTGTCCCCATTTTTCATCGGGCAGACCCGTCACTGCCACTTCGTCCACCGCACCATGCAAGGACAAGACCGACTCGATATCGACCGGAGAGATATTCTCCCCGCCGCTAATGATCATGTCGTCCACTCGCCCCGTGACGAAGAGGTCTCCGCCGTCATCGATATAGCCCGTGTCGCCGGTGAAATACCAACCTTCGCGAATCGATTTCGCATCGGCATCGGGTCGATTCCAATATCCCTCGAAGGCTTCGTCGCCTGCGAGATCCGCAATGATCTGTCCTTCCATGCCGCGCTCCACTTGCTCGCCGGGTCCCGCCGCGTCCAGCCTTACCAACCTGAGGCGGGCATTGATTCCCGCACGCCCCGCACAACCCGGTTTATCCAAGGCTCGTTGGTTGATCGAGATGGTATAGATCTCAGAAGAACCATAGTGATTGACGAACAGTTCGGGCAAAAATGCCTGGTGGACCTTCTTCAGGAGGCCGTCGGACATGGGCGCGCCCGCAAACCCCAGCTTGCGCACCGATGTAATGTCTGTTGCACGGCGCTCCAGCGCCGCGAGAATATCGTGATACAGCGTAGGCACTAGATACAGGCAACTTATTTTTTCCGACTCGATCAAGGCCAGGGCACCCGCTGCGTCAAACCGGGGCATGCATACGAACACGCCATCAACCAGCGCCATGGAAAGCAGCGATCGGACGCCCATGGTGTGGTAAAGCGGCATGACGCCCAAAGTACGCTCACCCATCCGATAGAGGTTCTGGGCGATGTGCCCCAACGCGGCCGCGCGCTCTTGCCGGTGTCGGCGCGGCACGCCTTTTGGATTCCCTGTCGTTCCCGAGGTGTAAAGTATGAGCGAGTAATCGCCGCTGTCAGCGCACGGGGCCAGTTCGGGTGCGCCGTGCGACTGCAGCGCCTCGAAGCTTTGGTCGCACTGCCGCTGAACGTCGCCGACAGATACACGCGCAATGCTGCTGCTCTCGGGCGCGGAAAGCACAGCTTCTTCACTGATTGCTTCGTAGAAAACGGCCTTTACCTGGGCGTCGCGAATGCAATACCCTACTTCTTCCGGCTTAGCGCGCCAGTTCAGCGGAGTGATGACCAAACCCATGAATTGGCATGCCCAATGCAGGGTGGCCATCTCGTAGCGGTTCTGCATGACCACCAGCGCCCGGTCGCCTGGTATGAGTCCCAAGCTTCGGAGACCGCAGACCAGTGCCGCGATCTCCGCCCCCCATTCCGCATAGGTCAGTCGTTTTGCGCCGTCGACGATCGCCAGCGCTGTCGGGCTGCGCTCCATGCTTTGGAGAAATGTTCTACCTAAATCCAGCATTTCGATCTCCGATGCGTCAGCTCGACACGGCGGCGCGTCGCTCCGCAGCCGTTTCCAATACCGCCTTGACAATATTGGTGTATCCCGTGCAGCGGCAAAGATGGCCCGATAGCATTTCCCTCACTTCGGCCGCTGAAGGATCTGGTTTGCGTCTGAGGTAATCCTCGCAAGACATCAATATTCCTGCCGTGCAGAACCCGCACTGCAAGGCATGGTTCCTGCGAAAAGCAGCCTGCAGGCCGCTCAATCCGTCCTCAGGGCCAGAAAGGCCCTCGACAGTATCGACGCGCCTGCCCTCCACTTGCACTGCCAGGGTAAGACAGGAGCGTTGCGCCACCCCGTCGATCTGGACCGTGCACGCACCGCAAACACCGTGCTCGCATCCCACGTGCGTACCCGTCACACCCAGCTCGTGCCTCAGAAAGTCCGAAAGCAAGGTTCGCGCTTCGCAATCTCCGCTGCGGACGCTGCCATTCAGCGTCAACGTCACTTTGTGGGTCTGCCCCTTCTTCAACTGGCTCATTCCTATGCCTCTTTCGCCTGTACGGCCTTGATGGCTTTCTTTCCCAGGCGCCTCACGAGATGCCTGCGAAACCGCGCGCTTGCATGATGATCGTCCTGAGCCTGCAGATCCCAGGCAAATTCATTGAGAGCGTCATCGATGACGGACTCGTCCAGCCCCTCCCATTCACGGACGATCGGGCGGTCCGCGACGCCGCCCACGGCCAACCGGATGAGACGCCCGTGGCCCACCGCGGCGGCCGACGCGATGGCGAAATCGCCATGCCGAGCAGCGAACTCCAAAAATGCCACCCGTTGCCCAGGCCTGGCTAGAGGGAAGCGCACTTCCTCGACCAGCTCGTCTGGCTGTCGGGCCGTGGTCAGCATGCCCCGGAAGAACTCGCGCGCCTTCAGGCTTCGCCGCGACTTCTTATTGCGCAGCACCACTTCACCGTCCAGCGCCGTCAGCACCAGCGGCAACTCCGCACTCGGGTCCGCATGGGCGACCGAACCGCAAACAGTGCCGCGATTGCGAATCTGAAAGTGCGAAATGGAGGGAATCGCCAGCGCCAGCAAAGGGACTTCGCCGGCCAGTCCAGCGCGCCATTCCACGCTAGCTTGTGTCGCCGCGGCACCGACTATCAAATGGCCACTTTCGACACGAACATAGTTCAGATCCGCCGTGGCGGAAATGTCGACCAATGCGGATGGCTGCGCGAGCCGCATGTTCAGCACTGCCATCAGTGATTGGCCGCCCGCTAGAATCCGGGCATCGCCGCCAAGCTGAGCCAGCAATGCAACCGCTTCCTGAGCAGACCCGGCAGCTAGGTAATCAAACGCATACGGCTTCATTTCGCCCTCCTCAGGAATCGCAACAGGCGCATCCACAGCGAAGGCCGTGCACTGGAAGGGCTTTCCCCCGAGGCCTGCCTGCCCAATTGCTCGAACAGTTGGCCGAGAACGATGCGCGCGGCGCCTTCCAGCATCCGCCCGCCCACTGCGGCGACCTTACCCGATACCTCGGCCTCATAGTCGTACTTGAGCAAGGTTCCCCCGGCATGAGGCTCCAGCTTGACGATGCCACTCCCTTTGGCGGAGCCGACGCTCGACAGCCCGGCACCGGACAGCCGCAGGCTATTCGGCGGATCCAGTTCGCTCAGCGTCACCTCGGCCGCGTAGCGAGCCTTGATCATTCCGATGCCCACTGTCACGTCAGCCTTGTACTGATTCTCGCCCGTGCTTTGCAGCTCATTGCATCCCGGGATCACCTTCGCCAGCGCGCTCGGATCCAGCAGAACGGCGAATACCGCTTCCTGGCTGGCGGCGAGCCGGACCTCGCCGCTGGCGGTCAAGGCCCTGCCGCCCTTGACGGGCGACGGCGCATCGGTTGGCGCCCGGACGGAAGGCGGGTCGTCGATACCGATCAGATCCATTACCCGGGAGGGAGTGAGCGGGAGCATGACTTCCTTGACGGAAAGCGCGTCCGCCACGGCGTTGGCGATACAAGGCGGCGTGCTCATGTTATTGCCCTCGCCCAGGCCCTTCGCGCCCAGTGGCGTGAAAGGAGACAGGGTTTCTTGATGCACGATGATGGGGTCCGGCACCTCACAGCTCGTAGGCAAAAGATAATCGGCAAAGGTTCCCGATAGAAAACTGCCATCGGAACCGTACTGAAATTCCTCCATCAACGCAGCCCCAACCCCTTGGGCAAACGCTCCGCGTATCTGCCCTTCAGCCAGCGCCGGATTTAACAATCGACCTGCATCATGACCCGTTATATAGCGATCGATAGTGACTTTTCCCGTATCGGAGTCAACTTCGACTGCGCAAATGTCAAAAGCAAAACTGTATGCAGCAGAAGTATTCACCCGGTCTTTTTCATCTGGCGCAGAGAGCTGCTCAGGAGTCCAATAGACAGTTTCACGCAAGGGGGGCTCCATCCCTTTAGGCAACAGCGCCGGCGCCCAATGAGCGCTCGCAGCCGTACGCGCAAATGGAAGACTCCGCGATGCATCTCCAGCAACCTGAATTCTGCCTTCACGAAACAACACCTCTTCCGGGGCACAGGCAAGGTGCACAGCTGCTGCACTGGCTAGTTTCTCTTTCAAACGTTGGGCAGCCAGATGTACCGCACCCGCTACGGCACCGGCAAACCGGCTGGAGTAATTCCCGGCGGCGACCGACCATGCGTCCTTCTGAGTATCAAAATCTACATTGACTACAATTTCTTTAGGATCCAACCCAAAGACATCCGCGGCCACTTGGGCGCATACGGTACGATGTCCTTGACCCGCCGGAGAAGAAGCTACAACCACGGTTACGCCACCCAGAGGATCTATACTGATGGTGGCCGTTGCAATTCCCCCATTCTTGGGTCCAGACTTCGCGCGCTTTTCCGGTAACGAGACGACCGAGACATAACCCATATTCGATATGGACGGCTCTACGATTGCTGAGAACCCGATCCCATAAAGCCTGCCTTCAGCGCGAGCCGTTTCACGTCGCGCATACAACTCATCGAGTCGCCCCACAGATATCGCTTTATCCAACAGGCGTTCGTAATTACCGGAATCGATCAACCCGCCTGCTGCGGCTCGATATGGAAACGCGTCGGGCTGGATGAAATTGCGGCGATAGACCAAGAGCGGATCAATGTCCAACTCAATCGATATTCTTTGCATCAAGCGCTCTAGCGCAAAATACACCTGGGGGCCGCCGAATCCTCTGACAAGGCCGGTGGGCATCTTGTTAGTCAGCAGGATACGATTGCGAATCTTCAAGTTAGGAATGGCATAAGCGCCAGTCATGACGCCATGCATCCGGTAAAAGCTCGCCGGCTCGGGCGCTCTCAGATAGGCGCCACAATCGTCCACCTGATCGTAATTCAGAGCGGTGATGCGTCCCTCCGCGTCGACTGCCGCCTCCAGTCGGGTCAGACGTCCGGTGGCAGTGGTGGCAGCCGTCAAGTGCTCGAGACGATCCTCAACCCACTTGACCGGCGCGCCAGCCTTTCGCGATGCCAAGCACATGAGCACGGCATAGGGGAAGACCGCCTGCTTGACGCCAAAACTTCCGCCCGAGTCGCGAAACCCCCGATGCCGAAGCCGTGTTCCGGGCACATTCAGGGCAAGAGCCATGACCGTGTGCAGGGAAAATGGGCCCATGAAATTGGAGCTGACTTCATAGCCATCTTCTGGCGAAATATATTCAGCGATAACGACAGCGCCTTCTATAGGAGTACATGAATTGCGCGGATACTTCGCGACCAACTCAACCCGATGGGCTGCTTCAGCGAATGCTTTGTCAGGGTCTCCGTAGCTGAACCTGCGTTCGCTGACAATATTGCTACCAATCTTGTCATGCAGCACCGGGGCATCTTCAGATAACGCTTGTTCGATCTCCACCGCTACCGGTAGCGGCTCATAGTCGACGGCCACCAAATCGGCGCCATCCTCAGCGATGTAGCGAGACTCGGCAACGACCACTGCAACAGGCTCGCCTACATAGCGCACCCTGTCCATAGCCAGCGCCCACTGCTCCATCGGCTGCTTGACGCCGACGACGAAAGGCCGAGACCATGCCCGAATGTCTTCGCCGGTCAAGACCGCTCTCACACCTGGCAAGGCGAGCGCCGTCTGGGCATTTATGCCCCTAACATGGGCGTGGGCATGCGGCGAACGTATGACAGCAGCATAGAGCGTACCGGGTTTGACGCCTACGTCATCCCCGTAACGCCCGCGCCCAGTCAATAGTGTTGCGTCTTCAATCCGGGGGATTGAGCGGCCGACGTGTGCGCGGGCTGTTGATGCATCTTCTATATGGCCGACTACTTCCTGTGACATACACCACCTCATGGAAACACCAACTACTCGGCCTTGATGCCCGCCTTCTGCACGACTTTGGACCACTTGGCCATTTGGCTCTGTATATACTTCTGGAACTGCGCAGGAGAGCCTCCCATCGCCTCCACACTTTGATTTTTAAATACTCGCTGAACCTCTGGCGTCGACAGTACGTGCCGCAGCTCGGCATTTAGCTTCTCGACAATCGCTGCTGGCGTGCCGGCCGGGACAAAAACACCATAGGGAACCGAGACCTCGAAATTCGGGTAGCCTTGCTCCGCCACCGTCGGCACGTCCGGCGCCAAGGACGACCTGGCGTTACTCGTTATTGCCAAGGCGCGCAATTTCCCCGCCTTGACCAGAGGCAAAACGTTGGGAACATTGTCGAACATGACATCTACCTGGCCCCCCAGCAATGCCGCTACCATGGGCGAGCTTCCTTTGAATGGAATCTGCATCAGATTCGTCCCCGTTTCGCTTTTGAAATACTCCATCGTGACATGATTGGAACTGCCGACTCCCGCAGATGCATAGTTGAGAGTTCCCTGCTTGTCTTTGGCGCGTTTAATTAAGTCAGCCATGGACTTGATAGGGGAGTCTGCTCGCACGACCAAAAGGTTGTAGGCCTGCGCACCGCCGATAACCGGCACAAAGTCCTCCTCTGTGTTGTAAGGCAAGTGCTTGTGCAGATACTGATTCAAGATGAACGGAAACCCATTGATTAACAACGTGTATCCATCCGGCTTGGCGCGAGCCACCATCTCCGTTCCGACAATTGTTCCAGCACCACCCTTGTTTTCTACAACCACGGGTTGTCCCCAATCTTGTTGAAGGCGCTTTGCAAATAGCCTCCCCATGGTGTCGTTGAAACCACCGGGCGCATAGGGCACCACGATCCGTATCATTTTTTCCGGATACTTGGCGGCAGCATCGGAAGCTTGTGCCACGGAAGCCGCCAGACACAGGCACGTGACGGCCAGGAATTTCATTCCAAAGTGCTTCATTTCTTTTCTCCTCGGTGATAAAACCACTATGCGCAGGCTTATGCGGTCAGCACGCCAACGCTTTGATAGATATGTTTGACTTCCATGAAATCGAGCAGCGCGTCGTAGCCATGCAGGCGGCCCAAACCGCTGCGGCGATAGCCGCCGGCCTCCGCCTCAGCGAACAGCTTGTTGTGGTCGTTCGACCACACCGTGCCGTTGCGCAGCGCGCGTGCGATGCGCATGAAGCGCGCGCCGTCCCGGGTCCACACGCTGGCGGACAAACCGAACTCACTGTGGTTCGCCCTCGTCACAGCTTCCCGCTCGTCCGAGAAGCGCTCCAGCACCAGCAGCGGGCCGAAAATCTCCTCCTGTATGAAGAAGGCGCTGGTGTCATCATGGGCGAGCAGCGTAGGCAGTAGATAACTGCCCCGCTCCAGGCCGCTCGCGGGCCTTCCGCCGCGAAGCACGACCTCATCTGCGCACGCCGCAGCTTCCTTGATCCGAGCCTCCACATGCCTTCTCGCCGCTTCGTCGATGAGTGGCCCCATCTGCACACCAGCCTCCAAGCCGCTACCCACCCGTATCCGGGCGAGGGCGCCTCGTAATGCCGTTTTCATTGCTTCATACTTCGATTCATGCACCAAGACGCGGCGGGCCGCGGTGCATTGCTGGCCGGAAATGATAGTCGCTGCGGCGGCGAGTGTGGGCGCCGCCTGCTCGACGTTGACATCGTCGAAGACCAAGCAGCAGGATTTTCCGCCAAGCTCCAGCGAGAGCTTCTTCATGGTCGGCGCAGCCGCAGCCATGATGCGCTGGCCGACCGCGTTCGAGCCCGTGAAACTAACGACGTCGACTTCGGGCGAGTCCACGAGCCGGGCGGCCACCTCATGGCCTTGCTCCGTCACCAGGTTGACCACTCCTCGCGGCAGGCCGTCGACACCATGCAGTTCACGGATCAGTGCGGCCGAGATCAATGCAGTCTGTGGCGCTGGTTTTACAACTGCGGTGCAACCGGCCGCCAGTGCCGGCGCCAACGCTCGGATCAGGAGCACCACGGGAGCATTCCAGGGCACGATGATACCGGCCACTCCCGCAGGCTCCTTGATCAGAGTCGAAAACACCCCGGGCTCAACCTCAAAGACATGTCCCGGCAGGTATCGCGCCAAGCCCGCGTAGTAGCGGATCTCCGAGATAGCCCCTGTCATCTCACCGCGTGATTGCGAGATCGTCTTGCCGTTCTCCAACGTCAACAAGCGCGCGAGCTCTTCGGCCTTGCCCTCGAGCCGGTCGGCCCAACGCAGCATCGCCATCTGGCGCGCGCGCGGACTCTGCGCCCAGTCGGCCCGCTCGAACGCCTGTCTGGCGGCCAGTATCGCCGCATCCGCGTCCGCCGCACCACTCGCCGCAAACCGCCCCAAGAGCGTTCCATCGCCCGGGTTGACACTCTCGCCCATCGCGCCGTCGATGGCCGGCGCCCAGGCTCCGTCGATCAGATTGTGTGCATCAAGCAATGCCATGTTTCGCTCCTGTCCAGGCCGGACGCCGGTCTGTCCAAACCCATTCGGCCTCAGCCCTTACTGGGCGCCCATCCTTCCTCGCTTCAACAACCCGCCTCCGTAGGTCTTGCTGACCATCGAAGAACCCAACGAACGCTTTCCGAGCGTCGCCGCCAGACATACCCTCTGCTGGGCGAACACGTAGCTGGCGCACTGCAACCGAAAGATCTTGCTCAGTTCCCGGCTCAGCGCCGAACGGATATCGTCTGACGTACCCGAGGGCGCGATGAAATTTATGGAAAAGCCGCTGCGCATGAAGGGTACCGCCAGATCGGACTGTCTCTTTATCGAACATAAGCCGGGCCCTCTATGGCCGGATGTTTCAACAGGAACTCTTCGTCGACTTCTACACCAATGCCCGGCGCCTCCAGCGGACGAACGCAGCCGTTCTTGTCAAGGGTGTATGGCGCAAGAACCAGTTTGTCGCGAAACGGGTTGTCGTACGAGGCGTCGGCCTCGAAATAGCCAGGGTTGTCGATTGCACAGAGGAAATGGGCTGTTGCCGCCATATTGATTCCCGTCATCGAAATATGTGGGTGAACCAACAAGTGGTAGGCAGAAGCCATTGCCGCGATGCGCAGGCACTCGGTCAAGCCACCCGCTTTGGACAGGTCAGGCTGCAGAACGGAAACGACACGGTCGTCGATCAAGCGCGTGAATTCAAAACGCGTATAGTGATTTTCCCCTGCGGCAAATGGCAGCTTGCCGAACGGACGCGCCAACTCGTAACTGCGGTAGTCATGCGGGGCGAAAGGCTCTTCGAGCCAGCCCACGTTCAGATCGTCGAACGCGGGAATCACCCGCGCCGCGTCCGCCAGGCTGTATGCCATCATGGCATCGGTCATGATCCGCACGCCATCGCCCAGAGCCTTGCGCACCGCTGCGACACGCGCAAGATCTCGGTCGACGGTATCTCCGATCCTCAGCTTGATTGCCGTAAATCCGCGCTCGACGTGCCCAGCGGCTTCTTGAACCAAGCTGCCGGGCTCCTGCCAGCCCAGGGCCACACCGCCGGCATAAGCGGTCAGCGGACGGGATGATCCGCCGAGCAGACGGTACAAGGGGATTCCCGCGGCTTTACCGCGGATGTCCCATAAGGCCATATCCAGCCCGCTCATCGCGAGGGCACAGGCTGCGCCCAATCCCATGCCACGCAGTTGCCGTTCGTAAATCGTTCGCCAAATGCCGACCGTATCGCCGGCGTCACGGCCGACCACGATGTCGCGCAGAGCCGTATTGACAAAGTGTGCGATCGTGGTGTGCGCGCGCCCGTGATGGGATTCTCCATACCCCACCAGGCCGCATTCCGTTATCACCCTAACGATCACTGCATCGCGCTTGACGGCGCGCCCAACACCCAGCGTCACACTGCTGCCAGCAGGAACAGGCACCGATATCGGATATGCCTGGACGTCGCGGATCTTCAAGGATTCGGCCGCGAACCGCCGGCACTGCTCGTTGACTACCGACATCATGACTCCTCGCTCGTGCAAGCATTCGTCTCTGGTTCACAAGTTCTGGACGAATCTATAAAACGAGGAGTCTATCCTCGGTAGTCAATCAAATCAATTAATATATAATTATCGTGTTCATCATTATTAATGATATACGTTCAAGTGAAATTATAAGGAGCCATGCCCAATCAAAGGATATACTCACTTCGTTCTCAATAAATACTTATTTTTTATTCATCATTTTTTTTGATGATCACAATCAATATCAGCTTTAGCCCATAGGGGCACCATGGAACTACGCCAGATACAGTATTTTGTGTGCCTGTTCGAAGAAGGCACGGTAACGAGGGCGGCAAAACGGTTGAATATCGTCCAGCCAGCGTTGAGCATGCAAATTGCGAAGCTGGAAGAAGAGCTGGATCAGAAGCTTTTCGAGCGCAGCCAGCAGGGCATGCAGCCTACCAACGCCGGCAGGCAAATGTACCGGTTGTTTCTTCCCATCCTGCGTGATATCGCACATGCGCGCGAGCAACTTCTTCACACTGACGGCGAGCTTAGTGGTCACGTCAACGTTGGCATCATCGCGTCCATTGCCCAGGGCGTCTTGGCAGATGCCCTAAGTGAGTACGCCGAAGCACATCCTAAAGTCACTATCACGGTCGCGGACGGTTATAGCACCATGCTTGCAGACTGGGTGGCGGGAGGGCAACTGGATGCCGCTATCATCAATAAGCCCAGACGACCCCTAGGCCTGAACACGGAGCACATCATCGATGAAGATCTCACATTGATTATCGGTTCCGGCTCTCGACAATCCCTGCCGCCCAATGTGCCATTTCGGATGGTCCAGAAATTAGAACTTGCGCTCCCCACACGACATCATGGCTTACGCGCGATTCTGGAAAGCTTCGCTCGAGCGGAAGACATCGAACTCTCACCGAAACTGGAGACCGACTCGGTCATTTCCATTTTGAAGCTAGTCGAGCGTACTCAATTCGCCACCATACTGCCGCGGATTTCCGTTTCAAACCGTGAAGAATCATCCAATCTACGATGCTATTCCATTATTTCGCCCCGCCCCGTCCGGCAAGTGGTATGCGTTACGCATCCGCGCCGCCCACTAAATCCAGCCAGTGCCGCTTTCATTGCCATTATCACCAGGCGCCTGCAAGCCCTCGATATGCCATCCACCGAAAATTGAGACCTTCTCTTCCAACGGACGGACGCGACAGGAAACTCATCATCTCGACATAGACATGGTATGGACAACACAGACATCGAAGTCCTGACTGCGGCGGTGCAGTGGGTCTCGGAAGGCAAGCGAGCCATGCTAGTCACCGTGGTCCACACCTGGGGGTCTGCGCCGCGGCCTCCCGGCGCTATGATGGTCATTCGAAGCGACGGCCATGTAAAAGGCTCCGTTTCGGGCGGATGCATCGAAGACGACCTGATAGATCAGGTACAAGCGAGCGAAAGCTTGGATACACTGCCGCGAACCGTCATCTATGGTTTGTCGGCCGACGAAGCGCACCGCTTCGGCCTACCCTGCGGCGGCATGTTGAAGCTAGTGATCGAGCCGGTCTGTGCGGACTCGCGCCTGAACGAAGTCCTGGATGCGATCCGCCACGGGCGGCTTATCGAACGACAGGTCGATTTGCACACCGGGCTAGTGGCACTAGCCACCGTGGAAGCCGCCAGACCTCTTCAATACGACGAGCACCACTTGACAACCACTTATGGGCCGCAGTTCCGCTTGGTTCTTATCGGCGCCGCACAGGTCTCGCGTTACGTCGCCAATATCGCCCTGAGCTTGAACTACGAGGTGATCATTTGCGATCCAAGGGAGGAATATCTAGACGAATGGGATATCCCGGGCGTGGCTCTGTCTCGTGAAATGCCAGACGACCTGATCATTCGCCTCGGGCTCGATCCCCACAGCGCCGTGCTGACCCTGACGCACGATCCCAAGCTGGACGACATGGCCTTGCTGGAAGCATTAAAATCCCCCGCCATGTATGTCGGTGCGCTGGGCTCCCGCCTCAATAACGAACGTCGCCGCGAGCGCCTAGCACTATTCGATCTGAGCCCGGCGCAGATCGACAAGCTGCGGGGCCCCGTGGGCCTGTATCTCGGCTCTCGTACCCCGCCTGAAATCGCGATCTCTATCATGGCCGAGATTACTGCAGTACGTAACGACATAGAAATCCTTCAAAAGCATCCTCAGAAGTCTGCCGCATTATGAGTAATTCATGCATTGCGCGATTATGCCTTCGCATCACAAACTATGATGCACCGAGATCGCATGCTCACCGTAACGCAGGAAACGCGCATTGCAAGCAGCAAGAGGGTATAAACAAGCTGTGTCTCGCGTCAATCTCGCAGTCGCCACGCGGCGATAGCGGACTATGTAGCACTGGCTGATGAACACATCTGCGTGCTCACCCAGATAGAAACCAACACGGCATCGAAGCCATCGATGAGATATGCCAAGTGGAGAGAATCGACGGGATTTTCGTCGACCAGTCCGATCTAGCTGCGGATCTTGGACATATTGGTGACCCCAGACATCCTCACGTGCAAGAGGCCATCGCCCATACGTACGAGCGCATAATTATCTCCGGACTTCCGATAGGAGCGCTGACCTCTCGCAACGCATGCTTGCACCGATCTTTCCATGGGAGCCATTTTCGTCGCCGTGTCCAGCGACTAGTCTTTGCTGCGCGCCGCGGCGTAAGAGACTCGAGCCCGGTTTAGATTAGAGCATAAAGGCATGCCCAGCGACCCTCAATCGCATACGCCCCCGCTCGCGGCCAACGGGCATCAGCGCATGTCAACCAACGAGAGTTGTTTGGATTTTATTTTCTTTGAGCCATTAGCATCCGCCGACTTCCAGGTGTGAGAGTTTTGCGCCACGGAACCTTCAAGTTGCAAGCCCACGTTGCCGCCCGAATTCCCACGTCACCCGCCCCGCCTGGATCGTCGCTGAGACGGACTGCCCCAGGCGTTGTTCGATGATCGGCCTCCAGGGGACCAGCGAGAAGCCCAGGCCATCGTCGAGCATGACGTAGCGCCCGCTGGCGACCATGACCGAGCGCCGATAGACCCCGCTTGCCTGGCCATCCTCGCCCATTGGCCGGTAGACCAACCCTGTCTCGGCCTGAATCGCCTGACCAGTTGCTGGCAGTTCACGCTCGCACAAGGTGCGCAGGAGCCCGCGCGCCAGCAGATCGTCCGGTACTTTCCATACGCCTTCCTCAATGCGCTCGACGATTTCCGCCCGCTGCAACCCTTCGAGCCGCAGGACGTGCGAGCGCACAACCTGCTCGGGGCTGCTGTCCCGGCTCTGGCCCTTGCGAGTGCCCCGACTTTCGACAGCCTCCAGTTCAGCCAGGTGATCGGCGGTGAGGTAGATGCCGCCTTGCGCCAGCCGGGCGATATTCTGGTCGGCCGCGCTCTCCGGGATGGGGCGGGCTTCGACAATGCCCAAGCTCGGGTAGTCGGCCAGCGCCGTGCCTGGCGGCAAGGCTAGGTAATGTGCCCGGCCGTCCACGCCGTCTATCACGAGATACCACCTGTCGCGCAGCTCGTCGGCCAGACCCTTGCCAGTGATGCGACCCATGATGGGCGTGCGCAACTCCGGGCCAGATTGATGACGAACTCTCGCACCTCGCCGCGCATCGCCCGGCGCATCGCGCGCAGGATGTCGCCGCGCTCGCCCAGGCGGCGCAAGGTCTCCTCCATCTTGGAGTCGAGCTGGTAGCCGCCAGCCTGAGTCGGCTGTGCCAGCCCCAACCCTTGCAGGTATTGCAGGCGCGCGGTCAGCAGGCGCTGGTAGGGCACATCACCGCGCAGGCCGGTGGCGATTCCTTCCCAACCGAGGGCAGCCTGGCGCAACAGCGTCCGGTCCAGGTTGGTGAACCGTCCCTGGCTATGAAATGGCGGTCTGGTATGGCGCGTTCGGACCCAAGGGTATGGACCCCGCGCTCGTTGAGCGCTTGAACAAGGAGATAAACGCCGTCTTAGCCGATCCAGAAGTCAATAAAAAGATGAATGCTCAAGCCGTGGAACTACGTCAGAGCACGCCGCGATCCTTTGCCAAACTGGTGCGAGAAGACGCAGCCAAATACAGCAAACTGGTTCACGATCTGGGTATCAAAGTCGAATGACCAGTCTACCGAGCAATATGGCAGTCAACGAAACAGACTGGCTTTCGGCCATCGATACGCTGGAAGCCGCAGCAGCGCGGGGAGACGGGCCGTCGATGCTCTGCGCCGCGGACAGGCTGGCCTACGGACAGCTTTCCCATACTTTGTGCACAGTCAACCGTTTCGATGCGCAAGCAATGCGCGTCGTTCGTGTCTACAGCTCCAATCCTGCCGCCTACCCCGCCGGCGGCAGCAAAGAAAAACGTGGCACCGGCTTCGGCCAGCATGTATTGGTGGAGCGGCGTATATTTGTCGGAGAAGGCGCCGCAGCCATACGCGAAGCGTTCGAGGATCATGAAATCATTAGTTCGCTCGGCGTACGCTCCATCATCAATGTGCCCATTGTTCTATGTGATCAATGCCTTGGGACGATCAATTTCTCGATGGCCAGCGAGCGGGTCTCGCCGACGCAAGTCGGCGCGGCCCGCCTATCAGCGCTACTCGCAGCAACAGCGTTCAATCTACTTGGGTTGGGCCCAGCCGTGCCATAGCGACGCAAGACGATTCGGGACGTCTGGCATCCGACGGACAACTACACAGTCACCTCTTCGCGCGCCATTTCGAATCGATCTACTTGGACCGACCGCACTAATTCGTCTGAGCCTAGCTCCATCAGCCACCATAATTTAGCTTTTCACGCTCGATCTCGGGTGACTATTGACTAACCAGGTATCGGGGCCGAGTCAATCCCGCCATCGACCAGCAATTGAAGGCTCTTCTGTAATAGACGACCTCCTAGGCCTATTGTGATGCCCGCAACTATCCGTCGCAGCTACTTCTCGCACAATGCTCAGCCATAGAAAATAGTGATAGGTATTCCCATACCTTCTATGGCATCAACTGGCAAGCCCTATTGCGCCTCGGATGGCGATGGGCTGTCCGGCACATAGATGATCTCCCCGCTCTCCAAGCGGTACGCGGTGCCCACACGCTCGCCCTGGCGCGAACCCGCCTTGGCGTCACCAGTCACATAACGCGATACCTTGCCCGCTTCGCGCGTGATGATCTCCATATCTGATTGGCCAGGGTTTTTGACCATGGTGAAATCCTTGGCTGTCAGTAGATCGGCCATCTTCAGATTTGAAACCAGCGCGATCATAAGGGCCAGCGCAAAGACCAGCGCCACATCGAACAGGTTGATCAGAAAACCCAGCGGATCCATGTCGTCGCTGTTTGCGCTCGTGCCGCGCAATATCGAACGGCGCCGGCTCATGATTTTTCCCGCAGCTTGCTGCTCACGAACTCCAGCAGCGACAGATCGTCGAGCGCCCAACGGCTGGCGCTCTGGTACAGCAGGAATCCAATCGCGCCGATCACTAAGCCCACGACGGTCGTGGCAAAGGCAACCTCCATCTTGCGCGCGAGTAGGCTGATGTCGCCCGCGGCCAGGCCAACGAGCGCCGGGCCCAGCGGAATCAAGGTGCCCATGAGACCTAGCAGCGGGCCAATCCGGGTCATCGTGCGATACAGCGCCAGCTGCCGGTCCGAGTTCAGCTCGAATTCCGTGATCACTCGCTCGTGCCAAGCGGCATCGGCGGGCGCCTGGCGCAGGGCGCCGACTGCGCGTTGCAGCGGCTGGTCCGCGCCGCGTCCGACATCGAGCGCTTCCATCAGCGCACCGATGTCCGCCTCGGGCAGATGGCCATTTCGATCCACACCAATGCGTCGGCGCCGGCGCACCCGATCCGACCAGCGGCCATAATAGCCGCCGGTGAAGCTGGACCAGATTCAAGCGCGTCTCCCGCCATCGGCATGGCGCTAGCGCACCCAGGCAATGGCCGCAGCCAGCAACAGCAGCAGGCCAAGCACCGCGCTCGCGGGTATGGCCAGCGCGCGCCAGGTGGACGCAGCGCCCGTCCGGTTCGTCTCGGGCGTCGCGCGAGGCTGCTGTCCAGGGTCCGAACCCGAGCGCGAAGGCTCGGCGGCGGCGCCCTCCTTGCTCAAGACCATGCCTTTGTCGGTGCCGCTCGGGCCAAAACGCGCGACCAGTTCGGCATGCAGGCTCGCCGCCGACTTCAGCACCTGCTCGCCGGGCTGCCAGTACCCCTTGCGCGCGGTCTCCAACATCACGGCCGCCATTTCCTGCAAGCGTACGGGTTGGTTCTTTCGGAAAACGCCCGCACGCCCAGGCTCTGTGCGTCCTGCACATAGGTCTCGTACAGTGCATCCCATAGCGCTGGCCGGATGACCGAGGGCTTCATCACGTTCCAGCACGGCAAGAAAACACGGGACCATATCACCCGCAATGATGCCCGGAATGACTTGGTCAACGGACAGTTGGCAAAGGTCGCCGCGATTGATGCAACCAGCGTTATCATCGAAACCGATGGTCACCACATGCAGCTGCCCACGGATCGACCGCTAAACATGGACTAGGCCTACACGACCACCGCGCATAGCGCCCAGGGGCTAGCCTGCGACCGAGTCCTTTACAACGTCGAAAGCTTCAGCCGCACGACCGCCCAAGACACTTACTACGTCAGTATCTCGCGCGAACGACACGAGGTCGTCGTGTTCACAGGCGATGCGAAAAAACTGCCTGAGCAGGTGGGCCAGCTGACGTACAAGGGATTGGCACATGACCTACAACCGGTGAGCACCAAAGCCCCGATCAGGGGCCTGCATAACTTGGATGTCGGAACGCTGCAGACTGGAGTAGAGCTGGAAATCGGATGACTCACATCCTAGGATAGTTCGGCATGTTGAAGCCTGCTGCGGTGAGGTCTTCTTCAAGTTTTCGTGCGGAATCGGCGGGAAGCTTAACCAGCGGCGGACGGACATTGCGCCATTGATCGATACCAGAAAACTTCGCAACGGTGTGCTTCATCGCCGGAATCATGTAGCCACCCTGGAAGATCTTACGGACCACATCGGCTTTCTCTTGCCGATCAGAACCTTGCTCGCTATCCCACTCTCGATACAATGTATCGATACCAGCAGGGTTGACATTAACCGTCGCGCTGATGCAGCCTGCCGCACCGAGCGGTAATGCAGCCGAAAGGAACGACTCACTCGCAGGAAACACATCAAAGCCCTCCTTGGCAAATTGATCCAGCATTGCCTTGGTATTGTCCCAGTCACCAGACGAGTCCTTTGCCCCAGCGATCACGCCAGGATAGTGCTTAAGCAGCCTCTCAATCAGCCCCATAGTAATGGGCACATGGGTAAACTGGGGAATATGGTACAGGTATATCGGCGCGCAACCAGAGCCGACCCGCTCGATAATTTCAGCGTAGTATGCAAATACGCCGTCATCAGAAACGCCCTTGAAGAAAAAGGGGGGCAATATCAGCAGGCCAGCTACACCATGCGCGCTTGCGTGCTTGGCCAACTGAACTGCATCGGGCAATGCGCAAGCGCCCGTGCCCGGCATCATCTTCAAGGCTGGGAGTCCAGCTTCTAACAACTGATCAGTCAAGCGCAGTCGCTCGGAAACGGACAATGAAGCCGCTTCGGAATTTGTACCAAATATTGCTAGACCGGCATGGTTATCAACCAGCCATCGGCAGTGAGCAATGTAGCGATTCACGTCAGGTTCGAGGTTGTCCTGAAAAGGAGTGAGAACAGGTGCCAGGGCCCCACGAATGCGAAAACTCATATGAATTCCTTAGTCGTTCAGTTGGTTTGTAAGCCGTCAGCCTGCTGGCCGATGGTAAAAGTGAATTGGCCGATACCTTCGACGCCGCCATGCACTACATTGCCGGGATTCAATACACCTACGCCTGCCGGAGTACCGGTGTAAATCAAGTCTCCTGGTTGCAGCGCGACGGCCTGCGACACATAACTGATAACATCAGCTACCGGCCAGATTTGCTCGTCGAGGTTCCCCTCTTGGCGAACAGTTCCGTTCACTTCGAGCCAGATACGTCCTTCGCTGGGATGCCCCGCCTTGGAAACCGGCCTCAGCGGGCTGCATGGTGCTGACGAGTCAAATCCCTTCGCCCAATCCCAAGGACGGCTAAGTTTCTTGGCTACATCCTGGATATCCCGGCGTGTCAGGTCGACACCTACACCATACCCCCACACCAATTCCAAGGCATCTTTTGGGCTAACATCTGCGCCATGTCCACTGATCGCCACCACGAGCTCTACTTCGTGGTGAAGGTTAGACGTCAGCGAGGGGTACGGAATAGCGCCATCGGCAGGAACAACAGCGTCAGCCGGCTTAGAGAAGAAAAATGGCGGCTCACGATCAGGATCTTTTCCCATCTCTCGCGCATGCGCAGCGTAGTTACGACCGACACAGAAAACGCGGCGGATAGGAAAGCGTTGCGAACTACCCTCGACGGCAACGCTCGCTTGTGAGGGAGGAGTGAAAACAAATTCTGCCATGATGGAAACCTTAATCACTTTGAAATTACTCGGTCCTTGTTGCACCGTAGTCATCCGGAGCCCTGTGACCCACTATTTAGAGTAGAGAGCTACGCCCTCTGGGCATCTCAGCTGATCGACCAAAAACGCCCATACCTGCTGAAAACCAGTGACAGGAAATGTGGGGGAAAAAAAGTGCCTGCATTCTCACGTGGCATCCTTGATAAGTGGCTTGGAACCAGGCATCCCAACACCCCCAGTCGACGCAAGCGAGGGCGGATTGTCATTATGACGATGAGCCATCTGCAGTAACTCAGCAAGATGAACCACGTCGCGGCCGGCACCCTGTCGGATCTGCTCACGGCAACTAAAACCGTTAGTCAGGATCAAGGCGTCCTCAGCCAACTCGCGCGCAGCGGGCAGAACCACCAGTTCACCCACCGCCTTCGAAATTTCGATGTGTTCCGGGTTAAAGCCGAACGAACCAGCCATACCGCAGCAACCGCTTTCGAGCATCGTCGTTCTGACACCCAACATTTCGAGTAGCGCGTTGTCGCCCTTAGTGCCAAAGAGTGACTTTTGATGGCAGTGGGCGTGCACAAGCACGGTAGCATCCAGTTTCGGCGGCCGGTAACCATTGGCATGCAGGAAGTCGCCCAGCAGCGATACGCTTTGCGACAGCCTCTTAGCACGTGCATCGTCGGGAAACAGTTTGAGCAGTTCGTCCTTGAACACTGACATGCAGCCCGGCTCCAATCCAACGACAGCCACTGGAGCCACCGCGCCGGCAGCCATTTGACGGTCTATGACATCCAGTGCAACCTGCAACTTCTGTTTGGCCAATTCCAGATAGCCGAAGTCGTAAAGCGGGCGCCCGCAACACAATCGGGTCGCAGGCAGCACTACGTCGAAACCGGCATAGCCCAGCACTTCTTCTGCGGCAAGCGCCACCTCTGGATGGAAGTGTTCGCTGAAAGTGTCGACCCACAGAATCACGCTCTTGCGTCCAGATGACGCTGTGCTCAAAGTATCTTGGTGCAGCTTACGGTAGGGCTTATTGGCAAACTTGGGTAAATCGCGCTCGCATGCGACGCCGCCAACAAGCTTCGTCAGCAGAGAAATGCCCGGGGTCTGTGTGAAGAAGTTGACGAGACGCGGTATCCGCGCAGCCAAAGGTGCCCAATCCCCAATGCGGCCCATGGTCACTGCCTGCCGAGGGCGACGGTGCGTCTCATAGTAGTGTGATAGAAACTCGGCCTTGTACGAGGCCATATCGGTGTGGGTCGGGCAATCACTCTTGCAGCCCTTACACGAAAGGCAGGTGTCCAAACCCTCCTTGACCGCTTCGCTCTCCCAACCATCCTTGATAATGTCGCCCTGCAGCATCTCCCATAACAAGCGCGAACGACCGCGCGTCGAAAAACGCTCTTCCTTGGTCGCGCGGTAGCTGGGACACATGGTGCCAGCCTGCTCGCTACGGCACTTTCCCATGCCCACGCACCGCTCGATTGCACGCTGAAATCCATCTCCCTCCATGCTGCGGAAGTTAAAATTCGTCCCTATCTTGACGACCTTATAGGTGGGACCCATGCGCAGGTTTTCGTCCACGCGATAAGCATCCACCACCTTGCCCGGATTCAGCTTGTTTCCGGGATCCCAGATACGCTTGAATTCGCGCATGGCATCCATGAGCTCGTCACCAAACATAATCGGTAAGAATTCTGCCTTCGCCTGGCCATCCCCATGCTCACCGGTTAGCGAGCCGCCGTAATAAACGACAAGTTTCGCAGCTTCCCGAATAAAGGATCGAAACTTATAGACTCCCTCCACCGTACGCAGGTTGAAGGTTATGCGCGCATGCACGCAACCGTCACCGAAATGGCCAAATAGTGAGGTCTTGTACTCATAACGATCAACCAGCGCCTGGAAAGCACGCAGATAATCACCCAAGCGATGGGGATCTACCGCAGCATCTTCCCATCCGACCTGAGGGTCGGGAACGTTCGGGTCAATCGAGAGCTGCGTCGCAGACGCCCCAGTTTCCCGAATAGACCAAAGGCGACGCTGCAATTGCGCATCCTCCACCAACCAGGTATTGGGGATCACTCCTGTAGGACGTGCGTTGAAGTATTCCTCTGCCAGTCGCGCTTGAGCAACGGCATCCTCGACAGTTGCTGCACCGAACTCAATCATTACCCAGGCATCGCCTTCGGGCAGCAGGTCAATCTCTGCCTGTGCCAAGTTCCGAGCCTGTAACCCGCGGATAATAGCGCGGTCCAAGCCCTCAATAGCGATGGGGTTGAAGCGCTGGTATTCCGGGACGGCATCAGCGGCTTGGTAGATATCGGGAAATCCCAGCGCTAGAACTACCCTTTTGGCTGGACTGGTGACCAGGCGCAGTCTGGCTTTCAGGGTCAAGGCGCAAGTGCCCTCTGTGCCGACAAGGGCCCGGGCGACATTGAAGCCGTTTTCGGGTAGGAGTTGATCCAGGTTATAGCCCGAAACACGACGTTTTATCCCCGGAAATTTCTCCCTAATGAGCGTCGCATAGCGGTCACGAAGGTCGCGCAGACTGGCATAGATTTCGCCTCGTCGACCACCACTGGAGATAATGGTGGCAAGCTCTTCTTCTGAAGTCGGTCCGACCCAAAAACGCTCCCCGTCGTAAGTCATGACCTCCAATTCCTCGACATTCTCTAACGTCTTGCCCGCCATAACGGAATGCGGACCACATGAATTGTTAGCCACCATGCCGCCTATCGTGCAACGGCTGTGAGTGGACGGATCTGGCGCGAATGTTAGGCCATACACTTCGGCATGGTCGCGTAATGCATCACAGACAACACCAGGTTCGACCAACGCAGTGCGCTGGCCGGGGTTGACTTCAAGAACCTGGTTGCAGAAGGCAGACATATCAAACACTACCGCTACGTTGACGGTCTGTCCGTTCATCGAGGTTCCACCCCCACGCATGAGTATGGGAGCCCCATGCCGGCGACATACCTCGACTCCTGCGATGAAGTCCTCCATTGATAGCGGAACAACTACACCGATGGGAACCTGCCGGTATAGCGAGGCGTCTGCGGAGTATGTGGCGCGATGCGCCTCATCGAACCGAACCGCATCGCCAAGTATCCTTCGAAGATCCGCCTCCAGGGAAGACCAGTCGCCAATGAGTGCCATATGGATGACCTACTCCTGCAAGGAAATGTTCCGCTCTTTCACAAGAGTGCGCATTCTGGAGACTTCACTCTGAATCTGTGCGAGGAATTCCTTGGGGCTGCTGCCCACAGGATTGGCGCCGAGCTGTTGCAAACGCTCCCTCACCTGCGGCTGCGCCATGACCTCCGACATCGCTTCTGAGAGCTTGTGCATCACGGATGGTGGCACGTTGGCAGGCGCAACGAGTCCGTACCATGCCTTGTCGGTGAAGCCCTTCAGCCCTGCGTCTTCCATGGTCATGACATCGGGGTACTCCTGGACGCGCGCGGGGGCGATGACGCCGAGCAGTTTAAGCCCCCCTCCATCAATCTGAGTTTTCGACGAAGGCAGCTGGTCGAATAACATGTCGACTTGCCCTCCCATGACATCAGCCCTCGCAGGCCCCGCTCCGCGGTATGGAATGTGCACCATCTTCACGTCTGCAGCGGCTTGGAAGGACTCCCCCAGCATGTGGTTGATGCTACCGACTCCGGATGTGGCAAAAGTGTACTTGCCAGGATTCGCTTTTAGTACAGCGATTAGCTCCTGCAGATTGTTAGCGGGAAAGGAAGGGTTCACAGCCAGGATATTGGGCATGTCGGCAATGTTGCTCACCGGTGCAAACTGATCGAGACTGTATCCCGGACTCGGGTGCACGCCGGGGAAGATCACCATGGTACTGACAGTTCCAATCGTAAGGGTATAACCATCGGGCTCTGCGCGCGCGACTTCCGATGTACCAAGCATACCTCCTGCTCCACTTTTATTTTCGACTACCACAGACTGCCCCAGCACTTTTGAAAGCGGTTCGGCTATGAGGCGACCAATGAGATCCGTGGCTCCCCCTGGTGCATAGGGCACAACGAGACGGATAGGACGATCAGGATAATCCCGCTGAGCGAAAGCCGTGAGGGGTGATAGGGAGGCAGCCATTAGTGCTGCAGTAAATAATCGTCGAGTGATCTTCATTCTTGCCTCCAGAAAGTATTGTTGTGCGAATAAGTATTCGTAAAATGAATTTCCAATAGTCGCATTCAGTTTGCAACTTCAAGGAGTCTAGAGTGGTGAAAAAATTCTGACTACCGACTATTCTTTTGGCTTATCATGAATTTTATGAATCCTAGAAGACTAACTCCGTCCATGTCACTTCTGCTGGCGTTCGACGCGGCAGCTCGGCATCTGAACTACACTCGCGCTGGCGCCGAACTCTCTTTGACGCAAAGCGCTGTGAGCCGCCACGTCCAGGCCCTTGAGAGTTTGCTGGAGGTGCCCCTTTTTCGCCGTGAGGGTCGAAACATAGTTCTCACCGATATTGGCCGCATGTATCAGAGTGAGGTGTCCGCTGCGTTGCAGCGCCTGAGGAATGCATCTTTGCAGGCCATTTCATATCGCTCTGGAGGTGGATCGTTTCATCTTGCCGTGCTGCCTACTTTTGGCGCCAAGTGGCTAATGCCGAGGTTGGGGCGCTTCTATGCCCAGAACCCCGGAACAATGGTGCATTTGCACTCACGCATTGGCCGCTTCGATCTTGACCTGGCTGGAATTGACGCAGTCATCGGCGTGGGTGACGGGAACTGGCCTGGCCTGCAAGCGCATCACATTCGTGATGAAACAGTCCTTCCCGTATCGAACGCAGATATTGCCCAAAAAAAGTCCAATCGGACTGCCGATGACGTTGTCGAGCACTTACTGCTGCAGGTTGCTGCGCGCCCAGACACATGGAGACGTTGGTTTGTGGAACAAGGGCTCCCATTGGACAGCATGAGACTGGGGCCTCAGTTCGAGCTCACGTCCCATCTGACTCAAGCACTGGTGTCAGGCCTGGGGATAGGGCTTCTTCCAACATTTCTTGTCCAGGACGAACTGCGCAGTGGCGTGCTAATGCCCTTTGTTGATCTACCGTTCAATACCGGAGCCAGCTACTACCTATGGGTAGCCCCCGACGAACTGCAGTTACCCCCCATCGCCGCATTCGTTCGATGGCTTGAGGAGGAGCGAGAACTGGATGCATAAACAAGTAGCGAACAAGCCTCTCTGAACTACACGCAGAACGTAGGACGAAGAAATGGTGAACCCGACCGAGTTCATGTTCACGCATAGCATGGATGCTGCAACTTGGTAAAGCCTTCGGTCAGTATGTAATGATCACGTAGCATCAATGCTGTCGCCATGTAATCAAATTACAAGTGATAAGCCATCAGTATGCAGTCATTTTGCTGAGCATGCAGATCGGCCATAGCGTCTACATGGTGTATGGCTACATCTGTGGCCGAATATCCACGCACGGAATCAACGCTTTACGCATATTTGTTGCCCTGTCTGTCCTATAGCAAGGGATATAACCGTTTACTCACAAGAGCTTGAAAAGAAAGCGTGTATCCTACCCCGCCGGGGGTGCGTCTTGTGTGGGACTTTTAAGGCCACAAATGAGCGTAGGCGAATTTGAGGACGAAAAGGCCCAGCCAGACCGGAGGCCGGCCTGGCATCGTCATCGGACAGGGGCCCAGGCGCAGCCTGGGAACTGCACGACACCAGCAGCGCAAGCTGCTCTGACATGCTCTCCCAAGGCAAAAATACAGCAGCATGCTAGCCAGCGTACATTGCATGCCAGCCGCAAACGCGCCAGAATTTCCTTATGTGTAATCGCTACCTGACGCCGGATCAGGCCGCCGTTGAACGCTATTGGATATAGGGCGCCAAAACTCGCCCAGACTGTGGGGGCAGCAAGTGCATCCCCGCGGTCTGAGGCCATTCGTCCGTGCAAGCGAACATGGGCAGGAGCTGGCTGTCGGTCGGTGAGCGCTGATTCCACCTTTCGCCAAAAGCGCCAAGCTGCCCTACTCCACCAACAATGGCGGCGCATAGGGCTGTTAGGCAAGCACTCCCAAGTGAATAGAGCAGGAGACGAACTATGAGCCTCTCAAAATAGCGATTCCAGGCATGTCGCGGAATTTGCAGGTTAGCCAGTTCCGCGCATGTAAGCCCTGGGGCTGCGCTTCATTTCGGTTCTGAACGCATACGTGAAAGCCGATGTCGAGTTGTACCCAAGCTCCATCGCCGTCCTGGTCACCCCCACGCCGCTTTCCAGAAGCTCAATAGCCCGGAACAGCCTGAGGCGGCGGCGCCAGGAACGGAGAGAGGTCCCTGTTTCAGCATGAAAACGGCGCGCAAGAGTTCGATCGGACATGCCCAATGCCATGCTCCATTCTTCGACGCCGCGCGGATCCGCCGGATCTTCATAAAGCGCTTGGCAAAGTTGCGACAGCGCTTCGCTTGTAGGCCATGGAAGCGCGCTGGCAATGGAACGCGCCCGGCGCAACTGGTCGATAATCAATCGAAACACTCGTTCGCCATAACCATCGGCATCCTGCTTTCCGCCAATCTCCGCCGCTTCAATGATGAGCGTTTTCAATAACGGAGAAACAGCAAAAACAGCCACTTCGCCTGAAAAAAGATTTTCGCCGAGGGCATCGTGGATCCATACGCTGCGGAACTCCGCCCCAAGAAGCGAGCCGACCCTATGTACGCTGCCAGTTGGCAGCCATGCGGCCTGATCCGGTGAAATCAAAAAAGAACGCCCTTCCGCAACAACGGTAAGGACGCCGGAAATTGCATAGACCACCTGATTCCATTCATGGAAATGATCAGCAAAATGGTGGCGAGGCGGAATAGACTGCACCCGCATCGTCATCGGGTTCGGGGGCAAAGCATCCGGAGGAGCGGCAAGAGGAATCCATTGCATAAACTTAACTTTCCTGTCTTTTATTCTATATTAATAAGCATCTTGTCGATAGACGAGCACCGCCTTTGTACGCTTCAATAGCGCATGACTTCTATAAGCGACACCGCCTTTGTTCTGCCCGAAAAGACTCAAAGGGGAAACATTTGGCGACTTTCCATCGCTCAAGCGCTGGCGGGCGCGAACTCGGTGGTGGTCTATGCCACTGGGTCCATCGTGGGGAACATGCTCGCTCCGGCAGCGATACTGGCGACATTGCCCATTTCCATTTTTGTGGTGGGCATGGCTGCATGCACCCTCCCCGTCGGCGCGTTCGCGCGGCGCCACGGTCGTCGGGCTGCTTTTCTGCTGGGTACCGGAGCCGGGGTGCTCACCGGGCTGCTGGCCATGGTCGCGGTGATCATGGGCTGGTTCTGGCTTTTCTGCGTGGCCACATTCTTCGGCGGAGTCTATGCGGCGGTAGTGCTATCTTTCCGCTTCGCGGCGGCCGACGGCGTAGAACCGAAACGAAGGGCTCGTGCGTTATCGCTCGTGATGGCCGGCGGAGTCGCCGCCGGAGTCGTCGGACCGCAACTGGTGACCTGGACGATGGATCTCTGGCCACCCTACATGTTCGCGGCTACTTATCTGGCGCAAGCGGCGGTGGCTGCAGTTTCGGCATTCATCCTGCTAGGCATCCGGTTGCCCGCGCCTACGGCGGCGGAAATGACTGGTGGACGGCCGCTCGCCGTAATCGCGCTGCAACCGCGCTTTATCGCGGCAGTAATCTCCGGCGCCGTCTCCTACATGCTGATGAATTTCCTGATGACTGCCGCGCCATTGGCGATGCATATGTGCGGACACTCCCAAGAATCAGCCAATCTGGGCCTGCAATGGCATGTCATCGCCATGTATGCGCCGAGCTTCTTCACTGGCAGCCTGATTTCACGCTTTAGTGCGGGACGAGTAGCGGCCGTGGGGCTGGGCCTGATCGGCCTGTCTGCCGCCGTTGGGCTGGGCGGCATAGAGATCATGCACTTCTGGTGGTCGCTGATCCTGCTTGGCGCCGGATGGAACTTCGGCTTTCTGGGCGCATCCGCTCTGGTTCTGGAATGCCATCGGCCCGAGGAAAAAACACGTGTCCAATCGCTCAACGATTTCATTGTCTTTGGCCTGATGGCGATCGGATCGTTCTCGTCCGGCGGCCTGCTGTCCGCCTATGGCTGGGATACGGTGCTTTGGGTGTCTTTCGCTCCACTTGCCCTGTCGGTCGTCGCACTTGGGCTGGCCATGCGAAGAAAGACTTCAGCTCCGGTCAAATGACGCAAGAACAATGGCGTGCGGGCATGGGCCGTTCAGCCACAGGCCGGGAGCTTCGAGCACATCGAACGGGCCCTGCAGACCAGGCAACGCAAGATCATCATTCTCGATCTCGACGCACTCTTGTTTGCTGAGTAAAACTGATCAGGAAGAAGTCATGAGAAGATTCGAACTGCTCATTCCGCCACCTCTTGTCATGCTGGTCATCGGGCTTATCATGTGGCTGCTGTCCGAGATGTTTCCGGCAATGGGCCTGGCGCTGTTCCGTAACATCGTAGCGCCGGCCGCCCTTGGCTTGATCGGTGTGGCCATCAGTCTGGCGGGTGTTGTGGCTTTCAAGGGCGCCAACACCACCATAGACCCGAGACGCCCCGCGGAAACCTCCACACTAGTCAGCTCGGGGGTCTATCGCTACAGCCGCAATCCCATGTATCTCGGCATGCTGCTCGTGCTTATCGGATGGGGCGTTTATCTGGCCAATCTGCTGTCGATACTATGCCTATTTGCTTTTATCGCCTACATCACGCGCTTTCAGATTATTCCCGAAGAACGCCTGCTGCAAGAAAAATTCAGGACGGAATTCCTGGCTTACAAGGGCAAAGTCCGCCGCTGGTTGTAGCAAAAAAAACCCCGCGAACAACCGTCACTATCGACGACAGCTTGTATGAACGGGCGCTGCAAGCGGCTGATCCCGACATGGATAAGGTCCACCGCCAGCGACAACCCTGCTGTCAATCGCGCCCCCGCTCGAGCCACGCCAACGCCAGCTTGACGAGGTATGTGGCCCCCAACGGCAGCAGGTCGTCGTTGAAGTCATAGCTGGTGTTGTGCACCAGGCATGGCCCCTGGCCGTGGCCTTCGTCGCGGTGTTCGCCATCGCCGTTGCCGATGAAGGCGTAGCAGCCGGGCTTGGCTTCAAGCATGAAGGCGAAATCCTCGGCGGCCATGATGGGGGTCTGCGGGATCAGGCGGTCCTGGTCCACGATCTCGGCGATGACGCCGCGCGCGAAGGCGGTTTCGGCTTCGTGGTTGAATGTGGCCGGATACTTGCGCTGGAAGTCGAAGCCGCATTCGGCTTCGTTGGCGCGGCAGGTCAATTCGGCGATCTCGCGCATGCGCCGCTCGATCAGGTCCAGCGTTTCCGCGGTGTAGGCGCGAACCGTGCCGCGCATTTCGCAAGTGTCGGGAATGACGTTGACCGCATCTCCGCCGTGGATCATGGTCACCGATATCACCGCGACTTCCAGCGGCTTTTTATTCCGGCTGAGGATGTTCTGAAACGCCCCCAGGATCTGCCCGGCGACGGGCAGAGGATCGATGGCCAGATGAGGCATGGCGGCGTGGCCGCCCTTGCCGCGCACCGTGACGGTGAATTCGCTGTTGGAGGCCAGCACCGGCCCAGGCGAGAGGGCGAAAGTACCGCTGGGTATGCCGGGCATGTTGTGCATGCCGAACACGGCCTCCATGGGAAACTGTTCGAACAGGCCTTCCCGTATCATTTCGCGGGCGCCGCCCGCCTGCTCTTCAGCGGGCTGGAAAATAAGGTATATGGTTCCCGCGAAATCGCGGTGCGCGGCAAGATACTGGGCAGCACCCAGCAGCATGGTGGTGTGGCCGTCATGTCCGCAAGCATGCATTTTGCCCGGATAACGGCTGGCATGCGCAAAAGTATTAGCCTCTTGCATGGGCAGGGCGTCCATATCGGCCCGCAACCCGATGCGGCGGCCATTATCGGGACGCTCGCCCCGGATGACGCCCACCACGCCCGTTCCGCCCAGGCCACGATGTAGCGGAATGCCCCAAGCCTCGAGCCGTTCGGCGACGAGGCTGGCGGTGCGGGTTTCTTCGAAGGCCAATTCGGGATGCGCGTGAATATCGCGGCGGATGGCGCGCAGGGTGTCGGCCTGCGTAACGATAGCGTCGAGAAGTGGCATAGAGGTATCGCCTTGAGAAAGCCTGGAAGCCCTAAAGTGTACCGAATCGCCTTTTGGTCAAACTGGCGGCAGTTCCGCCTTGGATGGACTGAATCTTGATCGGCGTGGTTGCACCGTTCATGCTGCGCCGTTCATCCAAGAAAGCGTCCCGAATATTCACTCCGCGTCATTTCGCCATATCTCGCTCGGCAGGCGCCGCGCAAGGAAGCGGCGCTGGCTGCATGCAGCGCCTGGCGAGCAAACCAGCGGTCTTTGCCGGGCCTCCCGCTGGGAACTTTGCCGCCGCTCTGCACCCGGAAATTGCTGGTCTTTGTTGATCTTTCTCAAAACCAGATCAATCCGGATGCCTTAGTTTGAATACTTATATATTAGATGATGCTAATTTACTAATAATGCTATATATTAGCAAATACTAATTTACCAACAATGACATTTAGTCAAGCATATCCACCAAGGAAAATGCCATGAAGCGTGACCATAAAGATAGCGGTGCAAGAGACGGGGTTATTCCTCCATTGTCCGACCGGCGCCGCGCCTTCCTGGTGGCGGGCGCCGCGGGGGCGCTGGGCATCGGCGTCGGGCATCGTCCGACGAAGGCAGCCGACAAAGCGCCGACGCAGGCGCGTATCGTGATTGCGGGCGCGGGGGCTGCGGGCCTGGCCGCCGCCTCGCGCTTGTCGCAGGCGCTGGATGGCGCAAAGATCACGCTGGTCGATGCGCGCAAGGAACACTTCTACCAGCCGGGCTTCACATTGATCGCTTCAGGAATCAAGCCCACGAATTATGTGGTGTCCAGCACTCGTGAATATATCCCGTCCGGGGTCGAGCTGATCGAGGCGCGGGTGGCCGAGTTCGATCCGGACGGCAACAAGATCGTGACCGACAGCGGGCAGACCCTTACCTACGATTACCTGATCGTGGCCACCGGCATGACGCTGGAGTATGGCCTGATCGAAGGCATGGACGAAAACCTGATCGGCAAGGAAGGCATAGGCAGCATCTACCACAGCCCGGCGGGCGCTCATGCCACATGGCAGTCCATGTCGGCGTTCGCGGATCGCGGCGGCCGGGGCGTCTTCCTGCGCCCGGCCACGGAAATGAAGTGCGCAGGCGCGCCGCTGAAATACACCTTCATCACCGAAGACTATCTCACGCGCCGAGGCAGCCGCAGCAAGGCCGAGGTCGTCTACAACTCGAATAGCCAGGCGCTGTTCAGCGTACCCATCGTCTCGGAAAAGGTGCGCATGCTGTTCCAGTCGCGCAACATCAAGGTCAACTACGGCCGAGTGCTCAAAGCCATCGATCCGGGCCGTCGCATCGCCACCTTCAGCATGTCCGAAGGCACCGAAGAGCAGAATTACGATTTCATCCATGTCATCCCGCCGATGCGCGCGCCCGCGGCCATACGCAATAGCCCGCTGCCTTGGCGGACGGGAGCCTGGGCCGCCGAAGGGTGGATGGAAGTGGACAAGGGGACGCTGCGCCATGTGCGCTACCCCAATGTCTTCGGCGTGGGCGACATAGCCGGCGTCCCCAAGGGCAAGACCGCGGCCAGTGTGAAATGGCAGGTGCCGGTGGCCGTCGACCATTTGGTCGCCGAGATCGCCGGGAAGCGTTCCGACGCCCTATATACCGGCTACACCTCGTGCCCGCTGATTACGCGGCTGGGCCGGGCCATGCTGGTGGAGTTCGACTACCAGAACAACCTGGTGCCGTCGTTTCCCGGCGTGATCGCGCCGCTCGAAGAACTGTGGACCAGTTGGGTCATGAAAACCATGGCGCTCAAGCCTACCTATATCAGCATGCTGCGCGGACGCGCGTAAGGAGATCCACCATGAAGGAACTCGATCCAACCATCCTCCTGGCCGTATTCCAGGAAATGCTGGGGCCGCTGCTCTGGGTGCTGCTGGCTATCGTTGTGTTAGGCACCGCGGCTTTCCTGGCGCTGCTGATCAAGGAACGCAAACTGATAGCCCGCCGGCTGGTGCTTTCCCAAGCCCTGGGTGTACTGGGCGGAGCATTGGCGCTGGTGCTGATGGCGCAAGTGTCTTCGTCCGGTTTCACGGATGCCGGCGGCCCCATCGACTGGCTGCTGATCGCTCTGGTGTTCGGGCTGGGCCTCGTCGGCTCGGCCATTCTCGTCTACACCGTGGGCGGCTGGTGGTCGTTTCGCCGATCTTGAAAAACGACTGCCCCAACGTTGGGGAACGATCACGCCGGGTGTTCGCGCCACCCTGTCTCTTCCACCCGCCTCTGTTGCATGGACGGAACATTTTCATATCCGTCCAGTGCCGCCGCCCATGCATTCTTGCCCGCAAAAAAAAATTTAGGTAAATTCGAGAATGATTCTCAATTTGGTTTAAATTGCTCACGGCTGAAGCGCAGGCATCGAGGCCTGCCTCCTCGGGTCGCGCCGGCATTTTGCCCTTCAACCACCTACGGAAAAGCACAGTATGCGGGAGACGACCTATTCAACCATTGCCTGGGCGATTGTGGCGTTGACGGGGAGCATGGCGCTGGCGGCGACGAGCCGTGCGCAAGAGCCTAGCGCGGCATCGGCGGCGCAAGCAGATGCCGCGCCGGTCCAAGCCCTGGGCACTGTGACCGTCGTCGGAACCGTCGACGATCTGCAAAGCCTGGATTTCTACGCCCCGAACTCCAGCGCCGTATTGAAGCGAAAAGATATCGAGGAACAAGGTGCCCGCAAACTGGACCAGGCTTTGCATTATCAAGCCGGGATCCTCAGTGAACCCTTCGGCGCGGACAACAAGGTGGAATGGTTCAAGATCCGCGGCTTCGATGCGTCCATCTCCCTGGACGGCACGCCCACTACTCCGAATGGCTATTTTGTCTGGAAGCCCGAGCTCTTCGGCGTCGAATCCGTGGAAGTGCTCAAAGGGCCCAATTCTCTGATATTCGGCGCTTCCGAAGCCGGCGGCGTGGTCAACCTGGTCACCAAGCGGCCCCGCAAGGAAGAGGCTCTGTTGATGAACGCGGAAGTGGGCTATCGCAACCGCCTGGGCCTGGGCATCGACTACAACGGGATCGCCAACGACGCCGGCACCGCCTACTACCGCATCGTGGCGCAGGCGCGCCGCGAAGGCGGCATGCAGCGGGATACGGATATGAAGAGCTATTATCTGGCGCCCAGCGTAACGTTCGAGCTCGGCGAGCGCACGAAACTGACATTGCTGACCAGCATACAGCGTGAAGACGGCCGCCCCACCAATGGCTTCCTGCCCGCCTACGGCACCATCATCGACACGCCCTATGGCCTGATCGACCGCCGTACCAACCCTGGCGAACCCGGTTTCGACCGGCTCAAGCGCACGCAGGCCTCCGCGGGATGGCTGCTCAGCCACGAGATCTCCAAGGATTGGGTGTTCACGCAGAATTACAAGTATTCCCACCTGGACCTCGACCAGAAAAACGTGTTTGCCTACGGCTCGGACGGTAACCGCGAGCTCCTGCGCGGCTATACCTTCACGGACGGCAGCACGCGGAACCATTACATCGATAACCGCGTGAGCGGCAAAGTACGCTTGAGCAAAGACATCGAGCTCCTGCCCACCGTCGGCTTCGACTACCTTAAATCGGACACATCCGGCCAGAACAATGGCTTTGGCCTGGCGCCGAATCTGGATATGTTCGCGCCGGTGTATGGCGCGCCGTTTGCGGTAAACGCCACGCCCTACGACTTGCATTCCAAGCAATTCGGCATGTATGCCTCCGCCAAGCTGCGCGTGGGCGAGCACTGGGATTTCAATGCCGGCATACGCCACGACCGCGCCAAGAGCAATGGCAATATCAGCGGATCCGATACCAGCTACGACGTGAGCCACAACAGCGTCAACGTCGGCGCCATGTATATCAGCGACTACGGCATCTCGCCCTACATTAGTTATTCCGAATCGTTCAAGCCTGTTGCAGGCGTGGATGGCTATGGCAACACCTACCGGCCCTACGAAGCGAAACAGACGGAAGCCGGCATCAAGCTGGAGCCATCATGGCTGGATGGCACTTTCACCCTGGCCTACTTCAACGTCGAGGAAAAGAACGCGCTGATTTCAGATGCGTCCAACATCCAATCGCAGAGCGGCAAGCGCAGCAATAAAGGCGTGGAATTGCAGGGCGCCTTCAACATCACGCCCAGCACCGAGGTGAAGGTTTCCTACACCCACAATAATTCACGCCAGGACATCAGCGCCGATCAGACCATCCGCACACCATTGATTCCGCGTCACCAGGCCAGCCTCTGGGTCAGCCACCGCTTCAATCTGCAAAACAGCGCCCGACTGACGGTGGCGGCCGGCGCGCGCTACAACGGCTCGACCGAAGACGAACGCTATTACCCCGGCGAGCAAATCCCCAGCCATACCCTGCTGGACTTGATGGCGCGCTACGAGGTCAACCGCAATTGGGCGATGCAGCTGAACGCCCGCAACCTCACTGACAAGACCTATGTCGCAGGTTGCGACTTCTATTGCTACTATGGCGGCGGCCGGACCATCGATCTACAGCTTCAGTACCAGTGGTAGCAGCCCCCGCTCCGGTGCATGACAGCACCGAAGAGGCTTCCCATCATGCGCCCGTGAAGTGGACCTTGCAGGGCCTCTTCACGGTAGCTTTTCTGGGCATCACCGCCGGCATCCAAATGAGCGATATGGGCCTGCAGGCCATATCGCTTTCCGCCATCCAGAAGACTTTCGATGTAAGCGACGCCACCCTTGGCGCGCTGCAAGGTCTCGCCGGCGTCCTGGCCGGCAGCGCGCTTGCCGTGCCCCTCGCGCGTTTCGCGGACCGCTATTCCCGCAAGCGGGTTCTCTTGTGCCTGATCCTGGCATCGACCGCGATGATGGTGCTGAGCGCGCTCGCGCCCAATTTTCCACTGTTCTTCATAGGCCGCTCGGCGGCAGGCATCACCGAGTTTGCAATGGTGCCCCTGGTGTATTCGATGATTCCCGATCTTGCGCCGGAACGGCACCGCGTGCTGGCCAATCTCAGCTTCGCCGCCTTGATGGCGGCCGGCGCCAGCGGCGGGTTCTACTTCGGCGGCGCCCTACTTTCCAGCGCCGCGATGCTGATCCCATTGGCCATCGAACCATGGCGCAGCGCATTCCTGCTGCTCTCCTTCGCCGGCCTGCCATTGCTGTTGCTCGGCGCCCTTACCGTGGATCCTCCCCGGCGCATGTCCAAGGCGGGCGCCCCAGCGGATGCATCGCTGAGGCTGTTCCTGCGGCAGCGATGGCGGGCCATCGGCCTTTTCGTCGGCGCGGCAGGCTGTCTGGTGGTCGCCGTACAAGCCCTCAACCAACTGATTGCCCTGGCTCTGGAACGGCGATTCGACGCCTCTCCCGGCCAAATCGGCCATGCGATGGGGCTTATCGTATTAATGACCACCGTGGGATGCCTACCCGTCGCCGGTTCCTTGGACCGCATATTTTCTCAGCGCCTGGGCCGGGCGGTGCGCCCGCTGATCATGGGCGTCTGCGCGCTGGTCGCAGCGCCCGTGGTGTTATTGCTCGCCCTTGTTGGAACGCTGGACCATGCTTTTGTCGTCGTGGGGACGACCCTGTTCATGACCAGCACGGCGAACGCCTTGGTCCCCACCATGCTGCAGGACCTCACGCCGGCTACACTGAGAGCGCGCAGCTTCGCGATCTGGAGCTTTGTCGTCTCGGTATTCGGCGCCTCCGGCCCTTTGTTGGCGGGCACGTTTTCAGACTGGGTGTTCAACGGGCATTTGGCGAATGCGATCACCTTCACCGCCATCCCGGCGCTCATGGTCTCGGCGTTTTGCGCTTTGCGGTCATTCATGCTGACCTACAAGGAACAGGCGATGTCAGCCGGCCAGCCTGGCTGATCCGGCAGTTGTCCGCGCTATAAGCGCTATAAGCAAAGCCGCGCCCATCCACTATGGGCGAGCAGGCGCCGCTACGCAATGCAAAGCAAAGGCCCAGAACAGCGCCGCCTGCGCGAATTCACTGTTCTGATCGTCGCTTTCCTGGTGGCCGCTGTCGGGGTTCAGAAGCAATACGGCCGGATTGCCGCTGGTGGAATGGCGGCGAATATTCGCTACGAGCTTCGCCGGTTCCCAGTAAGGGACTCGGTCATCCTTCAGGCCGGCCGTGCACAGCACTGGCGGGTAGGCTGCCCGCCGCACGTTTTCGTAGGGCGAGATCGCCGCTATATAGTCGTATGCCTCGGGATCTGAAAGCGGATCTCCCCAATCCGGGCGCAACAGGGGCACCAGGGGATGGTCGGCATCGCTCATGGTATTGAGCATATCGACGAACGGCACCTGTGCGATCACCCCGGCCCACAACCGCGGCTCCATATTCATGGCGCCGCAGACCAGCAGCCCGCCGGCCGAAACGCCATGGGCCACGATCTTACCGGGCGCCGCATAGCCGATGTCGAGCAAATGCCGCGCGCAGGCGATGAAATCGGTTATCGAGTCGCGTTTTTTCTCTCGGCAGCCGTCCTGATACCAGCGCCGGCCCTTCTCCGATCCGCCACGGACATGCGCGATGGCATAGCGGAACCCGGCGTCCACCAGCACCGTTGCAGCCAAGGAAAAACGCGGCTCGCAGGATATGCCATAGGCGCCATAGCCCGTAAGCAGCAAGGGCAGCGGCGCATCCGCCCCTGCATCGCGCCGGGACAGCACTGTGACGGGGATGGTTTCCCCATCGGGGGCCGGCGCGTACATACGCTCGACCCGGTAGGCCGCAGGGTCAAAGCCGGTCGGGCGCTCCTGCCCCACCACGCGGCATTCTCCGCTGGCAAAGCAGACGTCCATCCAACGCGGCGGGCTGTTTGGAGTCTGGTGCACGATGCGCACCTGCCGGGCCTCATACGATTGTGAAGGCGCAAGCTCGATGACATAGGCCGGATCATCGAAACCGACAGGCGTCTCTCTTCCGTCTGGATACATGAGCACCAGACGATGCAGTCCTTCCGCTCGCTCCAGCCGTACCAGCACGTCGGCAAAAGGCAGGACGGCGATAATGAGCCTGCCGGCGCGATGAGGCGCCAGTACACGCCGAATGGCGAACGTCGCGGGGTCGATGTCCAGCAACTTGCGGTCCATGGCGCCGTCGGCGTCCGTCAGCATCAGCAGCGCATCGTTCCACTCGTTCACTTCGTAGCGGATGCCGCGCAAGCGGGGCCGCACGAGCCGCGGCGGCTCGTTCTCCGCCCCGGCGGCAATCAGGCGGACCTCGCTGATGTCGGGACCGGCAAGGGTCAATGCGATAAAGCCGTTGGCCGCCGTGCGAGCCACCTGCATGAAGATGGCGGGATCATGCTCCTCGTAAATCAGCACCGCCTCGCCTCCCTCGACGGGCGAGCGATACAAGCGGGTCGGCCGGTTGTGCGCATCGCGCCAGATCCAGAACAGGTAGCGGGACGAGGGTGAAAAGGTGAAACCGCCGTAGCCGAAAGCATCGGCCCGCACCACCGCGCGGACCACGCCGCTGGCCGTATCGAGAACACAGATGCGGTGGCGATCATCGCCGACCACATCCTCCGCCCAAGCGAAATAGCGGTCGTCGAGGCTGGGCTGATGATCGGTGGCGCGATAATAGGCGCAGCCATATGCGCGCCCGGCTTCATCGAGCAGCTGTTGTGTGCGTCCATCCGGCCCCACGCGTGAAAAAATCCGATGCGCATGGCCGGCGGGCCGCTTGACATCGTAGCGCCAGCCATTGGACGACGCGGGGAAGGGGTCGCTGATCTCCGGGGCCTTCTGTACCATGCGCTCGCGGAGACGCTCAATAGCGGCTGCGAGCGGATGCAGGATGTCCCGCGCATACTGCATCTCGGCGCCCAGATGTTCGCGCAACGGCGGCGGTAATGAATCCATGCTGCGCGAACCGGACGGCGGAATGAATTTCATCCAGGCATAGGGATCGACACGCATGCGCCCCAGCTGCTGAATCTCATGGTCTTCGCATCGCGCCGCGGGCGGGGAAACTTCAGGCCAAGGGACGATGCGCTCGGGCGGCGAGACAAGGGACATGGGGTGGCGCGTAAAGCGGGTTGGACGGGTGGTTGCAGATAAGCCGCGAGAGAGACGAACCATGCGGCTTCCTGAATTCAATATAACGCATTTCGGCAACGATATTTGCTTCGGAGCAATAGTGCTTGCGCTGTTAAGCCCGTGAGCATAGGGGCATCGATCGTTGTGATATAAACGTAGCCATGATGAAAACCGCTGAAGCGCCGGCGACCTTGCGTTCCGCTGGCGCGTCAATCCAGGCAGCGTCTGGGCGCTGGGCTTCGTGTCCATGCTGATGGACGCTCGTTGAGCGACCGCCTGGGCAAGCGCAAGCTGCTGGCCGCGATAGGCTACGGTTTGGGCGCGCTAACCAAGCCGGTGTTCCCTCTGGCTGATACGCCGGGCTGGCTGATCGGCGCGCGCCTCGTCGATCGCGTCGGCAAGGGCATCCGCGGCGCTCCGCGCGACGCGCTGGTGGCCGATGTCACGCCTCTCGAAACAGGACGCCAAAGTGCACCCGACAGAAGAACAGCCGATGTCCGCCCATACCGCAGCGCATGATGGTGCGTGGCGGGTCTTTCTGGTCTTTCTGCGGCTGGGACTGACTTCTTTCGGCGGCCCGGTTGCGCATCTAGGGTATTTCCGTACCGAGTTCGTCGAACGCAGGCGCTGGCTGGATGATCGCAGCTATTCGGATTTAGTGGCGCTTTGCCAGTTCCTGCCGGGACCGGCCAGCAGCCAGGTGGGCATGGCCTTGGGGCTGGGGCGCGCCGGATGGCCCGGACTTGTGGCGGCCTGGGCCGGGTTCACTTTGCCGTCCGCGTTGGCATTGATCGTATTCGCCTATGGCGTCGCTGGATATCAGGGGCTATCCGAGTCAGGCTGGATGCATGGGCTCAAGGTGGTGGCGGTGGCTGTGGTGGCGCAGGCCATATGGGGCATGGCCAAGTCGCTGTGTCCCGACCGCCCGCGGGCCGCCTTGGCGATCCTGGCGGCGCTTTTGACCTTGGCCCTGCCCATCGCGGCGGGGCAGCTTATCGCCATCGCCGCCGCCGGGCTTCTTGGGCGCTGGATACTGAAGCTCTCCGAACCTGCCGGCGGCCAGGCTCACTTTTATCCAGTCTCGCGCAAGGTCGGCTTTGCGGCCTTGCTGTTGTTCGCGCTGCCGCTGGCTGGCCTGCCGCTGTGGGCGGCGGCCACCGGTTCCTCGGCCGTGACACTGGTGGAAGGGGTGTATCGAGCGGGCGCGCTGGTCTTTGGCGGCGGCCATGTAGTCTTGCCGCTGCTGCAATCGGCCGCCGTGCCGGGCGGCTTTATAAGCAATGCGGATTTTCTTGCCGGCTATGGCGCGGCGCAAGCGGTGCCGGGGCCTTTGTTCACATTTGCCGCCTACCTGGGCGCCGTGGCGGAAGGGCCGCTACACGGCTGGAGCGGCGGACTTGCGCTGCTGGGCGTCATTTTCCTTCCCGGTTTTCTCGTGCTCGTCGGCGCGCTGCCTTTTTGGCAAAGCCTGCAGCAGTGGAAGGGCATGCAGGCGACCATGGCCGGGATCAACGCCGGGGTGGTGGGCATCTTGCTGTCGGCGCTTTACGACCCGGTATGGACCAGCGCCATCCATGGCAAAGCCGATTTCGGCCTGGCTCTGCTGGCCTTCGGCCTGCTGACCTATGGCCGCATGCCGCCGGCGCTGGTTGTGCTGCTTGCCGGACTGGCGGGCTGGCTGCTGGCTACTACCATATAGGGCATATGTGGCCGGGTATATATAAGCAGGCTGTAAGTAAGGCCATGGCGCAGCCCGGCGTCCGGCCTATTTCTCTTGCCTGCCGTGCATGACCATGATGGTTTGCTGCATCAATGCGCACAGGGTTTCCTTGCCACCTTTTACGGCGACGACCTCCGCCTGTGTCACGATCAAGGTCCGGCCGGGGCGCACGACCTTTCCGCGGGCGATCAGCTTTTCGCCGTCCGCGGGAGCCATGAGGTTCATTTTGTATTCGACGGTAAGCACCGAAGCGTTGTCCGGCGCCATGGTCATTGCCGCATAGCCAGCGGCGGAATCGGCAATCATGCCCACTACGCCGCCATGCACGAAGCCGTGCTGCTGCTCGACGCCCTCCCAGTGCGGCAAATGGATTTCGCTGCGGCCATGCCCCAGTTCGCCCAGGCTTGCCTGTATCAAGGCCATCGCATTCTGGCGCTTGAAACTGGCGCGCACGCGTTCGGCGGCGGCGGTGTCGAGAGCAATGGACGTGGGATTTGCGGACAATGGCTGGTTCATGTGGCGGTCCTGAAAAGCTGGGATGATTTCCCTCGCGGCCCGCATAGGGTACATGAAGCGCATGGGCGATTGCCAGTGCTCCGCCTGGCGCCGTTCACGCAATCAAATTTCATGGATGCGCCAGGCTGCACGCAGCATCCGGCTCCTCAGCCGCGCAATGCGCCGCCGCATCAGCGGCGTGGACTGCGCACATGCTCGCGCCGAAAGCCCAGCCCTATGATACGGGCGGGCAGCGAGCGTATGAATGCGGACCGCAACAGCCATTTTGCAGCGGGCGGCAGTTCGACGGGCTGGTTCCTGGCCGGGTTGGCCAGCGCCGGCGCGATGATGCGCCGCTGGATGAACACCTGGATAGCCTGGATGATCCTGGTCGGCAGCATGCGCCGCCGCTGCACGGCGGCCAGCACGGATTCGTCGGGCAGGCCGGGCGCCAGCAATGCGGGAGCCAGGATATTGCCCGCCGCCACCGCATCCTGTATGGCCAGATTGATGCCGACTCCTCCTATGGGAGACATGGCATGCGCCGCATCGCCGATCAGGAGCAGGCCGGGGCGATGCCATTGACGCAAGCGATCCACGCGCACCTCCAGCAGCTTGACCTCGTCCCAGGATGCAATACAAGCGACCCGGTCGGCCAGGAAGCCTACCCTTCCGGCCACCGCGGCCTGGAAGGCCTGGATGGGCTGTCGGCGCCACTGGCCGGCTTCACCCTTGGCGATAACGCTGGCGACCTGCCAGTAGTCATTGCGATTGAGCAGGACCAGGAAATTGCCATAGCCCGGAACCCCATAGGTTCCGTCGGGATCGGAGGGCCGCCGCGGTAGCCGGAACCACAACACATCCATGGGCGCACCCAGGTTGCGGGGCTGCAAGCCGGCGTCCGCGCGCATCAGCGAACGCCGGCCGTCGCAGCCCACCACCAGGTCGGCATTGACGCGGACCATGCCATCGGGCGACCGGGCCAGCACGCCGATGGCCCCGCCGTCCGGGCCGCGCAGCAGCCCCGTGGCCTCGTGCCGCATGTATAGCCGGAAGCCGTCATGGCCTTGCGCCTCGGCGGCAAGCAGATCAAGAAGGTCCCACTGCGGGACCAGCGCCATGTAGGGGAAAGGCCGCAAGTTGCGAAAGTCGCCGATGGCATACATGCCGTCGGCGAACATGCCCTCCAGTTGTTCGACCCTATGCTGCGGCAAAGCGTCGAACCGCTCTTTCAGGCCGAGCTCCGATAATATTTCCAGCGTGGATGGATGGACGGTATCGCCGCGAAAATCCCTCAGGAAGTCGCCGTGCTTTTCCAGCACGGCGACCGCGACGCCGGCGCGGGCCAGCAGCAGGCCCAGCATCATGCCCGCCGGCCCGCCGCCGACGATGCAGCAGCGGGTATTTATGCTTCGCACTGGATTTTCCATTCGGCCAGTCTGCATGCGGGCGCTGCGGCCGTCAAGAAGGAAACCGCAGCAGGTAAGCGCATCTTACTGTGCGCGGATCACACGGAAGGGCCTGTTTCTCTTGGCTTTTCTTGCTTACATTTAGCAAATTCACAGGCGGCCAAGCGCTGTTATGATCTTTGAGGAAAGCAGTGCCACTCATGTAGCGTCTCCCAGCGCTGCGAATCAATAAAACAAGCAAACCGCAACACGGCCATTGCCTCGCCCGCGGGCCCGCCGAGAATCCGGCGCATCCGCGGCAGGCTCCATTGAATGCAGCGCTTCGCTCGTCGCGGGACGTGCGTTCTGCGCCCTTGGGCTGGCCGTGGCGGATCTGGACTAATGATCGCCAAGCATCTTGAGAACATCTTACTCGCTGCGCCGGCTTTTGCCGTAAGTCGCAATATCCGTCAAACCGCCGCCACGCTCATGCTCGCCGCGGGGATGCTCGCGCCGCCCGCCCTGTGGGCCGGCGGGCTGCAAACGCGGGATACTCTCCACACCATGGAATGGACAGAGGTAAACATGGCCTCCATGGAGCACGCGGGATTGACCTCGCCACGCTACCAGTTCGACTTGCTGGAACGCAGGCCCTCGCAGAAATCCGAAGAAGAAGCGAAGATACAGGCCCAGGCCGAATACCTGGCCGAGAAATATTCCCAAAGCATATCGGCGGTACGCAGCTATGTGGAGCTGGCCTGGAAGGAAGCCGCCAGGCGCGATGGGCTGCCTGCCGAGCTGCTCATCGCCATCATGCAAAAAGAAAGCGCGCTGCGCCCGCAGGTACAGAGCCGCCACGGCGCCCAGGGGCTGATGCAGGTCGTTCGCCGGTGGCATCGCGACAAGCTGCACAAGTCCGAATCCCTGTTCGATCCGGAAGTGAACATACGGGTCGCGGCCGACGTTCTGGAAGAGTATCTGGAAGAAGCGGGCGGCAGCCTGCGCAAAGCCTTGGGGAAATATTCGGGCAATGCGCGCGGCTATGCCGCGACGGTATTGAAACAGTCCCATGCGCTCGCCCGTATCGCCGCCGAAGCGGCGGACGACACGGACGATCTGGTGGCGTCCAAGGGTTGATGCGCGGCGCTTATGCCTCGCTCATCCCGGCAGCGGGTTCGGGCGCCTGGCCGCTGCGGACTTTTTCTTCGATGCGCCGGCCCACGTCCGCATCGATGTTCTTCCAATATTCGAATGCGCGCTCGAGAACCGGGCTGCGCACGCCGCCCAGCAAGCTGCCCGCAACCGTTTCCACCAGCCGTTCGCGCTGCTCGTCGTTGTAGACTTCGCGCACCAGGATTCCCGGCTGGCTGAAATCGTCGTCTTCCGCGTGCAGTTCGTAAGCGCTGCGCACCATATCGCCGTCCGCTTCCCAGCCGTCCTCTATTTTCCCGGTATTGTCGGCCCAGCTGCGTCCCTGGGAATTGGGCGCATAGACGGGCTGGCTGCCGCTGTGCTCATAGGTCATGTGCCCATCGAACATATACGTGTTGACCGGCACCTTGGGCTTGTTGACGGGAAGCTGGTGGAAATTGGCGCCGATGCGGTTGCGCTGCGCATCGTTGTAGGCGAAGGCGCGGCCCAGCAGCATCTTGTCGGGCGAAAGGCCTATGCCCGGCACGGTGTTGCCCGGAGAGAATGCCGCCTGTTCGATCTGAGCGAAGAAATTTTCCGGATTGCGGTTGAGCGTCATCCTGCCCACCTCGATCAGGGGATAGTCCTTGTGCGGCCATGTCTTGGTAAGGTCGAAAGGATTGTAGCGGTAGATTTTGGCTTCTTCGTAAGGCATCACCTGCACCGACAGCGTCCAGCTGGGGAAATCGCCTTTCGCGATCGCTTCGAAGAGATCCCTGCGATGGTAGTCCGCATCCAGGCCCGCCATTTCCTTGGCTTCGGCGTTGGAGAACTGCCGCATGCCCTGGTTGGTATGGAAATGGTATTTGACCCAGAAGCGCTCGCCCGCGGCGTTGACCCACATATAGGTATGAGAGCCATAGCCATTCATGTGCCGCCAGGTGCGCGGCAAGCCCCTGTCGCCCATCAAATAGGTGACCTGGTGGGCGGTTTCGGGATTGTTCGTCCAGAAGTCCCACTGCATGTGATTGTCGCGCAGCCCCGAATCCGGCAGGCGTTTCTGGCTGCGGATGAAGTGCGGGAATTTCATCGGGTCGCGCACGAAGAAAATCGGCGTATTGTTGCCGACCAGGTCGTAATTGCCTTCTTCGGTGTAGAACTTCAGCGAAAAGCCGCGCACATCGCGCCAGGTGTCCGGGCTGCCCGCTTCGCCCGCCACCGTGGAAAACCGCGCGAGCATTTCGGTCTTACAGCCCTTTTGGAACAAAGCGGCCTTGGTATAGGCGGAGACATCCGTCGTGGTTTCGAATACCCCGAAAGCGCCCGCCCCCTTGGCGTGCGGCTGGCGTTCCGGCACTTTTTCGCGGTTGAAGTGCGCCATCTGCTCGAGGAAGTGCACATCGTGCAGCAGTATCGGCCCGTTCGGCCCGATGGTCAAAGAGTTGCGGTCGCTCGGGGCCGGCGCCCCGGAGCCGGTGGTTGAACCTTGAGCGGTATCGTTCTTCGCGTGGGTCATGACGTATCTCCAATAGGTAGCGATGGGCGAAGGATCGTGGCGAACACACTGGCGGCCGAGCGGCGCGGACAGGGGCCCTATGGGGCACTATAGTTCAATCCATTTCTTATTGAATAGATCTGTATCAAGTATAATCGCGCCGCAGTGATGCTCCAGGGGCCGCGCCTTCCCGCGCCTCGATCCCACAAGCCGGCCCACAAGACACACTCGCATGGTCCGGCTTATTTCGATCCGGACGATACATGAATAAAAAACTACGGTATTGCCTGCTACCCTTGATTGCTTCAACGCTGGCCGCGTGCGGCGATGGCGGCGGCTCGGTCGGCGGCGGCCAGCCCACCCCCCAGACGGCTTGTGCGGAAACAGGCGACTACGCCTGCCGAACCGGCGAAACCGAGCCGCTCTATACATTCCAGTGGGCGCTGAATTACGCGGCCAGCTACTTCAATGCCTTCCCTGAGACTTTCGGCGGGGGACTGGACCTGAACGTGGAGCCGGTGCATCGGCAAGGCATCAAGGGCCAGGGCGTGAATGTGCTGGTGCTGGATTCCGGCACCGACCTGCGCAATGAAGACCTGCTGCCCAATGCGGACTTCGACATGTCATGGAATTTCCTGACACAGCAGAACGACCCGTATCCCAGTCTGGTCAAACCCGACGATGCGCCTCATGGCACCGCCGTCGCCGGCATGATTGCCGCCGCCCAGAACGGGAAAGGGGTCATGGGCATCGCGCCGCAAGCCAAGATAGGCGGCGCCAACTTCCTGGACGCCTCGGCGGAAGTATTCGCCTCCTATGGCGGCGCGCCCTGGTCCAGCAAAGCGCATGTCTTCAACGCATCCTATGGCGCGGACAGGAGCACGGCGCCCTACGAGTCCGATGTCGGCAACGAAGAAACCATAGCCGGCCGCGGCCTGAAAAAACTGCGCGACGGCAAAGGCGCGGTGTTCATCAAAGCGGCGGGCAATTCCTTCGAGCCGGGGCTGTGCGGCAGGGGTCCGGCCTATTTCGATTGCACCAATCCCGCCAATGATGTGCTGGTGCTGGAATCCAACATCATCACGGTGGCCGCCCTGAATGCCCAAGGGAGGGCCAGCAGCTACAGCAGCGCGGGGTCCGTGGTCTGGGTGACCGGCATGGGCGGGGAATTCGGCGGTTCGGGCAACTATGGCGAAGGCGGCGCCGACAACGACGGGCCGACCATTTTCAGTACGGATTTGCGCGGCTGCATCCACGGGTATAGCCGGGGCAATGCGGGCACGCCGTACCTGCGCGGGCAGACCGAGCGCAATGGCAAGCCGGACAACCCCGATTGCGACTACGCTTATATGAACGGCACTTCGGCGGCCACCCCCACCATTTCCGGCGTGGCCGCACTGATACTCAGCGCCAATCCGGCGCTGACGTGGCGCGACATGCGCGACATCCTGCGCGCTTCCGCGCGCAAAGTGGACGCGGACTATATCCACGGTTCCCCTTATGGCGGCACCATGCGCTACGGCGCCTTGCAGGATCTGTCCACCAATCAGCCCACCGACAAGATGGGCTCGCCCGCCGATATCCGGGACGGCGCCCAGGCCTTCCCGATGGATCTGGGATGGCAGAAGAACGCCGCGGGCTATGAATATTCCAATTGGTATGGCTTTGGCGTGCCCGACGCTGAAAAAGCGGTGGCTCTGGCCCTGGAGTATGGCAAAAATCCCAAACTGAGCCGTTCCGGCGATGTCCAAATCCCTGATTTCAGCGACTTTGCCTACTTGCAGCGGGACGATCTGGACGACCCCGACCCGGATTTAGAGAACGTGCATGTACGTATCGGGCCGTTCCCGTACCAGCGGGTGACATCCTTGGGCACGTTCAAGTCCGGCGCGCAGACAGTGGATCAGTTGCAGGTCCGCCTGTCGGGTGAAAATGTCTGCCTGGGCAGCCTGGGTATCGCGGCGAAATCCCCTGCCGGCACGGTTTCCCTGTTGAAGCTGCCCAATGACCATTTCAAGGCCTACGGCGTGAACCAGTTCACCGACTACGCCCTGGGCAGTTTTGCATTCTATGGCGAACCGGCGCAGGGCGACTGGGAAATATTCGCCATCGCCTCCAACCCGGATACGCAGATCGAAGTGGCCGAAATCATCAATAACGTACTCGTTGTCCGGCCATCCGATCCTTGTCCTTCGACGGACGGCAACGGCCAACCTTTGAATTTCCATTTGATCGTCGAAACGCGGCTCATTGCGCAGTAGCCGGCGCCGCCATTTTTTCAGGACCATGACATGAAAAAGAACTGTCGGTATCTATTCGGGCTGCTGGGTTTTTCTTTGGCGCTGGCCGGCCATCCCGCTTGGGCGCTGACGGTCGGACAGAAGCTGTCGGCGGAGGAAATTGCGCAGTGGGGGGAGCTGCCCGCTTACGACATAGGCGGAAGCCAGATCCGCGTCCTTCCATCGCAGCAACCGGGCAGCGAAGCGACCTTGCTGCTCAACGCCCAGGGCGTGGTAGGCAGCAGCCGCAATGAAGTCAGCATCTCGGACGCCCCCGCGGAACGCGTCCGGGAACTGGTTCAGCGGACCCTGCCCCGCCCGCTGTCGGTACAGCACTATGAACCCACAGGCATCACCGTCCTGCGGTATGCCGACTTCGGCCAGGCCGTTGAAGGCCTGAACGCGCTCAAGGCAGCGCTGCCCGGCGCCAAAGTGCGCCTGCCGGTGCAGTTCGGCAAGCGGGTTCCGTATTAATAACAAGTAAGCCGCTGTTCCCAAGCCCCCCACGCCGGCCCTAAACGGCGTCGGGGGGCCTTGCGTTTAATCAAACACGATTGGTTCGCGTTTGCATTTCGACGTATAAAAACCACACTTTTCAGCTATTTTTAAGCTTTCAGCAAGCTGAACGGCTTTTATGGCTCGCCTTTCTTATCATCGGTAATAAAAACCATTATCATTAACTCCCATATTATCAACCTGCATGCTTCTGACAATAAGTACGTCTGAAATTTAATCAATTTCTAGTATCAGGCGTGCAAAATCATTGTCGGCGGCCTTGCATTTTTCTTCCGGAGTTATTGATGTCCGAGCATCATTCCCCGCCTTTACGTACGTTTAATGAAACGCTGTTGTACGTAGCGATATGCGGCGCCCTGTCCGCCCCCGCCTACGCACAAAGCAAAACAGAGTCGGTCACCGAGTTGCAATCCATCAGCGTTCAGGGGCAAAGTCCCGGCATCGATGGCTACCAGGCTACGAAAGCGCAGTCCCCCAAATACACCGCTCCCTTGCTGGACACCCCTCGCACCATCACCATCATTCCGGAAGAAGTCATCAAGGATCGCGGAGCAACGTCTTTGCAGGACGTATTGCGCACCACGCCGGGCATCACACTGGGCTCCGGCGAAGGCGGTACGCCGGTGGGCGACCGTCCTTTCATCCGCGGCTACGAAGCCAGCACCGACATTTTCATCGACGGCATCCGCGACTACGCGCGCGGTTCGCACGAAACCTTCAACCTGGAATCCGTTGAAATCCTGAAAGGGCCGGGCTCCGCTTTCACCGGACGCGGCGCCACCGGCGGCAGCATCAACCTGGTGACCAAGACGCCCAAATTGAGCGACTTTTTTGAAGTGCAGGCCGGCTACGGCAACTCCGATCAATACCGCCTGACCGCCGACGGCAATTACAAGTTCACCGACAGCTCGGCAATGCGGCTGAACCTGATGCGCATGGGCGGCGAGGTGCCGGGGCGCGACGGCGTCGACATCGACCGCTGGGGTGTAGCCCCCTCCATCGCGTTCGGGCTCGGCACGCCGACACGCGTGACACTGTCCTATTCGCATATTGAAAACAACGATATGCCGGACCTGGGCTTCCCCTTCAGGAACGCCGCCAATCCCAGCCGCGACACGCCCCTGGAGGCCGATCGCGACAACTTCTATGGCCGCCACAAGGTGGACTTCCGCAAGAACGTTTTCGATACGGCCACAGCGTCCATCGAGCATGACCTGAACGATAAATTCACGGTGCGCAACGTGACGCGCTACGGCAAGACCCTGAATCATTATCTGATGACGCGGCCGTCGTTCGACAATTGCGCCGCGGGGGCGGGAGGCGCGTGCGCGTCCGAAGGCCCGGGCCTGCAATTCCGCCGCGACGACCGCACGAATTACCGTGTATCCGAATCCCTGCTGAACCAGACCGATGTCTATGGCTCGTTCAACACCGGCAGCCTGAAGCACAACGTGGTGGCGGGTTTCGAATTCAGCAAAGAAGAAATCTGGAACAAAGCCATGTCCGGCGGGCCCGGCCGCGATACCGATTCGTTCTACAACCCGAACCCGAACAGGAACTACAACTATTCGCTGGCCTACGGCCCCAAGACCAAGGCGGGCGACATCAATACGCGCTCGGTCTATATGTTCGACACGATAGACTTGAACGAGCGCTGGTCGGTCAACGGCGGGCTGCGCTTCGATCGCTTCGAAGTGGACAACACCACGCAATCGCGCAGCGACGATATGTGGAACTATCAGTTGGGCGTGGTGTACAAGCCGGCGCACAATGGTTCCATCTATTTGAGCTATGGCACGTCATCCAACCCGTCGGGCGAGAACCTGGGCCAGGCCGGCGGCGCCGACGGGCCCGCGGGCGGCGCCGCGCTGAACAACGTCAAGCCCGAGCGCAGCTATAGCTGGGAACTGGGCACGAAATGGGATGTGATGGACGAAAAACTGTCGCTGGCCGCGGCGGTGTTCCAGACCGAAAAAACCGATGCGCGTTCCACGGATCCCTTGACGGGCGATGTCTCGCTGGCGGGCAGCAACCGCGTGCGCGGTCTGGAGCTGAGCGCCACGGGCGCGATCACGCCCAAGTGGAATATCTGGGCCGGCTATACCTACCTGGACCCCAAGATCAAGGAATACCGCAGCGGCAACAACGTCTTCGACGGCAACCGCATGAAGTTCATCGCCAGGCACAGCTTCAACCTGTGGACGACTTACAAGGTCCTGCCGCAGGTAACGCTGGGCGGCGGCGCCACCTATGTGGGCGAGCGCTATGTGGACGATGCGAACACGCTGCGCCTGCCGTCCTACTGGCGCTACGACGCCATGGCGCGCTACGATGTGAACAAGGCGTTTTCCTTGCAGTTCAACGTGAACAACATCAGCAACGAGCGCATTTACGACGCGTCGCACGTCGGCCTTTTCGCCAACGTCGGGGCGGGCCGCTCCTACATGCTGAACGCCACTTACCGCTTCGAGTAAACTGTCGTGGCTCCGTAGAACCGTTGAATCTTCCATGCAACCCAATCACAGGATGACGGCATGTTGATCACCATTCCCGATGTATTGGATGCCCAGCAGCTCGGCGATTGCCGCCGGGCGCTGGAACAGGCGCAATGGGAAGACGGAAAAACCACGGCCGGCTATCTGGCGCAGCACAGCAAAAGCAATCTCCAACTGCCGCTGGACCACCCAGTGGCCAAGCAGGTCGGCGAATTCCTGATGCATGTGCTGGGCCAGAACAGCCAGTTCATCGCCGCGGCCTTGCCGCAGCGCGTCCTGCCGCCGCGCTTCAACCGCTACGAGGGCGGCGGCCAGTACGGCAACCATATCGACAACGCCATTTTCACCCTCCCGGGCAGCAACCAGCGTTTGCGCACGGATGTATCCAGTACGCTGTTTTTCAGCGACCCGGACGAATACGAAGGCGGCGAGCTGATCATCGAAGACGTCTACGGCACGCAGACCATCAAGCTGCCCGCCGGGCACATGGTGGTCTATCCGGGCACCAGCCTGCACCGCGTCACCCCCGTTACGGCGGGCACGAGATTCGCATCCTTCTTTTGGACGCAAAGCATGATACGCCACGCGCATCAGCGCAAGCTGCTGTGGGAATTGGATCAGAGCATACAAGACCTGGCTCGCGCAGGCGCATCCACCGAACAGCTGTCCAGATTGACGGGCGTTTACCATAACCTGCTGCGCGAATGGGCCGAGGCCTAGGGCGCTGTCGATGCTCAAGGTCCCGGCCCTCTGAATCACCATGACGGCAGCCCCGCTACCCCCTTTGCAACAGATACCGGCCACCATCGCCAGCCTGTCCGACTATGAACCTTACGCCCGCGCGCGCATGACGCCGCCGGCCTGGGCTTATTTCAGCGCAGGCGCCGCCGACGAGGTCAGCCTGGCCGCGAATCTGCGTTCCTACGAGGCGTATGGCCTGTGGCCCGCCGCCCTGGCTTCCATGCGCGACGCCGGCACATCGGTGGAGCTGCTGGGCCATACTTACGACTACCCCATACTGCTGGCCCCGGTGGCGTATCAGCGCATGGCCCATCCCCAAGGCGAGCTGGCGACGGTGCTGGGTGCAGGCGCCATGAAGGCGGGGTGCATCATCAGCATGCAGGCCAGCTGCCGCATTGAAGATATAGCCGGCGCCGCCCATGCGCCATTGTGGCTGCAGTGGTATTGGCATCCCGACCGTGCCTTCATGAACGAACTGCTGGCGCGCGCGCGCGCCAGCGGCTACCAGGCGATCGTGTTCACGGTGGATGCGCCCGTGAACGGCTTGCGCAATCAGGAACAGCGCGCCGGATTCAGCCTGCCGCCGGGCATCGAAGCCGTCAATCTGCGCGGCAGCCATCAGGCGGGCGCCGTCATGGGGCCTGCCGGCAGCAGCCCCTTGTTCGGCAGCGGCCTGCTCGATCACGCGCCCGGCTGGGACGATTTGCGCTGGCTAGTGCAGAACGCCGGCCTGCCGGTGCTGGTCAAAGGCGTCATGCGTCCCCATGACGCCCGGGCCGCGCAGGAATGCGGCGCTGCCGGCATCATCGTGTCCAATCATGGCGGGCGCACCCTGGATGGCGCGCCCGCGCCTCTGCAAGTCCTCAAGTCCGTCGTCCAGGCGGTCGATGTGCCGGTACTGATGGACGGCGGCATACGCCGCGGCACGGACGTCCTGAAAGCGCTGGCGCTGGGCGCGCGGGCCGTCCTCATCGGCCGTCCCTACATATATGGGCTGGCCGCGGCCGGAGCCGCCGGGGTGGCCCATGTCCTGCACTTGCTGCGCGCCGAGCTCGAGGTCGCCATGGCCCTGACCGGCTGCCCCAGTCTGGCCTCCATACACGAAGGCATCCTGTTCAGGCCGGGCCGGGAGCCCTGACCCCGGAGACCCGGGGATGCCGCTACCTGGCGCCGAGCGTATACAGGAAGGCGGCGATATCGCGCGCATCCTGATCCGTCACGCCCAGGTCCGGCATGGCCGACAAGGGATCCACCTGGGTGGGATGCCGCAGCCAGCGCAGCATATTGGCCGGGGTATTGGGCAGCACTCCGGCGATGTAGCGCCGGTCGGCAATGCCCGCCAGCGAGGGCCCCACATGTTCGCCGGCGCCGACCACGCCGGGTATCACATGGCAGGTTGCACAGAGATATTGCTGCATGGCCTTGCGCCCGGCCGCGATATCGCCCAATTCCTCGTCACCGCCCGACTCCTCACCGTGCCCCCTGCTGGAAGCCGCGGCCGGCGCCGGCGCTTGCTGTGCGGCTGTGGCGTGTCGCTTGTCCGGGCCGGCGTGCCGCTCGTCCAAGGCGGCGTATTCCGCCGGCGACAGCGCGGGCAGCGTTTTCATGAAAGCCACCACATCCCATATTTCCTCGTCGCGCAGCCGGTAGCGCCATGCCGGCATGCCGCTCATTTTTATGCCATTGCTGATCACCCAATAGATTTCCGCCGCCGGTCTTTTGCGGGCGGTGGCCACCAATGCCGCCGGCGCCGGCATCAGGCCCAGCGCGAAGTCTTGCGGCGCCACGCCCGGCGCGCCATGGCACTGCACGCAATGGCTGCGGAACTTCCTGTAGCCATTGCTTATACGCTCCGCGCCGTCCAGGGGCGGTACCTTCACATCGGCGGTGCGCAGCTCGATGGAGCGGCGCATGCTGGTGTCCAGCAAGCGATAGACGAATGCCGTGTGCTGTTCGGTCGCGCTGACATCGTACACGCCGCTGTAGACGAACAGCCCGCCCGCCAGGGCCGCGGCGCCAGCGGAGGCTGCCAGTGTGATGGCGACGATGCGCTTGCGGGTTTTCATCTTCAGTGCGTCCGGGATCAATCAAGGGTGTACAGATAAGCGGCGACGTCCTTCGCCTCCGCCGCGTCGAGACCCATATCGGGCATCGCGGTACGCGGATCGGCGGCCGGCGGGTCGCGCAGCCATCGCACCAGGTTGTCCGGCGTATTGGGCAAGACACCGCCCACATAAGCGCGCGCCGCCATGTGCGCCAAAGGCGGCCCTACGCTGGACGCCGGCCCTCGCACGCCAGGAATGACATGGCAGGCGACGCAGCCGTAGCGTTCAATGACTTTGCGGCCGCGCTGGGCGTCGGCTTGGCTCAATGGATCCGCCCGCCCTTGCAGCCATAGCGGCTCCGCTTCCTTGCCGCATGCGGCGAGCAGCATCAGTGCGCTGGCGGCAAGCAGCGGTGCGAGCCGCCGGAGCGCCCTGCATGCCGCTTGCGCCGGCCCGCCGCCGCGCACGACGAGCCATACGGCGAGCCATAGGGGCGGCCTTGTTCGAAGCCGGCGTGTGTGCATTTTATTTTCCATGGTCGAATGCACGGCCGAGCAAGTTCTTTGCCCCGCCGCTAGCACGCCGTGTGGTTTGCCTCCGGCCTTCTTCCGGCCTGATACAACTGCTATCAGCGTGTAAATTTTTCCGTCCGGCAGAAAAATGTGCAGCCCGACCGCGCTCTCCAAGCTTGCCCATGTGACGGCCCAAAGGCGCTCCGGCCGCTCGCACTCAAAGGCCTCCGCCGCCGGCGCGCCGGCGTTGGCAGAGGCGGCCGGCAGCCCGAAGTTCCGGCGCCGGTATGCAAGCTGCTATATGCGGCAAGGCGGCTATGCGCCCTTGCGCGCATAGCCGCCTTCCGCCCACCCATCCACCGCATTTTGCATGCCCTATTTGAATAGTCTGCTGATACTGGCCTCAGGCGCGTTCTCGCTGCCGTCCGACCTGCAATCAGCCCTGCACCCCAAGGGCGAGCATGCCGGCCATATCGCTGAAATAAGCTGGCTGCTGTTCATCGGCGCGGCTTTCATTTTCGTGCTGGTATTGGCTCTGCTGGTCCTGGCGCTGTATGGCCCGGCGCGTTGGCGCGCCCTGCTTGGCCGCCGCGCGCTGGTCGTAGGCGGCGGACTGGTGTTTCCCATCGTGGTGCTGAGCGCCCTGCTTTGGTATGGCTTGGGCAAGGCTGCTGTATTGATGAGGGCCGAAACGCCCGCCGCGGTGCATATCGAAGTCATCGGCGAGCTGTGGTGGTGGCGGGTGCGCTACCTGGATGCCGACGGCCGTCCATCCTTCGAGACGGCCAACGAGATCCGCATTCCCGCGGGCGTGCCGGTGGAGCTCTGGCTCAAGTCCGATAACGTGATTCATAGTTTCTGGGCGCCCAACCTGGCGGGCAAGCTGGACATGATACCGGGCCGCGTCAACCGGCTGCGCGTGCAGGCCGCCGCGCCCGGCATCTTTCGGGGACAGTGTGCGGAATACTGCGGCGCGCAGCACGCCAAGATGATGCTGCATGTGCAGGCGCTTTCCCCTGACGATTTCGATGCCTGGCAGGCGCTGCAGCGCCTGCCCGCGCGGGAGCCGGCGGACGCCCGGCTACAGGCCGGAAAACGCCGCTTCATGCGGGCCTGCGCCCGCTGCCATGCCGTCAGGGGCAGCGAGGCCCGGGGTTCCGCAGGCCCGGACCTGACACACGCAGGCAGCCGGCCGTCGCTGGGGGCCAATGTCCTGCCCAATAATGTCGGCACGCTGGCGGGCTGGATCGCCGGCAACCAGCATATCAAGCCCGGCAACCTCATGCCTTCGTTCGGGGAATTGTCCAGCGAAGATTTGCGCGCCATTTCACTATATGTGGCAAGCCTCGAGTAAGGCCGGGGAGACCGATGACGGAAGCGCCGCGCACATTCCCCGACCCGCTGGACCGTCCCGCCGGCGAACTCGAACAGCTACGGCGCGCCTGGCGGCGCCCGCGCGGCTGGCACGCCATCACGGAAGTCAACAATAACTTTATCGGCCTGCTGTATCTGGGCACGGCCATGCTGTTCTTCCTGCTCGCTGGCGTGTTGGCGCTGATGATGCGCACCCAGCTGGCCGTGCCCGACAACGACTTGATCGGCCACAGCCTGTACAACCAATTGTTCACCATGCACGGTACCGTGATGATGTTCCTGTTCGCCGTGCCGGCGGTGGAGGCCATCGCCGTCCTGCTGCTGCCCAATATGCTGGGCGCGCGCGACCTGCCTTTCCCGCGCCTGTCCGCCTATGCGTATTGGGCCTACGCCGTCGGCGGCATCGTCTTCTTCTGCAGCATTTTCGCCGGCCTGGCGCCCGATGGCGGCTGGTTCATGTATCCGCCGCTGTCCAGCTCCGCCTATTCTCCGGCCGTCAATGCCGACTTCTGGCTGCTGGGCATAGGATTCATCGAGATCTCCGCCATCGCGGGGGCCATCGAGCTTGCGCTGGGCATTTTGCGCACTCGCGCGCCGGGCATGTCCCTGGACAAGATGCCCGTTTTCGCCTGGGTGATGCTGGTGTTTTCCGGCATGGTCATCATCGCTTTTCCCGCCGTCATCGTCGGCACCGCCCTGCTGGAACTGGAACGCGCCTTCGGCCTGCCCTTCTTCATCGCCGACAAGGGCGGCGACCCGCTGCTCTGGCAGCATCTGTTCTGGTTTTTCGGTCATCCGGAGGTCTACATCATCTTCCTGCCCGGCGCCGGCATGGTGTCCATGATCGTCCCCGCCATGGCGGGCCGCCCGCTGATCGGCTACAGGCTGATCGTGCTGGCCGTCGTGGCCACGGGTTTTCTCAGTTTCGGCCTATGGGTGCACCATATGTTCGCCACCGGCATCCCGCAGCTTTCCATCAGTTTTTTCTCCGCCGCCAGCATGGCGGTGTCGGTGCCGACCGGAATACAGATATTCGCCTGGATCGCCACCATTGCCGCCGCCGCGCGCTTGCGCCCCCTGAAGACGCCGGCGTTATTCATCTTGGGATTTTTCTTCATCTTTGTGCTGGGCGGGCTTACCGGCGTCATGGTGGCGCTGGCGCCTTTCGACCTTCAGGCGCACGACACCTACTTCGTCGTCGCCCATCTGCATTATGTATTGTTCGGCGGCATGGTGTTCCCGCTGTTCGCCGCTTTTTATTATTGGACTCCATTCATCAGCAGGCGCGCCTTGTCCGAGCGGCTGGGCCGCTGGGCTTTCTGGCTGATGTTCGCCGGTTTCAACATCGGCTTCTTTCCCATGCATTTCACCGGCTTGGCCGGCATGCCGCGCCGCGTCTATACCTACCCCGAAGTCTATGGCTGGGGACTCTTGAACATGGTGTCGACCGTCGGCGCCTATTTGATCGCCGCGGGCGTGCTGGTGTTCCTGTTCGACCTGGCGCGCAACTTCCGCCCCACCAACACCGGCAACGCAGGCAATATCTGGAATGCCGGCACGCTGGAGTGGCTGGAAACCGGCACATACGGCCCGCGCAGCATTCCCGCGATAAGCAGCCGCGAGCCCTTGTGGGACCAGCCCGGGCTTGCGGACGACGTAGAGGCCGGCCGGCATTACCTGCCCAATGCGCCGACCGGGAGGCGCTCCACCCTCGTCACCAGCGCCCTGCAGGCCCGCCCCCAGTATGTGCTGGATCTGCCGGGCCCCGGCTGGGCCCCTGTGCTGGCGGCCGTGGGCACGGCCGGCTTCTTCCTGCTGCTGACGGTCAAGATGACCATGCTGGCGGCCGCGTGCGGGGTATTGGCCATTGCCATGATATGGCGCTGGCTGTGGGATTCGGACCCCGGCCCATCTGCGCCGGTCGACATAGGCGGCGGCCTGCGGGCGCCGGTGCATAGCAGCGGCAGCGCTTCCCATTCATGGTGGGCGGCCATCATGCTGCTCATGGTCAATGGCAGCATCCTCGGTAGCCTGGTGTTTACTTATCTGTTCCTGTGGACGACTTCGCCCGACGCCTGGCCGGCGGCCGGCGCCCTGCCCGGCACGGCGCTGCCGCTGGCCGCCGGCGCCTTGCTGCTGGCCAGCAGCGCATGGGTGGCGTGGATGGGACGCGGCCGGCGCAAGGAGCGGCGGCCGCGGCTGCATGCGGGGCTTCCGCCCGCCCTGGCGATGCTGCTGGCATCGGCCGGCCTGGAGGCCTATGGGCAGTGGGAGTTCGGCCTGCGCCCGCAGGACAGCGCCTACGCGGCCGCCGTCTATGCCTTGATAGGCCTGCAATGCGTGCTGGCAATCGTGGTGTGCTGGATGGCCGTATTCACGCTGGCCCGCTCGCTGGCGGGGAAATTGGCGCCGCAACGGCGCGCCAGCCTGGACACGATGGCGCTGTTCTGGCATTACACGGCCGCACAGGGGCTTGCGATCCTGGCCTTGATCCATGGCTTTCCACGCTTGCCGGGGTGAAGCCATGCGCCATACTTTTCCGCACACGATGCTCTCCGTACTGGCCGGCCCCTTGATATGGGCGCTGCACTTCTTGCTGATCTATGTGTTCAACGGCATCGTGTGCGCACGGCCCGGACCGCAAGACGCCTGGATGGGCATCGCGCTGTCCTCCTGGGCCATCATCGCCTTCGGTCTGGCGGCGCTTGCCGCCATGGCGCTGATCCACCTGCGCCTGCGCCACCGCCTGCCGCAAGCGGGCGATCCCCGCTTCCTGCCGTGGCTGGCCGGGGCGCTCAGCCTGCTGTCCGCCGTGGCTATCGTGTGGGAAACGATTCCAGTCCTGTTCATGCCGCCCTGCGGTTGACCGGCGCCTCCCGGCTGGCCGCGCCTCGCCGGCCGCGCCTGCCAGCCGCGCCGCGCCAACTGCAACTCGCCGGCCGGCCCCGCGCGAATCACCGGCATGCGCCCATGCCAGCCATATATATGACATACTAGCCCCGTCCGCGGCGCAATCGCGCCTTTGCGCTGCGGCCAATATGGCTCAAGGGGACTGCCAAGGGCTGCGATGGTCCGGGCCGATGCGAACGCATCGCCCGCCACTCCACAGAGGTAGAACATGACTGAA
>Ga0180220_1000144_pt1 | contig 112712 bp, 124 predicted proteins | sample eDN5th37CBELigBY_FD_151335 | JGI IMG/M metagenome (GOLD analysis project Ga0180220, IMG submission 151335) | Enriched backyard soil microbial communities from Emeryville, California, USA - eDNA 5th pass 37_C BE-Lig BY (version 2) (version 2) | ecosystem: Environmental > Terrestrial > Soil >...
CGTGCTGCTGCGGGTCGTGTTCGGCGCCGTGATCCTGACCGCGGTCGTGCGCCCGCGCTGGCGCGACTACCACCGCGCCGACGTGCCCCTCGTCGTCGCCTTCGGGCTGACGCTCGGCGTGATGAACCTGACGTTCTACGAGGCGCTGGACCGCATCCCGCTCGGCATCGCGGTGACGATCGAGTTCGCCGGGCCGCTGGCGGTCGCGGTCATCGGCTCGCGCCGGCCGCTGGACCTGCTGTGGGTCGTGCTCGCCGGCGGCGGCATCGTGCTGCTCGCCGACCCGTTCGGCACCGGCGAGGCGGTCGACCACCTCGGCCTCGCCTTCGCGGCGATCGCGGGCGTCTGCTGGGCGATGTACATCGTGCTCGCCGCCCGCGCCGGCCCGCGCTTCCGCGGCGCCGACGGGGTCGCGCTGGCGATGCTCGTCGCCGCGCTGGTCCCCATCGGGCCGGGCATCGCCGAGGGCGGCAGCGCGCTGCTGTCGATCGACGTGCTCGCGATCGGCGCCGCCGTCGGCCTGCTCAGCACCGCGATCCCCTACACGCTGGAGACCGAGGCGCTGCGCCGCATCCCGCGCCACGTGTTCTCGGTGCTGATGAGCCTGGAGCCGGCCGTCGCCGCGCTCGCCGGCTTCGTGGTCATCGGCCAGGACCTGCACGTGCGCGAGGTCGTCGCGATCGCCCTCGTGGTGATCGCCAGCGCCGGCGCGTCGAGAAACGCCGCAGCGTTGCCCGACGCGTAACGTTCTCGCCTCTGCCCGTGTTCCCGATCAACGTCCCCAATGTCCTGACGCTCCTGCGCATCCTCCTGGTGCCGGTCGTCGTCGTGGCGCTGCTCGACGAGACGCCCAACGGGGACCTGCTGGCCGCGGTCGTGTTCGCGCTCGCGTCGATCACCGACTGGGTCGACGGCTACCTCGCGCGCTCGCGCGGGGCGATCACGACGTTCGGGAAGCTCATGGACCCGATCGCCGACAAGCTGCTGGTCGTCGCCGCGCTCGTGTCGCTCGTCTCGCTGAGCCGGCTGCCCGCGTGGGTGGCGATGGTGATCATCGCGCGCGAGCTGGCGGTGACGATGAGCCGCATGGCGGCGACCGGGCAGGGCGTCGTCATCTCGGCCAACCGCTGGGGGAAGGTCAAGACCGCGCTGCAGGTGCTGATGATCTTCCTGGTGATCGCGGTGAGCGGCTCGCCGGTGTGGCTCGACGTGCTCGTCTACGTGACGGTCGGGGTCACGGTGATCTCGGGCGTCGAGTACTTCTTCGGCCTGCGCCGCACGCTGGCCGCGCGCGACCGCGAGCGCGCGCGGGCCGCGGCCGCCGAGCGCGACGCGTCGGCGTAGCGCGGCGCGTCAGGCCAGCAGCGCGCGCAGCGCCGCGCGCAGCCGCTCGCGCTCGGCCTCGGGCAGCGGCGCCAGGAAGCGCTCCTCGGAGTCGAGCACGGCCGGGTGCGCGCGCGCCAGCAGCCGCCGCCCGGACGGGGTGAGGTGCAGCGCGTACGCGCGCCGGTCGGCCGGGTCGCGCCGGCGCTCGATGGCCCCGAGCCCCTCGAGCTCGTCGGCCACCGCCACCATCGTCGTGCGGTCGATGCCCTGCCGGCGGGCGAGCCGCTGCTGGGACATCGGCCCCTCGGCGTCGAGCAGCACGAGCGCGCCGTAGCCCTTGGGGCTGAGCCCGAGCGCGGCGAGCGCCTCGCGGGTCAGCGCGCGGTGCGCCTCGTGCGCGCGGCCCAGCAGGGGGCCGAGGCGGTCGTCGAGCGGGGAGGGAGGTTGCGACATCGCGCGAGAAGTGTAGGATGACTGATGATCAGTCGTACTGACGATCTTCGGAGGTGCCTCGTGTCCGCCGCATCCGTCCGCTACATCGTCGACGACGTCGACGCGGCCGCCGACTTCTATCGCGACCGGCTCGCTTCGCCGTCGACCGACGCCCCGGCCCCGGCTTCGCGGTCCTCTCCCGCGGGCCGCTGCGGCTGCTGCTGTCCGAGCCGCGCGGCCCCGGCGGGGCCGCCCAGCCCGCCGCCGACGGCGCCCGCCCGCAGCCCGGCGGGTGGAACCGCATCCAGCTCGAGGTCGACGACCTCCCCGCCCGGGTCGAGGCGCTGCGCGCGGCCGGGGTGCGCCTGCGCGGCGACGTCGTCCACGGCCGCGGCGGCGACCAGGTGCTCGTCGACGACCCGTCGGGCAACGCCGTCGAGCTGTTCCAGCCCGCCCGCTGACCTACGCGCCGGCCTCCTGCACGAGCAGCGCGATCTGCACGCGGTTGTCCACCTCGAGCTTGGACAGCAGGCGCGACACGTGCGCCTTCACCGTCGCGACGCTCATGTGCAGCTCGGCCGCGATGTCGGCGTTCGACGCGCCGCGGCCGACGGCCAGCGCCACCTCGCGCTCGCGCTCGGTCAGCCCGGCCAGCCGGGCGCGCGCCTCGTCGCGCCGCGCGCCCGCGTCGCCGTCGCCGGCCACCAGCGCGATGAGGCGGCGGGTGATCGCCGGCGACAGCATCGACTCGCCCGCGTGCACGAGCTCGATCGCGCGCACGATCTCGGCCGGCGGCGTGTCCTTCAGCAGGAAGCCCGCCGCCCCGGCCTGCAGCGCGCGCAGCACGAGCTCGTCGGCGTCGAACGTCGTCAGCACGACCACGGCCGGCGGGTCGGGCTGGCCGCGCACCAGCCGCGTGGCGGCGATGCCGTCGAGCTGCGGCATGCGGATGTCCATCAGCACGACGTCGGGCCGGTGGCGGTCGACCGCGGCGAGCACCTCCCGGCCGTCGCCCGCCTCGGCGACGACGTCGATCCTGTCGACGCCCGCGAGCATCATGCGCAGCCCCGAGCGCACCAGCGGGTCGTCGTCGACGAGCATGACGCGGATCGGCGCGTCGGTCATGTCTCCAGCGGCAGGGTCGCGCGCAGCACGAAGTCGCCGGCGGCGTCGGGGCCGTGCTCGAGCCGTCCGCCCGCGAGCTCCACGCGCTCGCGCAGCCCGATCAGCCCCGAGCCGGCGCCCGGCAGCAGCGTCTCGCCGGGCTCGGCCTCGGCGGCGGCGGGCAACGGCACCGCGACCGGCGCCCGGTTGACGACGACCACCTCGAGCTCGGCGCCGTCGCGGACGGCGACGCGCACCCGCACCGCCGCGCCCGGCGCGTGCTTGCGGGCGTTCGTCAGCCCCTCCTGCACGATCCGGTAGGCGGCGCGCCCCGCCGCGTCCGGGACCGCGTCGAGCGGGCCGGCGCGGTCGAGGTCGATCCGCATCCCGGCGGCGCGGCTCTCGTCGACGAGCGCGGGCACGTCGGCGAGCGTGGGCTGCGGCGGCTCGGTGCCCGCCTCGTCGCCCTCGCGCAGCACGCCGACGATCGCGCGCAGCTCCTCGAGCGCGGCGCGGGCCGTCGCGCGGATGACCCCGGCCGCCTGCGCGATCTCCTCCGGCGACGCGTCGGGGCGGAACTCCAGCGCGCCCGCGTGCACGCTCAGCAGCGACACGCGATGGGCGAGCACGTCGTGCATCTCGCGCGCGATGCGCCGCCGCTCGGCCTCCCGCGCCTGCTCGACGCGCAGGCGCTGCTCGGCCTCCAGGCGGGCGGCGCGCTCGCGCAGCGACCGCACGAGCTCGCGCCGCGCGCGGATGAACAGGCCCCATCCGATGATGACGCCGGTGATCAGGACGCCGATGACGATGCTGACCGCCAGCGGATCCTGCGTGTCGGGATAGAGGATCGAGTAGACGACCGCGGCCACCAGCCCGACGCCGAGCACGGTCACGAGCCCGCGCCGCGACGAGCGGATCGCCGCGTTGAACAGGGCGACCAGCGCCGGGCCGGCGGCCACGGCGGAGACGGCCGACATCGCGCTGACGGCGATCGCCACGGCGGTCGGATGCGGACGCCGCCACCACAGCAGCGTCCCGGCGGCGACGCCGAGGACGATGTCGGCGATCGCCTGCGCCTCGCCGTGCTGATCCCACGTGTCGACCAGCAGGGCGGCGCCGATCGACCAGGCGACGACGAGCGCCAGCACGTCGACGACCCAGTCGCGCGCCGAGCGGCGGCGATCCTCGGGCCGCCCCAGCTCGCCGGGGAGGATCCGCCGCTGCCACGTCGCCACGCCGGCCTGGTGATCGCCCGCGCTCATCGCCGCCACAGCGTACGGCCGGGCGCCCGCGCCGACCCCCGACCAAAGTCGATGCCGGCGTCGCCCTGAGGCGATCGCGAAATGGCCCGGCGGCCGAGGCGACGGCGCCCCGCGAACCCGATGCTGGTCGCCATGATCGAGCTGGAAGGACTCACCAAGCGCCTCGGCGGCCGCACCGTCGTCGAGGACGTGTCGTTCCGCTGCGAGCCCGGCACCGTCACCGGATTCCTGGGACCCAACGGAGCAGGCAAGACGACGACGCTGCGGATGCTCGCGGGGCTGTCGCGACCGGACGCCGGCCACGCGGCCGTGCTCGGGCGCCCGTACGCCGCGCTGCCCAACCCGGGCCGCCGCGTCGGTGTGCTGCTCGACGCGGCCGCGCAGCACGGCGGCCGGCGCGGGCGGGAGGCGCTCGCCATCTCCGCGCAGACGATGGGCGTCGACCCGGCGCGCGTCGACCCGCTGCTGACCCTGGTCGGCCTCGACCGGTCCGCGGCGCGCAAGCGCGTCCGCCAGTACTCGCTGGGCATGCGCCAGCGGCTGGGCATCGCGCAGGCGCTCGTCGGCGACCCCCAGGTGCTCGTCCTCGACGAGCCGGCCAACGGCCTGGACCCCGAGGGCATCCGCTGGATGCGCGAGCTGCTGCGCGACTTCGCCGACCGCGGCGGCACCGTCCTGCTGTCGTCGCACCTGCTGGCCGAGGTCGAGCTGCTCGTCGACCACCTCGTGATCATCGCCGGCGGCCGGATCCGCGCGGCGGGGACCCGCCAGGAGCTGCTGGCCGGCAGCGGGACCGTCGTGCGCGCCACCGACGAGGTCGCGCTCGTCGCCGCGCTGGGCGACGCCGGCCTGGACGCCCGCCGCACGCCCGACGGCGAGTTCGTCGTCGACGCCGAGCCGGAGCGGATCGGGCGGGCCGCGCTCGACGGCGGCGTCGTCCTCACGCGGCTCGGCGAGTCGCAGGGCGCGGGCCTCGAGCAGCTCTTCTTCGAGCTGACCCGCGGCGACGCGCCGGCGCCCGCCGCGCCCGCACCGACCCCCGACCTCGCGGAGGCGATCCGATGACCGATGCGACCCTTCCCCTGCGCCTGCTGCCGCGTGCCGGCGCCGACGTCGACGCCCGTCCCGGCCTGGCGCGCCTCACCGCCGTCGAGCTGCGCAAGATGGTCGACACGCGCGCCGGCTTCTGGCTGCTGACCGCGATCGGCCTCATCACGGTCACGGCGATGGCGCTCATGGCGATCCTGGCCGACCCCAAGGATCAGACGCTGCGCGGGATGCTCGAGGTCGCCGTGCTGCCGACCGCGGTCCTGATGCCGATCGTCGGGGTCCTGCTCGTCACCTCGGAGTGGGGGCAGCGCACCGCGCTGATCACGTTCTCCCTGGTGCCCGAGCGCACGCGCGTGTTCGCCGCGAAGATCGCCGCGGCGTCGCTCGTGTCGATCGCGGCCGCGTGGGTGTGCCTCGCCCTGGCCGCCGTCGCCACCGCGGCCGCCGCGCCCGGCGTCGCGGACACCTGGGAGCTGCCCGCCGCGATGATCGGCCAGCTGCTGATCTACACGGTGACCGGCACGCTCATCGGCGTCGCCTTCGGCGCCCTGGTGCTCGCGTCCGCGCCGGCCATCGTGGCGCTGTTCGCCGTCCCGATCGCCTGGGGCGTCATCGCCGCGCTGGCGGGCATCGAGGACATCGCGCGCTGGGCCGACAGCGACACCGGCCTCTCGCCGCTGCTCGAAGGGACCATGAGCGGCGTCGAGTGGGCGCGCGCCGGCACGACGCTGCTGGTGTGGCTGGTGGTGCCGCTGGCGGTCGGCCTGTGGCGCGTCAGGCGCGCGGAGATCCGCTGAGCCACTCGCGCATGGACAGATGTTCGAAGGCGTGCTCGCCCTCGCGCAGCTCCCGGCGCAGCTCGCCGAGGAGCCCGTAGCGCTCGGCGACCACGTTGTGCTGGTGGATCGTCTCCAGGTTCTCCTGGCGCGCGGAGACGAAGTGGTCGGCGGACAGCTCCGGCAGCCCGTCGACCACGCCGCGCACCATCTCGCGCACGCAGTCCTCGACGAACCGGGGGCGCCGGTGGGCCTTCTCGACCACGGCGCCCTCGTCGCTGCGCTTCATCAGCTCGTAGATCTCGCTGGACATGGAGTCCTCGACGATCGCCAGCAGCGTCGCGGCGTCGAGCTCGACGTCGCAGTTCTCCGGGCAGCCGATGTGCAGCGTGCCCAGGCCGCGCTGGTTGTGGGTGGCGACGGGGACGTCCTCGAGGATCTGCTCGATCTGCTCGTCGCTGAAGCCATGGCCCGACAGGCGCTCGCGCGCGGCGCCGGCGACGAGCTGCTGCGCACACGGGCACGCGGTCATGCCCTGCGCGGCGACCCCGACGAGGCGCCGGGTGCCCTGCTCGCTGGCGGCGGCCGAGCCGAACAGCGTGTAGATCTCCTGCGTCTGGATGCCCGACACCGGCGCCGGCTTGTGCTCCGGGTAGCGGGCGGCGATCGTCACCTCGGCGCGCCGGGCGCCCTGGCGCTCGCGCACGAGCTCGGCGATGCGCACCGCGAGGCGCTCCGCGCGGAACGCGGCCTCGCCGAGCACGACCTCGCCGATGACGTCGTTGACGGTCTCCTCGAAGCGCGACATGTGCGCGCCCTTCTGGGCCGGACCGAGGTCCACGAAGCACTCCAGCCGCGCGAAGAAGAGCTGCTGCTGGACGCGGATCACCTTCTCCACGCCGGTGACCCCGACGCGTGAGAGCGAGATGCGCACCGTGGGGGTGCTGGCCTGGACATCGGGGGTCGCGACGAGCTGCATCGCTTCAACGTTAGCGGTCCCCTGTGCTATCACTCCCGATGGGGAGAAGGGAAAACGTGCCTCACGCCGACGGCGGCGCCCGCCGCGAAGGAAGCAACGGAGAACGCTTCATGCTCAGGGGGAGCTCTTTTGACGGACAAGGCTGAGGTGCTGCTGGCGGACGAGGCGCCGATCCACGAGCTGGACGAGCTGCGGGACCTGATCGCGGCCGGGCACGAGCGAGGATTCGTCACCATCGAGGAGATCACGACCTGCCTGGAGGAGGTCGAGGTCACCAAGGAGCAGGTGTCGGAGCTGCACGGACACCTCGTCGACCAGGGCATCGACATCGTCGGGGCCGACGGACGCCCCGTCGCGGGCTCCGCGGAGCCCAAGCGCGAGAAGGACGAGGAGGCGGCGGCCGCGGCGCCCAAGAAGCCGGAGATCGACCTGACGGTCGAGCCCTCGCTGGATTCACTGCGCCTGTACCTGCGCAGCATCGGCCGAGTACCGCTGCTGACCGCGCAGGAGGAGGTGTCGCTGGCCAAGCGCATCGAGCGCGGCGACATGGCGGCCAAGCAGCAGATGGTCGAGGCCAACCTGCGCCTCGTCGTCTCGATCGCCAAGGGCTACCTGGGCCGCGGGCTGACGTTCCTGGACCTCATCCAGGAGGGCTCGCTCGGCCTCATCCGCGCCGTCGAGAAGTTCGACTACCGCCGCGGCTACAAGTTCTCCACCTACGCCACGTGGTGGATCCGCCAGGCGGTGACGCGCGCGATCGCCGACAAGGGCCGCACGATCCGCATCCCCGTGCACATGGTCGAGAAGCTCAACAAGGTCGTGCACGTGGAGCGCCAGCTCGTGCAGTCGCTCGGCCGCGAGCCGACCCCCGAGGAGATCGCCGCCCAGCTCGAGTGCCACCCGCGCGAGGTGCGCGACATCCTGCGCATGTCCCAGCAGCCGATCTCGCTGGAGAAGCCGATCGGCGAGGAGGACGAGTCGGAGCTCGGCGACTTCGTCGAGGACCAGACCGCCGAGTCGCCGTTCGAGCTCGCCTCCGAGAACCTGCGCCGCGAGAATGTGCGCAAGGCGCTGGCGGCGCTGCCGCAGCGCGAGCGCGAGGTCATCGAGATGCGCTTCGGGCTGACCGGCGAGCGGCCGCGCACGCTGGAGGAGGTCGGGCGCGCGTTCAACGTCACGCGCGAGCGGATCCGCCAGATCGAGAACCACACGCTGAAGAAGCTCGAGTCGCTGCCCGAGGCGCAGCGCCTCAGAGACGCCGGTTAGCGGGGCTACGCCGCCGGGACGCTGCGGAGCAGCTCGGCGATCTCGGCGGGCGGGGCGGGGCGCGCGTAGTAGAAGCCCTGCGCGCCGTCGCACCCCAGCATGACGATCGCCGCGGCCTGCTCGGGCGTCTCGACGCCCTCGGCGACGACGCCCACGCCGGCGCCGTGCGCCATCGCCAGCACGCCGCGCACGACCGCGGTGTCCGCCTCGTCCGCGCCGACGCCGGCGACGAACGAGCGGTCGACCTTCACCGTGTCCACCGGCAGGATGCGCAGGGACGACAGCGACGAGTAGCCGGTGCCGAAGTCGTCGAGCGCCAGCCCGACGCCGAGCCGGTGCAGCGCGATCGCCGCGCCGACGGCCGGGCCGTCCGGCTCCAGGAGGACGTGCTCGGTGACCTCGAGCGTCAGCGCCTTCGGCGGCAGCCCGGCGCGCTCCAGCGCCTCGCAGACGATCCCGACGAACCCGGGCGCGCGGAGCTGGTGCGTCGACACGTTCACCGACACGGTCAGCGCGTCCAGGCCGGGCGTCGCGCGCCAGCGCGCGAGCTCGGTCAGCGCCAGGCACAGCACGCGCTCGCCGATCGGCACGATCAGGCCGGTGCTCTCCGCGGTGGGGATGAAGTCGCCGGGGCCGACGAGCCCGCGCCGCGGGTGGGCCCAGCGCACGAGCGCCTCGAGGCTGCGCGTCGCGCCGGTCGCCGGGTCGACGATCGGCTGGAAGTGGACGAGCAGCTCGTCCTCGCGCAGCGCGCGGTGCAGCGACTGCTCGATGCGCAGCCGGTTCGTGCCACGGACGCGCATCTCGTCGTCGTAGAGGTCGACGCCGCCCAGGCCGGCGGCCTTGCTCTCGTACATCGCCGCGTCCGCGTTGGCCAGCAGCTCGTCGGGCGTCGTCTGCGGCCCCGCGATCGCGACGCCGGCGCTGGCGCTCATGTGCAGGCGCCGCTCGCCGATCGCCAGCGGCTCGCTGAGCGCGTCGACGATCCGGTGGGCGACGTCGAGCGCGTGCCGGTTGTCCTCGACGTCCTCGGCGATCACGACGAACTCGTCGCCGCCCATCCGCGCCAGCGTGTCGGACTCGCGCACCGCGCCCGCGAGGCGGTGGGAGGCGGCGACGAGCAGGCGGTCGCCGATCGCGTGGCCGAGCGTGTCGTTGACCTGCTTGAAGCGGTCGAGGTCAAGCAGGATCAGCGCGACGTGCCGGTCGGGGTGGCGGCGGGCGCGGGCGAGCGCCTGGCCGAGGCGGTCGGAGAGCAGCGTGCGGTTGGGCAGGCCGGTGAGCGGGTCGTGCAGGGCGCGGTGGCGCAGGCGCTCCTCGGCGTCGAAGTGCGCGCGGGCGGAGCCGATCAGATGGGAGAGGCTCTGCAGGAACGCGACGTCGTCGGATGCGAACGCGCCGCGCCGGCGGCTGTAGACGCCGATCACGCCGACCCGCTCGCCGCCGTGCGCGTGCACGGCGACCGCGATCGCGGCGTGCACGTCGAGGTCGCCGGCGTCGGCGTGCGGCCCGAAGCGCGGGTCGGCCGCCAGGTCGTCGCTGACGACCGCGTCGTCGGTGAGCGCCCGGTGCATCAGCGTCGCGCGGTCGGCGGGCACGAGCGTCCCGGGCGGCCATGGGGGCGGGCCGTCGACGCCCGTGGCGGCGGTGAGGCGCAGGTCGCCGTCGGCGTCCAGCTCGGCGAGCACGGCGATCTCGGCGTCCAGCTCGGCGCTGGCGCTCGCGAGGGCCGACTCGACGACCGCGTCCAGCCGCGGCGCCTCGAGCGACGCGCGGCCGAGCTCGGCGAGCAGCCGCTCGCGGCGGATGCGGGCGCGCTCCTCGCGGCGGGTCGAGCTGAGCAGCGCCCGCGCGAACAGACCGACGGCGACGATCGTGGCGACGACGAGCGCGGTCTCCATCGCCAGCAGCGACACCGGCGGATCGGCGGCCGGCGTCACGAGGCGGGCGAACAGGAAGCAGGCGCCGGCGGCCGCCGCCTGGGCAAACGCGAGGCCGAGCGGGAACAGGCAGAACGCGTACGGCGTCGACCACACCAGCAGCAGCGCGAAGCCGGCCGCGGCGGCGTCGTCGGCCCACGCGAGGAACGGGAGCACGAGCAGCGGCGCCAGCCCGTGCAGCGCCGCGCGCACGCCCGTGTCGAGGTCGTCGAAGCCGCCGGTGAGGGCGATCGTCCCGAGGATCCAGGCGCCGGCGACGGCGATCGCGGCGACCCAGATCGGCATGTCGCCGGAGTCGGGCAGCAGCAGCCACGCGATCGCGAAGAAGGGGGCCACGATCGCCAGCAGCCCCAGCGATCTCGTCATCCGCCGCTGTTCCGTCGCGCTCAGCCCCACGAGCCCTACATCGGCACCGCCGGGACCGTCCGTGAACGCCGGATCTTCTAGACTGATGGGCGTCGTCCCGGCGGGATTCCCGAGCGGTCAAAGGGGACGGACTGTAAATCCGTTGGCACTGCCTTCGCAGGTTCGAATCCTGCTCCCGCCACTCATCCGACAGCCCCGCAACCGCGGGGCTGTCCGTGTTCCAGGTGTCGGGAGTTTCGCCCCCTGGGCGAACACTCCCGGCGGAACCGAGCCCCCTGGGCGAGCGTTCCCTACTTGGCGATCAGGACCGGCACCGGGCTGTGCTGGGCCAGCCCGGTCGAGACGCTGCCCAACAACGTCGCCTTCAGCGAGCCGTAGCCGCGCGAGCCGGTGACAATGGTGCCGGCGCCGACCTCCTCGGCGACCGCCAGCAGCGCCGCCCACGCGTTCGTCGTCGTCGAGCGGGTGCGCGCGGTCGCGGTCCAGCCGGCCTCGCGCAGCACCGCGGCGCCCTGCTCGGCGATCCCCTGCGCGTTGCGATCGGCCTCCGCGTCGAGGTTCTCGATCGCCTGGCGCGTGACCTCGTCGGGAAGCGCGAGGCGCCCGAGCCCGGCCGAGCGCTCGACCGACGCCCACACGCACACGACCACGGCCTCGCGGGTGGCCAGGCGCTCGGCGCCCTGCGTCAGCGCCCGCTGCGAGCCCTCGGAGCCGTCGTAGGCGAACAGGGCGGGAGCGGTCGACATGGCGCTAGCCTAGTCGCTAGGCGCCGCGCAGCGCCTCGCGCAGGCGCACGCGCGCGCCGGTGCGCAGGACCGCGTTCACGTACACGCGCCCGGTCGCGCGCACGAGCAGCGCGGCGGTCGCGAGCGTCAGCCCGGTGGCGAGCACGAGCTCCCAGGCCGCCGCCTCGCCCATCGCCTCGCGGATCGGCATCAGCGTCGGCGCGAACAGCGGGATCAGCGACAGGATCGCGACGAGCTGGTTGTCGGGGTCGGACGGCAGCGTCGAGATGCCGATCACGTACGGGACGATGATCAGCATCATCAGCGGCATCGTCGCGCTGCCGACGTCCTCCTGGCGCGACACGAGCGCGCCCGCGGCCGCGAACAGCAGCGCGTACAGGAAGTAGCCCATCAGGTACCACGCGATCGCCCAGGCGACCGTGCCGGCGGCGACCGACGCGGGCAGGGTCAGCTCACCGGTCACCGCGCCGGTGATCACCCCCGCGGCGATGAGGAGGAGGAGCTGGGCGAGGCCGACGAGGCCGATGCCGAGGACCTTGCCGGCCATGAGCTGCCAGGGCCGGATCGTCGAGAGCAGCAGCTCGACGACGCGGCTGGTCTTCTCCTCGACGACGCCCTGCGCGACGGTCTGCCCGAACGTCAGCAGCGCGATGTAGATGAGGATGCCGACGATGATCCCGATGACGAGCCGCTCGTCGCTCTCGGCGTCGCGGGGATCGAGCGCCGTCACCTCCAGGCGGACCGCGCCGAGCTCCCGGTCGACCTGCGCCGGGTCGCCGCCGAGCGCCCGGACCTGACGGTCGAGGGCCTGCTGGCGCACCACGCCGGTCAGCGCGGCGCGCAGCGTGTCGTCGAGCTCCTCCTCGACGAGGATCCGCGGCTGCTCGACGGTCCCGACCACCAGCGCGTCGAGCTTGCCGTCGCGGACCCGGCTCTCCCCGGCGGCCGCGTCGGGGACGGTGGAGGTCTCGACGTCCTGGCCGAGCGCCTCGGCCGACGTCTGCAGCGGCTGGGCGAGCGCGCTCGTCTCCTGGGTGAAGGCGACCTTGTCGGCCGACCCGCCGCCGGAGATCAGCGAGATCACGACGATGAGCGCGACGACCGCCGCGACGAGCAGCGCGGTGCCGATGCGCGTGGCGCGCGAGGCGAGGCGGACGCGGACCTCGCGGCCGGCGACGAGGCGGACCATCGGCCACGGGCTCATCCGGGTTCCTCCTCGGTGACGGCGTGGCGGAACAGCTCGGCCAGCGACGGAGGCCGGCGGGCGAACTCGTGGACCGGGCCGGTGGCCAGCGCCGCGGCGAGGAGCTGCTGGTCGTCGGCGCCGTCGCCGAGCTCGACCAGCACGCGGCCGTCGCGGCGCTCGAGGGTCGTCACGCCGGGGAGCGCGTCGGTCCAGCCGTCGGGGGCGGCGGGCGCGTACACCTCGATGCGGGTGGCGGCGCCGGCGCGCAGCTCGTCCACGCTGCCGACGGCGACCATGCGGCCCTCGCGGATGATCCCGATGCGGTCGCACAGGCGCTCGACCAGGTCGAGCTGGTGGCTGGAGAAGACGACCGGGACGCCCTCGGCGCACTTCTCGCGCAGCACCTCGCTCATCACGTCGACGGCGACCGGGTCCAGGCCCGAGAACGGCTCGTCGAGGATCAGCACGTCGGGATCGTGCACGAGCGCGGCGGCGAGCTGGACGCGCTGCTGGTTGCCGAGGCTGAGCTTGAGCACCTCGTCGTCGCGGCGCCCGGCGACGCCGAGGCGCTCGACCCACGTGTCGACCGAGCGGCGCGCGTCGGCGGGGCTCAGGCCGTGCAGCCGCGCCAGGTAGACGAGCTGGTCGGCGACGGTCATGCGCGGGTACAGGCCGCGCTCCTCCGGCATGTAGCCGACCCGGCGGCGCGCCTCGAAGTCGAGCGGCCGCCCGTCCCAGCGGACCTCGCCGGCGTCCGCCTCGAGGACGCCGAGCGCGATCCGCATCGCCGTCGTCTTGCCGGCGCCGTTGGAGCCGACGAACCCGAACAGCTCGCCGGCCCCGACGTCGAAGGTCAGGTCCTGGAGCGCGACGACGTCGCCGAAGCGCTTGGAGAGCCCGTCGAGCTCCAGGCGACGACCGACTCCCGTCAGTCGCGCCCACCCCCGAAGAGCTGCAGGAAGAAGAGGAACACGTTCACGACGTCGAGGAAGATCGACGCGGCGATCAGCGGCGCCATCTCCATCCCGGCGCGGCGCAGGCGGTTGAAGTCGAAGATCGTCAGGAACGCGAACACGACCAGGCCGAGGACGGCCCAGATGATGTTCTCGCCCGGGATCGAGACGAAGATGAAGACGATCCCGACCGCGATCAGGCCGAGCAGCGCGAAGAACAGCGCACGGCCCCAGCTCGACAGGTCGCGGCGCGTGGCGTAGCCGTAGGCGCCGAAGCCGGCGATGAACAGCGCGGTCGCCCCGCCGGCCTGCCACAGCGCCGCGGGGTCGGACTTCGCGTACTCGTTGAGGACCGGCCCGAGCGCCAGGCCGAACATGAGGCCGAACGCGAACAGCAGCCCGATCGCCAGCGACTGGGCGCCGCGGCGGACGGCGAAGTTCAGCGCGATCAGCGGGACGAACGCGCCGATGAGGATGATGATGCCGGCGATGCCCTCGAGGTCGCGACCGATGTAGGCGCCCAGCGCGAAGAAGCCGACCGTGAAGGCGACGAGGCCCATCGTCTGGCCGAAGACGGCGCGCGCGTCGGTCGTCTCGCGGGCCACCTGGCCCTGGTAGGCGAGCGACGGATCAGTGCCCATGTACGTGAGGTCCTTTCGGGGAGGGGTCGCTGTGCCCGCAGTATTCGACAGCGGTTGGCGTCCGTCCACTTGTTGCGTGTGCAAACATCAGGCGGGTGGTCATCGACGTCACCGAATACAGCGACCCCGGTTGTCCGTGGGCCTACTCTGCCAGTCCCGATCTCGCCGTGCTGCGCTGGCGATACGGCGACGGCCTGCGCTGGCGCCTCGTTCTGATCGGGCTGACCGAGGAGCGCGAGCAGTACCTCCGGCGAGGGTACACGCCGCAGCAGGGGGCGCGGGGGCAGCGCCGGTTCGCCCGCTACGGGATGCCGTTCTCGCATGAGGTCAAGCCCGGCGTGGCGGCGACCGCGCGGATGTGCCGGGCGGTGGTGGCGACGCGCCTGCTCGATCCCGCGCTGGAGCGCGAGGCGTTCCGGGCGCTGCAGTTCGCCCAGTTCAACAGCGCGATGCTGATGGACGAGGAGGCGTCGCTGCGCGCGGCGCTGGCGACCGTGCCCGGCCTCGACGTCGACCGGGTCGTCGGCGCGCTGGACTCCGACGAGGTGACCGCCGCCTACGAGGCCGACCGCACCGAGTCGCGCAGCGCCGAGGGCGGCGCGACCGAGTTCCAGGGCAAGCACGCGACCACCGACGGGCCGGTCCGCTACACGGCGCCGTCGCTGCTGTTCACGGCGGAGGACGGGCGCGTGCTCGAGGCGGGCGGCTTCCAGTCGCTGGAGGCCTACGACGTGTGCATCGCCAACCTCGACCGGACGCTGGAGCGCCGCGGGCCCGCCGAGTCGGCGGTGGAGGCGCTGGAGCCGTTCCCCGGCGGCCTGACGACGGCCGAGGTGGCGGCGATCCTGACGCCCGACCTGCACGAGCGCGATCTCCTCGCGGCGGAGGGCGAGCTGATCGACGCGGTCGCCGAGGGGCGCGTGAACCGGCGGCCGCTGGGCGACGACGCGCTCTGGACGCTGGCGTAGCGCCGCCGTCCCGCTCTCGCTCCACCGCCCCAGCGGCGCCTCTCCGCCGCGCGCGGCTCCGCTCCGCCCGGGGCACGTGTGGCACCTGGCATCGACCTGTCCGATGCCATGTGCCACACGTCGGGGGCGGCGAGGCACCCGGGCGGACTGGCGCTCGCGCGCCTCGAGTGGGACCATCGCCGCACCGATCCGAAAGGAGCTGGCGCATGGAGTCCTCCTCGCCCACGCGGGTCCTGATCGTGGCGCACAAGACCGCCGCCACGCCGGCGCTGCTGGAGGCCGTCCGCGAACGGGCGGCGCGCGGCGACTGCCGCTTCACCCTCCTGGTGCCGGCCGCCGCCCACGGGCTGCACAAGATCGTCGACCCCGAGGACGTCGGCCGCTCCGAGGCCGAGGAGGTCCTCGAGCTCGCCCTCCCGCTGCTGGAGGACGCCGCGGGTGGCCACGTCGAGGGCATGATCGGCGCCCCCGCGCCGCTGACCGCGGTGATGGACGCCGTCAACCTCCACGGCTTCGACGAGATCATCGTCTCCACGCTGCCGCAGCGCATCTCCCGCTGGCTGCACCTCGACCTGCCGGCGAAGATCGGCGGCCTCGGCCTGCCGGTGACGACGGTCACCGCCCGCGAGCGCGTGAAGGTGGGCGCCGGCGCCTAGGAGCGAGACCCGGGGGCGCGCTAGAGTGACGCCCCACGCCCTCTTAGCTCAGTTGGTAGAGCACTTCCATGGTAAGGAAGGGGTCGCCGGTTCGAGTCCGGCAGAGGGCTCTCTCGAGAACCCCCGCAACGGCGGGGGTTTCCTCGTTCGGGGGCGCAGCGACGACGCCGCGACCGGGAACATCGCGGGAACGTCGGTGCCCGTTGGAGCCCGATCTCGATGGCATCGCCATCGGGACGCCCTAGCTTGAGAGCACTTCGCTGATGCGGTCGAGCACCGGCTGCCAGGTGCTCCGGTGATCCTCCAACGTCGGAAGTCCGGGCCGGCCCTTCCCGTCAAACCGAGCGCTCGCCCACGGCTCGTTGAGGAAGATCATCGGCGACAGGATCGTCAGCACGCCCATCGACACGAGCTCGCTCAGGACCCCCGACAGGTCGTCGCCCTTGATGCCCTGGCGGCCCTCGAGCTTCTTATCGAACACGCCCCACTCCTTCCGGCCGTGCCGCCGGACGAGGTTCATCAACATGTTGAGGAACCGCTCGGCGCGCTCATCGGGGGGCGCGTCCCCCGCCGCGATCTCGTGCCGGTACGTGATCCAGGGATAGACGAGGCGGGTCTCGGGCGAGACATGCAGCTCGAAGACGTCGGGCCCTGGGCTACCCGTGAGCGTCGCGTCGCAGATGAAGCGGCCAGAGACTGTTAGCACGACCGAGGCCTCGTCGACGTGCGAGCCGTGCTGCATTGCCGCGCGCCGCAGGATCTGGACGGCCTCCCCCGCGAGGTACAGGTCCCGGCAGCTGATGAAGCAGTCCGGCCCGAGGGTTAGCGACGATGCACCCGGCTGGACGTCGACGCGCGCCGGGAACTCCACGGACAAGTAGGAACTCGGCCCGAGAAGGCGGAGGCGGTCGGCCTCCTCAAGCACCAGCTCGAACTCCAGCCGCCGTTGGACCTCGCCTTCCGCGAGCAGGACGAGCTCGCCCGCGGCCTGATCAAGCGCCTGGCCCTCCGCCACGGCGTCGCCGGCGATCGAGACGACAGCCTCGACTTCCTGCTGCTCGGCCGCCAGGAGCGACGCATGAAGCGCCGCGAACTGCCACTCGTCGATCAGCTCCGCACCGCCGCGGTGTGCGACGAACTCGTAGAGGAGCCCGGTCTCGGCACCGACCGGTCGGAGGGCGTCTCGCAGGGTGCCGTCGTTGAACCGGAGCGCGGCTACGTATGCCGAGAAGACGGGACTCGCCCAGCGGCTCTCTGAGCGGAACGGGTGGTCGCGGAGGAAGGGCTCGATCTGCTTCGCGTACTCCGCGCGCGAGTCGTGGGGGCACCACGCGAGCTCTGGCGGGTCGCCGTCGAGCAGGTCGGCGGCAAGCCAGCGGAGCTGCTCCTCCGGCGCGTAGGCCTGCGCCGCCTCGAGCTCAAGCTGTCGAGCGAGAGGTTCGATCTTGCCCTGCTCGCGCTCGAGGAGGCTCACGAGCACACGCTCGAGAACAGCGATCCGCTCCGGATTCTGTACCTCGGCGGAGAAGGTGTTCTCGACCGCGATGAGGTTGCGCTCGGACAGGAGCTCGACCACCGCGTCGAGGACTGGGGCGTACCCGACGAACGCGTCGGAGAGGGGTCCAGGCACTGTGCCGCCGAGCGCCGCGAGCACCGCGTCGCGCGCCCGAATGTAGACCTCGTTCGAGGTGTCGTAGCCGTTGCCCGCGACGCGGGCGTCGACGTAGACCTGACGTTGTGCTGCGTCGAAGTGGGAAATCTCGTACCACGCGGCGTCGACGCCGGCGTCGGCCAGGTCAAGCCAGACGTCGTCGAGGATGCGCTCGCGACCGAGGAGCACGAACCGGTGCCCGTCCGTCGCGACCTCGGCGATGGAGCTCATGTACTCGGCCCACGACGCACCCGACACGCGCATTCGGGCCTCATCCAGCGAGTCGACGATCACGAAGGCGCCGTCGGTCGCGCGGAAGCGGGCGAGCGGGTCATTGGGTCCGAGGTAGCGGCTCAACCGCGAGGCGAGCGCGTCCGCACTCACCGCCAGGTCGGCGTCGAGCCGCCACAGCGGCGCACCCGTCACGGCGGATAGCTCTCGGGCAAGCGTCGACTTGCCGGTCGCGCCGCGAGCCGAGATGAGCGTCACGTGCGGGTCGTCGGGCTCCTCGACCACGCGCAGGGTCGGCGACACGAATGTCTCCAGACGGCTCGCGACCGCGAAGGCTTCTTGATCCTCTCCCGGCAGATGCCCCGACGGGAGCCAGTTGACGAGATCGTCGAAGGTCAGCGTTTTCGCGGCCGACACCGAGGAGTCCATCTGCGGAAGATTACGCAGCCTCCGCGGTCTCGGCCGGCTGCGCCAGCGGCAGCGTGACGACGACGACCAGCTGGCGCTGGCGCGTTCCAGGTGCGTGTCGCCAGCGCCTAGCCTCTGCGTCCGGTCAACGCGTCAGACGGTCGGTCGTCCCCGGGCTCGGTGACGGTGCCTCGACATCTAGGGCCTCGAGCCGCCGCTTGGTCCGAGCTGATCGGCGGCCACTGCGAACGGCACGCGCGTAGACGCCCAGCGTCATCTGCGGGTCTGCGTGCCCCATCTGCTCCATCACGTACGCGACGTCCTCGCCCTCGGCGATCAGCCACGAAGCGAACGACCGGCGCAGCGCGTGCGGGCTGAGGCCGTCCGGCAGCGGCGGCAGGCCGCACTCCTCGAGCCGCTGGCTCGCCCGCGCGGCGGCGGGGAGCACGACGCGCTGCCGCACGTTGTGCCGGTTCACCGCGGTGCCGCGCCGGGTCACGAAGACGAGGTCGTCCCTGCCCGCGTGCGGCGTCGCGGCGCGCCACGCCGCGAGCTCGTCGCGCAACTCCGGCTGCAGGTCGACGGTCCGCACGCCGGCGTCCGTCTTCGCCTGGCCGACGCGCAGGCGCCCGGCGGCGAGGTCGACGTCGCGCCACCGGAGCGCCGCGAGCTCGCCGATGCGCAGCCCGGCGAGTGCGAGCGTCGCGAGGAGCGGGCGCCTGACCGGCAGGCCGCGCGCGTCCCCGCGGTCGAGCTCGCCGGCGGCGTCGAGCAACGCGACCACCTGGTCGGGCTCAAGCCACGGCCTGCTGGGGCGCGGCTCGCGCAGCTTCCGGCGCCTGCCGCGCGCCGGGTTCCGGTCCAGGTGCCCGTACTCGACCGCGTCGTCGAGAATCTGCGCCAGCCGGGTGATCGTCTTGTTGATCGACGCGGCGCCCAGGCGCCCCTCCTTGACCTTGTGCTGCCGGTACCGGTCGACGTGCTCGGCGGTGATCGCGTCGAGCGGCGGGTCCTTGAGCACCTTCACGAAGAAGGGCAGCAGGTGGTGCGTCAGCTCCCACCGGTACGCCGCCCGGGTGTTCGGCCGCAGCTCGGGCTCGCGCCGCGCCAGCCACGACGACGCGAACGCGTGGAACGTCGGCACGCGCTCGCGCTCGGCGAGCGCCTGGGCCTCCGCGGGCGGGCGCCACTGCCCGCGCCGCACGTCGGCCAGCGCGTTCGCCAGCTCCTCCTCGGCGCGCTTCCGCGTCCAGCCCTCGGACGAGTAGCCCAGGTGCACGAACTGCCGCCGGCCGAGCGCGCGGAACCTGATGCCGTACGACGTGCCGCGGCTCGTCTGCTTCTCGACGATGCCACCGGTGCTCTTGCGGGCCATCACGGCCACCTCCTGTCGAGGCGGCGGGCGAGCGCGGGCGCGGCTCGGCGCGGGGCCGCCCAGCGGGTAGCCTCGACCTCGCGGCGGGCCGTGATCGTCCGTCGCCACGGCCCGGGGCGCTGCAACGTCGCCGGGCCATCTCTGTGATCGGGTGCCCCGAACATGTCAGGAATCCCCCATCACGGGCAGCAACGGGCACCCGTCATCCGTCCGCGGGGGCGCCTGGCGCCGCCCGGCCAGGCGCGGAGCGGCGTGCCGGGCGCCTGACCCCTCGCTCCCCTCGCGTGGGGCGAGCGCGTCGGCCACCCGCTCCGGGTCGAAGCGCAGCCGCGGCCGCGCCCCGCCGCCGAGCCGCAGCGCGCCCAGCCCGTCGGCGTGCTCGTAGACCCAGTCGCGCGAGACGCCGAACCGCTCCGCGACCTGCGCGGCGGTCAGCAGCCCGTCGCAGGCCGGGACGGGCGCATGCGCGCCGAGCAGCTCGACCACACGGCGCGCCGTCATCTCGACGATAGCCTCGAGGTCGTCCGGATGAAGCCGCGGCGCGCTCACCTGCCCGCCGCCCCTACGACGCGGCCGCGCGCGTCGCGCACCAGCCCGATCCGTTTAGACCAGACCGCACCGGCGTCGCGCAGGTCGCGCGGCACGCCGACGTCGCGCAGCAGCCCGCGCCGGTTCTCGTACGCCGCGAGCCCCGCGGCGACCAGAGCACGCGCCTGCCGCTGGCTCGCCTCGTCCTCGCTGACCGGGAGCCGCTTCGCCGAGTCCGTCGCCCGCAGGAATCGGCCGAACGCGACGCGGCGCTCCTCGAGCTCGTGCCGGCGGCGCGCGTCCTCGGCGGCGATGTCAGGCCTGCCCGCGCGCCATCGCTCCCGGCGGGCCGCGCGCCAGCAGCGGCGGGTGCAGTACGTGGTGCGCTCCGGCGGCACCGGCCGGGCGCAGCGTGCACAGCGCGGCGCGGTCACGACGCGCCGTCCTCGAGGTCGGGGGTGCGAGCGTCGTCCGGCGGCGAGCCGTCGGGGGGTGCCACGGCCCCCCTAAAGGGGAGGGGGCCGGCACCCCCCTCGCTCGGGTCGGGGGTGCCAAGGGGTGCCAACGGAGGGCTGGCACGCCCCTCGACGGCCACCCACACGCCATCGTCGCGCCTGCGCAGATGCCCTCGCTGCTCGCCGACCTCGAGCGCCCGGCGAACCGTCCCGTGCGAGTCCTTGCCGGTGAGGTCGCGGCACAGCGACCGCTTCCGCGGCTGCGCGCGATCAAGCAGGCCGTCGACCCCGACGGCGTCTTCACCTTCCAGCAGGCGATCTAGGCGCCACGCCCTCGAGCAGGACGTCGAGCGCGGCGGCGATCGCCTGCGGCTCGACGCCGCGCTCGTCGACGAGGTGCACCTGCACGCCCGCGGCGAGCGGCGCGAGCAGCAGCTCGGCCAGCACGCTGGGGTCGGCGCCGGCGCCCATCTCGGTCAGGAGGACGGCGACGTGCTGGCGCCAGGCCTGGTGCACGCCGGTGTGGTGGCGGGAGACCGGCGAGCCCTCGTCGGCGGCGGCGAGCACCTCGCGGTTGGCGACGACGAGCTCGAGCAGCGCGTGCAGGAACGCGCGCAGCCGCTGCGCGGCCGGCGCGCCCGGCCCGAGCGGCGGCTCGCCGCGGATGACGGCCTCCTGCAGCTCGCGCTCGCGCTGGTCCACGAGCGCCATGAGCAGCCCGCGCTTGTCGCCGAACGCGCGGTAGATCGTGCCGGCCCCGACGCCGGCGGCCGCGGCGACGTCGGCGATGCGCAGCGCGGCGGCGCCGCTGCGGGCGACGAGCTCCTCGGTGGTCGCGAGCACGCGCGCCTGGTTGCGTGCGGCATCGCTGCGGCGGGGCTGGGGCACGGCACCCAGTGTGGCAGAAACGGAACGCGTTCCGCTACTATGGGCCCATAACCGGAACACGTTCCGCTTACCAACCCGCCACGGAGGTCCGACATGTCCAACCGCCTGCTCCTGGTCACCGCCTCGCCCCGCGGCGAGGAGTCCGAGTCGCTGCGCCTCTCCAGCGCGCTCGTCGACGCCTTCCGCGACGCCGGCGGCGGCGACGTCGACACGCTCGACCTGTTCGCCGACCCGCTCCCGCCCTTCGCCACCGCCCAGGCGCGCGCGAAGATGGCCGTCGTGGGCGGCGAAGAGCCGCCGGACACGACCGCCGACGCCTGGAGCGAGGTGCTCGCGCTCGGCGAGCGGGTCGCGGCGGCCGACGCGCTCGTCCTGGCGGCGCCGATGTGGAACGCCACGGTCCCCTGGCCGCTGAAGCTGTTCATCGACACGCTCACCCAGCCCGGCGTCGCCTTCGGCTTCGACCCCGACACCGGCTACCACGGGCTGCTCGGCGGCCGGCGCGCGGTCGTGCTCGCGACCAGCCACGTCTACGCGCCCGGCGTGCCGCCGAGCTTCGGGATCGACTTCCACGCGCCCTACCTCGAGCACTGGCTCGAGATGTGCGGGTTCGGTCCGATCGACGTCGTCCGCCTCCAGCCGACGTGGCCCGGCGCGCCCGACCTCGGCGTCCGCCGCGAGGCGGCGCTCGGCCAGGCCGCCGCACTCGGACGGGAGCTGGCTGGATGAGCGGCTGGGCGTGGCTCGGCATCGCCGGCGCCCTGGAGGTCGCCTGGTCGCAGAGCATCCGCCCGACCGAGGGGTTCACGCGCCCGCTGCCGACCCTGCTGTGCGTGGCGCTCGCGCTCGCGGCGATCGTGCCGCTGTCGAAGGCGATGGAGCAGCTCCCGGTGGGGACCGCCTACGTGGTGTTCACCGGCGTCGGGGGGCTCGGCGCGGTCGCGCTCGGGATCGTCGTCGCCGACGACGCGCTCACCGCGGCGCGGATCGCCGGCGTGGCGCTCGTGATCGCCGGCGTGGCGACGCTGCGGGCCGCGGGCGCATGATCGCGCCCGCGGCCGCCGCGTCACTCGAGCACGAACGTGACCTTCAGGTCGACGCGGAACTCGGTGACCTTCCCGTCCTCGACGCGGACCATCTGCTCCTTGACCCAGGCGCCGCGGATGCCACGCACGCTCTCAGCGGCCTTCGCGAGGCCGTTGCGGATGGCGTCCTCGAAGCCCGTCTCGGACGTCGCCGAGATCTCGATGACCTTCGCAACGCTCATGCTGCTGCCACCTCCTCCGGTGGGTCGTCGGTGTGTGAGGTCGCTACCCCCGCCGAGCGCGGCACGACCAGAACCGGGCACGCGGCGTTGCGCACGACGCGGTGCGCGGTCCCACCGAGCAGCACGCGGCGGATCGGCCCGTAGCCGCGCGACCCGAGCACGAGCAGATCCGTCCCGACGGTCACGCCGTCGAGCTGCTCGGCCGGGTTGCCGACGCGGATCTCGATCGGCGCGCCCTCGGCCGCGGAGCGGAGCTGATGCTCCAGGCGCGCGCGCTGCGCGTCGCGGACCCGCTCCCAGTCGGGCATGTACGTGTACGGGGTCCACGCGTAAGACGCCTCGTCGGGCAGGACGCCGACGAGCTCGAGCGTCGCGCCCGCGGACCGCGCGATCTCGCGCGCGGCGGCCAGCGCCTCGCGCGCCTCCTGCCCGCCGTCGAAGCCGACGGTGACGCGGCGCAGGCTCCAGGATCGGTCGGCCAGCCCGGCGGGCGCCACGGCGACCGCGCAGGGCGCGCCGGCGATCACGGCCTCGGCGTGGCTGCCCAGCAGCATGCGCCCGACGCCGGCCCGGTGGCTGGACCCGACGACGATCATGCGCGCCTCGCGCTCCTCGGCGGCGAGGTGCAGCCCCTCGGACGGCGAGCCCGCCGCGATCGGCATCGTCTCGACCGGGCACGGCGCCGCCTCGGCAGCCTCCGCCAGCAGCTTGCGCGCGTCGTCGGAGAGCGGTCCGGTGCCCGCCACGCCGAAGGCGAGCGGGTCGTAGGGGTGGACGTGGACGAGCACGACCCGCGCGTCGGTGACGTCCGCCAGCGCCGCACCCAGCGTCACCGCGTCGCGCGAATGGGGGCGCCCGTCGACGCCCACGATGATGACGTTCGACATGAAGACCTCCCGTGGGTGTGTGACCGACGCTACGTCCGCGAGGCGCCACGTGCATCCGAAGCGTCTACGGAGCGAGGTCCGGGGTTGTGCTCGTTGGCGCCGGTGCGTGTCGCGGCGGCGGACGCTGATCGGTCGCGCCGCCGCGACGGCCGGTCAGTCGTCGGGCTGCTGCGTGCGCAGCTCGGCCGTCCGGCGCCGCACCTCGGCGCCGATCTCCTTCAGCGTCTTCGGCGAGTCCTGCATGCGGACGGCCAGGAGCCCGATCTCGCGCTTGAGATCCTCTCCGGCCTGCTCCAGCGCCTCGCGCCACTCGGCGAGCTCGTCCTGAGCCGCCTCGGCACGCGACGTGATCGCGCTGCGGATCTGCTCGACGGCCTTGTCGATGCCCTCGCGCGCCTCCTCGCCGGCACGCTCGCGCGCCCGGTCGAGGTCCTCCAGCGCATCCTGGAGGTGGTCCGCGACGCTCTTCGGCGCCGGCGTCTTGGTGGGGGTGCGGGTGGAGGCCATGCTCCTCCTTCCGGTCGGGAACGACGGGCTCCTCCGGCCCGTCCGAGACGAGCCTCTCCGGCGTGGGCGCCCGACGCATCGGCGGTCCCCCGCCGACCCGCTGCGGGGAAAGTGCGGATGAGCGCGAGCGCTCAGCGCGAGGCCCGGCCGCTGCGTGGCGGAGGCCCGGTCATTCCGGCGCCTCCGCGTCGGGGCGCCGCCGCTTCGGCCGTCCCGCCGACCGGCGCGCCGCGCTCGACATCGCCTGGATGCGCTTCTGGACCGCCTCGTTGAGCGAGCCGGGCGTCCACGACCCGTCGTCGCCGCGAGTCCCGGCGACCCGTCCGGTCAGGATCGCCAGCGCCTCGTCGATCGTGCGCACCGGCCACACGTGGAAGCGGCCCGCCTCGACGGCCTCGACGACCTCGGGCGCGAGCATCGCGTGGCGGAGGTTCGTCGCGGGGACGACGACGCCCTGGTCGCCGGTGAGCCCGCGCTCGCGGCAGAGGGCGAAGAACCCCTCGACCTTCTCGTCGACGCCGCCGATCGCCTGGATGCGGCCGTGCTGGTCGATCGAGCCGGTGATCGCGACGCCCTGGCGCACGGGCGCGCCGGAGAGCACCGACAGCAGCGCGATCAGCTCGGCCGCCGACGCCGAGTCGCCCTCGACCGGCCCGTAGGACTGCTCGAAGACGACCGAGGCGCGCAGCGCCAGCGGCGAGTCGGCGCAGTAGCGGCCGGCGAGGAAGCCGGTGAGGATGAGCACGCCCTTGGCGTGCAGCGGGCCGCTGAGCTCCGCCTCGCGCTCGATGTCGACGACGTGGCCCTCGCCGGGGGCGGCGGTCGCGGTGATGCGCACCGGGTGGCCGAACGCGATCGGGCCGGCCGACCGCACCGCCAGGCCGTTGACCTGGCCGACGACCTCGCCGTCGAGGTCGATGCGGATCGTCTCGTCGAGGATCGCGCTGCGCAGCCGGCGCTCGGCCAGCGCCGAGCGGTCGTGGCGCGCGGCGAGCGCGTCGCGCACGTCGGCGGCGGTCACCGTGTCGCGCTGGTCGCTGCGCGCGCGATGGCCCGCCTCGCGGATGACCTCGACGAGCGCCCGCCGGCGCGTCGTCAGGCGCTCCTGGTTGCCGGCGACGCGGCTGCCGTGCTCGATCAGCGCGGCCACCGCGCCGGCGTCGAAGTGGGGGGTCGCGCCGTCGGCGGCCATGCGGCTGACGAGCGCGGCGTACCCGCGCTCGGCCTCCGGCGTGCGCGGCATCTCGTCGTCGAAGGCGACGTGCACCTTGAACAGCCGCGCCATGTCCTCGTCGGCGGCGTGCATCAGCGCGTGCAGGTCCGGGGTGGCGATCAGCACGACGACGACGTTCGCCGGGACCGGCTCGGGCTGCGGCGTCACCCCGGGGAAGACCGTGTACTGGGCGCCGGGGTTCTCGATGCGGATCGTGCCGGACCGCAGCAGCTCCTTCAGCCGCATCCAGGCGAGCGGGGTGCCGAGGACGTCGCGCGCGTCGAGGACCAGGTAGCCGCCGCGGGCCTCGTGGACGGCGCCGCCGCGCAGGTGCCGGTGGTCGGTCGTCACCGCGCCCAGGGTGGTCTCGTACTCGATGCGCCCGAACAGGCCCGCGAACGACGTGTCCTGCGGGCTGACGATCGGCGCCCCGCCGTCGGGGTCGCTGCGCACGAGGACGTTGACCGCGTAGCGCTGGGCCGGGTCGGGGCGACCCCTCGCGGCGAGGGCCGCGACCGGCGCCGGCATCTCCGGCTGCGGGAGGAACGCGTCGAGGTTGGCGACGATGTCCTCGCGGACGTCGTCGAGCCACGCGGTCACCGCCGGCGACTCGGGCCAGCGGGCGCGCACCTGGTCGACGAGGTCGCTCACCGCGGTCAGCGCGACGTCGCGGCGCAGCTCGCGGTGGCGGGCCGCGGTCTCGCGGTCGAGCTCGCGCAGCTGCGCGAACGCCTCCTCCGACGGGTCGCGCAGCTCCTCGACGGCGGCCTCGAAGCGCGACCGCGCCTCGGGCGGCATGTTCTGGATCTCCTCGGGCGTCAGCGGGCGCTTGGCCACGATCGGCACCATCACGACGCCGGCGGGCGTGAGCTGCAGCCCGACGCCGAGCTCGTTCGCGCGCGCCTCGAGGCGGCCGAGCAGCTCGCGGCGGCGGCGATCGACCTCGTCGTGGAGCTCGCGGTGACGGGTCCGGAACCCCTCGCTCTCGAACGCCTCCTGCAGGCGCTGGGTCGCGTCGGCGACCAGCGTCGCGACGTCCTCGGCGAGCCGGTCGCCGGTGCCGGCGGGGACGTCGAGCGCGCGCGGGCGCATCGCGTCGGTGAAGTTCGGCACGTACACGAGGTCGGGCGGCGCGGGCTCGCGCCGCGCGCGCTCCGACAGCCAGGCCAGCACGGCCGCGCGCCGGCCGGTCCCCGGCGGGCCGGTGACCACGGCGTTGAAGCCGCCGTCGAGCTCGGCGGCCAGCCGCAGCGCCTGCTCGGCCGGCTCCTGGCCGGCGGGGGCGTCGGACGGCTCGACCTCGGCGGTCGTCTCGAAGCCCAGGCTCGCGGGATCGCAGCGGCGCCGCAGGTCGGCGGCGGCCGCCTCGGGCGGGGAGGTGGTCGATGTCGGATCCGAGCCCATCGCGTCCAGGGTCCCCAGTTTCATGGGCCGGGGCCTCGGGGGCAACCCGACGATCCTCCCGGGAGCGACTACGGATGCGGCGGCACCGGCGTCTCCCGCGCGGGTGAAGCGGTCGACCTCATCGGACCTAGCATGCGGGTCGTGTCCGAGCCGCGCGTCGATGGCCGCACCCTGCGCTTCCAGCACCGGCGTCCCGAGATCCTGGAGGCGGTGATGGAGCACGTGCTCGAGCACGGGCTCGGCGACCTGTCGCTGCGCTCGCTCGCGGCCGCCGTCGGCGTCTCGCACGTCACGCTGCGCCACCACTTCGGCAGCAAGGAGGAGCTCGTCGCCGAGCTCTTCGACGAGATCCGCGCGCGGCAGGAGATCCCGGCCGACGTCGCCGCCGAGGACGGGGCGGCGCTCCTGCGCCGGCTGTGGCGGGACTGGACCGGCGAGCCGGGCCTGCGCCAGTTCCGCCTGCTGTTCGAGGCCTACGGGCAGGCGCTGATGGCCCCGGACCGCTACCGGCGGTTCCTCGACGGCGTGGTCGGCGACTGGCTGGCGATCATCGAGGGGTGGGCGGTCGCCGCCGGTTGCTCGGCCGACGAGGCGCCACGGTTCGCCACCCTCCTGATCGCCCAGCTCCGCGGGCTCGCCCTCGACCTGCTGGCGACCGGCGACCGCGCGCGCGTCGACGCGGCGTTCGACGAGGTCGTCGAGGCCGCCGAGCGACGGCGCGCGGCCTGGGCCGTCAGCAGCGGGTCGCGCGCCTGACGGTCTGCGTCCCGATCGGCGGGTCGTACACCGACGTGTAGGCGATCGTCCACCGCCCGCCGGCCGGGCACGTCCGCGGGGTGCGGACCAGCGCCCGCCCGCCGCGCCGCGCCCCGAGCCGCAGCGACAGCCGCGTGAGGCTCGCCTCCGCGCCCGCCCCGAGCTCGACCTTCGGCAGGACGGTCGTGACGGTGCGCGCGCCGACGGTCGGATGGAGCACCCGCACCACCGCGCCGTCGGGCTGCGTCAGCGCGATCGTCAGGGTCCGGCCCGGTCCGTCGAACGCGTGCGCGGCGAGCTGCAGCGTCGCGCCCGCGCCGACGCGGACCTCGGCCGAGCCCGTGCCGATGCGGCTGCTCGGCGGGCAGGCGGCGACGCCGCGCTGCGCCAGGTCGGCGTCGGTGGCCGGGCACGCCGGGACGGCGTTCGTGTCGAGCCGCGTGCCCGCGGGGAAGCGGATGACGCTGCGGCGCATCGCCGGCGACGCGAAGCCCTCGGGCGGTGCGGGCAGCGCGGAGGTGAACGTGACGTCCGTCGCCGTGCCCGGGCGGTGGCTGGTGAAGCGCAGCGACAGCGACTGGTAGATCGACCGCCCGAAGCGCTTGCGGGCGAACGCGATCCCGCGCGTGAGCGCGGCGCGCGCCGAGCCGCGGTGGTCGACCCCGGGGAAGACGTCCAGGGCGACGTCGGAGCCCTTCGCGCGCAGCTCCTCGGCGAGCATCACGACGGTCCGGGTCGGCACGAACTCGTCGTCGGCGCCGTCGGCCAGGTACAGCGGCTGGTCGAGCTTCACGATCGGCGGCTCGAGCCGGTCGAACAGCGGCTTGAGCCTGGCGTAGGCGGTGGCGGGGTCGTCGACGATCAGCGGCTTGCCGAGCACCGCCGGGAACACGCCGAGGACCGTGTCCGCCAGGCAGCCCTCGTGCGTCGCGTCGCGCAGCATGCGGCCCTCGGCCGTGAGCAGGGAGGGGACGTCGAGGTCCGGCTGGTGGAACGTCAGCGCGTCGAGGACGAGCGGGGTGAGCACGCGCCCGACGTCGGTCGTCTCGACCACCTGGATGCCCCAGTGCGAGGGCGGCGCGGTCGCGATCGCGCCGCGGAAGCGCAGCTCGGGCGCCAGCCGCGTCGCGCTCGCGGCCGTGAACAGCGTCGCCTGGCCGCCCTGGGACTGGCCGACGGCCATCCACTGCCGGCTGAGCCCCTTCACGAGCTGCCGCGCCGCGCGGACGATGTCGATCTGGCCGTAGGCCTCGCTGCGGCCGTCGAGGTACGGGTGCGGGCCGGCCGGGCCCAGCCCCTCGTAGTCGGTGGCGACGAGCGCGAAGCCCGCCTTCAGGTACTCGCCCATCCACGCGGACAGGTCCTGCCGGTACGACGGCGCGCAGCGGTTCACGACGCCGACGGTCCCGTGCGCGTAGGAGATCACCGGCCAGCCGCCCTTCGGCGGGCGTCCCTCGGGCACGTAGACGAGGCCCGACACCACGACCGGCTGGTCGCGATACCCGCGCGAGGTGTACAGCACGGTCCAGCCGCGTCCCGCGCCGGGCAGCAGCTTGTCGGGCGCGACGGGCGCCGATCGCAGCAGGCGACCGCGCTCAGCGCTGTCGGCGCCCGCCGGCGCCGCGTAGAACGGGGTGAGCGGACCGTCGGCCGGCTGCTGGGCCGAGGCGGTCGCCGCCCAGCTCAGGATCGCCAGCGCCGCCGCCACGACCACGCCACATCGCGACATCCATCTCTCCTCGGGCTCGGGAACGAGGCGGCCAAACCTAGCATCTAGCTCTACCAGTTGGTAGAGCTAACTCCGCGCCACGCGATCCGCGCCGTGTCGCGTCGGTCGCGCTCACGCGGCCGGAATCTCGACGACCGGCGCCGCGTCCGATCGCGCATCGTGATCGCGCGAACAGGTGCCCGGATCGCGCTCGCGCGTCCGGCGGGCACGGTGGAAGACATGGCGTCCAGGCTCCCCACCACTGGGCTCGACCGCCGCACGCTCGAGATCGCGGGCGTCGTCGCGGTCGGGCTGATCATGTCGCTGATCGACACGACGATCGTCAACGTCGCGCTCGAGCACCTCTCCGGCGACCTGCACGAGCCGCTGTCGACGATCCAGTGGGTCTCGACCGGGTACCTGCTGTCGCTGGCCGTCGTGATCCCGCTGTCGGGCTGGGTGACCGAGCGGTTCGGCTCCAAGCGCGTGTGGCTCGTGTCGATCGCCGTGTTCGGCGTCGGCTCGCTGCTGTGCGGGCTGTCGGCGTCGGTCGAGGAGCTGATCGCCTTCCGCGTCCTGCAGGGCCTCGGCGGCGGGATGCTCGTGCCGGTCGGCTTCACGCTCGCCACCCAGGCGGCCGGGCCGGGACGCGCCGGCGCGGTCCTGTCGCTGATCGGCGTGCCGGTGCTCCTGGGCCCGATCTTCGGCCCGATCCTCGGCGGCCTCATCGTTGACAACCTGACCTGGCACTGGATCTTCTTCGTGAACATCCCGATCGCGGTGATCGCGTTCGGCCTGGCAATGCGGACGCTCGACGGCGCCGCCGGCCGCCAGGACGCGGGCCGGCTGGACTGGATCGGCGTGCTGCTCGCCTGCCCGGGCCTGATCGGCCTCGTGTTCGGCCTGTCGGAGAGCGCGAGCCGCGGCGGCCTCGAGAACCCGATCGCGTTCGGGCCGATCCTCGCCGGGCTGGCGCTGCTGGCCGCGTTCGTCTGGCACGCGCGCCGCGCCGACCGGCCGCTGATCGACCTGCGCCCGTTCCGCGGGCCCGCATTCGCCGCGGGCGCCGCCACGACGTTCGTGCTCGGCCTCGCGCTGTTCGGCGCCCTGCTCCTCCTCCCGCTCTACTTCCAGGTCGACCGGGGCCTCAGCGCCCTGCAGGCCGCGCTGCTGATGGCGCCCCAGGGCGTCGGCGGGGCGATCACGCTCCCGATCAGCGGGCGCCTCACCGACCGCGTCGGCGGCGGGCCGGTGGTCGTGGTGGGCGCGACGATCGCCACGCTCGCGACGCTGCCATGGGTGTTCGTCGCGGGCGACACGCCGTACCCCCTGCTCATGGCGATCCTGTTCGTGCGCGGCATCGGGCTGGGCGCGTCGATGCAGCCGGCGTTCGCCGCGGCGCTGTCGGTCCTGCGCACCGAGCAGGTCCCGCGCGCCACCGCGGCGCTGAACACGATCCGCCAGGTCGGCGCGTCGATCGGCACCGCCGCCGCGGCCGTCCTGCTCGAGACCCAGGCGCAGGCCACGATGCCGCACATGCGCGGCGGGGCGGGCGTCCTGGAGCCGCTTCCCCCGGCCGTCCGCGCCGAGGTCGCCGGGCCGCTGGCCGACGCGTTCGGCCACGTGTTCCTGTGGGCGACGGTCGCGACCGCCCTGGCGATCGCCGGCGGCCTCGTCCTGTTGCGGGCCGAGAGGCGCACGCGCGACGCGGCCGCCGAGCGCGATCGCGGGCGCCGAACCGTGGGCGCTGCCCCTTGCGATCAGGGCTCGCGCACGGGTCGCGTCAGGGGGTTGCACGGATCGCCCTGAGGTAGTCCGCCGCCCGCCGAACAGGGGCGGGGGCTGATGGAATCGCGGCCTCCGCCGGTCAGGGTCTGGGCATGGCCACTGCCCCTTCAACCCCGGCGGCCCGCCGTCCGCGCGCCGTCGTCGCCCTCGGCGGCAACGCGCTGCTGCGCCGCGGTGAGCCGCTCGAAGCGGCCACGCAGGCGCGCGCCGCGCAGTCGGCCGCCGCCATCATCGCCGGCGCCTCGCTGCGCCACCAGCTCGTCGTCACGCACGGCAACGGCCCGCAGGTCGGGCTGCTGGCCCTGATGAGCGACGCGTATCGCGAGACTGAGCCCTACCCGCTGGACGTCCTCGACGCCGAGACCGTGGGCCAGATCGGCTACGTGCTCGAGATGGCGCTCGACAACGTCATCGACCACCAGGACACGGTCGCGATCATCACCCGCATCGTCGTCGACGCCGACGACCCCGCCTTCGCCGACCCGACCAAGTTCATCGGCCCCGTCTACGACGAGGCGCAGGCCCGCGAGGTCGCCGCCGCCCGCGGCTGGACCGTCAAGCCCGACGGCGACCACTGGCGGCGCGTCGTGCCCTCGCCGGAGCCCAAGCGCATCGTCCAGCTCGGCGCGATCCGCCGGCTGGTCGACTCCAACTTCCTCGTCGTCTGCGCGGGCGGCGGCGGCGTCCCCGTGATCGAGGACGAGCACGGCCGCCACACCGGCGTCGAGGCGGTCATCGACAAGGACCTCGCCTCCGCCCTGCTCGCCGTCGAGCTGGGCGTCGACACGCTCGTGCTCGCCACCGACGTCGACGCCGTGTACGAGGGCTTCGGCACGCCGGCCCAGCGGCCGATCGCATCCGCCACGCCGCAGGGGCTGCGCGAGCGCGCGTTCGCGGCCGGCTCCATGGGCCCCAAGGTCGAGGCCGTCTGCCGCTTCGTCGAGGCCACGGGCGGCCGCGCCGCGATCGGCAGCCTCGACGACGTCGAGGCGCTGCTCGACGGCACCGCCGGCACGCAGGTGCGCGCCGACGGTCCGGCGCTGGCGCTGGGCGAGCCCGTCGGGAGGGCGGCATGAGCACGGCGCTCGCGGCCCGGGTCCGCGACCTGATGCCGCAGCTCACGGACGACCTCGTTCGGCTCGCCGCCATCCCCTCGATCGCGTTCCCCGGCTACCCGCGCGAGCCGCTGCAGGAGGCCCACGACCTCGTCGCCGCGCTCCTGCGCGACGCCGGCGTGCCGCGCGTCGACACGCTGCACCTGCCGGACACGGCGCCGATCGTCGTCGGCGAGATCCCGCCGCCGCCCGGCGCCCCGACCGTCCTGCTCTACGCGCACTACGACGTCCAGCCGCCCGGCGACGCCGACGCCTGGCGCACCCCGCCGTTCGAGCCGACGCGCCGCGACGGCGCCATCCACGGCCGCGGGGTCGCCGACGACAAGTCCAACGTGCTGATGCACGTCGGCGCGCTGCGCGCCTTCGACGGGCGCCCGCCGGTCGGCGTGCGGATCGTCGTCGAGGGCCAGGAGGAGTGGGGCAGCCCGTTCGACACCTTCCCGCCCGAGCGTCCCGACCTGTTCGCCGCCGACGCGATCGTCGTCGGCGACGCGGGGAACCTGCGTCCCGGCGAGCCCACGCTGACCATCGCGCTGCGCGGCGACGCGCAGGCGATCGTCGAGGTCCGCACGCTGGCGAGCGCCAAGCACAGCGGCGAGTTCGGCGGCGCGGCCCCCGACGCGCTGCTCGTGCTCCTGCACGCGCTCTCCACGCTGCACGACGAGCGCGGCGACGTCGCCGTCGCGGGCCTGCTGCGCGAGCCGTGGGACGGCGCCACCTACACCGACGAGGAGTTCCGTGCGCTCGCCGAGATCGCGCCGGGGCTGCCGCTGATGGGCACCGGCGCGCTGGGCGAGCGGCTGTGGTCGGGGCCCGCGATCACCGTCACCGGCATCGACGCGCCGCCGGTCGACGAGGCCGTCAACGCCGTCGTCCCGCACGCGCGCGCGAAGATCGACCTGCGGGTCCATCCGCGCCAGAGCGCCGCCGAGGCGCAGCGCGCCCTGATCGACCACTTCCGCGGCGTCGCCCCGTTCGGCGTCGAGCTGACCGTCCATCCCGCCGAGATCGGCGACGGCTTCCAGGCCGGCACGGACGGTCCCGCCTACGCGGCCGCCCGCGCCGCGCTGCGCGCCGCCTGGGGCGCCTCGCCGCAGACGATGGCCAGCGGCGGGTCGATTCCCCTCCTGACCGCCCTTCATCAGGCCGCTCCCGACGCCGAGGTTCTCCTGTTCGGCGCCCAGGACGGCGAATGCAACCTGCACGCGCCCAACGAGCGCGTGCTGCTCGACGAGCTCGAGCGCGCCGTCGTCGCCGAGGCGACGTTCCTGCGCGCGCTCGCGTCCAGAGAGGAGCGAGGGTCATGAGTGCCATCAAGACCACCACCACCCCGGCGACGTCCGTCGCCGAGCCGCCTCCGAAGGAGCCGCCCACGGTTCCCCCCGACGAGCCCGAGGCCAAGGGCCGCTGGCGCTTCCCGAGCGCCTTCACGGTCCTGGCGATCGTCGCGCTCGCCGTCTGGGGCCTGGCGTTCGTCATCCCGTCCGGGCTCTACGACCTGGACGACGGAGGCGCTCCCATCCCGGGCACCTACCACGAGGTGCCCTCGCCGCAGGATTTCGGCGAGCGACTGAATGATCTGTTCCTGTCGCCCGTCAACGGCCTGTACGGAATCCAGTCGACGGACACGGGAGCGGTCGCGCCCGACGCCACGGGCGACCTGTTCGGCGCCGCCGGCGTGTTCCTGTTCGTCCTGGCGATCGGCGCGTTCATCACGATGGTCTTCCAGACCGGCGCGCTGGATCGCGGCATCGCCCGCCTCGCCTACCGGCTGAAGGGCCGGGGGTGGGTCCTGATCCTCGCGATCATGGCCGTCTTCTCGCTGCTCGGCACCGTCGAGGGCATGGCCGAGGAGACATTGGGCTTCTACGGCCTGGTCGTGCCACTGATGCTCGCGCTCGGCTACGACCGGATGGTCGCCGTCGGCGTGATCATCGTCGGCGCCGGCGTCGGCGTCATGGGCTCGACCGTGAACCCGTTCTCGGTCGGCGTGGCGTCCGGCTTCGCCGACGTCTCGATCGGCGACGGCATCGTGCTGCGCCTGATCATGTGGCTCGCCTTCACCGCCGTGGCGATCGCCTACGTCGTCCGCTACGCGCGCAAGGTCGAGCGCGACCCGGCGAAGTCGCTGGTCGGCTTCCGCCCCGGGGATCGTGAGCAGGCCGAGAAGGCTGCGGCCACCGAGCCCCAGCCGCTGACCGGCCGCCACAAGCTGGTGCTGGTCCTGACCACCCTGACGTTCCTGTTCATGATCTTCTCGATCGTCCCGTGGTCGGGCATCTTCTCGGGCCCGGACGCGGCGCCGTACTCCTGGGAGCTGGGCTGGTGGTTCCCTGAGCTGGCCGCCCTGTTCATCGTCGCGGCCGTGATCGTCGGCATCGTCGGCGGGCTCGGCGAGAACAAGCTCACCGAGACGCTGGCGCGCGGTGCCGGCGAGTTCATCTACCCGGCCCTGGTGATCGTGGTCGCCCGCGGCATCACGGTCCTGATGACCAACTCGCAGATCACCGACACGGTGCTGCACGCGATGGAGAGCGCCGCCGAGGGCGCCGCCTCCGGCGTGTTCGCGATCGTGATGTTCCTCATCAACCTGCCGCTGGCGTTCCTGATCCCGTCGACGTCCGGCCACGCGACCCTGGCGATGCCGATCCTGGCGCCGCTGGGCGACTTCGCCAGCGTCGACCGGTCGCTGGTGATCACCGCGTGGAACGCGGCCTCCGGCTGGATGAACCTGTGGGTCCCGACGACCGCTGTCGTCATCGGCGGCGTCGCCCTGGCGAAGGTCCGCTACGACCACTACCTGCGGTTCGTGGCGCCCCTGCTCGGGATCCTGTTCGTGCTGACGTGCGCCTTCCTCGCCATCGGCGCGGCGTTGAGCTGAGACACGAGGCGAGAGAAAGGAGCAATCGATGGCACTGGACACCGACACCAAGGTGCGCTTCCACGTCGACTCCGAGGTCGGGACGCTGCGCAAGGTGCTCGTGCACCGTCCCGGCCTGGAGCACACGCGCCTGACCCCGTCGAACGCGGACGACCTGCTCTTCGACGACGTCATCTGGGTCAAGCGCGCGAAGGAGGAGCACGACGCCTTCGCGGAGGTCATGCGTGACCGCGGCGTGGAGGTCTTCTACGCCGAGTCGCTGCTGGCGGACGTGCTCGCCATCCCCGAGGCCCGCGACTGGATCCTCGACCAGGTGCTCAACGAGCGCCACGTCGGCGTCTACCTGGCCCGCTCGCGCCGCGAGTGGGGCCGGGAGGCGCCGGTCGCCGAGGTCGCCGACTTCCTGATCGGCGGGATGACGAAGGCGGACCTGGACGCCGGGGCGGGGCTGACCTACGAGGCCAGCCGCCGCACCGACCTCCTGCTGCCGCCGCTGCCGAACTTCATCTTCCAGCGCGACCCGTCGAGCTGGATCTACGACGGGGTGACGCTGAACCCCATGATGAAGCCGGCGCGGCGGCCGGAGACCGTCTTCCTCGAGGCGATCTACCGCTGGCACCCCATGTTCGTCGCCGCCGGAGGCGTGCGCGTCTGGCACGGCGGCGTCGAGCAGGACTGGGGCCGCGCGACGGTCGAGGGCGGCGACGTCATGCCGATCGGCAACGGCGCCGTCATGATCGGCATGGGCGAGCGCACCGCGCCGCAGGCCGTGTCGCTGATCGCCCGCGAGCTGTTCAAGGCGGGCTCCGCGCAGGTCGTGTACGCGGTGATGCTGCCCAGCTCGCGCCACTACATGCACCTCGACACGGTCATGACGATGGTCGACCGCGACGCGGTGACGCTGTTCCCGCACGTGGTCGACGGCGCGCGCGTCTGGTCGCTGCGGCCGGGCGACGACCCCGAGCTGCCGGTCGTCGAGGAGTTCGTCGGCGGCGTCGTCAAGGCGATGGAGCAGGCGCTCGGCATCGACCGCATGCGGGTCATCCCCACCGGGGGCGACCCGTTCGGCAGCGAGCGCGAGCAGTGGGACGACGGCAACAACGTCCTGTGCCTCGAGCCGGGCGTCGTCGTCGCCTACGACCGCAACGTCGACACGAACACGCGCCTGCGCAAGGAGGGCATCGAGGTCATCACGATCTCGGGCTCCGAGCTGGGGCGCGGCCGCGGCGGCGCGCACTGCATGACCTGTCCGCTCGTCCGCGACGCGGCGTACTGAGGGAGGTGGATGCGATGGTCAACCTGCGCAACCGCAGCTTCCTCAAGGAGGTCGACTTCACGGCCGGGGAGCTGGAGCACCTGCTCCGGCTCTCGGCGGCCCTGAAGATGGTCAAGTACGCCGGGACCGAGGTCCCGCAGCTCACCGGCAAGGAGATCGCGCTGATCTTCGAGAAGACCTCGACGCGGACGCGCTCGGCGTTCGAGGTGGCCGCCTACGACCAGGGGGCGCACGTCACCTACCTGGACCCGAGCGGCTCGCAGATCGGCCACAAGGAGTCGATCGCCGACACCGCCCGCGTGCTCGGGCGCATGTACGACGGCATCGAGTTCCGCGGCTCCGCCCAGGCGGCGGTCGAGGAGCTCGCGCAGTACGCCGGCGTGCCGGTCTACAACGGGCTCACCGACGAGTGGCACCCGACGCAGATGCTCGCCGACTTCCTGACGATGCACGAGGCGTCGCACAAGCCCTACGACGCGCTGTCGTACTGCTACATGGGCGACGCGCGCAGCAACGTCGGGCGGTCGCTGCTCGTGATGGGCGCGATCATGGGCGCCGACGTCCGCATCTGCGGGCCGCAGGAGCTCCTGCCGCCCGCGGACGTGCGGGCGCTCGCCGACGAGCGGGCCGCCGCCAGCGGCGCGCTCGTCACGGTCACCGACGACCCGGACGAGGCGCTGAAGGGCGCCGACTTCGTCTACACCGACGTGTGGGTCTCGATGGGCGAGCCCAAGGAGGTCTGGGACGAGCGCGTGAAGCTCCTCGCGCCCTACCAGGTCAACCGGGCCGCGATGGAGCGGACCGGCAACCGGCGGGCGCGCTTCCTGCACTGCCTGCCGGCGTTCCACGACGCCAACACCAAGGTGGGCGCCGAGATCATGGAGCACACCGGCATGCGCGACGGCCTCGAGGTCACCCACGAGGTGTTCGAGTCGCCGGCCAGCATCGTGTTCGACCAGGCCGAGAACCGCCTGCACACGATCAAGGCCGTGCTGGTGGCGACGCTGGGCGCGAACTGAGGCCCGCGTCGAGCACGTCCCTGAGCGATCGCGGTGGGCGGCCGGTGAGCCGCTCCACCGCGTCGCTCGTCGTCTCGAACCGGTGGGCCCGGACCGCCTGGCCCATCGAGACGACGAGACGGGCGCCGTAGCGCGCGTGGCCGTCGCCGCCGAAGGCGTCGGCCAGCGCCTTCTCCAGGTCGTCGTCGGCGACCGGGACGGAGGTGACCGTGCGGCCGCCGAGGTCGCCGTAGAGCGCGGCGAGGTCGTCGGCGTCCAGGGCCTCGGGGCCCGTGATCTCCAGGATCTCGCCCTGCTCGCCCGCGCCCGCGAGGACGGCCGCGGCCGCGGCCGCGCAGTCCTCGCGCGAGACGTAGGCGACGCGGCCGTCGCCGCGGTTGTGGTGCAGCTCGCCGGTGGCCAGCGCCTGGGCCGCCTCGGGCACCTGGAACTCTGCGTAGAGCGAGTTGCGCAGGATCGTCCAGCCGGTCCCGCCGGCGCGCAGGGCGGCCTCGGTCGCCCGGTGCGACGGCGCGATCACCGCCGGGTTGTCGGGGTCGGGGTCGATCATCGACGTGTAGGCGACGTGGCGCACGCCGGCGCGGACCGCGGCCGCGATCGCCGTCGCGTGCTGCTGGGTGCGCCGGTCGAGCGCGTCGGTGCTGACCAGCAGCAGCCGCTCGCCGCCGGCGAACGCGGCCTCCAGCGAGGCCGGGTCGTCGAAGTCGCCCGGACGGACCTCGGCGCCGCGGTCGGCGAGGTCGGCCAGCGCGTCGGGGCGGCGGGTGACCGCGACGACGGGGCCGTGGCCGCCGTCGAGCAGGCGCTCGACGACGGCGCGCCCGAGCTGCCCGGAGGCGCCGGTGACGACGAGCGTCACTCGCCCCAGCCCGGGAAGGGCTCGATCCGCCGCGGCTCGAAGTGCCAGTACTCGCGCAGGTCCCGGCAGCGGCCGTCCTCGGCGAACGTGAGCATGAACTCGCCGGCGAGCGTCACGTCCTGCCCGCCGTTCTTCATCGTCACCCACCACTCGACGGCGGTGCGGTTCCCGACGGTCAACGGGGTGCCGTAGCGCACCTCGACGTCCGACTGCGTCTCGGTGACGCGCGCCCAGTAGTCGCGCACCCCCTGCGGACCCTCGAACGCCTCCTGGTAGGGCATCTCGCGATACCGCGAGTCCTCGGTGAACAGCGCCGCCGCGGCGTCCGGATCACGGGTGATCCAGGCCTGCCGGTACGCCTCGAGCCACTCCTCCGCGTTCAGCATTCCTAAACACTACTCAGAGGGAGTTGGCGTCGCAACCGCGGCCGTTGTCGCCTCGCGCTCGCATAGCGAGCTGGATCTGACAACGGCGCGTGGGGCGGAGCGGTGCGCGGCCCGAGAACCACGAAGGGCCCCGGCGAACCGGGGCCCTTCGATCTGGTGTCTGATTCAGGTGGCCTACGCCCGGAGGAGAGAGGGGAGGACGCAGACCGGTCATTCACCGACGACCGTCGCAGGGGTTATGGGCGACGGCCGCGACAGAGGATACGGCGTCGTCTCGCGCCGCCTGTGTGACACCGCTCACACGGAGCGGGCGGGGCGCCGGCGCCGGGAGCGCGAGCGCCGCCCGGACGCGCCGGGCCGCGACGACGCCGAACTCGCCTGCCGGTCGCGCGCCGGGGCGCCCGAGGTCGCGTTGGACGCGAACCCGGAGCGCTCGAACTCGCGGGTGAGCTTCAGCTCGCCGGCGATCTTCGCCACGTCCTTGGCCTGCTCGGCGCCGACGAACGTGATGCCGATCCCGGTGCGCCCGGCGCGGCCGGTGCGCCCGACGCGGTGGACGTAGCCCTCGCGGTCGTCGGGCGGGTCGAACTGGATGACGTGCGAGATCCCGTCGATGTCGATGCCGCGCGCGGCGACGTCGGTGGCGACGAGCGTGTCGACGCGGCCGGCCTCGAACCGGGCCAGCGCCTTCTCGCGCTGCGCCTGCGACTTGTCGCCGTGCATCGCGACGGCCTCCACGCCCTCGCGGCTCAGCCGCTTGACGAGTCGGTCGGCGCCGCGCTTGGTGCGCACGAACACGAGCGCCAGCTCGCGGTCGCCGTCGCGCAGCTCGCGCACGAGCGCGTCGAGGCGGTCGTCGCGCTCGGCCGCCAGGAAGCGGTGCTCGATCTTGGCCCGGCGCTCGGGCGGCGTGTGCTCGTGGCGGCGGGCGTCGCGCGTGTAGCGCTCGGCGATGCGGCCGGCCTCGCCGTCGAGTGTGGCCGAGAAGAACACGGTCTGGCGGTCGGCGGGGCACCGGGCGACGATGCGGTCGACGGCCGGGCGGAAGCCCATGTCGAGCATGCGGTCGGCCTCGTCGAGCACGAGCATCCGCACGTGGTCCAGGGAGAACGTGCCGCGCTGGAGGTGGTCCTCCAGCCGGCCGGGGGTGGCGACGAGGATGTGCGCGCGGGCCGCCTCGCGGCCCTGCTTCTCCATCCCGACGCCGCCGTAGACGGCCTTGATGCGCAGCGCGCGGGCGTGGGCGACCTCGTACAGCTCGTCGACGATCTGCGACGCGAGCTCGCGCGTCGGGGCGAGGACGAGCGCGGACGGACGCCGGTCCGTGGCCTCCACCCGGTCGACGAGCGGCAGGCCGAACGCGAGCGTCTTGCCCGAGCCGGTGGGGGACTTGGCCAGCACGTCGTGGCCGGCGAGGACGTCGCCGATCACCATCTCCTGGATCGGGAACGGCGACGTGAAGCCGCGCTCGGCGAGGGCGGCCACGACGGGCCGGGACACGCCGAGATCGGCGAAGGACTGCGAAGACAATGGACTGCTCCTGATGGGCGGCGCTGCCGGGCCGCGGGATTCGGGAGACGGCTGACCTGACCCCGAACCGCCGTGGCGGAGATGAGCGAGCGAGCTGCCTCGCGGCCGACCTCGTTGCCGACCGCACTGCCTTCAGGTTAGCGACCCGCGCGCGCGGCGGGCGACGGGTCGGCCAACGGCGGCGCTCCACCGCGCGCGACGAGCAGCGCCACGGCGGCCGCGCCGAGCGCGCACGCCGCCCCCGCCCAGAACGTCAGCGCGTACCCGCCGAGCGCCGCGAGCGCGCCCATCAGCGGCGCTCCCAGGCCGTACCCGGCGTCGAAGAACGCGGTGAACGAGCCCAGCGCCGAGCCGCGCCGCTCCTCGGGGACGCGGTCGATGACCAGCAGCGCCAGCGCCGGGTACACGACCGCGAACCCGGCGCCCATCACGACCGCGCCCACGAGCGCAACCGGCCACGAGCCGGCCAGCGCGATCGCGCCCAGGCCCGCGGCCTCGGCCGTCGCCGCCCCCACCGCCGCGCGCAGCGGCCCGATGCGGTCCGGCAGCCGGCCCAGCGCCAGGCGCGCGCCGACGACGGCGACCGCGAACGCGGTGAACACGAGCGCGCCGTGCCCGGCGCCGCGGTCGGCGAGGTGCAGGACGATGAAGCCCGCCAGCGCCGCGTAGCCGGCGTTGCCGAGCGCGAGCGCGAGGCCGGGGCGCAGCGCCTCGCGCGCCACCAGCGGCGCCCGCGGCCCGCGGCGCCGCGCGCGCGGCTCGCGCGGCTGGGCCCACGCGATCGCGGCGCCCACGAGCGGCGCCGCCGTGGCGAACGCCCACACCGCGTCGTAGCCGCCGACCGCGCGCAGCCCCTCGCCGATCGCCGGCCCGACGCTGAGCCCCAGCCACACCGACAGCCCGAGGAACCCGATGAGCTGGGCGCGGCGGTCGGCGGGCGCGAGGTCGACGATCCATGCCGCCAGCGCGGTGTAGACCGTGCCCTCGCCGACGCCCACGATCAGCCGCGCGGCGACGAGCCCCGGCACGCTGTCCGCGACGAACAGCAGCGCGCCGCCGAGCGCCATCGCCAGCGCGCCGGCCAGGACGATCGGCCGCCGGCCGCGCTCGTCGGCCAGCCGGCCCGCCCACGGCCGCGCGACGATCGCGGTGACGGCGAACGCGCCGACCACGACGCCGACCGCCACGTCGCCGGCGCCGATCGGCCCGTGCACGTAGCGCGGCAGGACGGGCAGCACCGCGCCGATCGACAGGAACGCCGCCAGGGCGGCCGCGAAGACGCCGGCGATCGCCGCTCCCGCCGCCCGTTCCTGCGCCGGCGCGGGCCCGGCGTCGTTGGCCTCCATGGCGCTCAACGCTAGCCCGCCGGTCCAAGCGGGAACCTGAATGGCCGTGGCACATTCCCGGACCGTGACCCTGCCCGCCACCGCGCCCTACTACGACGAGCTCGTCGACCACGACGGGACCGCGCGCGAGCACTGCGCCGGGCTCGTCGAGGCGCTGCACCGGATCGGGCACGAGGGCCTGGCCGCCGCCGGCCGCCGGCGCGACGCGATCTTCGTCCAGCAGGGCATCACCTACGAGGCCGACGAGGACGGCCAGGTGGTCAAGGACCGCCCGTTCCCGCTCGACCTCGTCCCGCGCGTGATCCCGGCCGCCGAGTGGGCCGGCATCGAGCGCGGGCTGCGCCAGCGCATCCGCGCGCTGAACGCGTTCATCGACGACGTCTACCACGGGCGCGAGATCGTCCGGGCCGGGATCGTGCCGTGGACGCTCGTCGTGTCGCGATCGCACTTCGCGCGCGCCGTGCACGGCATCCGCCCGCCCGGCGGCGTCTACTGCCACGTCGCCGGCTGCGACCTCGTCCGCGACGTCGACGGCACCTGGCGCGTGCTCGAGGACAACGTCCGCACGCCCAGCGGCATCTCCTACGTGCTCGAGAACCGCGCCGCGATGACGCGCCTGCTGCCGCAGCTCTTCGCCGGCCACCGGGTGCGGCCCGTCGACCACTACCCGCAGCTCCTGCTCGCCGCGCTGCGCGCGGTCGCCCCCGCGGCCGAGGGCGAGGCGACCGTCGTCGTGTGGACCCCGGGCTCGCTGAACCCGGCCTACTTCGAGCACGCGTTCCTGGCCCGCCAGATGGGCGTCGAGCTCGTCGAGGCCTCCGACCTCGTCGTCCGCGACGACGTCCTCTACATGCGCACGACCAGCGGGCTGCAGCGCGTCGACGCCGTGTACCGGCGCCTGGACGACGACTTCCTCGACCCGCTCGAGTTCCGCCCCGACTCGCTGCTCGGCGTCCCCGGGCTCGTGCGCGCGTACCGGTCGGGCAACGTCGCGATCGCCAACGCGATCGGCACCGGCGTCGCCGACGACAAGGCGATCTACCACTACGTGCCGGAGATGATCCGCTTCTACCTGGGGGAGGAGCCGGAGCTCCAGAACGTCACGACCTACCTGCTGAGCGACCCCGAGCAGCTCGAGCACGTCCTCGACCGCCTCGGCGAGCTGGTGGTCAAGCCCACCGGCGAGTCCGGCGGCAAGGGCGTCTTCATCGGGCCCCAGTGCGCGGAGGACGAGCTCGAGGGGCTGGCCGCGGTCATCCGCCGCCAGCCCGAGCGGTGGATCGCCCAGGAGCTCGTGCGCCTGTCGACGGTGCCGACCGCCGACGCCGACGGCCACCTCAGCCCGCGCCACGTCGACCTGCGCCCGTTCGCGGTGTTCGGCGAGACGATCGAGATCATCCCCGGCGGCCTCACGCGCGTGGCGATGATGCCCGGGTCGATGATCGTCAACTCCTCGCGCGGCGGCGGCAGCAAGGACACGTGGGTCCTCGACGAGGGCACGGTCGGCGCGCCGCGGCGCCAGCGCGCCGCGCCGGTCGAGCAGCCGTCGCTGCCCGACCTGCGCTACGGCGGCTGGAGCAACCAGGCCCAGCAGCAGCAGCAGACCCGGCAGGCGGGCTGATGCTCGCGCGCATCGCCCACGACCTGTTCTGGCTGGGGCGCAACCTCGCCCGCGGCGAGCACACCGCGCGCATGCTCGACGGCGTCTCCCAGGCCGACCTGCAGTCGCCGATCGACGACGACCCGTGGGCGGTCACGCTCTCCTGGGACGGGGTCCTGGCGATCATGGGCGCGCCCGCGCTGCCCGGCGGCGCCGACCGCGAGGAGGCGCTGCGCTCGCTGACCGTCGACGCGGCCAACCCGGCGTCGGTGCGGGCGTGCGTCGTGCGCGCGCGCGAGGGCGCGCGCGTGGTGCGCGACGTCATCTCCGCCGAGATGTGGACGGCGGTCAACCGCCTCTACCTGGAGATCGAGTCCGGCGACTTCGCCGGGCCGTTCGGCTTCCTGCAGCGCGTCAAGGAGCGCACCGCGCTGTTCTGGGGCGCGACCGAGGCGACGATGCTGCGCGACGAGGCGGCCGCGTTCCTGCAGGCCGGCCGGCGCCTGGAGGCGGCCGACATGGTGCTGCGGATGCTGCGCGTCGCGCTGCCGCTCGGGCGCGAGGACGGCGCCAGCGACGGGCAGGCGCTCGCGCTGCTGCAGGCGGTCGGCGGCTTCCAGGCCTTCCGCCGCGCGGTGCCCGCGCCGCCCAACGCCGGGCCGGTCGCCCGCTTCCTGCTGTTCGAGCGCGCCTACCCCGACTCGGTCGCCGCGTCGATCGAGTCCGCCCGCGCGGCGCTGGCCGCCGCCGACCACGACGCGCGCGTGTCCGAGCCGGTGCTGCGCCTCAGCCGCGTCGCCGCCGACCTCGAGTTCCGCGCGTGGGACGGCGAGGAGCAGGACCTCCACGAGGTGCTGGCGCTCGTCGGGCGCGAGCTGCAGTCCCTGGACCGCGACATCTCCTCGCGATACTTCGCCGGGGCCCTGACCTGACCGGACGGCCATGCACTTCCAGCTCCGCTACCTCACCGAGTACCGCTACGACCAGCCGGTCACCGACAACCTCAACGTGCTGCGCGTGCGCCCGGCCACCAACCGCACCCAGCGCGTCGACGACTTCGTCGTGCGCGTCGACCCGGAGACGCGCCTGGGCCGCCACGAGGACTACTTCGGCACCGAGGTCATCGAGTTCGGGATCTCCAAGCCGCACGACCACCTGACGATCGACGTGCGCGCGCGCGTGACGACGTCCGACCCGGGCGACCCGCCCGAGGCCGGCTGGGAGGCGATCGCGACGGCCGCGTACGCGGCGGCCGGCGGCGAGTTCCTGCTGCCCGACGGCGACACGAGCGGCGACCCACGCCTCGACGAGCTCACCGAGCAGCTCCGCGCGACCACGCCGCTGGCGACGCTGCGCCTGCTCACCGAGCTGGTGCCCGACACCTTCGCCTACCGCCAGGGCGTCACGTACGTCGACTCGACCGTCGTCGACCTGCTCGACGCCGGCGCCGGCGTCTGCCAGGACTTCGTCCACCTCGGCGTGCTGCTGCTGCGCCGGCACGGGATCGCCGCCCGCTACGTGTCCGGCTACCTGTGGGCGCCGGGCGAGCAGGCGTCGCAGGACTCCGTCGAGGTCGACACCCATGCGTGGCTGGAGGCGCTGCTGCCGTCGACCGACGGATCCAGCGAGCCGGTGTGGTGGGGCGCCGACCCGACGAACCGCCGGCTGGTGGGCGAGGGGCACGTGAAGATCGGCCACGGACGCCACTACCGCGACGTGCCGCCGATCCGCGGCGTGTACCGCGGCGCGGCGACGGCGGCGCTCGAGGCGTCGGTGCGCATGACGCGCCTCGATCCCGCCACCAGCGCCCGCGCGTGATGAGCTACCATGCTCTGTCCGACCTGCCGCCGGCGGGTCGTTCCTTTGTGTCCCGACCCGGGAGCCCGCCAGATGGCCCGCGGAGACGTGCGCATCGCTGTGACCCTCGCGTGCGAGGAGTGCAAGCGGCGCAACTACCAGACGAACAAGAGCAAGCGAAACAACCCCGACCGGATCACCCTGCGCAAGTTCTGCAAGTGGTGCCGGAAGCACACGTCCCACCGGGAGACCCGGTAGGCACCGCACCCCCATGGCCCGCGACCGCCGCAAGGACGACGACGACCCGCTCCGGAGAGAGGATCTCCCCGGAGAGCTCGAGCACGCCTCCGGCGAGGTCGACGAGGCGGAGGCCGCGCTGGTCGCCGGCGCCGGCGGGGAGGTGTCCGACGTGTCCGACCAGGAGCTGGAGCGCCAGGCGGCGGAGGCGGGCCGCGGCGCCCGCATCCCGGCCGACGAGCGCGGCGGGCCGCGTCCCGGCGGCAACCGGGCCCTGAACTTCCTGCGCGCGAGCTGGGCCGAGCTGCAGCGCGTCCAGTGGCCCGACCGGCGCCACGTCACGCAGGCCACGACGGTCGTGATCGGCTTCGTCGCCCTCGCCGGCGCCTACCTCGGCGTCGCCGACTGGGCGGCCCAGCGCGTCGTCGAGTTCATCATCTGATCAGAGAGAAACCATGTTCCGCTGGTACGTCGTCAACACCTACTCGGGCCACGAGAAGAAGGTCAAGCAGAACCTCGAGCATCGCGTGGTCTCGCTGGGCCAGCAGCGCAACATCCGCCAGGTGGTCGTCCCGACCGAGACGGTCTCGGAGATGAAGGACAACCAGAAGGTGATGACCGAGAAGCGCACGATGCCCGGCTACGTGCTCGTGAACATGGACCTCAACGAGGACTCGTGGAGCCTGGTCAAGGGCACGCCCGGCGTGACCGGCTTCGTCGGGGCCTCCAACGAGCCCGTGCCGCTCACGCAGGCCGAGGTCGACCGGCTGCTGAAGAAGGAGGTCGCGACCGCGCCGCGGACCCGCGCCCAGTTCTCCATCGGCGAGTCGGTCAAGGTCATCTCCGGCCCCCTCTCGGACTTCTCCGGCGAGATCTCCGAGATCAACGAGGACGCCAGCCGCCTGAAGGTCCTCGTCTCTATCTTTGGACGCGAGACCCCGGTCGAGGTGGGCTTCGACCAGGTCAAGAAGATCTAGGAACCCCTCATGGCGAAGAAGGTCCTCACCACCATCAAGCTGCAGGCCCCCGGCGGCCAGGCCAGCCCGGCCCCGCCGGTCGGCCCGGCGCTCGGCCAGCACGGCATCAACATCATGGAGTTCGTCAAGGCGTTCAACGCCCAGACGGCGAACGACATGGGCACGACGATCCCGGTCGAGATCACGGTCTACGAGGACCGCTCGTTCACGTTCGTCACCAAGACGCCGCCGGCCGCGGTCCTCATCCGCCAGGCGCTCAACCTGGAGAAGGGCTCGTCGGAGCCCAACCGCACGAAGGTCGGCACGATCTCGCAGGCCCAGCTGCGCGAGATCGCCGAGAAGAAGCTGCAGGACCTGAACGCGCACGACGTCGACCAGGCGGCGAAGATCATCGCGGGCACCGCCCGCTCGATGGGCGTGGAGGTGTCCGGCTGATGGCCAAGCACGGGAAGTCCTACCTCGAGGCGCGCGCCAAGGTCGATCGCGAGCGCGAGTACTCGCCGGCCGAGGCGATCCGCCTCGTCAAGGAGCTCAAGCGGGCCAAGTTCGACGAGTCGATCGAGGTCCACATCCGCACCGGCCTGAACGTGCGCCACGCCGACGAGCAGCTGCGCGGCACGATCGGCCTCCCCAACGGCCTCGGCAAGGACGTCACGGTCGCCGTGTTCGCCCAGGGCCCGAAGGCCGCGGAGGCCGAGGCCGCCGGCGCCGACGTCGTGGGCGCCGAGGACCTCGCCAAGCGCATCGAGGACGGGTTCACCGACTTCGACGTGGCGATCGCTACGCCGGACCTGATGCCGGTCGTCGGCCGGCTGGGCCGCATCCTCGGCCCGCAGGGCAAGATGCCCAACCCGAAGGTCGGCACGGTCACGATGGACGTCGCCAAGGCCGTCGAGGAGGCCAAGGCCGGCAAGATCGAGTACCGCACCGACCGCACCGCGATCGTCCACCTGACGATCGGCAAGAGCTCCTTCGACGAGAAGGCGCTGCTGGAGAACTACGCCGCGGTCATCGACGAGATCGTCCGCGCCAAGCCGTCGGCGGCCAAGGGCCGCTACATCCGCTCGATCACGCTGGCCTCCACCCAGGGCCCGGGCGTGAAGGTGGATCCCACCCGTACCCGCGACATCGTCGAGGAGGCTGCGCCGGCCGCGGCCTGAGCGACAGCCCTTCTCCCGAGACCCCCGGCAGCCGTAGGCGGAAGACCGGGCTAGGAGGCTGATGAACCGAGAACAGAAAGCTGCGGCGATCGCGGAGATCGCCAGCGAGATCCAGGAGTCGCAGGCGGTCTTCGCCGTCGACTACCGCGGGATCTCCGTGCCCCAGGCGGCCGAGCTGCGCGCCAAGCTGCGCGAGGCCGACACGCGCTTCCGGATCGTGAAGAACACGCTCACGGAGCGGGCGGCCGACCAGGCCGGGGCCGAGGCGCTGAAGGACCTGCTCGAGGGCCCGACGGCGCTCGCGTTCGTCCGCGGCGACGCCGCCGCGGCCGCCAAGGCGATCGCCGACTACGCGCGCGCCACGGACCTGCTGCCGTTCAAGGGCGGGCTCATGGACGGCGCGGCGCTCGACCCCGACCAGATCCGGGCGATCTCCCGCCTGCCCTCGCGCGACGTCCTCTACGGGCAGCTCGTGGGCATCGTGGCCTCGCCGATCAGCGGCCTGGCCCGGACCCTGCAGGCGCTCATCTCGGGCCTGGCCGTCCAGCTCGGCCAGATCCAGGAGCAGGGCCTCGTGGGGCAGGACGCCCCGGCCGCGGAGGCCGAGGCCCCCGCCGCCGAGGCGGAGGCTCCGGCGGCCGAGGCCGACCAGGACGCCGAGCCGCCCGAGGCCGCTCCGGCGGCCAGCGAGGACCCCGCCGAGGGGGCCGACGACGCATCAGCAACGACTTCGAACGACGAGGAGCAGTAGACCATGGCCACCAGCACCCAGGAGTGGATCGACGAGCTGAAGAGCATCTCCGTGCTCGAGCTCGCGGAGCGCATCAAGGCGCTCGAGGAGGAGTTCGGCGTCTCGGCTCAGGCCGTGGCGGCGGCGGCCCCGGCGGCCGGCGCGCCGGCCGGCGGCGGCGACGGCGGCGGCGAGGAGGCCTCGTCGACGGTCGACGTCATCCTGGCCGGGGCCGGCGACAAGAAGATCCAGGTCATCAAGGTCGTCCGCGCGGCGACCGGCCTGGGCCTGAAGGAGGCCAAGGCGCTCGTCGACGAGGCCCCCAAGCCCGTCAAGGAGGGCATCGAGCGCGAGGAGGCCGACAAGCTCAAGGCCGAGCTCGAGGAGGCCGGCGCGACCGTCGAGCTCAAGTAGCTCGCGGCCGGCACCGCAGGTTGGATCGAGGGGCGCCCCGCCGGGGCGCCCCTCGTCGTCTCAGCTCCGCGGCGCGTAGCGGCTGTGGAGCATCAGGTCGTTGCCGTCGGGGTCGGTGAACAGGGCCATCTTGCAGACGCCCGTGTCGAACGTGTCCCCGAGGAACTGCACGCCCTTGCCCTCGAGATCGGCCCGCGCCGCGTCGATGTCGTCGACGTGCAGCGCCAGGTGGGCGTTCTTCTGGGGCTGGAAGGGCATGCCCTGCTTCTCGGGCTCCCAGATGCCCAGGCACGTCTCGCCGACCCAGAACTCGTAGTCGGCGTTGTCGTCCGGACGCAGGCCCAAGGTCTCGCCGTAGAAGCGACGCGCGCGCTCGGCGTCCTGCGTCGGGACGCCGACGAAGTCCAGCTTGGTGATGTGGCTCATGGCCGGAACCTTCCCAGTCGTTGCGGCCACCTGCTGACCGCAATCGCGCCCGTGGCATCATGCCGCGCCTGATGCTCACGCTCCGCGCCGGACAGCTCGAGGCCGACGTCGCGCCCGAGGCCGGGATGGTCGTCGCCTCGCTGCGCCATCGCGGCGCCGAGCTGCTCGGCGTCCGCGGCGGCCTGGCCGGATGGCGCGACGAGGGCCGCACGTTCGGGGTGCCGCTGCTGTACCCGTTCGCCAACCGCCTGTCGGAGGTCCGCAGCCCGCGCATCGACGCGACGGCGGCGCGGCGCGACGGGCGCTTCCCGATCCACGGCCTGCCCGCGGCCCGCGGCCCGTGGCGGGTCGTCGAGGACACGCCGGAGCGGGTGCGCGGCGCGCTGGACTGGCACGACCCCGCGTTCCCGCCGGCGCACGCGGTCGAGGTCGAGCACGCGCTCGACGCGCGCGGCCTGCGCGTCACCACCCGGGTGATCGGCGACGGCGTGCCGGTCTCGTTCGGCTGGCACCCGTACATCGCGATCGACCGCGCGCGCGACGAGGTCGACATCCCGGCGATGCGCCGCCTCGTGCTCGACGCCGACGGCATGCCGACCGGGGCGGTCGAGGACGCGCCCGCGGTCGGCGGCCTGCTCGGCGACCGCGCGTTCGACGACCTCTACGAGGCGCCGGCGGCACCGCTGCGCGCCGGGCGGCTGGCCGTCGTCTTCGAGTCCGGCGTCCACTACGCGCAGGTCTTCGCCCCGCTCGCCGAGCCGCTCGTCGCCTTCGAGCCGATGTCGGCGCCGGTGAACGCGCTGGTCAGCGGCGACGGCCTGCAGACGTCGCCCTACGAGATGACCTTCCGGATCGAGCTCGCGTGATCCTCGCCGACCGCTGGTCCTCGATCGACGAGATCGTCGCCGCCCACCGGCCGCTGCGCCTCGACCTCGGCTGCGGCTACGTCAAGCCGGAGGGGTACGTCGGCCTCGACGACCTGCGCGGGGTCGGCGGCCTGCAGGGCCAGCTCCCGTCGGTGGAGGGCGGTCCCGACGTGCTGCTGGACCTCAACGAGGACGAGTACCCGTTCCCGGACGGCAGCGTGGAGGAGATCCGCTCGCGCCACTTCCTCGAGCACTCCCACCTCGACCACGTCTTCGCCCAGTCGCACCGGCTGCTGCGCCCCGGCGGGCTGTTCGTCGCGATCGTCCCGTACGCCAACAGCGCCGACGGGATGTCGCCCGGCCACCACGTGTTCCTCACCGAGCGCTTCTTCGAGCGCAACCCGTCCTTCGGGCAGAAGTTCCAGATCACCCGCATCACCTACCGCCAGAGCGAGGAGTGGGAGGCGTGGCCGCGGCTGCTGCGCCGGCTCATCCCCTACGACTGGGCGCGGACGCACCTCTTCAACGTCTGCAAGGAGATGCGCGTCGAGGCCGTGCGCCGCTCGTGACGACCCGTACGAAGGTCCACCGCGCGATGGACCGGTTCATGGCGCATTGCCGCTCGGCCGATCGGGCACGGACCATGCGTCCCATCCCAACACTCATCGTCGCGGCCGTCGCGTCCCTCGGGCTGGCCGCGCCCGCCGCGGCCGCAGACGGGCCGCCCACCTACCAGGAGTGCCTCGCCGAGCAGGCGACCAATCTGAACGTCGACTGCGTCACCGCGGCCCAGGTCGGGCCCAAGCCGCGCAAGGCCAGGACGCCGCGGACCGTCCGCGTCGAGTGGTCGCTGGGCGGTTGCGCCGGCTTCCCGGCCACCGCCTGGCAGTGGCACGTGCGCATCCTGCGCGACAACCGCCTCGGGACCTGGATCCCGGCCGAGGCGCCCGACGGCACGCGCCGCTACCTGTTCGGCGGCACCACGCAGGCCGGCAGCCACGAGATCAAGCTGCGCCGCGGCGCCTACGTCGTGGACCTCGCCGTCGAGCACGCCTACTCGCCCGACGGCGGCGACTGCGGCGGCGTCGACGTGCGGTCGACGCGCTTCGTCGTGCGCTGACCCCCGGGCGCGGGCCGCCCGGTGCGGGCGGCCCGCGACCCCGGCGTCGTGGTCCGATCGCGGGTCGATTGGTACAGTGCAGGGCCTCGGCCGATAGTCGAAGCCGCCCGACGTACGGCACCGCGCCACATACGCGGTCGCCCAGGGCGGGGTCCGTGAGCGCCGAGACGCCCCTGCGGGGGTCCAGCTTCGCGCTGTGCTAACTTGGAACGTCGCGCGCTTTCGTTGTGAAGCGCGCGAGGCCCCCCGCCCTCTCGCACCTTCGACCCTTCCAGAGGAGTCGCCGTCTTGGCTTCCACTGACGCCACGCGCACGCGCCGGTCCTTCGCGCGCCTGAGCAAGCCCCTCGAGGTCCCCAACCTCATCGACATCCAGCGCCGCTCCTTCGAGCGCCTCACGGACCCCGAGAACGGTGGCCTGCGCGAGACGATCGACGACATCACGCCGATCGAGGACTACACCGGCAACCTCGCCGTCGACTTCGGCGAGTTCACCTTCGACGAGCCCGTCGCCTCCATCGAGGAGTGCCGCGAGAAGGACCTCACCTACGCGCGGCCGCTGACGGTCACCGTGGCGTTCGTCAACCGGGAGACCGGCGAGATCCGCGAGCAGTCGGTGTTCATGGGCGACTTCCCGTGGATGACCGAGCGCGGCACGTTCATCATCAACGGCACCGAGCGCGTCGTCGTCACGCAGCTCGTCCGCTCGCCGGGCGCCTACCTGATGGAGCCCAAGGACCGCGAGAAGCAGGTCTTCATCGCGAACCTGATGCCGGCCCGCGGCTCGTGGCTCGAGCTCGAGATCGACAAGAAGGGCAAGGTCTTCGTCCGCATCGACCGCAAGCGCAAGCTCCCGGTCACGGTGCTGCTGCGCGCGATGGGCTACGCGAGCGACGAGGAGATCCTGCGCCTCTTCGACAACTCGCTCTACATCCGCAACACGATCGACGCCGACACCGAGGTCACCAAGACCGAGGAGGGCGCGCTGATCGAGCTGTTCAAGAAGCAGCGCCCCGGCGAGCCGCCGAGCGTCGACAACGCGCGCGCGCTGCTCAACCAGCTCTTCTTCGACCCCAAGCGCTACGACCTCAGCCGGGTCGGCCGCTACAAGCTCAACTCGCGCCTGGGCCTCGACATCGACCTCGAGACCCGCACCCTGACCCACGACGACATCCTCGCGCTGGTCAAGGAGCTCGTCTCGCTCCCGAAGCTGCTCGGCATGCCCGAGGAGCCGGAGATCGAGATCAAGGACTACGCGGCCGAGGCCGCGGCGATGCCGCGCGAGCCCATCCAGGAGCACCTGGACGAGTACGAGCACTTCGGCAACCGCCGCCTGCGCACCGTCGGCGAGCTGATCCAGGAGGCGTTCCGGATCGGCCTGTACCGCATGGAGCGCGTCGTGCGCGAGCGCCTCACCACCGAGGACGCCGACACGATCACGCCGCAGACGATCATCAACATCCGCCCGGTCGTGGCCGCGATGAAGGAGTTCTTCGGCTCCTCGCAGCTCAGCCAGTTCATGGACCAGACGAACTCGCTGGCCGGCCTGACCCACCGCCGCCGCCTCAACTCGCTGGGCGCCGGCGGCCTCACGCGCGAGCGCGCGCCGATCGAGGTGCGCGACGTGCACCCGACCCACTACGGGCGCATGTGCCCGATCGAGACCCCCGAGGGGCCGAACATCGGCCTGATCGGCTCGCTGTCGAGCTACGCCAAGGTCTCCGAGCACGGGTTCGTCACGACCCCGTACCGGGTCGTCAAGAACGGCGTCGTCACCGACGAGATCGTCCACCTGGACGCCACCCAGGAGGAGGAGAAGCTCGTCGCGCAGGCCGACACCCCGGTCGACGACAAGGGCAAGATCACCGCCAAGGAGTGCCTCTGCCGCACGCAGGCCGGTCAGTACGTGACCGTGCCGCCGACCGAGGTCGACCTCATGGACGTCTCGCCCGAGCAGATCTGGTCGGTCGCGACGGCGATGATCCCGTTCCTGGAGCACGACGACGCCAACCGCGCGCTGATGGGCTCCAACATGCAGCGCCAGGCCGTGCCGCTGCTGAAGACCGACGCCCCGATCGTGGGCACGGGCATGGAGCGGCGCGCCGCCCTGGACACCGGCGACGTGATCATCGCCAAGAACGCCGGCACGATCGCCTACGTCGACGCGACCCACATCACCGTCGAGACCAAGGACGGCGGGCGCGACGAGTACGAGCTGCAGAAGTTCATGCGCTCCAACCAGGGCACGCTCATCCACCACAAGCCGCTGGTCAACCCCGGCCAGACGGTGAAGGCGGGCGACGTGCTCGCCGACGGCTCCTCGACCGACCACGGCGAGATGGCGCTCGGCAAGAACCTGATGGTCGCCTTCATGTCCTGGGAGGGCTACAACTTCGAGGACGCGATCATCCTGTCCAAGCGCCTGGTCAAGGACGACGAGCTCACCTCGATCCACATCGAGGAGTACGAGATCGACGCCCGCACGACCAAGCTGGGCGACGAGGAGATCACCCGCGACATCCCCAACCGCTCCGAGGAGTCGCTGCGCAACCTCGACGACCGCGGCATCGTCCGCATCGGCGCCGAGGTCGGCTCCGGCGACCTGCTCGTCGGCAAGGTCACGCCGAAGGGCGAGACCGAGCTGACGGCCGAGGAGAAGCTGATCCGCGCGATCTTCAAGGAGAAGGCGCGCGAGGTCCGCGACACCTCGCTGAAGGTGCCCCACGGCGAGGGCGGCGTCGTCATCGACGTCATGACCTTCAGCCGCGAGAACGGCGACGACCTGCCGCCCGGGGTCAACGACCTCGTGCGCGTGTTCGTGGCCAAGAAGCGCAAGATCTCCGAGGGCGACAAGCTCGCCGGCCGCCACGGCAACAAGGGCGTCATCTCGAAGATCGTCGACGAGCAGGACATGCCGTTCCTCGAGGACGGCACCCCCGTCGACGTGATCCTGAACCCGCTCGGCGTGCCGTCGCGCATGAACGTCGGCCAGATCCTGGAGACCCACCTCGGGTGGGCCGCCGCGCAGGGCTGGTACGACGACGGCAGCGACGCCTACAAGCAGGCCAAGAAGACCGGCAGCAAGGTGTACGTGTCCACGCCGGTGTTCGACGGCGCGTCGATCCAGGACGTCGACGAGGCGCTCATCAAGTGGCAGGAGGCCCACGACGGCGCCATCAAGATGGACATCGACATGAGCCGTCGCCCGGGCGAGCGCGCCAGCGGCAAGCTCCAGCTCTTCAACGGCCGCACCGGCGAGCCGTTCGAGGAGAAGGTGACCGTCGGCTACATGTACATCCTGAAGCTGCACCACCTCGTCGACGACAAGATCCACGCGCGCTCGACCGGCCCGTACTCGCTCGTCACCCAGCAGCCGCTGGGCGGCAAGGCGCAGTTCGGCGGCCAGCGCTTCGGCGAGATGGAGGTGTGGGCGCTCGAGGCGTACGGCGCCGCCTACACGCTCCAGGAGATGCTGACCATCAAGTCCGACGACACCGTCGGGCGCGTGAAGGCCTACGAGGCGATCGTCAAGGGCGAGAACATCGCCGAGCCGTCGATCCCCGAGTCCTTCAAGGTGCTCCTGAAGGAGATGCAGTCGCTGGCGCTCGACGTCAACGTCGTCTCCGACGAGGGCGCGCGCGCCGAGATGGGCGACGAGGACGACGACCTGCTGCGCGCCGCCGAGGAGCTCGGCATCGACCTCTCCGGGGTCCGTGCCGGCGACGGCGCGGGCGCCGACGAGCAGGTCGAGGGCTCCGACGACACGGATGCCGAGCCCTCCGGCGAGAACGACGAGGACATCGAGGCCGACGTCGATGTGGACATCGACGCCGACGTGGACATCGCGGACCTTCCGCAGGAGTAACTCTTGATCGACATCAACAACTTCGACGCCATCGAGATCGGCCTCGCGTCCAGCAAGCAGATCCGCAGCTGGAGCTCGGGGGAGGTCACGAAGCCCGAGACGATCAACTACCGCACGCTGAAGCCCGAGAAGGACGGCCTGTTCTGCGAGCGCATCTTCGGTCCCACCAAGGACTGGGAGTGCTACTGCGGCAAGTACAAGCGCGTCCGCTACAAGGGCATCGTCTGCGAGCGCTGCGGCGTGGAGGTCACGCGGTCCAAGGTGCGCCGTGAGCGCATGGGCCACATCGACCTGGCCGCCCCCGTGAGCCACATCTGGTTCTTCAAGGGCGTGCCGTCGCGCATCGGCTACCTGCTCGACATGGCGCCCAAGGAGCTGGAGAAGGTCCTCTACTTCGCCGCGTCGATCGTGACGTGGGTGGACGACGAGGCCCGCCAGCGCGACCTGCCCGAGCTCGAGGCGCAGGTCAACGCGGTGCTGGACTCCTACGCCGCCGAGCGCGAGGAGCGCGTGCTGGAGCTGCGCGAGTCGCTGGCCCGCCGCGAGGCGTACCTGACGTCGGGCGACCAGTCCGGCTTCAGCGACGAGGACCACCTGTGGGCCGACGCGCTGGACGTCAAGGTCAACAAGCTCGACGACGACGAGCGCGAGAAGCTCCTCAAGGAGCTGCGCAAGACGTTCGAGGCCGACATCGCCGACACGGAGGCCTACATCGAGGACGCGGCCGAGCGCATGCGTCAGGTGTGGGAGCTCTTCAAGGAGATGGAGCCCAAGCGCATCGAGCACGACGAGACGACGTTCCGCGAGCTCAAGGAGCGCTTCGGCTCGCCGTACGGCTTCGGCGAGTACTTCCGGGGCGGCATGGGCGCCGAGGCGATCCGCGACCTGCTCGAGCAGGTCGACCTGGAGGCCGAGGCCGCCGACCTGGAGGAGCAGGTCAAGACCGCCAAGGGCCAGAAGCAGGCCCGCGCGGTCAAGCGCCTGAAGGTCGTCTCCGCGTTCATCCAGTCGGGCAACCGCCCCGAGCAGATGATCCTCGAGGCCGTCCCGGTCATCCCGCCGGAGCTGCGCCCGATGGTCCAGCTCGACGGCGGGCGCTTCGCGACGTCCGACCTGAACGACCTCTACCGCCGCGTCATCAACCGCAACAACCGCCTGAAGCGGCTGCTGGACCTGGGCGCGCCGGAGATCATCGTCAACAACGAGAAGCGGATGCTCCAGGAGGCCGTCGACGCCCTGTTCGACAACGGCCGCCGCGGGCGCCCCGTCACCGGCCCGGGCAACCGGCCGCTGAAGTCGCTGAGCGACATGCTCAAGGGCAAGCAGGGCCGCTTCCGCCAGAACCTGCTGGGCAAGCGCGTGGACTACTCGGGCCGCTCGGTCATCGTGTCCGGCCCGAACCTGCGCCTGCACCAGTGCGGCCTGCCGAAGCTGATGGCGCTTGAGCTGTTCAAGCCGTTCATCATGGCCCGCCTCGTCGAGCGCAAGTCGGCGCAGAACATCAAGGCGGCCAAGAAGATGGTCGACTCGATGATCCCCGAGGTGTGGGACGTCCTCGAGGAGGTCATCGCCGAGCACCCGGTGCTGCTGAACCGGGCGCCGACGCTGCACCGCCTCGGCATCCAGGCGTTCGAGCCGATCCTCGTCGAGGGCAAGGCGATCCAGGTCCACCCGCTCGTCTGCTCCGCGTTCAACGCGGACTTCGACGGCGACCAGATGGCCGTGCACCTGCCGCTGAGCGCCGAGGCGCAGGCGGAGGCGCGGATCCTGATGCTGTCGGCCAACAACATCCTGTCCCCCGCGCACGGGGCGCCGCTGGCGACGCCGTCGCAGGACATGGTGCTGGGCGCCTACTACCTCACCTACGGCCCCGAGCCGGAGGAGCTGGCGAAGATCGACCCGGCGAGCGTCGAGCCGCGGCCGCACGTGTTCCGCACGGCCCAGGAGGCCGAGCTGAGCTACGACTTCGGCGCGGTCAAGCTGCACGACCTGGCCGAGTACCGGCCGGTCGGGCGCGAGGGCGGCCACGTCCTCACGACGGTCGGGCGCATCATCTACAACGACCGCATCGAGCGCGCGCTCGAGGCGGCGATGGGCGACGAGTTCGACCCGACGACCTACGAGTTCGTCAACCAGCCGATGAAGAAGCGCGACACCGCGCGGATCATCGACTCGCTGGTGCAGACGTACGGGGCGCCGGTCGTCGCGCTGGTCCTCGACGCGTTCAAGGACCTCGGGTTCAAGTACGCGACCCAGGCCGGCATCACCGTGTCCAAGAACGACGTGGTCGTGCCGCCGTCGAAGGCCGACATCCTGGCCAAGTACGACGACCTGGTCGCGGAGATCGAGGACCAGTATGAGATGGGCCTCATCACCGAGGAGGAGCGCAAGGACGCGATCGTCGCCCAGTGGGACGCCGCGACCGACGAGGTGGCCGACGCGATGGTCGAGAACCTCGACCAGCTCAACCCCATCTACATGATGGCCAACTCGGGCGCCCGCGGGTCGTTCAAGCAGATCCGCCAGCTCGCCGGCATGCGCGGCCTCATGGCCAACCCGAAGGGCGAGATCATCCCGCGCCCGATCAAGGCCAACTTCATCGAGGGCCTGTCCGTGCTCGAGTACTTCATCTCGACGCACGGCGCGCGCAAGGGCCTCGCGGACACCGCGCTGCGCACCGCCGACTCGGGCTACCTGACCCGGCGCCTGGTCGACGTGTCGCAGGACGTGATCATCCGCGAGCCCGACTGCGGGACCGAGGAGTACATCGAGCTGCTGGCGTTCAACGACGCCGGCGAGCCCAACGACAACCTCGTCGGGCGGATCGCCCCGGTGGACATCAAGGCCGCCGACGGCAAGAAGGTCCTGGTCGAGAAGGGCGCCGAGATCGGCCGCGACGAGTTCGGGGCGATCATCGACGCGTTCCGCGCGCAGTACGACGACGAGGGCGTCAACCAGCGGATCCCGGTCCGCTCGGTCCTCAAGTGCGAGGCGACGTCGGGCGTGTGCCAGGCCTGCTACGGCCGGTCGATGGCGACCGGCAAGCTGGCCCAGATCGGCGACGCGGTCGGCATCATCGCCGCGCAGTCGATCGGCGAGCCCGGCACGCAGCTGACCATGCGGACGTTCCACACCGGCGGCGTCGCCGGCGCGGACATCACGCACGGCCTGCCGCGCGTCGTCGAGCTGTTCGAGGCGCGCAAGCCGAAGGGCCTGGCGCAGATCAGCGAGGTCGACGGCGTCGTGTCGATCGAGGAGACCGACAAGGCGATCACGGTCGTGGTCACCGACGACGGCGGCGACGAGCACAAGTACTCGTTCCCGCGGCGCACGCGCATGTTCGTCGAGGACGGCCAGCGCATCGAGAAGGGCACGCAGCTCAACGAGGGCTCGCTGTACCCGCACGACGTGCTGCGCATCCAGGGGCGCACGGCGACCGAGCAGTACCTCGTCAAGGAGGTGCAGGTCGTCTACAAGTCCCAGGGCGTCGACATCAACGACAAGCACATCGAGCTGATCGTGCGTCAGATGCTCAAGAAGGTGCGCGTCGACCAGAAGGGCGACACCGACTACCTCCCGGGCGCGTTCGTGGACCGCTACGAGTTCGCGCGCGAGAACGAGAAGGTGATGGCCGAGGGCGGCGAGCCGGCCCAGTACGAGGAGATCATCCTCGGCATCACGAAGGCGTCGCTGAACACGGACTCGTTCCTGTCGGCGGCCTCCTTCCAGGAGACCACCAAGGTCCTGACCGACGCGGCGCTCGAGGGCAAGATCGACCGCCTCAACGGCCTGAAGGAGAACGTGATCATCGGCAAGCTGATCCCGGCCGCCACGGGGCTGAAGCGCTACCGGCGGATCGAGATCGAGCCGGCCGAGCCGCTGCCCCGGGCCGACGAGGTCGGGCTGCTGGACTCCGACGACATCGCGGCCGAGCTCGGCCTCGGTGGCGAGGGGCTCGGCGGCTTCGGGTTCGACGACCAGGAGCTGGCGTCGCTGGGCGAGATCGGCAACGGCGGCGGGGCCGACCCCGGCTTCGCCGAGGAGCTCGCCGACCTCGACGTCCCGCAGGAGGGCGACGACAACAACTAGGACCCGTCGCCGAGCGCGTGCGCCCAGTCGCGCAGGCGCTCGGCGTGCGCGGCCGTGAGGCCGCTCTGGGGGGCCGTCTCCACGATGAGCGTGGGGGCGGCCCTTCGCGCTGCCCAGGTCCGGACCGCGTCGTTGAGGTCGTCGTCGATCCACGCGAGCGGCCGGTCGCCGGCGTGGCGCTCGACGGCGTCGAGCTTCCAGTGGCCGGGGCTGTTGCCGAACGTCAGATGCGGGTAGGGGCCGAGCTTGAGCACGTGCGGCAGATGGTCGTTGGCGCGGTCCTTCCAGCCCGAGCACCAGACGACCTCGTACAAGCCGTCGAGCGCGTGCAGGTGCTCGGCGGCCTCGTGCGAAAGGAGATGCACGATGCCGTCGACCTGGTGCCAGCTGCAACGAGCGGGGACCGCGCTCGGATCGAATCCGAACAGGCTCAGGACCCCGTCGATGTCGACGAACAGCAGCGGTTTGTCTCCTCTTTGCAGCGACTCTGTGCGCATTCGACCGACTGGCGCCGAAGTTCGGCCCGGAGCGCTATGGTGACATTCGACGTCGGGCATCAAGGTTGGAACCGCGGCCGCCGATGGCTGGAGAGAACCCGGCACCGCGATCTTTCTTCCTCACCGGCGTTCCACCTACCTGAATGACTCTTCACCTCGGCATCCTCATGGCGCTGCTCTGCGCCTTCGTGACGAACCTTGCGTTCCTCTACAAGCACCGCGGAGCCTGCGCCGCGCCGCCCGTGGACATCCGCCGGCCGGTCGCCTCGGCCGTCGGCCTGTTCCGCTCCACCTGGTTCGCGATCGGCATGCTGGTCGCGCTGGGCGCGTGGATCTTCCACGTCGCCGCCCTCGCGCTCGCGCCGCTCTCGGTGGTCCAGGTCGTGCTGGCCAGCGGCCTCGTGCTGCTGGCCGTGATGGCCGACCGCCTCTTCGGCTTCACCGTCGGCCGCCGCCAGTGGCTCGGCCTGGCCGCGATGGCGATCGGCATCGGCCTGATCGCGATCACGCAGCCCGGCTCCACCGGCGCGCACTCCAGCTACCGGGTCATCGCGATGGTCGCCTTCGAGGGCGGCCTGCTCGGCCTCGGCGCGCTGCTGATCGCCGGCCCGCGCGTGGTCGGCGCCCGCGCCGAGCACCACGGCCTCGCGCTCGGCGCGGCGGCGGGCGTGCTCTTCGGCGTGTCCGACGTCGCGATCAAGGCGCTGACCGGCCTGGTCGGCATCACCGGGGTGTTCGGCCTGGTCTCGCCGTGGATCCTGGTCGCCGGGCTCGCCTCGGTGGCTGCGTTCTACGCCTCGGCCCGCGGCCTGCAGGTCGGCGAGGCCGTCCCGGTCATCGCGATCACCGGCACCGCGGCGAACGTCTCCTGCATCGCCGGCGGCATCCTCGTCTTCGGCGACCCGCTGCCCGGCGACGCCTTCGGCATCGTCCTGCAGTCCGTCGCGTTCGTCCTCGTGATCGTCGCGGCCGCCCTGACGCCCGCCCCGGTCCGCGCCGCGCGGGTCGAGCCGGTCGCCGCGGCGGCGTAGCCCGCTCGCTCCCCAGGCCGCGTCGCTCCCGGGGCCGCCCCGCTCCGGGGCCGCTCCGTTGCGCCCCGGGGACGTGTGGCACATGGCAGCCGCTATCCGGACGCCATGTGCCACACGTCGGTCGGACGCGAGGCCGCTCGGCGTTCCGCGCGGGCGTCGACGCCGCGCGGAGCCGCGTCGGTTTGGCATCGAGGGCACGTGGGCGGTCCCGTCGGTTGCGGCCGCTCGGGCACACGGTGGGTGCCGGTTGCCCGGCGCCACCCGGACCGCTCGCCCGGCGCGCACGGGCCGACGTGTGGCACATGGCAGCCGCTATCCGGACGCCATGTGCCACACGTGCGACCGGGGGAGGCGGGGACGCGTGGGGAGGCGGGCCGGTCAGGCCAGCACGACCGCGACGCCGACGGCGCTGCCCAGCGCCAGGCACGGCGCGAAGGGCATCGTCGCCGCCCGCGCCGCGCGGACGCCGTGGGCGAGCAGGATGCCCACCCCGTAGAGCCCGCCGGCCACGAACGCCGCGGCGAGCGCGACGGCCACCGCCGGGCCCAGGCACAGACCCATCACGCCCGCGAGCTTCGCGTCGCCCATGCCCATGCCGTCCGGCCGGACGAGCGCGGCCGCGAGCAGGATGCCGCCCGCGCCGGCGGCCGCCGCCAGGCGCGCCGGCTCGCCGCCCGGATCCGCCACCAGCCCGACGGCGATCGCGGCGAGCGCGGCCGAGCCCGTGAGCCGGTTCGGGATCACCCGGCGCGCGACGTCGACGCGCGCCGCGACGGCACAGGTCGCCAGCAGCAGCGCCCCCAGCGCGACCTCGACCGCGGCCACGGCTACAGCCCCGCCGCGCGGAACGCGTCCGCCCGGCCGGCGCCGACCTCGACCACCGACCGCGCCCGCAGGCACGTCCGCACCCGCCACGGCGGCACGTCGCGATCGACTCGCACCACGCGGCCCGCGCCGTCGAGCCAGATGAGGTCCAGCGCGAAGCGCATCCCGATCGTGTGCACCGAGCGGCACGGCGCGAGGTGCAGCCCCACCGCGTCCGGGAGCGCGTCGAGGCCGGCCAGCCCGCGCCGGCGCTCGCGGCGCGAACGGGCGAGGAGCACGGCGAGGCCGCCGGGGAGCAGCCGGGACGGCAGATCGAGGGTCATGCCCCGACGAGGCGCCCGGCCCCGCATGCTCGCCCCCGGCCGCGGGTACCGACCCGCCCATGCGACGACGGCTGCTCCTCCCCGGCGCTGCTGCGGCGGCGCTCCTCCTGGCGCCCGCGGCCGAGGCGGACGCCCCCGGCACGGACGGCGGGCCCGCCCAGCGCGCCTGCAAGCCCGTGCGCGGCGGCGACACGTACGTGGGGGCCACGAACGTGCGCTGCCGGACCGCCCGTCGGGTGGCCCGGCGCGGCGCGAACACCGGCCGCGCCAAGCGCTGGCGCTGCCACGTCGGCACCGGCGGCGCCCCGCACGCGTTCGGCCACTGCCACGGCACCGGCTCGCGCCGCGGCGCGAAGGTCCACTGGGCCGTCAACGACTGAGCACGCCCGAGCGATGCGACCCGACGCGAACCGCATCCTGGCCGGGCTGGCCGCCGCCGGCTCACTGGCCCTGACCGCCCCGGCCGCCGCCCACGCCGCCGACCGCCGGTGCGACCCGGTGGAGGGCGCGTTCGCGGGCACCCGCTACGCCGACGTCGCCCTCACCGGCATCGTCGCGTCCGGGATGCGGTGCCCGCGGGCCCGCCGCGTCGCGGTCGGCGCGCAGCGCGCCGCGCTGGGGCGCGCGCCCGCCGGCCCGGTGCTCCGGTTCCGCTGGCACGGCTGGACGGTGACCGGCGACCTGCGCCCCGCGCGCGATCGCTACCGGGCCGTGAAGCCGGGCCGGTCCGTCCGCTGGCGCTTCTGACCGCGCCGGGGCCGCGCGCGCCGCCTTGCCCCGATCCGTCCTCCGCTAGCGTGTCCGTCCGGCGCGCCCATGCGCCAGATTGGAGAACGAGCACAGCCACCATGGCCAGCACCGAGCCCGTATCGCGCCACGCCATGTCCCATCAGGAGCAGGCGCGGCGCCACCTGTGGATGCACTTCAGCCGGATGGGCGCCTACGACGCCGATCACGAGATCCCCGTCATCGTGCGCGGCGAGGGGTGCCACGTCTATGACGAGCACGGCCGCCGCTACTTCGACGGCCTCAGCGCGCTGTTCTGCGTGAACATCGGCCACGGCCGGGCCGACATCGCCCAGGCCGGCGCCGACCAGGCGAAGGAGCTCGGCTTCTTCACGAACTGGTCCTACGCGCATCCGCGCGCGATCGAGCTCGCCACGCGCGTCGCCGGCCTCGCCCCCGGCGACCTCAACCGCGTCTTCTTCACCAGCGGCGGCAGCGAGGCCGTCGAGTCCGCGCTGAAGCTCGTGCGCCACTACCACAAGCTCACCGGGCACCCGAACAAGACGAAGGTGATCGCCCGCGAGGTCGCCTACCACGGCACCAGCCTCGGCGCCCTCACCGCCACCGGCATCACCGCGCTGCGCCAGCCCTACGAGCCGTTCACGCCCGGCGGCTGCCACGTCCCGAACACGAACCTGTACCGGCTCAAGCCCGGCTACGGCGCCGAGACGCTGGCCGAGGCCGTGCGCGAGCGCATCGAGTTCGAGGGGCCCGACACCGTCGCCGCCGTGATCATGGAGCCGGTCCAGAACGCCGGCGGCTGCTTCACGCCCCCCGAGGGCTACTGGCAGCGCGTCCGCGAGATCTGCGACGAGTACGACGTCCTGCTGATCTCCGACGAGGTCATCTGCTCCTGGGGCCGCCTCGGCGAGTGGTTCGGCGCGCAGCGCTACGACTACCAGCCGGACATCATCACGACCGCGAAGGGCATCACCTCCGCGTACGCCCCGCTCGGCGCGATGATCGTCTCCGACCGAATCGCCGAGCCGTTCCTCGAGGGGAACACCTCGTTCACCCACGGGTTCACGTTCGCCGGGCACCCGATCGCGTGCGCGGTCGCGCTCGCCAACATCGACGCGTTCGAGCGCGAGGGCATCCTCGACAACGTCCGCGAGAACGAGCAGGCGTTCCGCGACATGCTCGAGTCCCTGCGCGACATCCCGATCGTCGGCGACGTCCGCGGCGCCGGCTACTTCCACGCGATCGAGCTCGTCAAGGACCGCGACACGAAGGCGTCCTTCGACGCCGACGAGTCCGAGTGGCTGCTGCGCGGGTTCCTGTCGGGCGAGCTGTACCGGCGCGGCCTGATCTGCCGCGCCGACGACCGCGGGGACCCGGTCATCCAGCTCAGCCCGCCGCTGATCGCCGGGCCCGACGAGTTCGCCGAGATCGAGTCGGTCCTGCGGCCGACGCTCGAGGACGCGTGGGCTCAGGTCCAACGGCGCCGCTGACCCGATGCTCACCGTCCAGGACCTCGTCCGCGACCTCGGCCTGGAGCTCCTGACGGGGCACGACGCGGCCGGCTCCCCGCTGCGGTGGGTGCACATCTCCGAGGAGCCGGACCCGACGCCGTGGCTGTCGGGCGGCGAGCTGCTGCTGTGCACCGGGCTGGGCCTGGGCGACGACGCCGAGCAGCGCCGCTACGTCGAGCGGCTCGCCGACCACGGCCTCGCCGGCCTCGGGTTCGGCGCGACGCCCGAGCGTCCGCAGACGCCACCGGCGCTGCTGGAGGCGGCCGCCGACTGCGGGTTCCCGGTGTTCGAGGTGCCCACCGAGATCCCGTTCATCGCGGTCACCGAGCGGGCGTTCTCGACGCTCGTCAACGAGAACTACGCGGTCCTGCGCCGGTCGATCTCGGCCCAGGAGCGCCTGCAGCGCATCGTGCTGTCCGAGCGCGGCCTGGACGCGATCGCCGGCGCGCTCGCCTCGCTGCTCGGCGGGGCGGTGCTCATCGCCGACGGGCGCGGCCAGTGGCTGGCGCGGCGGACGTTCCGCCGCGAGGTCGACGAGGACGTCGCCGACCGCGTGGCCGGCCAGCTCCACGCGCACGCGCGCGCGAGGACCGCCGACGAGTTCGCCCCCGGCGACCCCGAGCTCGGCGGCCGCGCGCTCGCGCTGCCCGTCGGCGCGACCGGCGACCCCGGCCGCCGCGCGACCGCCGCGCCGCAGGCCTGGATCGTGGCGATCAAGGACCGTGGCGGGCTGGACGAGTTCGACCGCCTGCTGCTGCATCAGGCCACGACCGTCGTCGCGCTCGAGCTGCTGCGCCGCCGGGTCGCCGGCACCACCGAGCGGCGGCTGGCCGGCGACATCCTCACCCAGCTCGCCGACGGCGAGCTGCGCGGCGCCGACCTCGCCCGTCGCCTGGAGCCGTTCGGCATCGGCCGCACCGTCGCCGCGCTCGCGCTCACCTCCCAGAGCGCGTCCGACCGGCTCGAGGACGTCGTCGAGGCGGCGGTGCGCGCCGAGGCCGTCGACGGGCTGGTGGCCCGCACCGGGACGCTCACCTGCGCGCTGGTGCCCGGGTACCCGGAGGACGAGCTGGTCGAGCTGGCCGAGCGCGTCGCCGCCCGCGCCGGCGAGGCGCTGGGGGAGGACGCGCACGTGGCCGTCGGCGCGGGCCGCGCGGTCGACGCCGGCGACGCGCGCCGCGCCTACCACGAGGCGCGCTGGGCGCTGGAGGCGCGGGCCATGGCCGCCGGGCCCGACGACGGCGACGGCCACCGCAACGGGAACGGCAACGGCAACGGGAGCGGGAACGGCCGCGCCGCCGCGGCGACGCTCGCCCGGCCCGTCGTCGCCACCCACCGCGACCTCGGCTCCTTCCAGCTCCTGCTGTCGCTGCAGGACAGCGAGGCGCTGCGCCTATACTGCGACTCGCTGCTGGGCCCGCTCGAGGACGGCGAGGGCGCCTACGGCAACGAGCTCATGCGCTCGCTGGAGGCGTTCATCGAGTGCAACGGCCAGTGGGAGACGGCCGCCCGGCGCCTCTACTGCCACCGCCACACGCTGCGCTACCGGGTGCGCCGGATCGAGGAGCTGACCGGCCGCGACCTGTCCTCCGCGCGCGACCGCATCGAGTTCTGGCTCGCGCTGCGCGGCCGCGAGCTCGCCGGCCGCTAGGTGACCGGCCGGCGGAACGGCCGCGTCCGCATCACGATCCGCGTCTCGGTCACCGCCGCGCCCGCCCGCCGCAGCGCGCGGACCGTCTGGTCGAGGTCGTCGGCGTCGCGGCACGACACGCGCACCTGGTAGTCGAAGCGGCCGCTGAGGAACGTCAGCTCCCGCACCGAGGGCAGCTCGGCGAGCGTGGACTCGAAGTCGTCGGGGTCGACCGCCGACCCCAGGCGCACGTCGACGAACGCCTCCAGCCCGCGGCCGAGCGCGCCGAAGTCGACGGTCGCGATGAACCCCGTGATCACGCCCGCGTCGACGAGCCGCCGCACGCGCGGGCCGATCGCGTGCGGGCTGAGCCCGGCGATCTGGCCGAGCTCCGTGTAGGTCGCACGTCCGTTTCGGATCAGCTCGCTGAGGATCTGTCGGTCGATGTCGTCGAGCGCAAGCGTTTTCACGGTCTTCGGTCGCAAACGATGACACGGATCGCCCGCCCGGTGATGATTTCTCGCCATGACCGTGATCGGCGTGCCCACCGAGATCAAGACCGACGAGTACCGGGTGGCGTTGACGCCGTCCGGCGTGCGCGAGCTGACCGACAACGGCCACGAGGTCGTGGTCCAGTCCGGCGCCGGGACGGGGTCGGCCATCGACGACGCCGCCTACGCCGAGCAGGGCGCTCGCATCGTTCCCGACGCCGACGCCGTGTTCGCGCAGGCCGAGCTGATCGTCAAGGTCAAGGAGCCCCAGCCCGAGGAGGTCGCGCGCCTGCGGCCCGACCACACGCTCTTCACGTACCTGCACCTGGCGCCCGATCCCGAGCTCACCCGCGGCCTGATGGCGTCCGGCGCCACCTGCATCGCCTACGAGACCGTCGAGGACGCGCGCGGCCGCCTGCCGCTGCTCGCCCCGATGAGCGAGGTCGCCGGCAAGATCGCCACGCAGGCGGGCGCGTTCATGCTCGAGAAGCCGCTCGGCGGCCGCGGGCTGCTGCTCGGCGGCGTGCCGGGCGTGGCCGCCGGCAAGGTGATGGTCATCGGCGGCGGCGTGGTCGGCCAGAACGCGGCCGAGATCGCGGTCGGCCTCGGCGCGGAGACCTACGTCTACGATCGCTCGATCGACCGCCTGCGCGAGCTCGAGGTCCTGCTCAACGGCCGCGTGTCCACCTGCTTCGCCTCGACGCTGGAGATCGAGGAGCGCCTGCCCGAGATGGACCTCGTCATCGGCGCGGTCCTCGTCCACGGCGCCAAGGCGCCGCGGGTCATCACCCGCGAGCAGCTCAAGCTCATGAAGAAGGGCGCGGTGCTCGTCGACGTGTCGATCGACCAGGGCGGCTGCTTCGAGACCTCGCACCCGACGACGCACACCGACCCGACCTACGAGGTCGAGGGCGTCACCCACTACTGCGTGGCCAACATGCCGGGCGCGGTCCCGATCACCTCCACCTACGCGCTGACGAACGCGACGATGCCCTACATCGTCAAGCTCGCCAACCGCGGCGTGCACGCGCTCCTCGACGACCCCGGCTTCCTCGCCGGGCTGAACGTCTGCGCGGGCAAGGTGACCTACGCGCCGGTCGCGCAGGCGGTCGGCGTCGACGCCGCCGAGCCGCAGGCGGCGCTCGCGTAGGGCGCGGTCACCCGCGCAGGCGCGGCAGCTTGCGCCCCAGCCACCGGTCGAGCGTCGCCGCGAACGTGGCGGTCAGGTGGTACGTGTTGCGGTACACGAGCACGTTGCCGACGACCGACGGGCAGATCCGCTGCGGGCACAGCAGCGGCATCGGGTCGATCAGCTTCACGCCGGGCACGCGCCGCGCCGCGCGCGCGTCGAACGCGTAGTCGACGGGACGGTCGGGCGAGAACGCGCACTGGTCCAGCGACTCGAGGTTGCCGGCGACGCAGTCGATCGGGTCGAACGGCAGCCGCGGCTGGTCGCGGATGACCGCCACCTTCGCGCCGGTCGCCTTCAGGCGCCGCAGCGTCTCCTCCATGCCGCGCTCCAGCAGCGGCTGGCTCTCCTCGCGGCTGAGGCGGGTGCCGTCCTCGGCCTTCACCTCGTAGCGGTCCATGGTCCCGGTCGTGACGACGACGAGCGCGGGCCGCGTGCGCGCGATGCGCCGCAGCGTGTTCTCGCGCCACTGGTCGCAGCGGGGCTTGAGCTGCACGAGCGCGACCGTGCACCCCGCGCGCGTGAGGCTCTCCAGCCGCCAGCCGCGGCGCTCGGCCAGGGCGATCATCCCCGGCGCGTACTGCAGGCCGTGGGAGTCGCCGAAGACGACGACGGTCGTGTCGGAGCGCAGGTCGCCGTACGCGCACTCGGGCGACTCGACGCGGTCGTCGTTCTTGATGTGGCAGCCCTCCTCGAACGGCAGCCCGCGGTCGTCCTCGGCCTTGGCGAGATCGGGCCGGATCGCGACCGCCTCCTGCTGGGGCGCCTCGCCGCGCTCGAGCACGCGCGCGCCGACGGCCTGCTCGCCGCTGGCCACCGGCACGCTCGGCTGCACCGCCGAGAAGGTCACCGCGAGCGCGACGGCCGTGACGGTGAACGTGGCGCCCACCCGCAGCGACAGGCCGGGGCGGCGGGCGAGCGTCGACGAGCGCCGGAAGCGCTCCTCGATCAGGTGGTGGGAGACGATCGTCGGGACCCAGGCCGCGAGCGTGACCAGCACGCTGTCGGTGACGCTCAGCGGGCCGAAGATCTTGGCCGCGAACACGAGCGCCGGCCAGTGCCACAGGTACCAGGCGTAGGAGATCTTGCCGAGGTACTGCATCGGCGCCAGCGAGAAGAGCCGGATCGGCGCGGCCGCGGTGACGGCGGTGCCGGCGACGATCCACGCCGCGGTCGCCATCGTCGGCACGAGCGCGTACCAGCCCGGATAGGGGATGTCGTCGCGGAACGTGAGCGTCATCCACACGAGCGCGGCGATCGCGCCGCCGCTGAGCACGGTGGCCAGCAGCCGCGGCATCCGCAGCCCGGCGGGCAGGACCAGCGCGAGCGCGCAGCCGACGCCGATCTCCCAGCCGCGCGACAGCGTCGAGAAGTACGCCTGCTGGGTCGAGACCTCGCTGAACCAGACGCCGTAGGCGAACGAGCCGATCGTGAGCGTGCCGATCAGCACCGCCAGCAGCCCGCGGTGGCCGAGGCCGCGGCGCCGCGCGACGACCAGCACGGCGAGCACGAGCAGCGGCCACACGAGGTAGAACTGCTCCTCGACCGACAGCGACCAGTAGTGCTGGACGGGGGAGACGTTGGGGTCCTCGAAGGCGAAGTAGTCGACCGCCTGCGCCATGAACCGCCAGTTGACGAAGTACAGCGCGGCCGCGATGACGTCGCCGGAGACCTCCTCGGTGCGGATCGAGGAGAACAGGACGAGCGCGCCGACGAGGATCACGATGAGCACGGTCACCGCGAGCGGCAGCAGCCGCCGCGCGCGCCGCGCGTAGAAGCGCACGATCGAGACCGTCCCGGTCTTGTCGATCTCGGCCAGGATCAGGCCCGTGATCAGGAAGCCCGACAGGACGAAGAAGATGTCGAGCCCGACGAACCCGCCCTCCGCCCACGGCACGCTCGCGTGGCAGAGGAGGACGAGGATCAGGGCGAACCCGCGGATGCCCTGGATGTCGAGCCGGAAGCCCTTCTCCGTGAGCGCGCCCGAGCGAGGCGCCTCCTGCTCCTGCTGTCGTGTCGTCGCCGGCACGCGCCACCACACCATAGGCAAGCCGGTTCCCACCGCCGCCGCCGATTACGCGCTGCTACGCTTCCTGGTCGCATGCCCACGACCTCGCAGCTGATCCGCAAGGGCCGCAAGGCCAAGCCCAAGAAGCTCGCGACCCCCGGCCTCAAGTCCGGCAAGGGTCGCAAGAAGCAGGTCGCCGCGCCCCAGCGCCGCGGCGTCTGCACGCGCGTCTTCACCACCACGCCCAAGAAGCCGAACTCCGCCCTGCGCAAGGTGGCGCGAGTCCGCATCACCGGGTCGATGGAGGTCACCGCGTACATCCCGGGCGAGGGTCACAACCTGCAGGAGCACTCCGTCGTGCTCGTCCGCGGCGGCCGCGTCAAGGATCTGCCGGGCGTGCGCTACAAGGTCGTGCGCGGGACGCTCGACGCCGCCGGCGTCAGCGACCGCAAGAAGGCCCGCTCCCAGTACGGCGTCAAGAAGAAGTAGGACATGCCCCGTCGCGCAGCCGCCCAGATCCGGCCGATCGAGCCGGACCCCGTCCACCGCTCCCGCCTGGTCCAGCAGGTCATCAACAAGGTGATGCTGGACGGCAAGAAGTCGACCGCCGAGCGCATCGTCTACGACGCGCTGGCGATCATCGGGGAGCGCACCGGCAAGGATCCCGTCGAGGCCCTCGAGCAGTCGATCAAGGCGCTCACCCCGGTCCTCGAGGTCCGCTCCCGCCGCGTCGGCGGCGCGACCTACCAGGTGCCCGTCGAGGTGCCCCAGCGCCGGGCCCGCACGCTCGCCGTCCGCTGGCTCGTGGAGTTCGCGCGCCAGCGCCGCGAGAAGACCATGGCGCAGCGTCTCGCCAACGAGCTGCTCGACGCCCAGCAGCAGCAGGGCGGGGCCTACAAGCGCAAGGACGACATCTACCGGATGGCGCAGGCCAACAAGGCCTTCGCGCACTACCGCTGGTAGCCGTTCCCGCGTCCCGCTTCGTCATCGGGCGGAGCGGGGGATCGCACCCTGGGGCCGATCGCGCTTTTTGCTATCGTCCTCTGCCGCTGCGGACTGGTGCCCAATCAGCGCAGCGCCCACGCCCGCACGGATGGTGACTTCGACCAGATAGCGACTTCGTTGCCGATCAGGACGGAGTCGTGTGCGGGCCCGCTGGGCCCGTTCTTTTTGCTCGAAATCACGCCGTAGACCCCGCCGACAGTCAGCCTTCTTTCATGCCCCGCAAGTTCACGCTCGAGAAGACCCGAAACATCGGGATCATGGCGCACATCGACGCCGGCAAGACGACGACGACCGAGCGCATCCTCTACTACACCGGTCGGACGTACAAGATCGGCGAGGTCCACGAGGGCGCCGCGACGATGGACTGGATGGAGCAGGAGCAGGAGCGCGGCATCACCATCACGTCGGCGGCCACGACCTGCGAGTGGCGCGACCACCGCATCAACATCATCGACACGCCCGGCCACGTCGACTTCACCGTCGAGGTGGAGCGCTCGCTGCGCGTCCTCGACGGCGCGATCGCCGTGTTCGACTCCGTCGCCGGCGTCGAGCCGCAGTCGGAGACCGTCTGGCGCCAGGCCGACAAGTACCGCGTCCCGCGCATCGCGTTCATCAACAAGATGGACCGCGTCGGGGCCGACTTCGAGGGCTCCGTGCAGACGATGATCGACCGCCTCGGGGCCAACCCGGTGCCGGTCCAGCTCCCGTGGGGCGCCGAGTCCGACCTGATCGGCATCGTCGACCTGATCGGCATGAAGGCCATCCGCTACCTGGATGACCTCGGCAAGGAGCAGGAGATCGTCGACATCCCGGCCGAGATGGCCGAGCAGGCCGACGCCGCGCGCGAGCACCTCATCAACGAGGTCTCCAACTTCGACGACGACCTGGCCGAGGCGTACCTCGAGAACGGCGACGTCGAGCCCGAGCAGCTCAAGGCCGCCATCCGCAAGGCGACGCTCGCGATCGAGCTGACGCCCGTCTTCTGCGGCTCGGCGTTCAAGAACAAGGGCGTGCAGCCGCTGCTGGACGCGGTCCTCGACTACCTGCCCAGCCCGCTGGACGTGCCGCCCGTCACGGGCACCGTCGAGAAGGGCGGCGAGGAGGTCGAGGAGACCCGTCCCGCCGACGACTCGGCGCCGTTCGCCGCGCTCGCCTTCAAGATCATGGCCGACCCGTTCGTCGGCAAGCTCACGTACTTCCGCGTCTACTCGGGCAAGCTCGAGGCCGGCTCCCGCGTGCTCAACGTCACGACGGGCCGCACCGAGCGCATCGGCCGCATCCTGATGATGCACGCCAACGACCGCGAGGAGGTCTCGGAGGTCTACGCGGGCGACATCGCCGCGGGCGTCGGCATCAAGCAGGTCGTCACCGGCGACACGCTGGCCGCCCCGGACGCGCCGATCAAGCTCGAGACGATCGAGTTCCCCGAGCCCGTCATCAAGGTCGCCGTCGAGCCGAAGACGAAGTCCGACCAGGAGAAGATGTCGGTCGCCCTGGGCCGCCTGGCCGAGGAGGACCCGACGTTCCAGGTCCAGACGAACGAGGAGACCGGGCAGACCGAGATCTCGGGCATGGGCGAGCTGCACCTCGAGGTGCTGGTCGACCGCATGAAGCGCGAGTACAAGGTCGAGGCCAACGTCGGCCGCCCGCAGGTCTCCTACCGCGAGACCATCCGCGGGACGGCCCAGAAGGTCGAGGGTCGCTTCGTGCGCCAGACCGGCGGCTCGGGCCAGTACGGCATCGTCTACATCGACATGGAGCCGGCGCCCGGCGAGGGCTTCGACTTCGTCTCGGAGATCAAGGGCGGCGCCGTGCCGACCGAGTTCATCCCGGCGGTGGAGAAGGGCTGCGAGGAGGCCATGGAGACCGGCGTGAAGGCCGGCTACCCGATGGTCGACATCCGGGTCAAGCTCGTGGACGGCAAGTACCACGAGACGGACTCCTCGGAGATCGCGTTCAAGATCGCGGGCTCGCTCGCGTTCAAGGAGGCGGCCAAGCGGGCCAAGCCGGTGCTGCTCGAGCCCGTGTTCTCGGTCGAGGTCGTCACCCCGGAGGACTTCCTGGGCGACGTCATCGGCGACCTGTCACGCCGGCGCGGCCGTGTCGAGGGCCAGGAGCGCCGGGGCAATGCGCTTGCGGTGACCGCGCGCGTGCCGCTGAGCGAGATGTTCGGCTACGCGACCGACGTGCGCTCGATGACGCAGGGACGCGCCACGTACACGATGCAGTTCGACGGATACGAAGAGGTTCCGCCCAACATCGCCGAGAAGATCGTCGGCGAGCGCTCGGGCGAGCCCGTCCCCGCGTAGCGATTTCCAGTACTTTCCAGCGGTTCGAGATTTCAAAGGGAGAAAGGCACAGTGGCTAAGGAGAAGTTCGAGCGCGGCAAGCCGCACGTCAACGTCGGCACGATCGGTCACATCGACCACGGCAAGACGACGCTGACCGCTGCCATCACGAAGGTGCTCGCCGACACGTACGGCGGCCAGGCCCGCTCGTTCGACGAGATCGACAACGCTCCTGAGGAGAAGGAGCGCGGGATCACGATCGCCACGTCGCACGTCGAGTACGAGACCGACAAGCGCCACTACGCGCACGTCGACTGCCCGGGTCACGCCGACTACGTCAAGAACATGATCACCGGGGCCGCCCAGATGGACGGCGCGATCCTGGTCGTGTCGGCCGCCGACGGCCCGATGCCGCAGACGCGCGAGCACATCCTGCTCGCCCGCCAGGTCGGCGTCCCCTACATCGTCGTGTTCCTCAACAAGGCCGACATGGTCGACGACGAGGAGCTCCTCGAGCTCGTCGAGGTCGAGGTCCGCGAGCTGCTGTCCGAGTACGAGTTCCCGGGCGACGACATCCCGTTCGTCACCGGCTCGGCGCTGAAGGCGCTCGAGGGCGACGCCGAGTACACCGCGAAGATCGTGGAGCTCGCCGAGCAGCTCGACACGTACATCCCGGAGCCCGAGCGCGACCTGGACAAGCCGTTCCTGATGCCGGTCGAGGACGTCTTCTCGATCACCGGCCGCGGCACGGTGGCCACGGGCCGCATCGAGCAGGGCGTGATCCACACGGGCGACACCGTGGAGATCGTCGGCATCAAGGAGACCACCTCGACCGTCGTCACCGGCGTCGAGATGTTCCGCAAGATCCTCGACGAGGGCCAGGCGGGCGACAACGTCGGCTGCCTGCTGCGCGGCACCAAGCGCGAGGAGATCGAGCGCGGCCAGGTGCTGTGCGCCCCCGGCTCGATCACGCCGCACACCAAGTTCAAGGCGGAGGTCTACGTCCTGAAGAAGGAGGAGGGTGGCCGTCACACCCCGTTCTTCTCGGGCTACCGTCCGCAGTTCTACTTCCGCACGACCGACGTGACCGGCGTGGCGAACCTCCCCGAGGGCGTCGAGATGGTCATGCCGGGCGACAACGTCCAGATGGAGATCGAGCTCATCCAGCCGATCGCCATGGACGCCGGCCTCCGCTTCGCGATCCGCGAGGGCGGCCGGACCGTCGGGTCGGGCGTCGTCACGGAGGTCATTGAGTAGGTCTCCGAGGAGACCCGGAAAGGAACTCGCTGATGTAGGGGGCGGTTGGCCCACCAACCGCCCCCTCTTCACGAACTGACGCACATGGCAACGGCAGCGCAGAACAAGATCCGCATCCGCCTCAAGGCGTATGACCACTCGGCCATCGAGGCGGCGGCCAAGGAGATCGTCGAGACGGCGACGCGCACGGGCGCGACCGTCTCCGGTCCCGTGCCGCTGCCGACCGAGAAGAACGTGTACGCGGTGGTCCGGTCCCCGTTCAAGGACAAGGACTCCCAGGAGCACTTCGAGATCCGCACGCACAAGCGGCTGATCGACATCCACCAGCCCACCCCGAAGACCGTCGACTCGCTCCAGCGCCTGGACCAGCTCCCGGCCGGCGTCGACATCGAGATCCGTCTCGCCTAAGCAATGACCGCCATCCTCGCCCGCAAGATCGGCATGACCCAGGTGTTCGCCGAAGACGGCCACGTCGAGCGCGTGACCGTCCTCGAGGCCGGCCCCTGCCCGGTCACGGCGATCCGCACGCTCGACCGCGACGGCTACGAGGCCGTCCAGCTCGCGTTCGGTCCCGCCAAGGAGAAGCACCTGTCCAAGGCCGAGCTCGGCCACCTCAAGAAGGCCGACGCGCCCCCGCTGCGCCACGTCCGCGAGTTCCGCGACGAGGCCGGCGAGCTGACCGTGGGCGAGACCGTGACCGTGGACGCCTTCAACGTCGGCGACGTCGTCAAGGTCGCCGGCATCTCCAAGGGCAAGGGCTTCCAGGGCACGATCAAGCGCCACAACTTCAAGCGCGGCCCCAAGAGCCACGGCAGCCACAACGTGCGCGCGCCCGGCTCGATCGGCGCGTCGGCCACCCCGTCGCGCGTCATGAAGGGCATCCGCGGCGCCGGCCAGATGGGCCACAAGCGCGTCACCCAGAAGGGCCTGACCGTCGTCGACGTGCGCCCCGAGCAGAACCTGCTGCTGGTGCGCGGCTCCGTCCCGGGCCCGCGCAACGGCGTGGTGGAGGTGCGGACCGATGGCTGAGCCCAAGGCCCCCGTGCTGGGCGGCAAGGACACGGTCGCGCTCGACGGCGCCGCGTTCGGCGCCGACTTCCACGGCCCGCTCGTCCACGAGTCGGTGCGCGCGGAGCTGAACGCGCGCCGCCAGGGCACGCACGCGACGAAGACCCGCGGCAAGGTCTCCGGCGGCGGCGCCAAGCCGTGGCGCCAAAAGGGCACCGGCCGCGCCCGCGCCGGCTCCAGCCGCAGCCCGCTGTGGACCGGCGGCGGCACCGTGTTCGGCCCGCAGCCGCGCCACTACACCTTCAAGGTCAACCGCAAGGAGCGCCGCGCCGCGCTGCGCAGCGCGCTGTCGCTGCACGCCGGCCGCGGCTCGCTGGCCGTGCTCGACCCGGCTCCGTTCCTGGAGACGCCGTCGACGAAGCAGGCCGCCGCGCTGATCTCCGAGTGGAACCAGCCCAAGGGCGTCCTCGTGGTGCTGACCGACGAGGAGGCCAAGGCGGCCCTGTCGTTCCGCAACCTCGACCGCGTGTCGGTGCTGCCGGCGGCCGCGGTGGGCGTCGCCGACCTCGTCGGCGCGTCGGCCGTGCTCGCCTCGCGCGCCGCGCTCGACCAGCTCACGGAGCGTGCCCGATGAACGCGACGCAGATCATCATCCGCCCGGTCGTGAGCGAGAAGAGCTACGTGCTCGCGTCGGTCGACAAGTACACGTTCCGCGTCCACCCGAACGCGCACAAGACGCAGATCCGCCAGGCGATCGAGGAGCTCTTCGACGTCAAGGTGGTGGGCGTCCACACGATGTCCGTCAAGAGCAAGCCCAAGCGCCGCGGCTACACGTCCGGCAAGACGCGCTCGTGGAAGAAGGCGGTCGTCCAGGTCCGTCCCGGCGACACGATCCCGATCTTCCAGGGCCTGCAGGGGCTGGAGGAGTCCTAGGCCATGCCCATCCGCAAGCCGAAGCCGACGAGCCCCGGGCGCCGCTTCGCGACGTACCCGGACTTCGCCGAGATCACCAAGACCGAGCCCGAGAAGTCGCTGGTCGAGGGCCTGACGAAGTCGGGCGGGCGCAACAGCTACGGCCGCAAGACGTCGCGCCATCGCGGCGGCGGCGCCAAGCGCCTGTACCGCCGGATCGACTTCAAGCGCCGCAAGGACGGCGTGCCGGCGAAGGTCGCCGCGATCGAGTACGACCCCAACCGCACCGCGTACATCGCGCTGCTGCACTACGCCGACGGCGAGAAGCGCTACATCCTGGCGCCCAACCGCCTGCGCGTGGGCATGACGGTCATGTCCGGGCCGGGCGCCGACATCGCCGTCGGCCACTGCCTGGAGCTCGCGCGGATCCCGACCGGCACCGTCGTCCACAACGTCGAGCTGCAGCCCGGCCGCGGCGGCCAGCTCGCCCGCTCGGCCGGCGCGGGCGTGCAGCTCATGGCCAAGGAGCGCGGCATGGCGACGCTGCGCCTGCCGTCCGGCGAGACCCGCATGGTCCCCGACGCCTGTCGCGCGACGATCGGGACCATCGGCAACGCCGAGCACCAGAACGTCACGATCGGCAAGGCGGGCCGCAAGCGCCACATGGGCGTCCGTCCCCAGACGCGCGGCACCGCGATGAACCCGGTCGACCACCCGCACGGCGGCGGCGAGGGCTCCACGACGCCGGGGCGCCACCCGGTGACCCCGTGGGGCGTGCCGACGCTCGGGTACCGCACCCGCAAGAAGAACAAGGCCTCCGACCGCCTCATCGTGCGCGGCCGGAAGCGTGGGAAGGGCAAGCGCTAACCGATGAGCCGTTCGAGCAAGAAGGGGCCGTTCGTCGAGGAGCGCCTGATGGCGCGCATCGAGGCGATGAACAGCTCCGGCAACAAGACCATGATCAAGACCTGGTCGCGGACGTCGACGATCTTCCCGGAGATGGTCGGGCACACGATCGCCGTCCACGACGGCCGCAAGCACGTGCCCGTGTTCGTGTCCGAGTCGATGGTCGGGCACAAGCTCGGCGAGTTCGCGCCGACCCGCACCTACCGCGGCCACGCCGGCTCGGGGAAGGTCCGCTGATGGCCGAGGACGACAAGAAGCCCGACGAGACGCAGGAGACCGAGGCCGCCGTCGAGGAGACGGCGTCGACCGAGGCTGCCGCGGCCGACGAGAAGCCGAAGCCCAAGCGCGCGCCGCGCAAGAAGGCCGCGCCGAAGGCCGAGGAGAAGCCCGCGGCCGAGGAGGCGAAGGCCGAGGACGAGGCGCCCGCCGAGGAGCCCGTCGCCGAGGAGGCGCCGGCCGAGGAGGAGGCGCCCGCCGAGGAGCCCGTCGCCGAGGAGAAGCCCGCCCGGAAGGCGCCCGCCAAGGCCGCCGCGCCGCGCGGCCGCCGCGCCGCGCCCGAGGCCGACGCCGCCCCGCCGGTCGTCCGCGCCCAGGCCAAGTACGTGCGCACCTCCGCCCGCAAGGCGCGCCTGGTGTGCGAGCACATCCGCGGCAAGTCGGTCGAGGAGGCCCGCGCGATCCTCGCCTTCACGCCCCGCGCGGTCGCCAAGGACTGGGCCAAGCTGCTGGACTCGGCCGTCGCCAACGCCGAGCACAACCACGAGCTGCTGGGCGACGACCTGAAGGTCGCCGCCGCCTACGCTGACGAGGGGCCGACCCTCAAGCGGTTCCAGCCGCGCGCCATGGGTCGCGCGACCCGGATCCGCAAGCGCACGAGCCATCTCACGATCACGCTGACGCCGAAGGGATAACGAATGGGACAGAAGGTTCATCCCGAGGCGCTGCGCGTCGGCTACATCCACGATTGGAAGTCGAACTGGTTCAACGAGCGCCAGTTCGCCGACTACCTGGCCGAGGACGTCGCGATCCGCCGCCACATCATCGGCAAGCTCTCGCACGCCGGGCTGAGCGACATCACGATCCGCAAGGACGCCGGCGAGGTGGAGGTCAACATCCACACGGCGCGCCCGGGCATCGTGATCGGCAAGTCGGGCTCCGAGGTCGACGCGCTGCGCAAGGACCTGCATCGCATGACGCAGAAGTCCATCAAGGTCAACATCCTCGAGATCAAGCGCCCGGAGCTGGACGCCAAGCTCGTCGCCCAGTCGGTGGGCGAGCAGCTCCAGAACCGCGTGGCCTTCCGCCGCGCGATGAAGCGCGCGCTGACGAGCGCCATGCGCTCGGGCGCCAAGGGCTGCAAGATCCAGGTCTCCGGCCGCCTCGGCGGCGCGGAGATGGCGCGCACGGAGATGTACTCCGACGGCCGCGTGCCGCTGCACACGCTGCGCGCCGACATCGACTACGGCTTCTACGAGGCCCGCACGACCTTCGGCCGCATCGGCGTGAAGGTGTGGATCAACAAGGGCGAGATCATGCCCGAGGGCTTCACCGGCGTCGATCTCACCGACATGAACGCCCCGGCGCCCCAGCAGGACCGCGACCGGCGCGATCGCCGCGACGGCCGTGACGGCCGCGGGCGCGGTCGCGGGCGCGGCGGCCAGGGCGGTCCCGGCGGTCGCGGGCGCGGCGGCCAGGGCGGCGGTCGCGGGCCCGGCGGTCCCGGCGGTCGCGGGCGCGGCGGCCAGGGCGGCGGCGGCCGTGGGCCGGGTGGCCCCGGCGGTCGCGGCGGCCAGGGCGGCGGCGGTGGCCGTGGCCCGCAGGGGGGTGGGCGCTAGATGCTGTCCCCCAAGCGCGTCAAGCACCGCAAGCAGCACCGCGGGCGCCGCGCCGGCATGTCGCGCGGGCAGACGACCGTGCAGTTCGGCGAGTACGGCATCAAGGCGCTCGACGCCGGCTGGCTCACCAACCGCCAGATCGAGGCCGCTCGTATCGCGATGACCCGCAAGATCAAGCGCGGCGGCAAGGTCTGGATCAACGTCTTCCCCGACAAGCCCTACACGAAGAAGCCGGCCGAGACCCGCATGGGCTCCGGCAAGGGCTCGCCCGAGGGCTGGGTCGCCGTGGTCAAGCCCGGCCGCGTGATGTTCGAGCTGGCCGGCGTGCCGGAGCCCCTGGCCCGCGAGGCGATGCGCCTGGCCGGTCACAAGCTGCCGGTGCGCACGAAGTTCGTGACCCGAGAGGACGGCGAGTGATGGCGACGCAGACCGCACGTGACCTGCGCGAGCTCGACGACACCCAGCTCGTCGAGCACATCCAGAACGCGCGCCGCGACCTGTTCGGCCTGCGCTTCCAGCACGCCACCGGCGAGCTGGAGAACACCGCGGGCCTCCGAAACTCCAAGCGCGCGCTCGCACGGGCCCTCACCGTGGCCCGCGAGCGCGGCATCGACACCAACCAGATCTGATGGCTGACGAAGAGACCACCGAGGAGACGCCCGTCGAGGCGACCGAGCCCGAGGCGACCGACGCCGAGGCCACCGAGGCCGAGGCGCCCGCCGAGGAGGCTCCCGCTCCCCTGACCGCCAAGGAGAAGCGGGCGCAAGCGAAGCACCTCGCGGCCTCGAAGCGTCCGCCGCGGACCCCTGAGGAGCGCCACGCCGAGCGCCAGGCCGAGCGTGCCCGCAAGGCGCGCCTGCGCCGCGCGCGCCGGCTGAAGGAGCGCGAGGCCCGCAAGGCCGAGCCGAAGACCCCGCCGCAGGCGCCGGTCGAGCACGTCCACGGCCGCAAGAAGGTCCGCCAGGGCGTCGTCGTCTCCGACAAGGCCGACAAGACGATCACGGTGCGCGTCGACATCGCGCGCCGCCACCGTCGCTACGAGAAGATCGTGCGCACCTCCACGACGCTGCACGCCCACGACGAGGCCAACGAGGCTCACGAGGGCGACACCGTGCGCGTCGAGGAGAGCCGTCCGCTGTCGCGGACGAAGCGCTGGAAGCTGGTCGAGGTCCTGGAGCGCGCCAAGTGATCCAGAACGAGTCCCGCCTCAAGGTCGCCGACAACACGGGCGCGCGCGAGATCCTCGTGATCCGCGTGAAGGGCGGCTCGCGCCGTCGCTACGCCCACGTCGGCGACATCATCACCGCGACCGTCAAGCAGGCCAACCCGCAGGGGTCGGTCAAGAAGGGCGACGTCGTGACCGCGGTGGTCGTGCGCACGAAGAAGCCGTTCGGCCGCGACGACGGCACGTACATCTCCTTCGACGAGAACGCGGCCGTGATCATCGACGCGCAGAACAACCCGCGCGGCACCCGCATCTTCGGGCCGGTCGCGCGCGAGCTGCGCGAGCGCAACTTCATGAAGATCATCTCGCTCGCTCCGGAGGTGCTGTAGCCCGATGGCCGCTAGCCTGAAGATCCGGCGCGACGACGAGGTCGTGGTCATCTCCGGCAAGGACCGGGGGAAGACCGGACGGGTCCTGCGCGTGGAGCCCCGCAAGCAGCGGGTCTACGTCGAGGGGCTGAACATCGTCAAGCGCCACCAGAAGCCGTCGGCCCTGAACCCGAACGCTCAGGCCGGCGTCATCGAGCGGGAAGGCCCGATCCACATCTCCAACGTGGCGCTGGTCGACCCGAAGGACAAGAAGCCGACGCGCGTCGGCATCAAGCGAGAGGACGGGAAGCGCTTCCGCGTCGCCCGTCGCTCGGGACAGCAGATCGACTGATGGCCACCGACACCCCCACCGCACCCGCCCGGCTCAAGACCCGGTACATCGAGGAGATCCGCCCGGCGCTCAAGGAGCAGCTCGGGCTGTCCTCGATCATGCAGGTGCCCAAGATCGAGAAGATCACGCTGAACATGGGCGTCGGCGAGGCCAAGCAGGACTCCAAGATGCTGGAGGCCGCGCAGGAGCAGCTCGCGACGATCGCCGGCCAGAAGCCGAACGTCCGTCGCGCGCGCAAGTCGATCGCGGCGTTCAAGCTGCGCGAGGGGATGCCCGTCGGGCTGTCGGTCACGCTTCGCGGCGACCGCGCCTACGAGTTCCTCGATCGCCTGCTGTCCATCGCGATCCCGCGCATCCGCGACTTCCGCGGGCTGAAGCGCACGTCGTTCGACGGCCGCGGCAACTACACGCTCGGCGTGCGCGAGCAGATCATCTTCCCGGAGATCGACTACGACGCCATCGACCAGGTCCGCGGCCTGGACGTGACGATCACGACGACCTCCCCGAACGACGAGGGCGCGCTCGCCCTGCTCACCGCGTTCGGCATGCCATTCACCCGAGAGGACCAGTAGGAACGCCATGGCGAAGACCTCGCAGCGCGTCCGCCAGGCGCGCCCCGCCAAGTACAAGACCCGGGAGTACACTCGCTGTCGCCGTTGCGGCCGCCCTCGCGCCGTGTACCGCAAGTTCGGCGTGTGCCGGATCTGCCTGCGCGAGCTGGCGCACGACGGCTACATCCCCGGGATGACGAAGAGCAGCTGGTAGCCCGACCATGTCCATGACCGATCCCATCGCCGACTTCCTGACGCGGATCCGCAACGCGATCCACGCGGCGCACGAGACCGCGGAGATCCCGTCGAGCAAGCTGAAGGTCGAGATGGCGCGCATCCTCAAGGAGCAGGGCTACATCGACGGCTACGAGGTGGAGGCCCCGACCGCCGAGCATCCGGGCGAGGTCATCCGCGTGCGCCTGAAGTACACGGACGCCCGCCAGTCGGCGATCAGCGGCCTGGAGCGCGTGTCGCGCCCCGGCCAGCGCCACTACGTCCCGGCGTCGCGGATCCCCAAGGTGCAGGGCGGCATGGGCACGGCGATCGTGTCCACGTCGCGTGGTGTGATGACCGGCCACGACGCGCGGCGCGCGGGCGTGGGCGGCGAAGTCGTGGCGAAGGTGTGGTGACGTGAGCCGCATCGGTCGCAAGCCGATCCCCGTCCCGTCGGGGGTCACCGTCACCATCGATCCCGACGTCGTCCGGGTCCACGGCCCGCGCGGCGAGCTGAGCGAGCGCATCCACCGCGACATCACGGTCGCGCAGGATGGCGACGAGCTCGTCGTCACGCGCCCCACGGACCGCGGCCCGCACCGGGCCCTGCACGGCCTCACCCGCTCGCTCGTGGCCAACATGGTCGAGGGCGTCACCAACGGCTACCAGAAGACGCTCGAGATCCAGGGCGTCGGCTATCGCGCGCAGCTCAAGGGCAAGGACCTGGAGCTCGCGCTCGGCTACTCGCACCCGGTGTCGATCAAGGCGCCGGAGGGCATCGAGTTCGAGGTTCCCCAGCCGACGCGCATCGTCGTGAAGGGGATCAGCAAGCAGCTCGTGGGCGAGGTGGCCGCCAACATCCGCAAGCAGCGGCCGCCGGAGCCCTACAAGGGCAAGGGCATCCGCTACGAGGGCGAGTACGTCGCCCGGAAGGTCGGGAAGCGCGCATGACGATCCTCACCAAGGAAGCGCGCCGCCTCAAGCGTCGCCGCCGCGTGCGTGCGAAGGTCGTCGGCACGGCGACCCGCCCGCGCCTGGCCGTGTTCCGCTCCAACCGCGGCGTCTTCGCCCAGCTCATCGACGACGAGGCCGGCCGCACCCTGGCCGCCGCCCAGTGGACCGAGGCCGACGTGCGCGGCCTGGGCCGCATGGAGCAGGCCAAGCGGGTCGGCGAGCTCATCGCCGAGCGCGCCAAGGCCGCCGGCGTCGAGCGCGCCGTGTTCGACCGCGGCGGCTACCAGTACCACGGTCGCGTCAAGGCCGTGGCGGACGGCGCCCGCGAAGCCGGACTGGCAATCTAGGAAGAGACCTCTGATGCAGATCGATCGTTCCGTCAGCCCCGCCGGCCTGGACCTCCAGGAGCGCGTCGTGGAGATCAACCGCGTCGCCAAGGTCGTCAAGGGCGGCCGCCGGTTCTCGTTCACCGCGCTCGTCGTCGTCGGCGACGAGGAGAGCGTGGTCGGCGTCGGCTACGGCAAGGCCAACGAGGTCCCGCTGGCGATCCAGAAGGGCGTCGAGCGGGCCAAGAAGAACCTCTTCCGCGTGCCCAAGCACGGCTCGACCATCACCCATCAGGTCGACGGCATCTTCGGCTCCGGCCACGTGCTGCTGAAGCCCGCCTCGCCCGGTACCGGCGTCATCGCCGGCGGCGGCGTGCGCGCGGTGCTCGAGCTCGCCGGCATCCACGACATCCTCAGCAAGTCGCTGGGCACGCAGAACCCGATCAACCTCGTGAAGGCGACCGTCGCGGGCCTCCAGGCCCTGCGCCGCCCCGAGGAGGTCGCGCAGCTTCGCGGCCTGTCGGTCAACGCGGTGCTCGGCCTCGACGGCGGCGCCGACACGCCCGCGCCCGAGTCCGCCGGCGAGACGGCGGAGGAGGTCACCGCCTGATGGCCGGCGCGGTGAAGGTCACGCAGGTCAAGAGCCGCAACGGCGCCAACCACGCGCAGCGCGAGACGCTGCGGTCGCTGGGGCTGCGGCGCATCGGCCACACGGTCGAGGTCAAGGACAACCCGCAGACCCGGGGCATGCTGCACCGGGTCCGTCACCTGGTGAAGGTCGATGGCTGACACATCTTCGAACGAGAACGAGCGGATCGGGCTGCACTCGCTGAGCCCGGCCCCCGGCTCCCGCCGCCCGCGCAAGCGCGTCGGGCGCGGCGAGGGCTCCGGCACCGGCAAGACGTCGGGCCGCGGCCAGAAGGGCGCCGGCGCGCGGTCGGGCTCGAAGTCGCGCGCGAACTTCGAGGGCGGCCAGATGCCGATCCACATGCGGATGCGCAAGCTGCGCGGCCCGCACATGAAGAAGTCGATGCCGTTCGAGCCGTTCCGCACGCACACCCAGCCGGTGAACCTCGGCGACCTGGAGAAGCGCTTCGACGCCGGCGCCGAGGTGACGCTCGAGGACTACGCCAAGGCGGGCATCGCCAAGCGCAAGGGCGTGCCGGTCAAGGTGCTGGCCAAGGGCGACCTGAGCAAGGCGCTCACCGTGCACGCGCACGCGTTCAGCGCCAGCGCGCGCGAGCGCATCGAGGCCGCCGGCGGCACCTGCGTCGTCGTCGAGGCCTAGCCCCGGTGGGCTTCCTGATGCCCGCCGGGCCGGGTCGCCGGTAGTCTCCTGGAGCGGCGAATGCTCTCGACGATCCTCAGCGCCTTCACGGTCGCCGACATCCGCAAGAAGCTGCTGTTCACGGCGGCGATCCTGGCGCTCTACCGGCTCGGCGCCTACATCCCCGTGCCCGGGGTCAGCGCCGAGGGCGTCGAGGCCCTGCGCCGCCAGCAGCAGTTCAGCGACGGCGGCGTCCTCCAGTTCCTGAACGTCTTCTCGGGCGGCGGCCTGTCGCGGATCGCGCTGTTCGCGCTGGGCATCATGCCCTACATCACCGCCTCGATCATCCTGCAGCTCCTGACGGTCGTCGTGCCGTCGCTGGAGAAGCTGCAGAAGGAGGGCGAGGTCGGCCAGCAGCGCATCACGCAGTACACGCGCTACCTCACCGTCGGCCTCGCGTTCGGCCAGGCGATCGGCTACGTGTTCCTGTTCAAGTCGTTCACCGACGACGCGGGCGCGCCGCTGATCCAGCCGTTCAACGCGGGCACCGTCTTCCTCATCGTCCTGTCGCTCACCGCGGGCACGATCCTGCTGATGTGGATGGGCGAGCTGATCACCCAGCGAGGGATCGGCAACGGCATCTCGCTGATGATCTTCGCGTCGATCGTCGCCGGGCTGCCGAACGGCATCTCGCAGTGGTGGAACAGCGACGACCAGGTCTTCCAGGTGATGATGCCGTTCCTGGCGCTCGCCGTGATCGCGGCCGTCGTGTTCATCCAGGAGGGCCAGCGGCGCATCCCGATCCAGTACGCCAAGCGGGTGATCGGACGGCGGATGACGTCGGGCGGCCAGACCTACCTGCCGCTGCGCGTGAACATGGCCGGCGTCATCCCGGTCATCTTCGCCGCGTCGATCATGGCGTTCCCGCCGACGATCGGCCAGCTCATCAACCAGCCGTGGGCGACGGACTTCTCGAACTTCTTCTCGCCGTCCGACTGGCCCTACATCGTCGGCGAGTCGTTCTTCATCATCGTCTTCACGTACTTCTACACCGCGGTCACGTTCAACCCGGTCGACCAGGCCGACAACCTGAAGAAGTACGGCGGCTTCATCCCCGGCGTGCGACCAGGGAGGCCCACGGCCGAGTTCCTCGACCGCATCCTCGCGCGCCTGACGTTCCCGGGCGCGCTCTACCTGGCCGCCGTCGCGGCGCTGCCGACGATCCTCATCAACCAGACGTCGGCGACGTTCTACTTCGGCGGCACGTCGCTGCTGATCGTGGTCGGCGTGGCGCTCGACACGATGAAACAGCTCGAGGCCCAGTTGATGATGCGCAACTACGAAGGATTCTTGAAGTAGGATCTCGCGTCTTGTGTCGGAGCTGAACGTCATCCTGCTCGGTCCCCCTGGGGCTGGGAAGGGCACCCAGGCCGAGCGTCTTCAGGACGACTTTCATCTGCTGCACGTCTCGACGGGCAACATGCTGCGCGCCGCCGTCGAAGAGGGGACCGAGCTCGGCCGCCGCGCCAAGGAGTTCATGGACCGCGGCGAGCTCGTCCCCGACGACGTGATCATCGGCGTCATCGTCGCCCGCCTCGACGAGGAGGACGCCCAGGACGGGTTCCTGCTCGACGGCTTCCCGCGCACGCGCCCGCAGGCCGAGGCGCTGGAGACCGCGCTGAAGGACCTCGGCCGCTCGCTGACCGCGGCGCTGCTCGTCGACGTCCCCGACGACGTCGTCGTGCGCCGCCTGTCGGGCCGCCGCGTGTGCCAGAAGGCCGGCCACCCGTACCACGTGGACACGAACCGGCCCAAGCACGACAACGTCTGCGACATCGACGGCTCCCGCCTCATCCAGCGCGAGGACGACCGCGAGGAGACCGTCCGCAAGCGCCTCGAGGTCTACAACGAGCAGACCGCCCCGCTGATCGACTTCTACGACGAGCGCGGGCTGCTGAAGCGCTTCGACGGGACGCGCACCCCCACCGAGGTGCACGACCACATCCGCGCGACGCTCGCGACGCTGCGCCTCGAGGACGAAATCTAGGGTCGGCGCCGCTGCGCGCCCTGCTGAGAGGTGCGTGGGGGTGATCGGAGAAGTTGTCGCATGACAGCGATTTCTCCGACCACCCCCGGCCGGAATGCCGCGCCCCGGCCGCGTGCTGCGCGGGGCACTAGGCTTCGGTCGGCATGATCATCCGCAAGACCCCCGACGAGATCGAGAAGATCGCGGCCGCCGGCGAGATCCACCGGCGGACCATGCGGCTGATCGAGGGGAAGATCCGCCCGGGGGTCACCACGAAGCAGCTCGACGAGGCGGCCGAGAAGTACATCCGCTCCCAGGGGGCGGTGCCGTCGTTCAAGGGCTATCGCGGCTTTCCCGGGTCGATCTGCGCGTCGCCGAACTCGATGGTCGTGCACGGGATCCCCGGCGGCTACAAGCTCGAGCGCGGCGACATCCTGTCCGTCGACATCGGCGTGACGCTCGACGGGTGGGTCGCCGACGGCGCCCGCACGTTCGCGGTCGGGCCGGTCTCGCCCGTCGCGCGCAAGCTGCTCGACGTCACCGAGCAGTCGCTGTTCGACGGGATCGCGCAGGCGAAGGTCGGCAACCGCCTCGGCGACATCTCCCACGCGGTGCAGACGACGGTCGAGGCCGCCGGCCTGTCCGTCGTGCGCTCGCTCGTCGGGCACGGCATCGGGCGCGACATGCACGAGGACCCGCAGATCCCCAACTTCGGCGAGCCCGGCCGCGGGCCGCTGCTGGAGGAGGGGATGGTCCTGGCGATCGAGCCGATGACGACCGCCGGACGCCACGCCGTGCGGATGGGCAGCGACGGCTGGGCGATCTACTCCCAGGACGGCTCGCTGGCCGCCCACTTCGAGTTCACCGTCGCGGTCACCGCGGCGGGCCCGCGGATCCTCACGCCGTGGCATCTGGACACGGCTCGCGCGGCCGCGTGAGCGACGCGCTCGTCCAGGTCTCCGACCTCCACAAGCGCTACCCCGGATCGCCCGTCGAGGCGGTCGCCGGGATCAGCTTCGAGGTCCGCGAGCAGGAGATCTTCGGCCTGCTCGGCCCCAACGGCGCCGGCAAGACGACGACGATCGGCACGATCACGACGCGCGTGCGCCCGACCGCCGGCCAGGTCGTCGTCGACGGCTACGACGTGCGCCGCTCGCCCGTCGCCGTCAAGCAGCGGATCGCCGTCGTCCCGCAGCTCAGCAACCTCGACCGGTCGCTGACCGCGGTCGAGAACCTCGCCTTCCACGCCGCCTACTTCGGCGCGAGCCGCCGCGAGCGGCGCCGCCGCGCGCTGGAGATGCTCGCCCGCATGGGGCTCGAGGGCCGCGCGAACGACAAGGTCGACAAGTACTCGGGCGGCATGGCCCAGCGGCTGATGATCGCCCGCGCGCTCATGCACGAGCCGCGCCTGCTGATCCTCGACGAGCCGACCACCGGCCTGGACCCGCAGTCGCGCCTGTTCCTGTGGGAGGCGATGCTCGACCTGCGCGCCAAGGGCGTCACGCTCATGCTGACGACCCACGACATGGCCGAGGCCGACCGCCTGTGCGACCGCATCGCGATCGTCGACCACGGCAAGGTCATCGCGCTCGACACGCCCCGCGGGCTGCGGCGCCTGCTGCCGGCCGAGCACGGGCTCGAGGTCGTCGTCTCCGGCCGCGAGCCGCTGCCCGTCGGCGGCGCCGAGAAGGTCGAGGGCGCGCCCGACGACGACCGCTGGCGCGGGCGCATCTACGGCGAGCTGAGCCCCGGCGAGCTGGCCGACGCCGTGCGCGCCGCCGGGCGCGAGCTCATCGAGCTGCGGCGCATGGAGGGCTCGCTGGAGGACGTGTTCGTGCACCTGACCGGGCGGGAGCTGCGGTGATCCGCGCGTTCCTGGCCCAGTGCGAGCGCGACCTGTACGTGACGGTCCGCCGCGAGCCGGTCTCGTTCCTCAGCCAGTCGCTGCTGCAGCCGCTGTTCTTCCTGTTCGTCTTCGGCCGCGTGCTGCCGGAGATCGGCGCCGCCCAGGGCGACTACGGCGCCCAGCTCCTGCCCGGCATCCTCGCGCTGACGCTCGTGCTGACCGCGCTGCAGAACGTGGCGCTGCCGCTCGTCATCGAGTTCTCGTTCACCAAGGAGATCGAGGACCGCCTGCTCGCGCCGCTGCCCGTCACCTGGGTCGCGGCCGAGAAGCTGCTGATCGCGACCGTCCGCGGCGTCATCGGCGGCCTGCTGATCCTGCCGCTCGGCGAGCTGATCCTGCCCGGCGGCGTCGACCTCGCCGGCGCGTCGATCCCCGCCCTCGCCGCGATGCTCGTCGTCGGCGCGCTCGTCGGGGCCTGCCTGGGCCTCGTGCTCGGCACCGCCGTGCCGCCCAACCGCATCAGCGTCGCGTTCGGCCTCATCCTCACGCCGCTGATCTTCACCGGCGCGACGTTCTACCCGTGGGAGTCGCTGGTCTCGCTGCGCTGGTTCCAGGTCCTCACGCTCGCCAATCCGGTCACGTACGTGAGCGAGGGGATGCGCGGCGCGCTCACCGACGCGCCCCACATGGGGGCCGGCTGGATCGTGCTCGGGCTGGCCGCCGGGATCGCGATCTTCGGTACCTTGGGGGTCCGCGGATTCCTCCGCCGGGCGGTCGACTAGCAGGTCCGGCGGCCGGAACGCGCCCCCGCTCGGAACGTTTGCTATCTTCAACGGTCGCGCGTTTTGCGGGCCCCTGCCTGCGATCGCACCCGTTTTCTCACGCCGAAAGGGACCATGAAGGTACGACCGTCGGTCAAGCCGATGTGCGAGAAGTGCAAGATCATCCGCCGCCACGGCGCGGTCCTCGTGATCTGCTCCAACCCCCGTCACAAGCAGCGGCAGGGCTGACCATGGCGCGCATCGCTGGCATCAACATCCCGCTGAACAAGCGCGTCGAGATCGGCCTCACCTACATCTACGGGATCGGCCGGTCCACGTCGAACGAGCTGCTCGCCCAGACGGGCATCAGCCCGGACACCTACGTCCGCGACCTCACCGACGACGAGGTCGCCAAGCTCCGCGACGCCATCGACCGCAACCTCACGGTCGAGGGCGACCTTCGCCGCGAGCGCTCCCAGGACATCAAGCGCCTGATGGAGATCGGCTGCTACCGCGGCCTGCGCCACCGTCGTGGCCTCCCGGTCCGCGGCCAGAACACCAAGACCAACGCCCGCACGCGCAAGGGTCCCAAGCGCATGCAGGTCGCCGGCAAGAAGAAGGCGGGGAAGAAGTAAGTGCCTGCACCGAAGCGCCCCCAGCGGGGCCGCCGCAAGCCGAAGAAGAACATCCCCATCGGCCAGGCGCACATCAAGACCTCGTTCAACAACACGATCGTCTCGCTGACCGACCGCGAGGGCAACGTCATCGCGTGGGAGTCGGCCGGCGGCGCGGGCTTCAAGGGCTCGCGCAAGTCGACGCCGTTCGCCGCGCAGGTGACGGCCGACGCCGCCGCCCGCAAGGGCATGGAGCAGGGGCTCCAGAAGGTCGAGGTCTTCGTCAAGGGCCCGGGCTCGGGCCGTGAGACGGCGATCCGCTCGCTGCAGGCAGCCGGGCTCGAGGTCACCGGCGTGCGCGACGTCACCCCCCAGGCTCACAACGGCTGCCGCCCCCGCAAGCGGCGCCGCGTGTAGGAGATCACCTTGGCTCGAGACACCTCTCCCCAGTGCAAGCAGTGCCGCCGCGAGGGACAGAAGCTGTTCCTCAAGGGCGAGCGCTGCCTGACCGACAAGTGCGGCGTCGAGCGTCGCTCCTACCCGCCGGGCGACCACGGCCGTGGCCGCCAGAAGCAGTCCGAGTACCGCCTGCAGCTCCGCGAGAAGCAGAAGGCCAAGCGCTACTACGGGATCCTGGAGCGCCAGTTCGCCAACTACTACGACAAGGCCAGCCGCCAGCAGGGCATCACGGGCGAGAACCTGCTCACGCTGCTTGAGCTGCGCCTGGACAACGTGCTCGTGCGGCTCGGCTTCGCCGCCTCCCGCCGCCAGGCTCGCCAGCTGATCCGCCACGGCCACTGGACGGTCAACGGCCGCCGCGTCGACATCCCCAGCTACCAGGTGCGCCCCGGCGAGGTCATCGCGATCAAGGCCGGCAGCCCCGCCGAGGCCGCGATCCGCGACGCCACCGAGCTGACCGGCCAGGTGCCCGCGTGGCTGCAGGCCGACCACGACGCGCTGACGGCCAAGGTCCTGCGCAAGCCGGAGCGCCGCGAGGTGGCGGCGCCGGTGCAGGAGCAGCTCATCGTCGAGCTGTACTCGAAGTAACCCGCTTGAGAAGCGCGGCGCGCCCGGACTGTCCCCGCGCCGCCCACAGAGAACGACAGTAAGGCCCCCATGCTCGACTTCCAAGTCCCCCGGATCACCAGCGAATCGGTCGACGAGAACCGCGGCAGCTTCACGATCGAGCCGCTCGATCGTGGCTTCGGCTACACGTTCGGCAACTCGCTGCGCCGCGTGCTGCTCAGCTCGCTCAGCGGCGCCGCGGTGACGAGCGTCCGCATCGAGGGCGTCGCGCACGAGTTCTCGACGATCCAGGGCGTCAAGGAGGACGTCACGGACATCGTCCTCAACCTCAAGGGCATCGTCTGCAAGATGCACTCGGACGCCAGCGAGGTCGAGGCCCCGCTCGTCGTCACGGGCCCGGGGGACATCACGGCCGGCGACATCGACCTGCCGGCCGGCGTCGAGATCCTCAACCCGGACGTCCACATCGCGACGCTCGAGAAGAAGACCAAGCTGGAGCTGTACCTGACGATCGGCCGCGGCCGCGGGTACCGCCCCGCCGAGGAGAACAAGACGCCGGACCAGCCGATCGGCGTCATCCCGATCGACTCGATCTTCTCGCCGGTGCGCCGGGTGGCCTACGCCGTCGAGCAGGCGCGCGTCGGGCAGCGCACCGACTTCGACAAGCTGACGCTCGACATCGAGACCGACGGCTCGATCGATCCGCACGCCGCGCTGCGCGAGGCGGCGGAGCTGCTCATCAGCCAGCTCGCGATCTTCACCGACGCCGACCGCGTCGAGGAGCTGCGGGCCGGCCCCGCCGGTCAGCTCGCCGACGGCCTGGCCGCGGCCGGCAACGGCCACGGCGCCGGCGGCGCCGCCGCCGCGTCGGGCGGCCCGATGCACGACATCCTCATCGAGGAGCTCGAGCTCGGCGTGCGCTCGTACAACTGCCTGAAGCGTGCGGGCATCCAGACGGTCGGCGACCTGGTCTCGAAGTCCGAGGGCGAGCTGAACGCGATCCCGAACTTCGGCAAGAAGTCGATCGACGAGGTCATCGAGACGCTCGAGGCGCGCGGGCTGAGCCTCCGCGAGGACTGAGATGCGCCACCAGAAGACCCGTCACAAGCTCAGCCGCGACACGGCGCACCGCAAGGCGCTGCTGCGCAACCTCAGCAAGCAGCTGATCGAGCACGAGCGCATCAAGACCACCGAGGCGAAGGCCAAGGCGGTCAAGCCCGAGGTCGAGAAGCTCATCACGCTGGCCAAGCAGGGCGACCTGCACGCGCGCCGGCAGGCGATGGCCGACCTCGGCAACAACAGCGAGGACACCAAGGCCGTCGTCGCCAAGCTGTTCGAGGAGGTCGCCCCGCGCTACACGGAGCGGCCCGGCGGCTACACGCGCATCCTGAAGCTCGGTCCGCGCGCGGGTGACGCGACCGAGATGGTCTATCTCGAGCTGGTGTGAGGACCCCCGTGGGTTTCGCCCTCTGGGCGAACACCCGCTGAGGGACCGAGCGCCCCGGGCGAGCGTCCCCCGTGGGTTTCGCCCTCTGGGCGAACACCCGCTGAGGGACCGAGCCCCCAGGGCGAGCGTCCCCCGTGGGTTTCGCCCCCTGGGCGAACACCCGCTGAGGGACCGAGCCCCCAGGGCGAGCGTCCCCAGCTACCCTGGCCGCATGGCTGGGGTTCTCGCTTCGGATGACGATCGCGAGCGCTGCTGCCGCCTGCTCCACGGCGCCTACGCCGACGGCCGCCTGACGGTCGAGGAGCTCGAGCAGCGCCTGGAGCGCGTCGAGCGCGCCGAGTCCAAGCTGGAGCTCGCGCTCCTCACGCGCGACGTGCCCAAGCAGCGGATGCAGCGCTTCGGCGCGGCCGTCGACCGCTTCGACCGGATGGCGCTGAAGGCGCACGGCGCCACCGTGGTCGTCGTCAACGGCTCCCTGATCGGCATCTGGGAGCTCACCGGCGGCGGCACGTTCTGGCCGGCGATCGCGCTCGTCCCCACGGGCGTGCTGCTGGGCTGGCACGCGCTGTCCTCGTGGACGGTGCGCCGCTTCGTGCGCCGGCGGTTCGGCTGAGATGCTCGCCGCGGTCGCCCTCGCCGCGCTCGGGTTCGGCTCCGGGCCCGCCCTTCACGACCGGCCGCTGGACTGGGCGGTCGCCGGGGTGGGCACGGGGGCGCGCACGCTCGTGATCCAGCCGGGGATCGGCGGCGGCTGCGACGAGGGCCGCCCGCGCGTGGCGGTGCGAGAGGGCCGCGGCGTCATCCGCGTGTCGGTCACGATCCGCTCGGCCGAGGGCCCCGACGTCGCCTGCCCGGCGATCGCCTACTACCACGAGCCGGTCACCGTGCGCCTGGACGCCCCGGTCGCCGGGCGGGCGATCGGCGGTCCGCGCCGCAGCGCCCGGCCCGGCTTCGCCCTCGACTCGCGCCCGCCGCAGCCCGGGCCGGCCGTCGCGGTGCCGCGCGTGGCCGGCCTGCGCGCCGCCGACGCCCGGCGGACGCTGTGCGCGTGGCGGATCCGCGCCCGCGGCGCCACCGGCGCGGCGACCGTCACCGCCCAGCGCCCGCGCGCCGGCCGCCCGGTGGCGATCCCGCGCGAGGCCGCCCCCGATCGCTGCTCCGGCCTCCCGGCCCGCCCGGCCGTGACGCTCCGCGCCCGCTGACCGTTGTCGGATCCAGCCCGCATAGCGAGCTGGATCTGACAACGGCCGTACGCTCTGGCGCCGTGCCCACCACGCGCCTGACGATCGCCTACGACGGCTCGCCGTTCGCCGGCTGGGCGCGCCAGCCCGGGCAGCGCACCGTCCAGGGCGAGCTCGAGCGGGCGCTGGGGATCGTCCTGCGCCAGGCGGTGGCGCTGACCGTCGCCGGGCGCACCGACACCGGCGTGCACGCGTGGGGGCAGGTCGCCTCGTATCCCGGCCCGCCGCCCGAGCGCCTCGACGGCGTCAACGCGCTGCTGCCGCCCGAGATCGCCGTGCTCGACGCCCGGCCCGCTCCCGACGGGTTCGACGCCCGCCGCGACGCGATCGCGCGCACGTACTGCTACCGGGTGCTGGCCCGCCGCCAGCGCGACCCGTTCGAGCGCGGCCGCGCCCTGCACTGGCCCCACCGCATCGACGAGGCCGCGCTGCACGCGTGCGCCGCGCTGCTGCCCGGCACGCACGACTTCACCGCGTTCACGCCGACCGAGACCGACCACGTCCGCTTCGAGCGCATCGTGTCGAGCGCGCGGTGGGTGCGCGACGGCGACATCCTCGCGTTCTGGATCACCGCCGACGCGTTCATGCGCAACATGATCCGGGCGCTCGTCGGGACGATGCTCGAGGTGGCCGGCGGGCGGCGCGACGTCGACGGGTTCGCGCGCCTGCTGACCGGCCGGCCGCGCAGCGAGGGCGGCCAGACGGCGCCGGCGCACGGGCTCTACTTCGCGTCCGTCGACTACGGCGACCGCTCCTAGACTGGGATGTCCATGCGGGTTCTGCTGACCAACGACGACGGAATCTGGGCCGACGGCCTCCAGGCGCTGCGGCGCGCGCTGCTGAGCGTGCCCGACATCGAGCTCGTCGTCATCGCGCCGGACGGCAACCGCTCCGCGATGGCGCGCTCGATCACCACGCGCCGGCCGCTGTGGATCGAGCAGGTCGAGTTCGAGGACGGCACCCACGGCTACGCCACCGACGGCACGCCCGTCGACTGCGTGCGCCTGGCCCGGCTGGGGCTCGTCGACGGCTTCGAGGCCGAGGCCGTCGTGTCCGGCATCAACCACGGCGCCAACCTCGGCGACGACATCAGCTACTCCGGCACGGTCGCCGCGGCGCTGGAAGGCGTGCTCGTCGGCCTCCCTGCGGTCGCCGTCTCCCAGCAGTCCGCGCGCGGCGAGATGGACTTCCGCTTCGGCGACCGGTACCGCTTCGACACCGCCGCCGCCTTCGCCGCCTCGATCGTCGACCGCCTCGACGAGGTGCCGCTGCCCCAGGGCACGCTCCTGAACGTCAACGTGCCGGCCGGCGAGCCGTCGGGGGTCGAGGTGACCCGCCTGGGCAAGCGCGTCTACCGCGACGAGCTGAAGCTCAACGCGGAGGAGGGCGGGCGGCGCCAGTACTGGATCTACGGGCGCGACCACGGCTACGAGCACCAGGACGGCACCGACCTGGCCGCCGTCGCCGAGGGCCGCATCGCGGTGACGCCCATCCACTTCGACCTCACCGACGCGGCGGGCATGGACGCCCTGCGCCGCTACGACCTCGCGCGGATGGTCGCCCCGGCCGCGCGGGAGGTGGAGTGACGGCGGCCGACCCGGCCGCGCGGGCCGCCGAGCTGCGCGAGCAGCTTCGCCACCACGCGCATCGCTACTACGTCCTCGACGACCCGGAGATCGGCGACGACGAGTACGACGCGCTCTTCGACGAGCTCAAGCGCCTCGAGGAGGCCCATCCCGAGCTCGTGACGCCCGACTCGCCGACGCAGACGGTCGGCGGGCTGCAGGCGGTCACCCGCCTGGAGAAGGTCGAGCACCTGCAGCCGATGCTGTCGCTGGCCAACGCCCGCAGCGAGCAGGAGTTGCGCGACTGGGTCGCGCGCATGCGCAACCACCTGGCCCGCGAGGGGATCGAGGACCCGCGCTTCCGGTTCGTGTGCGAGCCGAAGATCGACGGCCTGGCGATGTCGCTGCGCTACCGCGACGGCGCGCTGGAGCGGGCGGTCACCCGCGGCGACGGGACGGTCGGCGAGGACGTCACCCACAACGTGCGCACGATCGCCGCCGTCCCCCAGCGCATCGACGACGCCCCGGCGCTGCTGGAGGTCCGCGGCGAGGTCTACATGTCGCTGCCCGACTTCCAGGCCCTCAATGAGCGCCGCGCCGAGGCGGGCGAGTCGACGTTCATGAACCCGCGCAACGCCGCGGCGGGCACGGTCCGCCAGCTCGACCCCGCGCTCGCCGCCCAGCGGCCGCTGTCGTTCTGGGCCTACGGGGTCGGCGCCGTCGAGGGCGTCGCGTTCGCGCGCCACTCGGAGGCGCTCGCGTGGCTGCGCGACCACGGCTTCCCGGTCAACGACCAGATCCGCGTCGTCGACGGCGAGGAGGACGTCGTCGCGCAGTGCCTGGACTGGGAGGCGCGGCGCGGGACCCTGGACTTCGAGATCGACGGCGTGGTGGTGAAGGTCGACGACGTCGAGCTGCAGCGCCGCCTCGGCGTCGCCGGGCGCGACCCGCGCTGGGCGATCGCCTGGAAGTTCGCGCCGACGACGAAGGTGACGAAGCTGCTGCGCGTCGACTGGAACGTGGGCAAGTTCGGCGACCTGCACCCGTTCGCGGTGCTGGAGCCGGTCGAGGTCGGCGGCGTGATCGTCAAGCTCGCCACGCTGCACAACGAGGAGGACCTCGTCCGCAAGGACCTGCGCGAGGGCGACGACGTGATCGTGCTGCGCGCCGGCGACGTGATCCCGCAGGTGGTCTCGCCGGCCCCGCACGTGGCCGAGCGCCCGGACCGCGGGCCGCTGCCGCGCCCGCCGGAGCGCTGCCCGGACTGCGGCACCCCGACGGTCAAGCCCGAGGGCTCGGTGTTCACCAAGTGCCCCAACCGCAAGGGCTGCCCGGGCCAGCAGTGGCAGCTCACCAAGCACTTCGTCTCGCGCGGGGCGATGGACGTCGAGGGCCTCGGGGAGCTGCAGGTGGGCCGGCTGCTGCGCGAGGGCGTCATCGGCGACGTCGCCGACCTGTACCGCCTCACGCCCGAGGACGTGCAGCGCGTCGAGGGCTACGGCGAGGTGTCGGCGCGCAACCTCGTCGACGCGATCGCGCGCTCGCGCGAGGTCCCGTTCGGGCGCGTGCTGTTCGCGCTGGGCATCGAGGAGGTCGGCGTCGTGACGGGCCGCAACCTCGCCCAGCGCTTCCGCACGATCGACGCGCTGCTGGCCGCCTCGCCCGACGAGATCGCGCAGACGCCGGGGGTCGGGCCGGCGACCGCGCAGGTCATCTGGGAGCAGCTCCAGGACGACGACATGCGCGCGCTCATCGACCGCCTGCGCCGCTACCTGCGCTTCGAGGAGGAGGGCCCGCCCCCCGGCGAGGGCCCGCTGGCCGACCGCACGTTCGTCCTCACCGGCACGCTGCCCGGCCTCACGCGCGAGGAGGCGACCGCGCGGATCGAGGCGGCCGGCGGGCGCGTGACGAGCGCGGTGTCGAAGAAGACCGACTACCTCGTGGCCGGCGAGGGCGGCGGGTCCAAGCGCGAGAAGGCCGAGCGGCTCGGCGTCGAGATCATCGACGAGGCGCGGCTGCTGGAGATGATCGAGGGCTGATCAGGCCGTCTGCAGCGGCGACGTGCAGAACGCGCAGCGATGGGCCTCCTTGGGCACGTCGCTCAGGCACTCCGGGCACGGGCGCGTCGGCGAGTCCGCCGGCGGCTCGCTGCGGAACCGCGAGATGAGCCGGTTCATCGGCAGCACGACGAACCAGAACACCGCGGTCGCGATCGTCACGAACGCGATCAGCGCGTTCAGGAACGAGCCGTAGCGGAAGACCGAGTCGTTGATCGTGAACGTCAGGTCCGAGAAGTCGGGCTGGCCGAAGATCGCCGCCACGATCGGCGTGATGAGGTCCTCGACCATCGACGTGACCACCGCCCCGAAGGCGGCCCCGATCACCACGCCGACCGCCAGGTCGACGACGTTGCCACGCAGGAGGAACTGCCGGAACTCGGTGAGCATGGGTCGGGGTTCGCCGCCCGGCCCCGCGCCCCTACCGCAGCTTGGCGATCGCGTTGACCATCCGGTCCTGGATGGCGCGCGCGCTCGACGGGTTCACGCCGTTCATGAGGATCGAGAACGCGACCCGGCCGCCGGGCGTGTCGCAGACGCCGGCGAGGTTGCTGACGTCGCGCAGCGTGCCCGTCTTGCCGCGGCAGCGACCGGCCGTCGTCGACGAGCGCATCCGGTAGCGCAGCGTGCCGGAGCGCCCGGCGACCGCCAGCGAGTCCAGGAACGGGTCGCCGAGGTCCTCGTCGCCGACCATCGCCGCCAGCAGCGTGACGACGTGGCGGCTGTTGGCGCGGTCGCCGCGCGACAGGCCGGAGCCGTCGACGATCGTGGGGCGCACGTCGATCTCGGCGAGGTCGTCGCGGACGACGACGGCGCCCGCGTCGGTGCTGCCGGTCTCGCCGTGGTAGGCGCCCAGCGCCTTGAGCAGCATCTCGGCGTAGTAGTTGTCGGACGGGACGTTCGTGCGGGTGATGAGCTCGCTCATCGGCGCCGAGCTCGTGCTCGCCAGCTCCACGGCGCCGCTGGGCGCCCGGCCCACGCGGGCCTTGCCGCGCACGCGCACGCCGGCCTTGCTCAGCGCCGTGCGCAGCGCGTCGGCCGCCACCGCGGCGGGGCGCTTCTGCCAGCTCCGCCCGGCGTAGCCGCGGGAGATGAGCAGGGCGCCGAGCTGGCCGCCGATCTCCCAGTCCACGCGCCCGCCGGTGTTGGCCGAGCCGCGCAGACCGTCGAACAGCGACTCGTCGCCGATCACGCCGCCCTCGACGCGTCGCAGGCCGAGCCCGGCCAGCTCCTCGGCCAGGCCAGCGATCCGCTCGGCGGTGAGCCCGGGGTCGCCGCCGCCGCGCAGCCACAGGCTGCCGTCGAGCACGCCCCGCTCGTCGATCTCGTCGCGGGCGAGGACGGTCGTCGGCAGGCGCTCCTCGGGGCCGAACAGGCGCAGCGCCGCCGCGGTCACGAACAGCTTGTTGACCGAGGCGGGGATGAGGGCGCGGTCGGCGCGCAGGCTGTAGACCGGCTTGTCGCCGTCCAGGCGCATCACATACGCGCTCGAGGCCGAGCCGGCCTGGCGCATCTGCGACGACAGCCGCGACTCGAGGGTCCGCTCGGAGATCGCCGAGGCCGGCGCGGGCACCGCCACGAGGACGGCGAGCACGGCGAGCAGCGGGCCGGGGATCAGGCGTCGGAACACGATGAAGGAGACACGCCCCGGGAGCCGGGGTTGCGGTCACGGTAGTGATCGACTGGACGGAAAACCGCCGGTCGGAGCCGGGATCGGCTCTAGACTGAGGGGGGCCATGGGCAACGTCGTCCCCCTGTCCGGGGCGTCGGGCGGCAAGCGCCGCCGCCGACGCAAGCGCTCCAAGACCGCGTTGGTGCTGGGAGGGGGCGGCTTCACGGGCGCCGTCTACGAGATCGGCGCGCTGCGGGCGCTCGACCTGCTGACGGTCAACCGCTCGGTCAACGAGTTCGACGTCTACGTCGGCACCTCGGCCGGCTCGTTCGTCGCCGCGCTCACCGCCAACGGGGTCACCCCCGAGGAGATGATGCGCGTCGTCAACCAGCAGGAGCACACGCCGTTCCGCGACATCGACGTCGGCACGCTGCTGCGCCCGAACCTCGTGAGCTGGGCGCGCAAGGGCGCGCTCATGCCGCTGCGGGCCGCCGCGCTCGTGCGCGACCTGGCCGGCCAGATCGGCTCGATCTCGGTGATGGACCTGCTGCTGGGCCTCGGCGAGGGCCTGCCGTCGGGCTTCTACAGCGGCGCCGGGCTGGAGCGCTACCTGCGCTCGGTGCTCTCGGATCCCGATCGCTCCGACGACTTCCGCTTCCTCGTCCCCGAGCTGTACCTGACCGCGACCGACCTCGACACGTGCGAGCGGATCGTGTTCGGCTCCGACGGCTGGGACGACATCCCGATCTCCACGGCCGTGCGCGCCTCGACCGCGCTGCCGATGGTCTACGAGCCGGTGAAGGTCGGCGACCGCGAGCTCGTCGACGGCGGCATCGTGTCGACGACGAACCTCGACATCGCGGTCGAGGCGGGCGCCAAGCTCGTCGTGGTCGTCAACCCGCTCGTCCCGTACGTCAACGACTTCAGCCGCGAGGTGCGCACGCTGTTCGGCACGCGCCCGCGCCGCGTGTCGGACATGGGCTTCCCGCAGATCGGCTTCCAGGCGTTCAAGCTCATGACCTACCAGCGCCTGCACGAGATGGCGCGCCAGTGGGAGGACCGCTACCCCGGCGTCGACATCCTGCTCATCGAGCCCGAGCCCGACGACGAGCTGATGTTCCAGACGTCGATCATGAACTACACCAAGCGCGTCGACATCGCCCGCCACGGCTTCGAGACCGTGACGATGCGCCTGGCCGCCGACTACGACCGCTTCGAGGGGATCGCGGAGCGCCACGGCATCGAGATCTCCGCCACCCGGGTGCGCAAGGTCATGGACCACTTCGCCGCCCGCGAGGAGGCGAGCGACGCCACGCGCGCCTGGCGCAAGATCCTCGAGCAGACCACCGGCGCGCTCCTGCGCCAGTCCGTCGAGGACTGACGCCCGCCGCTCAGGCGCCCGCGACCGCGGCCAGCGCGTCGCGCAGCCGCTCGGCGCTCGCGCGCTCGTGCACGGCGGCGCGCACGTGGCCGTCGTCGCCGAACGTGCCGCCGGAGGCGACCAGCACCTTGGCGCGCGCGAGGCGGTCGGCGAGGCCGGCGCCGTCCAGGCCCGGCGCGGCGATCCACAGCAGGTTGGCCTCGCTCGGCGCGACCTCCAGGCCGAGGGCGCGCAGCTCGCCGGCCAGCCGGTCGCGCTCGTCGCGCACACCCGCCACGCGCCGCTCGATCGCGTGCCGCGTCTCGCGCAGCGCCTCCAGGGCGCCGACCTGGGCCAGCTCGCCGACGCCGCCGGGCGGCGCGAGCCGCTCCAGCAGCGGCTCGCTGCTGGGCCCGCCGACCGCGTAGCCGACCCGCAGGCCCGCCAGCCCCCACGCCTTCGAGAACGTCCGCACCGCCAGCAGCCGCGGGAAGCGCTCGACGAGATGTGTCGCGGTGCGCGGCGCGTACTCGGCCAGCGCCTCGTCGAGGAGCACGACGACCCGCTCGGGCAGCGCGCCCAGCAGCTCGCTGAGGGCCGCCTCGTCCAGCCACGCGCCGGTCGGGTCGTTGGGGTTGCACAGCGCCACCACCCGGGTGCGCTCGCCGATCGCGTCGAGGACCGTCTGCACGCCGAAGCCCGGCGCGGGGACCGCGGTCGCGCCGGCCCGCCGGGCCAGCAGCGGCAGCAGCGGGTGCGACGGCCACGGCGTGACGAGCTCGTCGCCGGGCGACAGCAGCGCCTCGGCCGCGGCGGCCAGGAGCTGGGAGGCGCCGGACCCGACGACCACGCGCGCCGGCGGGACGCCGACGTGGTGGGACAGCTCGGCCCGCAGCTCGCCGGCCTGTGGGTCGGGCGGGCGGTGCAGGCCGCGCCGCGCCGCGAACGTCACCGCGTTGACGACCGCGGGCGGCGGCAGGTGCGGCCAGGTCGTCGAGGACAGGTCGACCGCCTCGACGCGGGCCAGCGCGCGGCGCCGGCGCTCCTCGGCCTCCTCGCGCAGCCGGCGGCTGGCCTCCTCCGGCGTCTCGGCCTCGAACTGGCGGTAGTAGTCGCGCAGGCCCACCGCGGTCACTGCTGCCCGGGGATCATCGACGAGCCGAGCCCGGCGATGAACACCAGCCAGATCGTGAACGCGACGCCGCCGACGACCGCGCAGACGGCGAACATCGGCCCGACGATCCCGCTGCGCTGGTCGTGGCCGGCGGCGCGGCGCACGAGGATCCACAGCGCGTCGAGGCGCTTGAGCACGACGAGGCCGCCCATCAGGCCGGCCAAGCACAGCGCGAACGCGGCGACGATCGCCAGGAAGATCCGCTCCCCGTCGCCGCCGATGCGCGACGCCAGCCACAGCGCGGCCACCGGGATCGGCCCCCAGAACAGGAGGTTCACGACGGCCATGAGCGCCGCGATCGCCCACGAGAGCACCTCGTCGACGCGCTGACGCCGCGACGAGCCCCGCCGCGGCGTCTCGCGGTAGCGCACCGGGGCCGTCCCGGGCCTGCGGCCCGTGAACAGCCCGCCGGTGTCCGTGGGATCGGTCCTCACTCAGTCAGCGTAGAGCGCATCGAACCGGTCGGCGTAGAGCTCGGCGACCACGTTGCGCTTCACCTTCAGCGAGGCCGTCAGCTCGCCCGTCTCCTGGCTGAAGTCGTGGTCGAGGATGAAGAACTTCTTCACCTGCTCGACCTGCGCGTACCTGGCGTTCGCGCGGTCGAGCTCCTCCTGGATGAGCGCGATGACCTGCGGGTGCCGCGCCAGGGCCGGGATCGAGGTGTCCTCGATGCCGTGCTCCTGGGCCCACGGCACGATCGTCTCCTCGTCGAGCGTGATCAGCATCGACGGGAACGGGCGCCGGTCGCCGTGCATCACCGCCTGCGAGATCCACCGCGACTGCTTCAGGTCGTTCTCGAGGTTCGCCGGCGTCAGGTTCTTGCCGCCCGCGGTGATGATGATGTCCTTCTTGCGGCCGGTGATCGACAGGTAGCCGTCCTCGTCGAGCGACCCGAGGTCGCCGGTGTGCAGCCAGCCGTCCTCGTCGATCGAGCCGAACGAGGCGTCGGCGTTGCGCCAGTAGCCCTGGAACACGTTCGCGCCGCGCACGAGCACCTCGCCGTCGTCGGCGATCTTCAGCTCGACGCCGGGCAGCGCGCGGCCGACCGTCCCGAACTTGTGGTGCTCGGGGGTCGAGACCGTCGAGGCGGTGGCGGTCTCGGTCATGCCGTAGCCCTCCATCACCGGCACGCCGCAGGCCCAGAAGAACTCGAGGATCTCCTTGGCGATCGGCGCGGCGCCGGTGACGGCCTCGCGCAGGCGCCCGCCGAACGCGGCGCGCACGTTGGAGAACAGCGTCGCGTCGAACTGGTCGTAGGCGGCCTGCAGCTCGTCGGGGATCGGCTGACCGGCGATGCGCAGGTCCTCGACCTTGCCGCCGACCTCGGTCGCCTTGGCCAGCGTGTCGGCGTCGACGTTCGCGGCGACGAGGCCGTAGATCTTCTCGAAGATCCGCGGCACCGACGGCAGGTACGTCGGCTTGACCTCCGACAGCTCGACGACGATCTGCTTGACGTCGCCGCCGAAGTAGGCCAGCGCCGTGCCGCCGTCGAACGCCGCGAGCTGGATGAGCAGCGCGAACGAGTGCGCCAGCGGCAGGAACAGGTAGACGAGGTCGTCGTCGCCACGGAACAGCTCGCGCTGGTTGACCATGTCGACGATCGCGCGGTAGTTGCCGTGGCTGAGGACGCAGCCCTTCGGCGGCCCGGTCGTCCCGGACGTGTAGATGATCGTGTACGGCTCCTCCGGGGTGACCGCGGCGGTGCGGGCCTCGAGCTCGCGCGGGTCGCGCGCGCGACCGCGGGCGCGCAGGTCGTCCAGCGAGATCGCGCCGTCGGCCGGCTCGATCGCGATGACGTGGCGCAGGTTCGGCAGCCGGTCGCGCACCTTCTCGACCTTCGCGACCTGGTCGGCGTTCTCGCAGACCACGGCCACGGCCTCGGAGTCCGACAGGACCCATTCGCACTCCTCGGGCGAGTTCGTCGGGTAGATCGGCACGACGACCGCCCCGGCCTGGGTGATGCCGAACGACGCGTAGGTCCACTCGGGCCGGGTGGTGCAGAGGATGCTGACCCGGTCGCCCGGGGCGACGTCGAGGTCGAGGATCCCGAGCCCGACCTCCCGGGCGATCTCCCCGACCTCGGCGAACGTCAGGTCGACCCAGCCGTCAGGCGTCTTGCGCTTGACGGCGAGGTTGCCTCCGTACATCGACGCCGCCCGCGGCAGCAGGTCGGCGATGGTGCGCGAGCCGGTCCCCGACGGCGTCGCGGTGGTGGTGGCCTCCATGTCCCTCTCCTGAATAGGCGGTCAGGAGGCCGATGTTATTCAGACCCTGGAGGGCTGTGCTTCGGTAGCGAGCGACCGCTCGCCCATGCCCGCCCTCATGCTCTCCATGAACAGGCTCTTGTCGATCCGGCCCTGGAAGATCGGCACGCCCAGCTCGACGCACTTGGAGATCACTTCTCGGCGCTCCAGACCTGCTTCTCGCGCGAGCTCGGTGGGCGTGAGGTGGATCGCCATGGGCCTCCCCCTTCTGGGTTCGAATTGACCGTGTCGGCGACGCTAGCGCACCCGGTGGACGTCCTCAACGTCGGCGGTCAGACCGGGTTGGGGATGTCGACGAAGGTGTGGCGCACGCCGAACCGCTCGGCGAGTCGGTCGCCGAGCGCACGGATGCCGAAGGTCTCGGTGGCGTAGTGCCCCGCGGCGAGGAACGTCACACCGCCTTCCTGGGCGATGGCCATGATCCGCTCGGCCGGCTCGCCCGTGAGGAACGCGTCGAGGCCCAGCTCGATCGCCTCGACGACGTCGTCGGCGGCGCCGCCCGAGACGATCCCGATCGACGCGACCCGGTCGGGCCCGGCCGGGAAGACGAGCGGTTCGCGGTCGGTGATCTCGGCGACGCGGGCGACGAGCTCCTCGCGCGCCGGCGCCGGGTCGAGCTCGGCGACGAGCCCGATCGCGCGGCCGCGGTGCTCGGCGAACGGGCGGGTGCGCACGGCGCCCAGCGCCCGGGCGATCAGCGCGTTGTTGCCGATCTCCGGGTGGGCGTCGAGCGGCAGGTGGTAGGCGGCCAGCGCCATGTCGTGGTCGAACAGCAGCTTCAGGCGGCGCTTGAGCGCGGGGGTGATCGGCCCGGCCGGCTCGCCCCAGAACAGCCCGTGGTGGACGAGGACGAGGTCGGCCTCCAGCGCGGCGGCGCGCTCGAACAGCTCGGCCGAGGCGCTGACGCCGGTGACGACGTGGGCGACCTCGTCGGCGCCGGGCACCTGGAGGCCGTTGGGGCCGTAGTCGGCGAACGCCGGCGCGTCGAGGAGGCCGTCGAGATCGGCGATCAGGTCGGTGAGGGCGGTCATGTGGACGCTGATGTTTGTGAACGCTGGCGTTCGGGTAGGGTGCCGCGCGGGAGATCCTGGGCGGGAGAGGTATGGAAGCAGCAACGCTGATGCCGGTGCGCGGCCACCACCGCGCCGATGCCGGCGACGACGAGCTGGTCGAGGCGACCCGGCGGGGCGACGACCGGGCCTTCGAGGCGCTGTACCAGCGCTACCACCGGCGCATCGCGGCCTACGTGCTCGGCATGGTCAAGGACCACCAGCGCGCCGAGGACGTCACCCAGGAGGTGTTCCTCAGCGCCCTGCGGCGCATGCGCGCGACCGACCGCGCGATCGCGTTCAAGCCGTGGATCTACGAGATCGCCAAGAACGCGTGCATCGACCAGTTCCGCCGCGCCCGGCGCACCGACGAGGTCCCGCTCGACGGCGAGGACGGGTCGGTCGCCGCGCCGGCGGCCGTGCGCCCGGGGGCCGACGCGGCCGTGCTCACGCGCGAGCAGCTCGGCGACCTGTGCGGCGCGTTCGGCGGGCTGTCGGAGACCCACCACCGGATCCTCGTGCTGCGCGAGCTCGAGGGGCGCACGTACGAGGAGATCGGCCGGGAGATGGAGATGACCCGCCCGGCGGTGGAGTCCACGCTGTTCCGCGCCCGCCGGCGGCTGGGCGAGGAGTACGGCGAGCTCGTCAGCGGCGAGCGCTGCCGCAAGGTGCAGGCGATCATCGCCGCCGCGCAGGAGGCGTCGCTGGGCGTGCGCGACCGCCGCACGATGGCGCGCCACGTCGCCCACTGCCAGCCGTGTCGGCGCGCCGCCTGCCTGGCCGGCGTGCGCGACCTCGTGCCCGAGCGGGCCGGCGTGCGGGCGAGGATCGCGGCGTTCCTGCCGCTGCCGGCGATCGTGCGCGGGCTGTCGGGGTGGCTGCCGGCGAGCGCGCCGGTGGGCGAGAGCGCGGCCGGGTGGATGAAGGCGGCGGTCGCGGCGGCGACGATCGCGGCGGCCGGCGTGGGGGCGGGGGCGATCGGCGGCGTGGGCGACGGCGACGGCGGATCGGAACGCGCGCCCGCGCGCGAGGCGGCGCCCGCGCGTCCGGTGGCGGCCCGCTCCGCGGCGACGTCCGCGCCCGCGCCCGCGCCGGCGCCGAGCGGCCGCGAGCAGGCGGCCCGCCCCAAGCGCGACCGCGTCCGGGCGCGCGACATGGGCGCGGCCCGGCGCGCGTCGGGGACGACGCATCCGGGCGCCGTGGCACCCGCGCAGCGGCCGGCCGGCGCCGACCGCGCGCCCGACGGCGCCGCCGGCCCGGCGACCGAGCCGTCGCGCGCCGGCGGCGGGTCGGGCGGCGGCGGCACCGCGCCCGCCCCGCGCGCACCCGCGGCCACCGCGCCGGCGGCGAGCGCGCCGGCCGCGTCCGACCCGGCCCCGGCCGACCCGGTCACCGGCGCCGTGGGCGCCGCGACGGGCGGCCTGCTGGGCGACGGCGTCCCGCTGCCGAGCGTCCCGCCCCCGCCGAGCCCGCCGGTGCTGGATACTTCCAACCCGGTGTCCGGACTCGGCAATCTCCCCGCGACCGTGCAGTCGACCGTCGAGCAGACCGTCGACGGGGTCGGCGCGACGGTCGCCGGCGCCGCCGGCACGGCCGGCGCGGCGACGCAGGGCCTGTCCGACACCGTGACCGGTGTCGGCCAGCGGCTCGGCGGCGGTTGATCCCCGCGGCGGACGCATCAGGCGGCGCGCCCGCGCCCTCCGGCGACCCGGCCGAGTTCGTCGCGTCGCTCACCGACACGAGCCTGTACTCGATCGGCGCCTACTTCGCCGACCGCCACCCCGACCTCGTCGACGACGTGGTCGCCCAGGCCCAGGAGATCGAGGACGCCGGCCTGGAGCAGTGGGCCGCCGGCGAGGGCATCGAGGTCGAGCGCGCCTTCCAGACGCTCATCACCGGCCTGGCCGTCCGGTACTACAAGGCCGTCGCCGGCTCGCGCTGAGCCCGTCGCGGGGCCCGAGCCGCCCGACGCGCGCGGCGGCGGCTCCGCGGCCCGGCTGCAGTGACCGGTGGCGCGCCCAAGGCGTGAATGGCGATTCAGCCCCGCTGAGCGGGGCTGAATCGCCACTCGCGATGCGAGCGACGCCGCGGCGGGCCCTGGCGCACGACCGCCCACGGGCGCGACCGCCCACGCGCTTCGATGATGCCGCTCCAGCCACGACCGAGCCGCCACCACGCCCGCGATCTTCTAGACTCAGCCCCCTCATCGGGGCGTGGCGCAGCCTGGTAGCGCGCACCGTTCGGGTCGGTGAGGTCCCCGGTTCAAATCCGGGCGCCCCGATTTCGTTCCGACCGCTTCGAGCCGCCGCCCGCGAGGGCGGCGGTTCGCGTTTCAGCGGCGCACGCGGAAGCGCAGGTGGAGCACCCGGTCGCCCGGGACGACCACGTGCGGGTCCTCGAGCCGGCGAGCTCCTGCGCCGTGGCCATGACCACCTCGCCCATCGAACCTCCCCTCAGTCGTTGGCTCCGGCGCGCAGTGTGGCGCGCAGGAACCCGCTCACCGCGCCGAGCGCGGCGGGGGACTGGAACAGCGGGTCCTCGTGGTTGGCGCCCGCAAGCAGCAGCAGCTCCGCGTCCGCGCCGTGCTCGAGCAGCGCGTCGTGCATGAGGCGGCTCTGGGCGTCGGGGATCAGGCCGTCGCGGTCGCCGTGCATCAGCAGGAAGCGGCAGTCGGCGGGCGCGGACGCGGCCCAGGTGAGCGGCGAGGCGGTGCGGGCGGCGTCGGCCGCGTCGGACACGCGCGTGGCGCCGAGCAGGCGGGCGCCGAACGTCGGCGACGGCAGCGCCGAGACGAACGGCGGCAGCGGCGCCTCGGTCCCGGGCGTGAACACCTCCATGCCGAGCAGGTCGATGGGCGGGAACCAGGCGACGACGGCCTGCAGCGAGCGGTCCTCGTCGGCGTGGTCGCCGAGGCGGCCGTCGAGCGAGGGCTCCGCGGCGGTGAGCGCGGCCAGCAGCGCCAGGTGGGCGCCGGCCGACGCGCCCCAGGCGCCGATCCGCGTCCCGTCGAGCCCGTGGGAGGCGGCGTTGGCGCGCAGCCAGCGGATCGCGGCCTGCACGTCGTGGAGCTGCGCCGGGAACGTCGCGGCGCCGGTGAGGCGGTAGCTGGCGCTCGCCACCGCGATCCCGCTGCGCACCACGGGCGCCACGCGGTCGTCGATGCGGTCCGTGCGCGCGCCGACCGTCCATCCGCCGCCGTGCAGGTACAGCGCGACCGGGACCGGCCCGGGCGTGTCGGCGGGCACGTGCAGGTCGAGCGCGAGATCCACGTCACCCGCGCGCGCGTAGACGAGGTCGGCGGTCGTCCTCATGCCGGCGCCCCCTCGCCCGCGAACGCGGGCGCCACGTGCGCGGCGAACAGCTCGGTCGTCTGCAGCGCTTCCTCGACCGACACGTCGCCGAACGCGAGGTCGAGCGCGAGGTAGGTCACGCCCGAGCGCTCGACCTGACCGGCGATGAACTCGACCGCGCCCTCCGGCGTCCCCGCGTACGCCTCGCCGGCCGCGTGGATGTCGGCGAAGTCGTCGGACAGGTAGATCGTGGGGCACGGGATCCCGGCGTCGTTCCACACCCACTCGAAGCTCACGACGTGGCGGGCGAACGCGCGGCGGGCGATGCGCATCGCCTCCGCGCCGGTGTCGGCCAGCACGATCGGCCGGCTCGCGCCCATGAGCGGCATCGCGTCGGGCGCGCCGCCGGCGTCGGCCCACGCCTCGCGGTAGCGGTCGGTGATCGCGCGCACCGCGGTCGAGGGGGAGAGCGCCATCACGTTCAGCCCCTGCGACGCCGCCCACGCCGCGCGGTCGCCGTCGCGCGCGCCGAACCAGAGCGGCGGATGCGGCCGTTGCACCGGGCGCAACGCCATCGGGACGTCGTCGAGGCGGTGGAAGCGCCCCTCGTAGGTCAGCCGCTCGGACGCCAGGCCCAGGCGCAGGATCTCGAGCTGCTCGGCGAACCGGGCCGGCGTCTCCTCGCCCGGCACCCCGTAGAAGCCGGTCTCGATCGCCGACGATCCCCGCCCGACGCCGAGGTCCAGGCGCCCGCCGGTGAGGTGGTCGAGCATCGCGACCTCCTCGATCAGGCGCAGCGGGTGGTACAGCGGCAGGACCGACACCATCGTCCCCAGCCGCAGCCGCGCCGTGCGCTGGGAGGCGGCGGCGAGGAACAGGTGCGGCGACGGCGCGAGGCCCAGCGGCGTGCCGTGGTGCTCGGCCAGGTGGTAGCCGCGGAAGCCGAGCCGGTCGTAGGCCTCGAGCAGCTCCAGCCGCGCGGCCAGGACCGCGGCGCCGTCGCCCGGGTCGTCGACGTGGTCGAAGATGCCGAAGCGCATGGCGGTGCAGTCTGCCGGTTTCGCGCGGTCGCGGGCGCCGCGCCGTTCCCGGGTTCCGCCCGCCGACAGGTCAGGATCGCCGCATGTCCGAAGCGATTGCCGTGCTCGCCACCGCCTACGGTGGCCCGGAGGTGCTGGCGCTGGAGTCGGTCGCGGTCCCCGCGCCCGGGCCCGGCGAGGTCGTCGTCGACGTCCGCGCCGCCGCTCTGAACCCGATCGACTGGAAGCTGTTCAGCGGGAGGATGGGCGCCGATCCCGCGGCGCTTCCCCGCCGGGTCGGCCTGGAGGCGACCGGGGTGATCGCCGAGGTGGGACCGGGCGGGGCCGACGGTCCGCGCGGCCCGCTCGCCGCCGGCGACGAGGTGATCGTCTACCCGGCCTCCGGCGCGTGGGCGAGCCGGATCGTCGTGCCGGCGTCGAGCTGCTTCCCCAAGCCGCCGAGCGTCTCGTGGGAGGCCGGCGCCGGGGCGATGGCCACGGGCGTGACGGCGGTCCACATGCTCGCGGCGGGCGATGTCGGCGACGGCGACGTCGTCCTCGTCCATGGCGGCGCCGGCGGCGTGGGCCGCACCGTGATCCAGCTCGCCCGGGCGCGCGGCGCCGCGCGCGTCATCGCCACCGCCCGGCCCGCCAACCACGACGCGCTGCGCGCGCTCGGCGCCGAGCCGATCGCCTACGGCGACGGGCTGGCGGAGCGGATCCGCGCGCTCGCGCCCGACGGCGTCGACGTGGCGCTGGACTGCGTCGGCACCGACGAGGCGATCGAGACGTCGGTGCAGTTCGCCCGCGACCGCGGCCGCCTGGTCACGATCGCTGCGATGCCGTCGGCCGACCTCGGCTTCAAGGTCCTCGGCGGGTTCCCGGGGGCCGACCCCGGCACCGAGGTCCGCGACCGCGCCCGCGGCGAGATCGTCGACCTGCTCGCCGACGGCACGCTGACGATCGCGACGGCGTCCTACCCACTGGCCGACGCCGCGGCCGCCGTGCGCGACAGCCGGCAGAACACGGCGGCGGGCAAGATCGTGCTCGTGCCGTAGGCCGAGCCGACGCGCGCGGCCGCGGCGCGCGATCATGGAGGCGTGGACGACGAGCTCGTTCTCGCCTTCCGGGTCGCGCGCAGCGGGCTGGCCGCGCGCGAGGCGCGCCCGCTCGCCGAGGCGGCCGCCTGCCCGGCCTCGGACTTCGCCCGCGACGCCGCGCTGCTGGCGCTCGCCGCCCGCAGCGACGCGGTGACGCCGGACGGGTTCGCCGCCGCCGTCGACGCCGGCGACGAGATCGTGATGGCGCACGTGATCCGGGGCGCGATCCACGCGGTGCCGCGGGCGGACTGGGCGCTCTACGGGCGCGCGCTGCTGGCCAGCGACGACGCGGAGCTGGGCGCCCAGCTCGGGCGGCAGGTCCAGAAGCTGTCGGCCGAGCACGACATCGCGCCGACGGCCGCCCTCGAGGAGGTCTCCGCCGCGATCGCCGACGCGCTCGGGGGCGGGGCGGCGCTGGACCGCGTCGCGCTGCACCAGGCGATGCGCGAGCGGGTGCGCCCGGAGCTGCTGCCGTGGTGTCGCGGCTGCGAGAGCCATCACGTCGCGCCGATGCTGTGGCGCTTCGCGACCGTGGCCGCCGGCGCCCGCCTCGACGACCAGCGCCGCTACGTCCTCGACGACCCCGGCGCGGCGCCCGACCCGGCCGAGGCGGTGCGCCGGTTCCTGCGGTTCTACGGCCCCGCGACGCCGAGCGACTTCGCCGAGTGGGCGGGACTGGCGCGCCCGCACGCGCGGCGCCTGTGGGACGCGGCCGCCGGCGACCTGGCCGACGCGCCCGGCGGCGGGGCGCTGCTGCGCGCCGACGCCGACGCGCTCGCCGACCCGCCGGCGGCGAGCGGCCTGCGCCTGCTCCCGCCCGGCGACCCGCTCCTGCAGAAGGTCAACCGGACGGTGCTGGCGCCCGACGAGGGCGTCCGCAAGCGCCTGTTCCGGCCGGTGGCCAGCCCCGGGGTGGTGCTGCGCGACGGCCGCCTGGCCGGGCTGTGGCGCGCGAAGGCGAGCGGGCGCACGCTGACGGTGTCCGTCGAGTCGCTGGCGCGCCTGCGCCGCGGCGACGTGGAGGCCGAGGCGCAGCGGGTGGCCGACCTGCGCGGGCTGCAGGGGATGGAGCTCGAGATCGCCTAGCGATCGGCCTTGCGGGCGGCCTTCTCGGCCTGCTCGCGCTGGTGGACGGTCACCGCGGCGACCGCGAAGCGCCGCAGGATCTCGACGACGATCCCGATGCCGACGATGACGTAGAAGACCGTGAAGAGCTTCAGCCAGCCGCTGGTGAGCTCGAGGTCGGGGTCGGCGATGCTGCTGGTGGTGAGCGTGGCGACCGCGAAGTAGACGGCGTCGATCACGCTCCAGCCCTCGCCGAGCGCGTAGGCGAGCGTGCCGCTGATCACCAGCCCGAGCCCGACGCTCAGAATCGAGAGGAACTCCTGCTCGCGGACCGCGATGCGGAAGGCCTGCGCGGCGCGACGGAACATCATCAGGGCCGACAGCACGTCTGCGGGCTTCGGCGCCGCTTCGCTCCTCTCCTGCTGAGCGTTCGAGACGGATCTGTGCCGAAACTGCGCAGATCGGCCGTGGTCGAGGGGCGGCGTGACATACCTCGGCGGATGCCCGCGCTCCTGCTCCTCTCGACGATCGCCGCCCTGCTGGCGCTCGCGGCGCCGGCGGGCGCGCAGGGCGTGGAGCGGGCGCGGCTCACGTGGTCGGCGGCGGACGCCGACGTTGACCTGCACGTCTTCGACGGGCGCGGCCGCCGCGCCTGGTACGGCGACCCGGACGGGATTCCCGGCGCCGAGCTGTCGCGCGACGTCACGCGCGGTCCGGGCGAGGAGGTGCTGACCGATTCGCGGGCGCGGCGGCTCGCCTACGGGGTCTGCCTCTACGCCGACCACGGCGCGGACCCGGGGCCGCCGGTCGCGGTGTCGCTGACGCTGATCGATCCCGGCGGGGTCCAGCGGGTCGTGGGCGCGACCCTCGCGGCGCCGGGGGCGAGCGCGGTGCTCGACGCGGGCGGCCTCGCGGACGGGGCGATCGCGGCGGGCGGCTGGTGCGACGGGCCCGGCAAGCACGCGGCGCCCGCGAGCGACGCGCCCCGGCCGGCTCGTGACGTGGCCGCGCCGGACGCGGGCGGGGTCGCGCGACGCTTCCGGCCGCGGCTGTACTTCGACGCGAGCGAGCGGTGGCGGCCGCTGGCGGCGACCGCGCTCCTGGGCGAGCGGATCGGCGGCCGGCCCGCGCACGCGGTCTGCCGCCCGGCGCGCCCGTTGCCCGAGCGCCCGGATCGCTGCGCGCCCGGCACCTCGACGCCGGTGGTGGGCCCGGCCTCCCTGCGCGCCGCCGACCGCGCCGACGCGGTCCTCGACCTCGGGGCCGACGGCGTGACGACTCCGCCCGGCCGGGCGCGATCGCCCGACCCGGCGTGCGCGGGGCCGCTGCACGACTGCGACGCGGGTCCGGCGGCGGCGATCCACCACCGCGCGTTCCGCCTCGGCGGCTACGCCGTCCTGGACTACTGGCTCCTGTACCGCTACAGCGACGCGCCGTACTCGGTCGCCGGGCTGCCCGGGCCCGGCCGGCTGCTCGACACCGACCACGAGGGCGACTGGGAGGGCGTCGCGGTGGCGGTGCGCGCCGACGATCCCGACCCGCGCACGTTCGACTGGGTCGCGTACGCCGCGCACGCCGGGCCGCCGCGCCGGTACCTGCGGGCGGCGCTGTCGTGCGATGGCGACGCGCGGGCCGGGTCCTGCGCCGGCCCGGGCGCGACGCGCCCGCACGTCTACGTCGCGGCGGGCACGCACGCCTCCTATCCGATGCGCTGCCGCGACCGGGGCGCCGCGGCGTTCGGCCTGGCCGGGGTCGCGGGGCGGGCGGTCGGCCGGTACGTGCTGGGCTGCCGGCAGCGGGGCGCGGGCGGCCCGGTGCCGGCCGGCCTGCTGCCCGAGGGCGGCCACGACGGGGCGCGCCGGTGGGGCGCCGACGACGACCCGGCGGCGCTGCGGCCGCTCGCGCTCGGCGACGGGTTCACCGACTGGGCGGGGCGCTGGGGGCTGCCCGGCGCCACGCGCAGCCCGGGGCGCCAGTGGGACGCGCGGGCGCGGTCGAGCGGGCCGCCGGTGGCCGGTGTGCGCACGGCGGCGGCGGGCGTCGACACCACGTGCGCGGACTGGCTGGGCGAGCAGGTGGCGGTGGCCTTCTGCGACGAGGGCGCGCTGCGGGCGGCGTTCGCGGCCGGAACGCTCGGGCGGCCGGGCGCGGTGACGCTCGACGGCGGGCCGGGGCGGCCGGCGGCCAGCGCGCCGGGGCTCGCGCAGCTCGGCGGCGGCCCGCTCGTCGCGGGCGAGAGCGTGACCGTGGCCGGCGCGCCGGAGCCGGGGGCGGCGCTCGTGGCCCGCGCGGTGGGCGCCGACGGGGCCCGCGAGGTCGTCGTGCCGCTCGCCGGGGCGGCGCCGGGAGCGCCGGTCACCGTCCGGGTGGCCGACGACGCGGCGGCGTCGCTCTTCGTGCGCGACGGCGACGGGCGCGCGCTCCCGGCGATCGCGACCGCGCGGGGGCCGGCGCGGCCGCGCGGGCTGACCGCGCGCCGGCGCGGGGATCGGGTGCGGATCGCGTTCCGGGCCGCCGCGGCGAGGACCCTGGTCCAGCTGCGCGATCGGCGCGGCGTCCCGCTGCGCACGCGTCGGCTGCGGATCCGCCCGGGCCGCCGCGCGGCGGTGTCGATGGCCTGGTCGCGTCGCGCGCGGACGGTCGCCGCGGCCTCGGCGCGCGGCGGGGTCACGGGCGCCGCGGCCGTTCGGCGCATCGGGGGGCGGCGATGAGCGGAGCGACCTCGCGCGGGGCGGGCGGCGCCGCCGCCGGTCGTCGATCAGCCCAGCAGCGCCGAGACCGGCGTGCGCAGCCGCTCGGTGAACTTCAGGCGCTCGCGCAGCCGGTCGGGGTCGGCGATGGTGGCGCGGATCGCCTCCAGGTCGGCCGCGCGGCGGTCGGGGTCGGGCTCGCTGTAGAGGACGCGCTTGTTCTCGCTGGCCGCCGGAGACGTCACGTCGACGAACACGCGCCGGCGCTCGTGCGCCCACCGGTCGAGCACCGCGTCGTCGGCGCCCTCCAGGACGACGGCGGCGAGCGCCTCGCGCAGCGCGAACGCGTCGAACAGCCCGCTCGTCAGGCCCAGGCCGCCGGTGGGGTTGGTCGCATGGGCGGCGTCGCCGGCCAGCAGGACGCGGCCGTCGCGGAAG
>Ga0180220_1000145_pt1 | contig 112703 bp, 108 predicted proteins | sample eDN5th37CBELigBY_FD_151335 | JGI IMG/M metagenome (GOLD analysis project Ga0180220, IMG submission 151335) | Enriched backyard soil microbial communities from Emeryville, California, USA - eDNA 5th pass 37_C BE-Lig BY (version 2) (version 2) | ecosystem: Environmental > Terrestrial > Soil >...
TCGTCGGGTGCTCCGGCCGCGCCTCCGCGAGCATCCGCAACGCACGCTCACGCATCTCCGGCGAGTACTTCCTGTTCATCGAGTTCCATCCTTGCTTGAAGAACGGAACGAAAGTCAGGCCGATTCACTTAGCCTCTCGCAGAGGGGTGGCGGCACGGGGCCGGCGCAGGGCGGCGACTTCGCACGCCTCACCAACGCGAGCGGCGGCGTCATGGATCTGAGGATCGTGCCCTTCGCCTCCGCTGAACTGACGGACTTCCAGACGTCGAAGCCGGCCGTCGCGGACTACTTCGGCGATGTCGATGCCCACGTGGCATCCGTCGAGTCCTACCTCACGTCGCTGTACGACCCGTCATCCGATCTCGCGCGACAGGTCACGGTTGCGGACCAGGGCGGACTCGCGTTCGTCGAGGGCTTCACCACCGACCGCCCCAACGTCATCGACTACGCGGACGTCGCGGGCAAGACGGTCAAGCTCGATCGCGCCGGCGGCTACGCGCCGACCGCGCAGGCTCCGCTCATCGTGCGCGTGCCCGCCGGAACGATGGAGATCGGCCAGCTTCGGTTCGAAGGATGGTCGTCGCAGGCCGGCGTGCAGCAGAGCTACGCGCGCTACATCATGCTCGACCTGTCCGACCTGACCGGCTCGGTCCGCATCAACGGTCTCGAGATGGGATCGATCTGGGCGCCGGATGCCGACCTCGAGTTCTCGTCGGACGTGACGACGAACGGCCAGTGGTTCGCGCGTTCGGTGACCACGAACGGTGCCGGTGAGATCCACCACCACACCTTCCTCGGCGAGCTGCCGTGCGGCGACGTGACCGACCCGGCGGAGCCGACCGACCCGGCGGAGCCGACCGACCCGGCGGAGCCGACCGACCCGGCCGAGCCCACCGACCCCGCGGAGCCGGAGCTGGAGATCGATCCCGAGGGTCCGGTCTATCCGCTCGGCCCGGTCGATCCGGCGGACCCGGTCGCTCCGATCGTGCCCGCCGAGCCGACCGATCCCGCGGCGCCCGCGGTCCCGGCCGACACCGCAAGCCCCGCGGTCGAGTCGTCGGCCCCGGTGGCGGCATTCCTCGCGACGACGGGCGGTCTGCCGATGATCGGCGCCATCGTCGGCGGCGCGGCGCTCATCGCTGCCGGCGTCGTGGCGGTGTGGCGAGTCCGTCGAGCGGCCCACGACTGAACAGGGGAGCGGGCGTCCCGCGCGGGCGCCCGCTCTCACCCAGCGCGTCAGCGGTGGCATCCGCGATCACAGAAGTGCCGGTGGTGGGAGTCGAACCCACACGCCCTTGCGGGCAACCGAGTTTGAGTCGGTCGCGTCTGCCATTCCGCCACACCGGCGCTCGCGCGCTTCGATTGACCATACCTTAGGATTCAAAGGTGACTGAGAACGAGCAGCCTGCAGCGTCCTCCGCCGCTCCGCGTCGAGTGGTCGTAGCCGAAGACGAGTCGCTCATCCGGCTCGACATCGTCGAGATCCTGCGCGACAACGGCTTCGATGTCGTAGGTGAGGCGGGCGACGGCGAGACCGCCGTCCAGCTCGCGACCGAGCTGCGTCCCGACCTCGTGATCATGGACGTCAAGATGCCGCAGCTCGACGGCATCAGCGCCGCTGAGAAGCTCAGCAAGAACCACATCGCGCCCGTCGTGCTGCTGACCGCGTTCAGCCAGAAGGAGCTCGTCGAGCGAGCGAGCGAGGCCGGCGCGCTGGCCTACGTCGTGAAGCCCTTCACGCCCAACGACCTGCTGCCCGCGATCGAGATCGCGCTGGCACGTCACGAGCAGATCATCACGCTCGAGGCCGAGGTCGCCGACATGGTCGAGCGCTTCGAGACCCGCAAGCTCGTCGACCGCGCGAAGGGCCTTCTCAACGAGAAGATGGGCCTCACCGAGCCCGAGGCGTTCCGCTGGATCCAGAAGGCGTCGATGGACCGCCGCCTGACGATGCAGGACGTCGCGAAGGCCATCATCGAGCAGCTCGCGCCCAAGAAGTGAGGCACCCCGCGCAGGCGGATTCGGTGTCGACGGCCCTGGCTAGGCTTGCAGGGTGACGGACTCCGAAAAGCCCACTCTCCTGGTCGTCGACGGGCACTCGCTCGCGTATCGCGCGTTCTACGCGCTCCCCGTCGAGAACTTCTCGACGAAGGACGGCCAGCACACGAACGGCATCTACGGCTTCCTCGCGATGCTGATCAACCTGATCAAGGCCGAGAAGCCGACGCATATGGCCGTGGCCTTCGACACGTCGCGTCAGTCGTTCCGCACGCGCGAGTACCCGGAGTACAAGGCGAACCGCTCCGAGACGCCCGCTGAGTTCCGTGGCCAGATCCCGCTTCTGCAGGACTGCCTCGCGGCGATGAACATCCCGGTGCTCCAGCTCGAAGACATCGAGGCCGACGACATCCTCGCGACGCTCGCGACCCAGGGCGAGCAGGAGGGGTATCGCGTGCTCGTCTGCTCGGGCGACCGCGACACGATCCAGCTCGTCGACGACGACATCACGCTCCTGTACCCGAACGTGCAGGGCGTCTCGCAACTCAAGCGCTACGACACGCAGGCGGTCATCGAGAAGTACGGCCTGCCGCCCCAGAACTACCCCGACATCGCGGCTCTCGTCGGCGAGACGAGCGACAACCTGCCGGGCGTGCCGAAGGTCGGCGAGAAGACCGCCGTGAAGTGGCTCACGCAGTACGGGTCGCTCGACGAGCTGCTCGCGAACGCCGACAAGGTCACCGGCGTCGTCGGGAACAACCTGCGCGAGCACCTCGAAGACGTGAAGCGCAACCGCGCTCTCAACCGTCTTCTGCGCGACGTCGAGCTGCCGGTCGGTCCGGCCGACCTCGCGGTCAAGCCGATCGACGCGCAGGCGGTGCGCGACATCTTCTCGCGGCTGGAGTTCCGCACGCTGCTCCCGCGCGTCTTCGAGGCGGCGGGGCTCGACGGCGCGGCCGGAACGACGCAGTCGACGGCCGAGGTGCCGCCGATGCCGAAGGCCGCCGAGCCCTCGCCGACCGAGCTCGCCGATTGGCTCGCGGGCGCGAGCGGCGAGGTCGGTGTGACCCTCACGATCGAAGGCGGGCTCCCGCGGCGTGTCGGCTTCGCGACCCTCGAAGCGGCGGTCGAGACGACGTGGACGCCGGAGGTCGCCGAGACGATTGCGCCGTGGTTCGCGTCGGATGCGCCGAAGGTGTTCAGCGACGCGAAGCCCCAGTTGAAGGCTCTCCGTCGTGCCGGCGTCGCGGTCGGCGGACTCGCGTTCGACACGATCCTCGCCGGATGGCTCATCCGTCCGAGCTTCCCCGACAAGACGCTCTCCGACCTGGTCGACCGCTACCTGGGCGAGCGGCTGCCCGAGGCCGACCCGACGCAGCTCGTGCCCGAGACCGAGGGCGCCACGCCCGGCCAGGTCTCGTGGTTCACGCTGCGGGTGGCCGACGCGCTGCGCGCCGAGCTGCCGGGGCGCGTCGCATCCGTCCTCACCGAGATCGAGCTGCCCACTCTCGTGACCCTCGCCGACATGGAGCTCGCGGGCGTCGCCGTCTCGCACGACAAGCTCGCCGCGTTGTCGGGCGAGCTCGGCGAGCGCGCCGACGCGATCGCGCAGCAGGCGTACGCGGCGATCGGGCGTGAGGTCAACCTCGGCTCGCCGAAGCAGCTGCAGGAGGTGCTGTTCGAAGAGCTGCAGCTTCCGAAGACCCGCAAGACCAAGACGGGGTACTCGACGGATGCCGCGGTGCTCGCCGACCTGCAGGAGACGAACCCGCACCCCTTCCTCGACCTGCTGCTCCAGCACCGCGAGGCGACGAAGCTGCGACAGATCATCGAGTCGCTCGACACGGCGATCGGCCCCGACGGCCGCATCCGCACGACCTACCTGCAGACCGGCAGCCAGACCGGCCGGCTCTCGAGCACCGACCCCAACCTGCAGAACATCCCGATCCGCACCGAGGAGGGCGCACGCATCCGCGCCGCGTTCGAGGTGGGCGAGGGCTACGAGGCGCTGCTGACCGCCGACTACTCGCAGATCGAGATGCGCATCATGGCGCACCTGTCGGGCGACCCCGGCCTCATCGAGGCGTTCAACTCGGGCGAGGACACCCACCGCTACGTGGGCGCGCGCGTGTTCGGCGTCGCCCCGGAAGACGTCACGCCGATCATGCGCACCAAGGTCAAGGCGATGTCGTACGGGCTCGTGTACGGCCTGTCGGCGTTCGGCCTGTCGAAGCAGCTTCGGATCGACCAGTCCGAGGCGAAGCAGCTCATGATGGAGTACTTCGCGCGGTTCGGCGCGGTGCGCGACTACCTGCGCTCGTCGGTCGAGCAGGCGCGCATCGACGGCTACACCGAGACGATCTTCGGGCGCCGCCGACCGTTCCCCGACCTGACGAGCCCCAACCGCGTGCTGCGCGAGAACGCGGAGCGTGCGGCCCTCAATGCCCCGATCCAGGGCAGCGCGGCCGACATCATGAAGATCGCGCTGTTCCGCATCCACGACGAGTTCCTCGCGGAGGGTCTGCGGTCGCGCGTGCTGCTGCAGATCCACGACGAGCTCGTGGTCGAGGTCGCGCCGGGGGAGTGGGACGCCGCTGAGCGCATCGTGCGGTCGCGCATGGCGGATGCCGCCGAGCTGACGGTCCCGCTCGACGTGCAGATCGGCCGCGGCGCCGACTGGAACGAGGCGGGGCACTAACCACCGGGAGGGCGGCTCGCGGGGCTCCTCATGCGGGGGAGAGACACCCGTAGGCTGGACCCCATGACTGAACCACGGACTCCCACGGAGATCGACAAGATCGCCGAAACCTGGGTCGACACGCTCGCGGAGCTCGAACCGACGATCGCGACATACATCGGCCGTTCCGAGTACAACGACCGCTTCGGCGACTATTCGCCCGAGGGCGTCGAGCGCGTCCTCGACGCGGCGCGCAAGACGCTCGCCGAGCTCGAGGCGGCGACGCCGGTCGACGACGTCGACCAGGTCACGAAGGACGACCTCTCGAGCCAGCTCCGACTCGAGCTGGACGTCTACGAGGCCGGTTGGCCGAAGCGCGACCTCAACGTGATCGCGTCGCCTCCGCAGGACATCCGCTCGGTGTTCGACCTCATGCCGACCGACACGGTCGACGACTGGTCCGTGATCTCCAAGCGCCTCAGCGCACTCCCGGCGGCCATCGAGGGCTACATCGCAACGCTGCGAAGCGGGATCGCCGAAGGCGTCGTGCCCGCGCGCCGACAGGTGACGGAGGTCGTCACGCAGATCGAGCGCTACACGTCCGACAACGGCTTCTTCGCCACGTTCGTCGGCGAGGCGAACCCGAGCGAAGGGCAGCTTCCCGCCTCGCTCGCACGCGACCTCTCCGACGCGGCGGGCGCCGCGCGCGTGGCCTACGACGAGCTCGCCGCCTTCCTCGGCAACGAGCTCGCTCCGGTCGCGTCCGAGAAGGACGCCGTCGGTCGTGAGCTCTACGCCCTCCAGTCGCGCCGCTTCCTCGGTGCCACGATCGACCTCGACGAGACGTACGAGTGGGGTGTCGAGGAACTTGCGCGCATGGTCGCCGAACAGGAGGCCATCGCGAACGAGATCAAGCCCGGCGCATCCGTCGAAGAGGCCGTCGCGTTCCTCGAGCAGGACGAGAAGCGCAAGCTGCACGGCACTGAGGCGCTGCAGCGCTGGATGCAGGAGACGAGCGACCGCGCGATCGAGGAGCTGGGCAAGACCCACTTCGACATCGCGGACCCGATTCGTCGGCTCGAGTGCATGATCGCCCCCACGAAGGAAGGCGGCATCTACTACACCGGACCGACCGATGACTTCTCGCGTCCCGGTCGCATGTGGTGGTCGGTGCCGGAGGGCGTCGACTCGTTCGACACGTGGCGCGAGCTCACGACCGTGTACCACGAGGGCGTTCCCGGTCACCACCTGCAGATCGCCCAGGCGGTCTACAACCGTGCGCAGCTGAACTCGTGGCGCCGTCTCCTCGCCGGCTCGAGCGGCCACGCAGAGGGGTGGGCGCTGTACGCCGAGCGGCTCATGGACCAGCTGGGCTACCTGAGCGACCCCGCCGATCGCCTCGGCATGCTCGACGGCCAGCGGATGCGTGCCGCCCGTGTCGTGCTCGACATCGGTGTGCACCTCGAGAAGCCCCGCCCCGACGGCCAGGGCACGTGGGACGCGGATTACGCCCTCGCGTTCATGCGCCGCAACGTCAACATGTCGGACGAGTTCGTGCAGTTCGAGGTGAACCGCTACCTCGGCTGGCCCGGACAGGCGCCGTCGTACAAGGTCGGTCAGCGCATCTGGGAGCAGCTGCGCGACGACGTCAAGGCCGCGCAGGGCGATGCGTTCGACATCAAGGCGTTCCACAAGCGCGCACTCGACATCGGCGGTGTCGGCCTCGACACGCTGCGGGCGGCATTCGCTCGCTGAGTCACTCGACGGCCGGTGTCTGGTTCGCCCGTGAGCGGGCGTCAGGCGCCGGCCGTCGCCGTTCCCGCCGACCCGTCCGCACCGCTTCCCGATGCGGAGAGCAACCGGATGACCTCGTCATCGGTCGTCTGGCGGAAGTCGCGATAGAACTGCCCGACCGCCCAGAAGTCGCGGATGCGGTTGGGGCACACGTACTCGTCGACGCTGTCGGCCTCGGGCACGAAGTCGACCGGCGCGACCGGAACGGCGAGCACGATAGACGACGCGCCGCGCGCCCGGAGCGACCGGCATGCGACGGTCGCGGTCGCACCCGTCGCGATGCCGTCGTCGACGACGAGCGCGGTTCTGCCGGCCATGTCGACGGCGGATGCCCCGAACAGCCGCGTCCGGCGCGCGAGCTCCTCGCGCTCCCGCTGCTCCACCTTGGCGAGCTCGTCCGGCGTCGTGAACCCCGTGCGTACGGCCTCCGGCCGCACGAGCCGCACGTCCTCGGCGATCGCGCCCACCGCGAACTCCTCGTGGTGGGCCGCGCCGAGCTTGCGCACGACGACCGCCGCCAGCGGCAGAGACAGGACGCGGGCGACCTCCGCCGCCACGACGACTCCGCCGCGCGGGATGCCGAAGACGATGGCATCCGTTCCCCTCCAGCGCTCCAGGGCGGCGGCGAGCACTCGCCCCGCGTCGGCGCGGTCCGCGAAGATGGCCATGCGACCACGGTACGCCGAGGGCCGCGGATGCGGACCGGGAATGCGCGCGACGAACCACACGTTGCATGCGCGTGAATGCAAAGGAGATCGCGCCCATGACCGACCAGCCCGACATCGCATCCACACCCGACGAGGTCGCGTTCGGCCTCGACACCTTCGGCGACGTGACCGTCGACGCGCAGGGGAACCGGCTCAGCGACGCGCAGGTGATCCGCAACATCGTCGACGAGGCCGTGCTGGCCGACCAGATCGGACTCGCGTCGTTCGGGGTGGGGGAGCACCACCGGCGTGAGTTCGCCGTCTCGAGTCCCGAGATCGTGCTCGCCGCCGCCGCGGGCCGCACACGCGGCATCCGTCTCGGCACCGCCGTGACCGTCCTGTCGTCCGACGACCCGGTGCGCGTGTACGAGCGCTTCGCGACCCTCGACGCCGTGTCGAACGGCCGCGCGGAGGTGACGCTCGGGCGAGGCTCGTTCATCGAGTCGTTCCCGCTGTTCGGCTACGACCTCGCCGACTACGAGATCCTCTTCGAGGAGAAGCTCGACCTGTTCTCGAAGCTCGTCACGGAGAAGCCGGTCACGTGGCAAGGGCGCACGCGCGCGGCACTCACCGACGCCGACGTCTATCCGAAGACCGAGCACGGGCTCAAGGCGTGGGTGGGCGTGGGCGGCTCGCCCGAGTCGGTCGTGCGCGCGGCGCGCTACGGATTCGGGCTGACGCTCGCCATCATCGGAGGACCGGCGGTGCGGTTCCGTCCGTTCGTCGACCTGTTCCACCGCTCGGTGTCGTCGTTCGGGCATGATCCGCTGCCCGTGGCGGTGCACTCGCCGGGACACATCGCCGACACGGACCAGCAGGCGTGGGACGAGGCGTATCCGTCGTTCGAGGGCATGTACAACACGATCGGGAAGGAGCGTGGCTGGCCGACGTACAACCGTCTGCGCTTCCAGCACGACGTCGGACCTGAGGGGGCGCTGTACGTCGGATCGCCCGAGACCGTCGCACGCAAGATCGCCGACACGATCCGCACGCTCGGCATCGCGCGCTTCGACCTGAAGTACTCCAACGGCACGCTCAGTCACGAGAAGCTCATGCGTTCGATCGAGCTGTACGGCACGCGCGTCGTGCCCATGGTGCGCGAAATGCTCGCGTAGCGCGCCGCGGGCGGCCGCGCGGCTCTACGATTCAGTCATGTCGGTCCCGACGCCCCCCACGCCCGCTACGGCCGCTTCGCTGTCGCAGAGGCTGGATCGCCTTCCGTTCACGCGTGCGCACCTTCGTGTGCTCACCGGCTCGGGGATCGGGTGGGCCCTCGACGCGATGGACGTCGGACTCATCTCGTTCATCCTCGCCGCGCTCGCGCAGCAGTGGAGTCTCGCGCCCGAGGAGACCGCGTGGATCGCGTCGATGGGCTTCGTCGGCATGGCGGTCGGCGCTGCCCTCGGCGGGCTGCTCGCCGACCGCTTCGGCCGCCGCCAGGTCTTCGCGCTGACGCTCCTGGTGTACGGTGTCGCGACGGGCGCGAGCGCACTGGTGGGCGGGATCGTGCTGCTGCTCATCCTGCGCTTCTTCGTCGGGCTCGGGCTCGGGGCCGAGCTGCCGGTCGCATCGACGTACGTGAGCGAGTTCGCGCCGGCGCGCATGCGCGGCCGGCTCATCGTGATCCTCGAAGCGTTCTGGGCCGTGGGCTGGACGGCTGCCGCGCTCATCGGGTTCCTCGTGATCCCGGCATCCGACGCCGGCTGGCGGTGGGCGTTCGCGCTCGGCGCGATCCCGGCGGCGTACGCGCTCATCGTGCGGTGGGGGCTGCCGGAGTCGCCGCGGTGGCTCGAGCGCCGGGGGCGACATGACGAGGCCGCGGCCGTCATCCGCAGGTTCGAGGAGTCGTCGTCCGTGACGGCAGAGTCGGCACGTCGGCTGACGACCGGTCCGATCGAGCTGCCGCCGGCCGCGCAGACGGCCCGCGAGCGCCTCGCGGCGCTGTGGTCCGCGGAGTTCCGCGTTCGCACCGCGTGCCTGTGGCTCGTGTGGTTCTGCGTGAACTTCTCGTACTACGGCGCGTTCATCTGGATCCCGTCGATACTGGTCGCTCAGGGGTACGACCTCGTGCGATCGTTCGGCTTCACGCTCATCATCACGCTCGCGCAGCTGCCGGGCTACGCCGCCGCCGCGTGGCTCATCGAGGTGTGGGGGAGGCGGCTCACGCTCTCCGTCTTCCTCGCGGGTTCGGCGGTCTCGGCGATCCTGTTCGGCACGGCCGGCGCGGAGTGGTCGGTGCTCGCCGCAGGAATGGCGCTGTCGTTCTTCAACCTCGGCGCATGGGGCGCGCTCTATGCCGTGACTCCCGAGATGTATCCGACGTCGCTGCGCGCGACCGGCTCCGGGTGGGCAGCCGGCGTCGGCCGCGTCGCGTCGATCGTGGCACCGCTGACGGTGCCGCCGCTGCTCGCGCTCGGCGGTGCGCCGGTGCTGTTCATCGTGTTCGCCCTGTTCTTCGTTGCCGCGGCCGCCGGCGCGTGGGGTCTCATCGACCGGAGCGGACGGTCCCTCGACGACCGCTGAGCCGCCGTAGGCTGAGGCCGTGGCATCCGTGCGATATGTCGCCATCGGCGACTCGTTCACAGAAGGAGTCGGCGACGAGCTTCCCGACGGGCACGTGCGAGGGTGGGCCGACCTCGTCGCGCAAGGGTGGGCGGATGCCTCGGGCGAGCCGATCGAGTACGCGAACCTCGCCATCCGCGGCAAGCTCGTGTGGCAGATCGTCGAGGAGCAGCTCGAGCCCGCACTCGCGCTGAAGCCCACCCACTTGTCGTTCAACGGCGGCGGCAACGACATGCTGCGCCCGCGCACCTCCATCGCGAGTGTCGCAGACGCGTTCAGCCTCGTGCTCAAGCGCTGCGACGACGAAGGCGTGAAGCTCATCCTGCTGTCGGGGGCGAACCCTTCCGCGCAGCTGCCGATGAGCCGACTGATCCAGCGTCGTGGCGACCTGCTGTCGGCGGCGGTCGTTGCGCGGGTGAGCGATCGACCGGACGTCGTCCGTGCGCTCAACTGGCCCGATCGCGAGCTCTCCACGTCGGGCTTCTGGTCGGACGATCGCCTTCACATGAACGCGCGCGGGCACCACCGCGTCGCCGCGCGCGTGCTGGACGCTCTCGGGCTCAACCCTCCAGAGGAATGGTGGTCGCTCCCGGAGCTGCCGCCCGCCGCGGTGCGCGGAGCCGCGTACTATCGCGCGCACGTCGGTCCATGGGTGCGACGGAGGCTCACGCGAACGTCGTCCGGCGATGGACGAGAGCCCAAGTATCCCGACTGGGTGAAGATCGAACCGTCGCGGCAGGAAGAAGCGTCGTCATGAGCGATCCGTCGCGCCACTGGGCTTCACGCCTGTTCGGCGCGACGGATGCCCCGTGGGGCGTGTCGTTCGCCCTCCACATCCTCATCGGGCTTCTCGTGGGGGCCGGTGTGCTGCTGCCGTTCTTCCCGACGCCGGCCGCGCTGCTCGGCGGGCTGTGTGCGGGGCTCATCGCGGGTGTGAGCGCGCACGTACCGGCCGCCGTGGCGGCATGGGTGGCACTCATGACGGGAGGCGTCGCGATCGTGTGCGCGGGGCTGGGGGTGTTGACGTCGCCGACCCCCGTGCTGGCGGCCCTCGCGATGGGGGCGATCGTGCTCGCGTCCTCGCTCGCGGCCGCCGCGGGCCCGCTCGGCGCGGGGTTGGGGCTCGTCGGCTCGTTCACGTTCGCCTTCGCGACCTCGGTGCGTGTGCTCGGCGGCGACCGCGCCGGCGGAGTGTCGGATCTCGTGGGTGTGGTCGCCGCCGGCGCGGCACTCGGTGTGCTCGTCGGGTTCGTCTCGGCGCTGGTCCGCGCGAAGGGGAGGCTTGCGAGGCTCCCGCGTTCGGGCGAGTCGTTGGGCCGGCGGATGCTCCGCTCGCTGCGCACCCGGGATGCGCATTTCCGCGACGGCGTGCGACGGGGGATCCCGCTCGCTGTGGCGATGCTCGGGTTCAGCGCGTTCGGCGGGCGCGACGCGTACTGGATCTTCCTCGCCGCGTTCACGATCCTCCTCCCGACGGGCAAGCCCCCGCTGTCGGTGCTCATCACGCGCATGATGGGGACGATCGTCGGCGTGGTTGCGGTCGGTCTGCTCGCGCTGGTCATTCCGACGATCGCCCTGGCGGCCATCGCCGTCGTCGCTCTGATCGTGGGCATAGCGGCCCAGGAGCGCTATCCGACCTACGGAGCGGCGCTGAGCTCCATCGGCGCGATCATGTTCGTCGGACTGCCAAGCGGTGCCGTCACGGAGTGGGCCGCCCACCGGCTGCTCGACACGCTCATCGGGTCGGCGCTGGCGGTGATCGCGCTGCTCGTCCTGTGGCCGCGGGATCGACCCAAACAGGCGGCAGAAGCCGGTATCGGCGTGCCCGGTTGACCCCGCCCGGGGATCAGCCCGAGACCGAGAAGGTGAGTTCGGCGAACTGACCCATCTGGCGCGCAGCCTGCAGCGTCAGGCGGTCGGAACCCAGGTTGCGAGGAAGCAGAGGCTTGCCCGACACGAGTGTCGCGGGCGCAACGGAGACCCGGATCTCGTCGAGGAGAGCGGCGTCCGCGAACTGGCCCGCGAGATCGCCGCCGCCGACGACCCACACGTCGCGGTCGCCCGCAGCCTCGCGCATCTCCGGCCACGATGCCTTCACATCACCCGAGACGAATCGGATGTCTGCACCCGGCACGCCGGGCAGGCTGCGGCTCGTGAAGACGTACGTCGGCCGATCGCCGTAGTACTTCGGCCACTTCTCGGGGTGGGCGATGAGGTCTTCGTGCTTGAGCACCCACTCGTACGTGGACGAGCCCTGCACGAGGACGCCGATCCCTTCGAGGAACTCCATGAAGTCGGCGTCGCCACCCTCGCCGCCCGGAACGGCGAAGAGCCAGTCGAGGGAATGGTTGTCGTCTGCGAGGAATCCGTTCAGAGTCGTTGCGGTGTAGTAGACCACGCGAGGCATGCCGACACGGTAGCGGCGGCCGCCGACATCCGATGGTGATCTAGAGTGCGCCGAGCTCTGCGAGAGCACGTCGAGCGAGCCCTGCACCGGCGCGTGCGGCGGATGCGGCATCCGCCCCGTTCATCGCGGCAGCGATGTAGCCGGCGGCGAACGCGTCGCCGGCACCCGTGGAGTCGATGAGACCTTCCACGGGTTCCACCGGGACCTGCATGTCGTCGCCGCCCACCCTCACGACGACCGGCTCGCCGCCGCGCTTGACGATGTACGCCTCGACGGACGAGAGGTCGAAGGCGAGGGCCTCCGCGCATCCGGCCTCGTCGCGGTTCGCGAACACGACGTCGGGGCGAAGGCGCGCGATGAGGGCCCGCAGCTCGTCGGTACCCAGCTCGCGCATGGTCGCGACGCTCGAGAGGTCCAAGCTCACGCGGGCGGGAGGGCGCCGCATCCGCTCGACCGCCTCGAGGATCGCCGAGCGCGACGGCTCGGACGAGAATCCGTAGAGCGGCACGTGCACCCAGTCGACGCCCTCGAGCCACGACGGATCGATGGGGCCGAGCTCGGCCGCCGCGCCGCGGTCGGTGACCATCGTGCGTTCGCCTTCGTCGTCGACAAGGATCACGATCGTGCCGGTGCGCTCACCCCGTTGCACGCGCACGTCGACTCCGGCCCGCTCGAGCCTGTGCACGAGCGCGTCGCCCGCGGCGTCGTCGCCGACGCATCCGATGAATCGAGTGGCGACGGATGCCGCCGCGGCGGCCGCGACGTTGGCGGCGCTCCCGCCTCGTGCGTGCCGGATCGTGGCCGGATTGTCGGTGCCCCGCTCGAGGCCGCCGGCGCGGCGGACGAGCACATCGTCGATGAGGTCGCCGATCGTGAGCAGCATCAGCCGGCGGGGGAGAGGGGAGTGGTGGCGAGGGCCGCTGCGATGCGCGCGCCGAGTTCGACGTTGCCGCGGTACACGTCGACGTTGACGTCGAGGCTTCGGCCGCCGGTCTCGCGCTGCAGGAAGTCCAGCAGGAACGGCGTCGTGTCGTGGCCCGTCACGCCGAGTCGATGCGCTTCATCGAGAGCGCGCGCGAGCACATCATCGTGCAGCTCTCTCGGAAGCTCGCGCTCGGCTCCGACCGGGTTCGCGACGAGGAGGGCGGAACGGATGCCGAGACCGTCGCGCGCCTCGACGACACGCGCGATCTCCTCGGGGGAGTCGACCGAGAAGTCCAGGTCATAGCCGGAATCCGAGATATAGAAGCCGGGGTAGTCGGTTGTGCGGTAGCCCACCACCGCGAGGCTCAGAGTCTCGAGCCGTTCGAGCGTGAGCGGAATGTCGAGGATCGACTTCACACCGGCGCTCACGAGCACGAGGGGGAGCGCGGCCAGGATCGGCAGGTCGGCCGACTCGTCGAACGTCTGCTGCGCACCGCGATGCACGCCGCCGAGGCCGCCGGTCGAGAAGACTCGAATTCCGGCGCGATCTGCCAAAAACGCGGTCGCGGCGACGGTGGTGCCGGCGCTCAGCCCCTTCGCCATCGCGAGCGGGAGGTCGCGCAGGCTCGCCTTCACGACACCCTCGGCGGTCGCGAGCAGCTCGATCTCGTCGGGGGAGAGGCCCACCGTGGGGCTCCCCTCGACGACGCCGATCGTGGCGGGCACGACGCCGAGCGACCGCACGAGCTGCTCCGCCTCGCGGGCGACCTCGATGTTCCGCGGACGGGGGAGTCCGTGCGTGAAGATGGTCGATTCGAGGGCGAGCACGGGTGCGCCGCGGTCGATCGCGTCACGCACCTCCTCCGAAACGGCGAGGGGAGTGGGTGGCACAGCGGCTCCTTCCGGGTCTTCTCACACCCTATGCAGGTGCGCGGAAACCGTGCGTGTTCGGATGCGAAGGAGCGAGTGGATGCGTGGAGGTTCGTCCACCGAGTCGCGCCCGGATCCGAGCCATCCGTCATTTGTCAACCCCTTGGGCCGTTTCGCACCGACCCGGAATCGTTGATTGCGGGCCGAAGCGGCCCACAGCAGGGGAGGGGTGACCCCCGGACCCCGGAAAGGAGCTCGTATGAGCATCGGAGCCGGAATCGCGCTGTTCGCCATCGGCGCCATCCTCACGTTCGCCGTCAACGTCGAGACCGAGTGGGTCGACCTCGACCTGATCGGGTACATCCTGATGGGCGCCGGACTCGTCGTCTTCATCGTGGGCCTCGTGCTCCTCATGCGCCGCCGGCGGTCCGACACCGTTACGCGCACGGCGGTTGATCCCGCCGCCAACGAGCGAGTCACGCGGCAGAGCACGGCGACGACCGACGACGAGCCGTACGTGTAAGTCGACCAGTCGCGTCGACGTCTTTTGACTGCCGGCCGCGTGCGGCCGCAGGAGAAGGCAGCTTCCGATGAGGGAGCTGCCTTCTCGTACGTTTGAGCGCCGAGCGGCGGTGGTCACCCTCGCTGTATCAAGGCAACTCCCTCAGGGGAGAGGTCAGTTCACCGCCGACTGAACCCGTGTTCACGGTGCCCTTGGGCTCGAACAGCAGCGCGTGAACCTCGTTGTCGGCCTTCGGGCAGTGCTCGACACCGCGGGGGACGACGAAGACGTCGTTCGGCCCGAGCACGACGTCGCGATCGCGCAACTGGATGGTGAGCTCACCGCTCAGAACCATGAAGAGCTCATCCGTTTCGGGGTGGTCGTGCCACACGAACTCTCCGTGGAGCTTGACGACCTTCACGTCGTAGTCGTTGATGCTGGTGAGGCGATGGGGTTGCCAGTAGGCCGTGATGCGGGACAGTGCGTCGTCGATGTTCCGAACGTCGTCGCTCATGCGGCGATCCTATGGCGCCGTGCGGACGGCGTCTTCGACGAACGTGTCGGAGTCCGCGGACATGATCTGAGACCGGCACACACATGGCACGCTATCGGGCTGTGCACGAACCTCTCTCCGCCACGACACCTTCAAGGACAGGGGAGGACCTCAGGTCGATGCGGCCGAGGATCACCCTTTATGAGTTGACATAATGTGCATTATCGGCGCGAGGTACTTCTTCACGATGTACTTCTGGGGGCGCTCAAGCGCCGACGTACTCCGCCAGATGCTTGCCGGTGAGTGTCGATTTGTCCTTCACGAGCTCGGCGGGCGTTCCCTCGAACACGATGCGTCCTCCGTCGTGGCCCGCGCCGGGTCCGAGGTCGATGATCCAATCGGCGTGCGCCATGACCGCCTGGTGGTGCTCGATCACGATGACGGACTTGCCGGAGTCCACCAGCCGGTCCAGCAGCGCGAGCATGTTCTCGACGTCGGCGAGGTGCAGGCCCGTCGTGGGTTCGTCGAGCACGTACACGTCACCCGGCTCGCCCATCTGGATGGCGAGCTTGATGCGCTGGCGCTCACCGCCCGACAGCGTCGACAGCGGCTGGCCGAGCGTCAGGTAGCCGAGACCGGCGTCCTCGAGGCGACTGAGGATCGCGACGGCGGCCGGGATCTTCGCTTCGCCCTCGGCGAAGAACCGTCGCGCTTCGCTGACAGGGAGATCGAGCACCTCCGTGATGTCCTTGCCGCCGAGCTTGTAGTCGAGCACGGCCGCCTGGAACCGCTTGCCGCCGCAGTCCTCACACGGCGTCTCGACGGTGTCCATGAAGCCCAGCTCGGTCACGATGATGCCCGCGCCCTTGCACGTCGGGCACGCGCCCTCGGAGTTCGCGCTGAACAGGGCCGGCTTGACGCCGTTCGCCTTGGCGAACGCTTTGCGGATCGGCTCGAGCATGCCCGTGTACGTCGCCGGGTTGCTGCGACGCGAGCCCTTGATCGCGCTCTGGTCGATCGCGACGACGCCTTCGCGGCGCGATACCGATCCGTGGATGAGCGAGCTCTTGCCCGAGCCGGCGACGCCCGTCACGACCGTCAGCACGCCGAGCGGGATGCCGACGTCGACGTTCTGCAGGTTGTTGTCGTTCGCACCGCGGATCTCGATGCTGCCCTTCGCCGTCCGCACCTCGGGCTTCAGCGACGCCCTGTCGTCGAGGTGTCGACCGGTGAGCGTGCCGCTGGCTCGGAGCCCGTCGACGGTGCCCTCGAAGCAGATCTCACCCCCGGCGGCGCCCGCGCCCGGGCCGAGATCCACCACGTGGTCGGCGATCGCGATCATCTCGGGCTTGTGCTCGACGACGAGGACGGTGTTGCCCTTGTCGCGCAGGCGGAGCAGCAACTCGTTCATCCGCTGGATGTCGTGCGGATGCAGACCGATCGTCGGCTCGTCGAAGACGTACGTGACGTCAGTGAGCGACGAGCCGAGGTGCCGCAGCATCTTGATGCGCTGCGCCTCTCCCCCGGACAGCGTTCCTGAGGGTCGCTCGAGGCTGAGATACCCGAGTCCGAGCGTGACGAACGCCTCGAGGTTCGCACGCAGCGCGTCGAGGAGCGGCCCGGCCTCCGGGCGGTCGAGGCCCTTCACCCACTCGGCGAGGTCGGTCACCTGCATCCGGCACGCGTCGGCGATGCTGACGCCGTCGATCTTCGACGACCGTGCGCCCTCGGTGAGGCGCATCCCATCGCATTCGGGACACGTCGCGAACGTCGCGACGCGCTCGACGAACGCGCGGATGTGCGGCTGCAGGGCGTCGAGGTCTTTCGACAGCATCGACTTCGTGATCTTCGGGATCAGGCCCTCGTAGGTCATGTTGATCCCCTGGATCTTGACCTTCGTGACCTCGCCGTAGAGGAAGAGGTGCCGCTGCTTCTCGGTGAAGTCCTTGATCGGCTTGTCGGCCGGGTAGAACCCCGACTCGGAGAAGCCCTTCACCATCCAGCCATCGGCCGTGTAGCCCGGCACCATGATCGCACCCTCATTGAGCGACTTCGACTCGTCGACCACTTGCGACAGGTCGATGTCGGATACCGAGCCTCGTCCCTCGCAGCGCGGACACATTCCGCCGAGGTAGATCGCCTCTTTCACGATCTTCTTCTCGCCGTTCGGGCCGACCATGACCCCGCTCGCCTTCTGCGTCGGGATGTTGAACGAGAACGCGGTCGGACCGCCGATGTACGGCTCCCCCAGCTTGCTGAACAGGATGCGCAGCATCGCATTCGCGTCGGTCACCGTTCCGACCGTCGACCGCGGGTTGGCACCCAGTCGCTCCTGGTCGACGATGATCGCGGTCGTGAGGCCCTCCAACACGTCGACGTCGGGGCGCGGCACCGAGGGCATGAACCCCTGGACGAACGCGCTGTAGGTCTCGTCGATGAGTCGTCGCGACTCGGCGGCGATCGTATCGAACACAAGCGAGCTCTTGCCTGATCCTGAGACGCCCGTGAAGACGGTCAGTCTTCTCTTCGGCAGATCGACGTCGACGTTCTTGAGGTTGTTCTCGCGGGCGCCGCGCACGCGGATCAGCTCGTGGCTGTCGGCGAGGGGTGCGGCGGATGCGGCGGACGCGGGGGCGCTGGTCATCGGTCTCCATCCATTGAGCTCGTCGGCCGGGGTCGAGCCTATCGACCCCGGCAGACTCGAAGGTCGAGCCGGTCAGACGCGCTGGTCGATGCGGAGGATGTTGCCGGCGGGATCGCGGAACGCGCAGTCCCGCACGCCGTACGGCTGGTCGGTCGGCTCCTGCAGCACATCGGCGCCGGACGCCTGCAGCTTCTCGAACAGTCCGTCGAGGTCATCGGTGGAGAGCGTCACGGACGCGTAGCTTCCCTTGGCGATGAGCTCCAGGATCGTCTGGCGCTCGGCATCCGTGATGCCCGGGTCGACGGCCGGCGGATGCAGCACGATCGACGTCTCGGGCTGCCCGACGGGTCCGACCGTGATCCAGCGCATCCCCTCGTAGCCGACGTCCTTGCGCACCTCGAAGCCCAGGGCGTCGCGGTAGAACGCGAGGGCGGCGTCGGCGTCGGTGTGCGGCAGGAACGCGTACTGAATCTTGATGTCCATGCCGCCACGCTAACCGGCGGGCACCTCGCGTGCTTCTCGATTCCTGATCGGTCTGACCACCTGCTTCGCGTGGCACGACGGCAGCTCGCCGTCGATCGCCTCCGCGGCCCACCGCCGGTACGCGCTCGGAGACATGCCGACGAGCTCGGTGAAGCGCGTGCTGAAGGTCCCGAGCGACGAGCACCCGACGGTGAAGCACACCTCGGTCACACTGAGGTCGCCGCGCCGCAGGAGCGCCATCGCGCGTTCGATGCGCCGGGTCATGAGGTACGAGTACGGCGATTCGCCGTACGTCGCGCGGAATCGGCGGCTGAGGTGACCGGCCGACATGTTCACTCCGCGCGCGAGCGCCTCGACATCGAGCGGCTGCGCGAATTCACGGTCGATGCGGTCGCGCACGCGCCGCAACAGTGCGATCTCGTGCAGTCGCCGGAGTGCCTCGGGGTCGCTCGTCACGTTGGCGATGGTGTCACGAACCGCCGACGGAATCCAGCGGCTGCGCCGCTCACGGCCCTTCGAGCGCGACGAGCGAGCCGATCCGCAGGCGCAGCCGCTCTCCGTCGCGCAGCACCGTGAACAGCGTGTGCGTGCACGAACGGCACCGCACGATCGCCGCGACCTCGTCGAGTTCCACGACGCTGTTCGCGAGCGGCGCGCGGGCGCCGCATCCGCCGCATTCCCCGTCCATGGCGGTCATGTCCTGCGCGAAGAGCTCGGCGAGCAGTCCCGCGATCGCGTTGCCGTCGACGACCGATCTCGCGTTCTCGGCCCGCATCATGCACCTCCGAAGCGCTCGGTCCGGATCTTCGCCGGCGGATGCCCGAGCCGCACGAGCGCGTCGGCGACGTGCTCCACGAACGACGTCGGACCGCACACGAAGACGTCCGGCATCTGGTCCACGGGCCACACGGCGGACGTGATGACCTCGTCGTCGATGCGCCCGACGCGGCCGGTCCATCCGGGCGGTCCGCTGCGCGTGTAGACCCACGTGAGATCCACTCCCCCGTCTCCGGACAGCCGCTCGAGCTCATCGCGATATATCGCGGCTTCGGGTCGGCGCACGGAATACAGCAGCCGGAAGGGCGCGCCGGTGCCGGCATCCGTCCGCGCCTTCGCCATCGCGGCCAGCGGGACGATCCCCGCCCCGCCCGCGATGAGCTGCACCGGGTCGACTCCCCCTGGCCGCCACACGAAGTAACCGCCGAGCGGCCCCTTGACCTCGAGCATGTCGCCCGGCTGCACGTCGCGCACGAGGTAGGGCGAGACCTCGCCTTCGGGAACCTCGTCGACCGCGAGCTCGATCGTCTCGCCGCCGCCGTACGACCCGAGCGAGTACGAGCGCACCGCCTGATAGCCGTCCTCCGCCGTGAGGCGCACGTCGACGTGCTGCCCCGGTTCGCTGCCGGGCCATCCGGGCACGGTGATGCGCAGCACGCGCGCCGTCGGTGTGACGTCGGCGACCTCGGACACCGTGGCCGGACGCCAGTCGCCGACGATCACCAGTACCGCTCCTCCGTCCACGGGTCGCCGTGCATGTTGTAGCCGTTCTGCTCCCAGAACCCGGGGGCGTCGGACTCCATGAGCGTGAGGCCGCGCACCCATTTCGCGCTCTTCCAGAAGTAGAGGTGCGGCACGATGAGCCTCGCGGGTCCGCCGTGCTCCGGGTCGAGCGGCTCACCCTCGAACTCGAACACGACCCACGACTTGCCGTCGAGAAGGTCCTCCATGGGCACGTTCGTCGCGTAGCCGCCGTACGAGTGGGCCATCGCGTAGCCGGCATCCGTCTCGACGCCCGCGAACAGCGTGTCGATCGACACGCCACGCCAGTGGGTGCCGAGCTTCGACCAGCGCGTCACGCAGTGGATGTCGGTCGTGACCTCTTCGATCGGTAGGGCCATGAACTCGTCCCACGCCCACGATGTGGCGTCGCCGTTCTCGTTCCGGATCGTGAAGCGCCATTCGTCGAGCTCGACCCGCGGCGTCGGGCCCGCCGACAGCACCGGGAAGTCCTCGGTCAGATACTGTCCGGGCGGCAGTCGCTCGTCGCTCTCACGCCTTCGCGCGCCGAATCCCCTCGAGAACACCGCCATGCGCACCTCCGGGTGTCGAGTGCTTGAAGCCACACGCTAGTGGCCCGCGCGCCCGCGCGCGAGGGGTTTCATCACCCACTCCGGATGCCGCGACACACGCGCTGCCGCTTGCCCGCGCCCCGGACGGCGGGTCTAGTCTGATCCCACCAACCTTCTCAGGGAATTCCCAGAAAAGAGGTCGTTGTATGTCCACCGCATCCGCAGCCGACAGAACGGCAGTCAACGGCATCCGCACCGCTCTCGGCGTCGGCGGCGTGCTCGCTGTCATCGTCGGCATCCTCATCCTCGTGTGGCCGGCGAAGACGGCGATGGTCGTGACCGCGATCATCGCGATCTACGCGATCGCGGCGGGGCTCGTGTACGCGGGCCTCGGCATCTTCTCGAAGCACAAGGGCGGCTGGGCGCGCATCGGGCACATCCTGCTCGGAGTGCTGTTCATCATCGCGGGCATCGTGGCGCTGTTCAACCTCGGTGCGACGACGGCGTGGCTCGCGGTCTTCCTCGGGATCCTCGTCGGAATCATGTGGATCGTCGAGGGCATCGTGGCGCTGTCGACGCTCGGCGACGCAGCCTCGAAGGCCTGGACGATCTTCTTCGCGATCCTCAGCATCATCGCCGGCATCATCCTGCTGTTCTCGCCGGCGTGGGGCGCCGCGGTGCTGTGGCTGATCCTGGGCATCGCGCTGATCGTGCTCGGCCTGCTCAACATCGTCCGCGCGTTCCGCTTCGGCAAGAACGCCTGACACCCGCACGACGAGAGCCCCCGGAACCGCGTGTTCCGGGGGCTCTTCGCGTAGAGACGTCAGGCGCCTGTCTCGATGGGGAGCTTGCGCTCCCACCAGTCGAGGATCGCCTCGAAGCGCTCGACCCGGTGCCGGGGCTGGCCCGACCGCGAGAGCTCGTGGTTCTCGCCCGGGAAAACGAGCAGCTCGGCGTCGACTCCATTCCGCACGAGGGCGCTGTAGTACCGCGTCGCCTGCTCGAGCGGGCAGCGGAAGTCGAGCTCGGAGTGCATGACGAGCGTCGGCGTGCGCACCTGGTCGACGACGGCCATCGGGCTCTGACGCGCGATCGCCTCCGGGTCGGTGCCGACGTACTCGTCGCCGAAGAACGAGCCGATGTCGCTCGTGCCCTGGAACGACGTCGGGTCGAGGAACCCGCGCTCGACGATCGCCCCGGCGAACCGGTGGTCGTGCGCGATGACCCATGCCGTGAGGTAACCGCCGTACGACCCGCCCATCACGCCCACGCGGCTGCCGTCGAGGGTGGAGTCCGCTGAGATCGCGCCGTCGAGGAAGTCGATGACGTCGGTGAAGTCGACGGTTCCCATGGCCTGACGGATGCTGCGTCCGTGCTCTCGCCCGTACCCGGCCGAGCCGCGCGGGTTGCAGTACACGACCGCGTACCCGGCGTCGACGAGCACCTGCGTCTCGTCGAAGAGGTGCACGCCGTACGACGCGTAGGGACCACCGTGGATCTGCAGGATGACGGGGAACGGTCCTTCGCCCTCGGGCCTGGCGACCCACCCGTGGACGGGGTAGCCGCCGCGCGGATCCACCGTGAGCTCGGTGGGGGCGACGATCCCCGCCGCGGCCGCCCGCGCGCCGAAGGCCGTCAGCGCGCGGGGCGCTGCTCCGCCGCCGCTGAGGAAGAGCTCCCCGTACGACTCCGGCGTCGCGGCGGCGGCCACGATGCGATCGCCTGCGGCGTCATGGCCGCCCACCTCGACGTCACCGCCGAGCACCTCGGTCACGGCACCGTCGCGGGTGACGCGGAGCAACCGCACACGACCGCGTGTGCGGTCCTGCACGAGGAAGTCGTCGCCGAGCGGGGTGATGTGGCTGCCGACCTCGCCGAGGTCGACGGTCTCCGCATCCGTCACGCGTCGCGGGCCGTCGGCCTCGAGCACCCACAGCGACGTGATCGGCGCCACGAAGTCCACGCCGTCGGGCCCGACGTCGTCGCCGAGGAACGCGATCGTGCCGTCGTCTGCGACCACGACGCCGCCGATGCCGAGGTTGGCGTCGCGGCCGACGAGCTCGCGCTCACCCGAGCCGTCGATGCGCACCGCGATGAGCGGCGAGCGGAGGTCGCGACGCACGCGCTCGATCTCGTCGACGGTCGTGAGGATCTCGTCGCCCGAGAACGCGATGCCCGAGTGCGAGCGCCGGCCGTCCGTGAGCTGCGTCGCCTCGGCCGCGACGATCCTCTTCTTCGGCGGTTCCTCGCCCTCGGGGACCACCGCGGGAGCGGGCTCGTAGAAGGGCTCGGAGTCCGTCTGCGGCGCCGCGACGACGAAGACGTGTGCGGGGCGGTCGGCGATGTAGCCGAGGCCGTTCGCGTGCCACCGGACTCCCGTGATGCGGCGCGGGGCCTCGGCGTTGGCGTCGAGGCCCTCCACGCTGCCGTAGCGGCCCTTCTCGGGCACGCGAGCTGTGAAAGCGAGCAAGCTGCCGTCGGGCGACCAGTCGAAGTCGCCGACGCCCAGCGGGGCATCCGTGGCCTGCACCGGCTCACCGCCGGTCGCGTCGACGACGAACAGCTGCGGCTTGCCTTTGGCATCGAGCCTCGTGAACGCGATGCGCGTGCCGTCGGGTGACAGCCGAGGCGATCCGTCGGCCTTGCCTCGCGTCAGGCGGCGGGGTGTTCCGTCCGGCAGGTCGACGCGCCACAGCTGGCCGACGTTGCTGTTGGCGGCGATGTCGGGGCGCGACGTGGCGAACACCGCGAACGATGCGTCCGGGGCGATCGTGGGCCGCCCGACCGAGATGAGGGCATCGATGTCTTCGGCGCGCATATCACTCCCCCGCGAACGAGCTGATGTCGCCCACGAGGCGCGTGTTGTCGTCGGGGATCGGGTCGACCGCGGCCTGAGCGACCTCGGCGGCGAACTCCGACACGTTGTAGAGGCGTCCGGCCGATTCGCGGCGCGAGGCGATCGCACCGGGGTTCGCCCGCTCGAGCAGGGTCGCGGTGATCGTGCCCTCGATCATGTCGCCCGAGACGACGACGAATCCGATGCCGCGCTCCGCGAGCTCGGGGATGCGCTCGCGCAGGGCGTCCTCGCCCGCACGCTTGGACAGCGCCACCGGCTCGTACTCCGGCATCGTCGGCGTCGTGCGGATGAAGTGCGCCTGGTGACTCGTGACGAACACCACGCGCGATCCGTCGCGCAGGAGCGGCAGTGCCGCGTCGAGCACACGGAGCTGCGCGTCGCGGTTGAGCCGCAGCGCGTAGTCCTCGCCCATGCCCGACTCCATGCCGCCGGACGCATTGAGCACGAGGATGTCGAGCCCGCCGAACGCGCGCTCGACCTCGGCGAACATCGCCGCGACGGAGTCCTCGTCGGTGAGGTCGGCGCCGACGACGAGCACCTGCACGCCGAGCTCGCGGAGCTCGTTCGCGAGCTTCTCGGCGCGCGGCGCCTTGTTCCGGTAGTTGATGACGACGTCTGCGCCGGCCTGCGCGAGATAGCGCGCGGTGTCGGCGCCGATGCCGCGCGAGGACCCGGTGACCAGAGCGGTCTTGCCGCGCAGCGAGTCGGGGGCCAGAGGCTGTGACATGGGGCACTCCTGGGGAATCGGATGCCGCGGCACACGGCGCCGGGCGGTCTCGACCCTATCAAGCGGCGTTCCGCTCACCGCCGGTGTTAGTGTTCAAGCAGGCCGACCGGACGGGAGGGGCGATGCTGCCGGATCTCACGCAGTACACGTGGATCGCATGGCTCGTCCTGGCGCTGTTGTTCATCATCATCGAGCTGCTCACGCTCGAGTTCACGTTCCTCATGCTCGCGGCCGGTGCGCTCATCGGAGGCCTCGGCGTCTGGCTGGTCGGCGGCCCTTGGTGGCTGCAGATCGCGGTTGCAGCGACGCTCTCCGTCCTCCTGCTCTTCACGATCCGGCCGCTCCTGCTGCGCACGCTGCGTCGCAGCTCCGAGCTCGTCAAGACGAACGTCGACGCGCTGCCCGGCCTCGGCGCGCGAGTGACCGTCCGCTTCGTCGACGGCAACGGGTCGGTGCGCCTCGACAACGGCGAGACGTGGACCGCGCTGCTCGCACCCGGCCACGAGTCCGCATCGCTCGATGTCGGTGACCGTGTCGTGGTCGCGGCCGTCCGCGGAGCAGTCGTCGAGGTCACGCCGGTCGCCGCGTCGTCTTCCCCGCCCTCTCCCCCCGCACCCGACGAAGGGCTCCCCACATGAACACCGTCGATCCCGGCGCCTTCATCGGCCAGATCTTCATCATCGTCCTGCTGATCGTCCTGGCGATCTTCGTGGTCGTCGTGATCTTCCGGTCCATCCGGATCATCCCCCAGGCGTACGCGGGTATCGTCGAGCGTCTGGGCCGCTACCAGCGCACGCTGCAGCCCGGCCTGAACCTCCTCGTGCCGTTCATCGACCGGCTCCGCCCGCTCGTCGACATGCGCGAGCAGGTCGTCTCCTTCCCTCCGCAGCCGGTCATCACCGAAGACAACCTGGTCGTGTCGATCGACACCGTCGTGTACTTCCAGGTCACGGACGCGCGCGCCGCGACGTACGAGATCGCGAACTACCTGAGCGCTGTCGAGCAGCTCACGACCACCACACTCCGTAACGTCGTCGGCGGCCTGAACCTCGAAGAGGCGCTCACAAGCCGCGACGAGATCAACGGCCAGCTGCGCGTCGTGCTCGACGAGGCGACCGGCAAGTGGGGCCTGCGCGTATCCCGCGTCGAGCTCAAGGCGATCGACCCGCCCCTGTCGATCCAGGACTCGATGGAGAAGCAGATGCGCGCGGAGCGCGACCGTCGCGCCGCTATCCTCACCGCCGAGGGCACGAAGCAGTCGGCGATCCTCGAAGCCGAGGGTATGCGTCAGGCCGAGATCCTCCGCGCCGAGGGCGACAAGCAGGCCGCGGTGCTGCGCGCCCAAGGCGAGGCGGAGGCCATCGAGACGGTGTTCAACGCGATCCACGTCGGCGACCCCGACGACAAGCTCCTCGCGTACCAGTACCTGCAGACGCTGCCGAAGATCGCCGAGAGCCCGTCGAGCAAGCTCTGGATCATCCCGAGCGAGTTCACCGAGGCGCTCAACGGAATCGGACAGGCGTTCGCCGGCCGGGCCACGGGCGGCGGTGGCGGTGCCGCCGACTCCTCCACGCCCCGACGCTCGTCCTTCACCGCGGCGCACTCGACGGCGGAAGAGGCGGTCGCCGCCGCGCACGAAGCCGCCTCGGAGGCGGACGAGATCGCGAGCGAGGCGCGCGCCGACGTGAGCGGCAGGCTCGCCGGCGAGCGCCATGCCGCCCCGTCCGCGTCGGCCACCCCGCCTCTGCCGGAGATGGACATCCCGCCCGTCCCGCCGCTTCCTCCCGTCCCGCCCGCTCCGCCGACGAGTGACGCCGGGGGCGACACCGACGAGACGAACCGCGAGGCGGATGCCGGCGCCTGAGCGGCCGGACCCCGGGGCGCGGCATCCGTGGTTCACCGCCACCGACGCGCCGCGAGTGCTCGCCCACCGGGGTCTCGTCGTGCCCTCCGACGCGCGTGACGGCGTCGTCGAGAACTCCTTCGCGGCCGTCGCCGCCGCGCACGCAGCCGGGGTGACCTATGTCGAGTCGGACTGCCACCTCACCGCCGACGGAACCGTCGTGCTGTTCCACGACGAGAGCCTCGTCCGCGTCACGGGCGATCCGCGCACCGTGGCCCAGGTGACGACGCGCGAGCTCGAGGGACTCATGGAGTCGCGCGGCGGCCTGATCACGCTTGAGCAGGCGCTCGAGGCGTTTCCGACCCTGCGGTTCAACCTCGATGTGAAGGCAGCGGATGCCGCGACCCCCGTCGGTCGCCTCGTGGCGAAGCACGGCGACCGCGTGCTCGTCACGAGCTTCTCGGACGCGCGTCGACGCGAGGCGCTGCGCACGGCGGAGGCGGGCGGCGGCATCCGTCCCGCGACCTCCCCCGGCACCGAGACCGTCGCGCGCCTCCTGTCGGCCCTCGCGGTGCGTTCGGAGCGGCTCGTGAGACGCGCCCTCGCGGGCGTCGACGCGCTTCAGGTGCCCGAGCGTCGAGGTGCTCTGCGAGTCGTCACTCCGCGGCTCGTGGCGGCCGCCCACCGGCACGGGGTCGAGGTCCACGTGTGGACCGTCAACGATCCCTCCGACATGCGCAGACTCGTCGGAATGGGGGTCGACGGGATCGTCACGGACCGCGCCGACATCGCCCTCGACGCGTTGGCGTGAACCGGCCGATTCCCCGGCTGTGCATCGACTGTGAAAGGCCCGCTCGCGGGCTGTGAAAGCCCCCGTTCAGGCCGCCGTTCGGAGTATCCGCACAGGTCGCTTCGTTATACCTCTATAGCGACGAGAGGACCACACAATGGCAGACCGCAGCCTGCGCGGCATCCGGATCGGCGCCCAGAGCTTACAGAGCGAAGAGGGCGTCGTCTTCCATGAGCGCGCACAGCACACGTACTCGTGTACGTCGTGTGGACGTGACACGACCCTTACTTTCGCAGCCGACGCCGAGGTGCCCCCGACGTGGGAGTGCCGCACGTGCGGCGCTGAGGCCCTTCTGCGCATCGGCGACAAGACCGCGTCGGTCGACCACAGTGACGACAAGGCTCCGCGCACCCACTGGGACATGCTGCTGGAGCGTCGTACCATCCCGGAGCTCGAGGAGCTCCTCGAGGAGCGTCTCGCCTACATCCGCGCGCGTCGCGGTGCCGGCGAGGACGTCACCAAGGAGTCAGCCGACCGCATGACCGCCTGACGCGGTCATTTCGGCTCAGAGACGCCGGTCCCTTCGGGGGCCGGCGCTTTCGCGTCCGCGCGGCGGCGCGTGGCGACGAGCCCCGCGACGACGGCAAGGGCGGCCACGCTCCCCCACGCGAGCACGGCCTTGATCCAAGCGCCGGCGACGACGGCCGGGGTGAGCCCCGTCCGCAGCTCGACGTCGGTGAGCATCGCGCCGGGCTCATCGGCCGGCAAGGCGTCGACGGTCGTGCCGTCGGGCGCGATCACCTGACTCGTGCCGACGGTCGAGATGTTGACGACCGAGCGACCCGTCTCGATCGCGCGCAGCCGCGCGACGGCGAGCTGCTGCAGATTCTCGTCGGTGCCTCGGAAGTCGGCGTTGTTCGTCTGGAAGAAGTACACGCCCGCGCCGCCTGTGGCGCCCTCCCACACGAGCGCGTCGTAGATGACGTCGAAGCAGATCGCGAGACCGGCGCGGAATCCGTCCAGGTCGAACACGGGAGGGTTCACCCCCGGGGTGTAGTCGCGCCCGATCATGTCGATGAGATCAGGGGCGATCGCACGGTAGAACGCGCGATCGGGCACGTACTCGCCGAACGGCACGGGATTGCGCTTGTCGTACGTCTGCGTGATGCCCTCGCCCGCGACCCACACGAACGACGTGTTGAAGTACTCGTCGCCCTCGAGGCGCACCATGTTCGCGACGAGCGGCGCGTCGAACGCGCGCGAGACGCGGTTGAGGGCGGATGCCGCGACCGCCGAGTCGCGCGGATCGAGGTCGACCGATCCCTCGGGCCACACCACGGCGTCGACGTCCTCCTCGCCGAACAGCGGCTCGGTCGCATCGAACTGCGACATGAGGATGTCGCCCCGCTCCCGCACGTCGAAGTAGCCCGCAGGTCCGTCGCCCTGCACGCTCACGACGCGGATGTCGCCCGCCGGCGTCGTCTGCCACGCGGGGATGACCGCGGCCGCGACGAGCACGACGACGACCGCTCCGATCGGGATCGCACCTTCGCGAACGGCGGTGGTCCGCGAGCGCCACGGCGTCGTGCGGACGATCTCGATCGCGGCGGCGCTCAACACGACCACGAGGAACGACAGTCCTGCCGTCCCGAGCCACGAGGCGGTCTCGATGAGCGGTCCGCCGACCTGGCTCGTGCCGACCCTCCCCCACGGGAATCCTCCGTAGGGGAAGCCGCCGGTGACCTCTTCGCGCGCCGTCCACAGCCCTGCCACGATCGCCGGGAGCACCGTCAGCCGCGCCCAGCGCGCGGGCAGCACGCGGGGCACCCAGCGGTAGGCCAGGGCGATGAGCAGCGCCCCCACCGCGACGAACAGCGACTCGAACACCGAGAGGGCCACCCACGGGAGCGGGCCCACCCAGCGTGCCGTGAAGTCGACGTTCATGAGATAGAACGCGACCCCGAACACGAAGCCCGTGAGCAGCGCGCCGCCCGCCATGCGCCCGATCAGGCTCACGATCGCCAGGGCGACGGCGACGAACGCGATCGGCCACCACCCCACCGACGGGAAGGCGACGTCGAGCAGAAGCCCACCGGCGGCCGATGCGACGACGGCGGCCCACAGCGGCAGGACGGGTCGCTCGGGCTCGGAGAGGGGCACGGAACAACCCTACGGGCGCGTTCAGACGGTCGTGTGCGCGACGATGCCCCGACGCACCGCCTCGAGGGCCTTGCGCGCCGTCGATGCGACAGGCTGGTCGGCGACGATGGAGAGCTGGTCGAGCAGGTCGATGGTCTGCTTCGCCCATCGCACGAAGTCACCGGCTGCGAGGTCGGCCTCGCTCAGGACGCGGTCGAGCGGCATCCCGCGCGCCCACGAGTGCATCGCGAGGGCGAGACCGGTGCCGAGCGGCTCGGATCCGGGCAGGCGGTGGTCGCGCTCGAGGTCGTCGAGCTGCTGCCACAGCGTCTGCGTATCGGAGAGGGCACGCCGGAACGGTCCGCGCGGGAGCCCGTGCTCCCCCGGCCCTGACTCGTCACGCCGCGGCTCGTACACGAGGCAGCACGCCAGCGCCGCGACCGAGGCCGCATCGAGGTCGCTCCATGTCCCGACCCGCAACGACTCCGCCACGAGGAGGTCCCGCTCCCCGTAGATGCGGCGCATCGTGCGACCCGCCGGCGTCAGCGTCGTCGTCCCGTCCTCTGCGACGCGCACGTAGTCGAGCACCTCGAGCACCTCGACGACGCGATCGAAGATACGCGCCACCGTGCCCGTGCGCGTGTCTATCTGCTGCCGCAGGCGGTCGATCTGCCGCTTGAGCTTCCAGTACCGCTCAGCCCAGCGCGCGTGGTGCTCGCGGTCGGGGCATCGGTGACACGGATGCCGCTGCATCCGCTTGCGCAACGCGGCGATCTCACGCAGTCGCTTGTCGCGCGTCGCGCGGCTCGCGTTCGCGTCCTTGCGGTTGAGCTTCTCGAGGTCGCTCAGCTCGCGTCGGATGGCGGAGTACTCGGTGAAGTCGCCGCGGTCGCACGTCATCGCCTTCTCGTAGCCGGCGAGCGACTCCTCCTGCTCGCGCACCTGGCGCGCGAGCCCGACGACGGCGCGGTCGGCCTGGAACTGGGCGAACGAGGACTCGAGGATCTCCCGCGCCCGCGCCCGGCCGAACTGGTCGATGAGGTTGACCGCCATGTTGTACGTCGGCCGGAAACTCGAGTTGAGCGGATACGTGCGGCGCGATGCGAGGGCGGCCACCGCCTGCGGGTCGAGCCCCTCGGTCCACTGGATGACGGCGTGGCCCTCGACGTCGATGCCCCGCCGACCCGCGCGGCCGGTGAGCTGTGTGTACTCCCCCGACGTGATCGCGACGCGCGCCTCGCCGTTGAACTTCTCGAGCTTCTCGAGCACGACGGTGCGTGCCGGCATGTTGATGCCGAGCGCGAGCGTCTCGGTCGCGAACACGACTTTCACGAGCTTGCGCTGGAAGAGCTCCTCGACGACCTCCTTGAACGCCGGCAGAAGTCCCGCGTGGTGCGACGCGACGCCGCGCTCGAGGTTGTCGAGCCACTCGTAGTAGCCGAGCACGGCGAGATCCTCGTCGAGGAGCGTGCGCGTGCGCTCCTCGACCGTCCGGCGGATCTCGCGCCGCTCGTCGGGTGTCGTCAGCCGCAGGCCCGCCCGCCGCACCTGCTGCACGGCGCCGTCGCATCCGGCTCGGCTGAAGATGAAGAAGATCGCGGGAAGCAGGTTCGAGCGCCGCAGCAGCTGGACGACCTCGGGACGGTCGAGCCGCTCGACCCGCCGCACGTTCGCCGACCGCACCGGCCGCTTGCCGCCCCGCTGGGGACGACGGCGGGACGCTTCGTAGCCGGCGTGCCGGGCGCTCTTGTAGGACTGGGCGCGCCGGTTGCCCTCGTACAGCGGGCCCTTGAAGGAGCGGATGCGCATGAGCTCCTGGTTCACCTGCGCGGTAGCGACGCCCGCTCGATCGTCGAAGAGCGGCAGCAGGTCACCTCGTACGAGCACGTGCTGCTCGAGGGGCACCGGGCGGGTCTCCGACACGATCACCTCGGTGTCGCCCCGCACGGTGTCGAGCCAATCGCCGAACTCCTCGGCGTTCGAGACCGTCGCGGACAGCGACACGAGCCGCACGCTGCGCGGCAGGTGGATGATGATCTCCTCCCACACCGCGCCGCGGAACCGGTCGGCGAGGTAATGCACCTCGTCCATGACGACGTACCGCAGGCCGCGCAGCGCCGGCGAGTCGGCGTAGAGCATGTTCCGGAGGACCTCGGTCGTCATGACGACGACGCGGGCGCTGCCGTTGATGTTGGTGTCGCCCGTGAGCAGGCCGACCTGGTCGGCGCCGTACACGTCCTGCAGCTCGCGGAACTTCTGGTTCGACAGCGCCTTGATCGGGGTCGTGTAGAACGCCTTCGTGTCGGGTTCGCGCATCGCGAGGTGCACCGCGAACTCGCCGACGATCGTCTTTCCGGCGCCCGTCGGAGCGGCGACGAGCACGCCGCGCCCCTCTTCGAGCGCTCGACAGGCCTCGAGCTGGAACGGATCGAGCTCGAACGGCTGCGACGCGGCGAAAGCCGCCGTGATCGGGTGCCGTCGGTCGCTCTCGGAGGCCTCGCGCGCCCGCGCGTAGCGTTCGGCGGGACCCAGGTCGGTCACGACGCCCCGTCGCCGAGGAGCGCCGCGTCGCGCTTCGCCCGACGGCGGTCGAAGATGAGCGAGACGGATGCCGCGGCGAAGAACAGGACGACGAGGATCCCGGCCAGCAGGAGCATGCTCACGACATCCGCCGCAGGGGTTGCGAGGGCCGCGAAGATGCACGCGATGAGCACTGCGACCCGCCAGCCCTTGAGGATCGCCTTGCCCGAGATGATGCCCGCGAAGTTGAGCGCGACGAGGAACACGGGCAGCACGAACGAGACGCCCACCACGATCAACAGCTTGAAGACGAAGTCGTAGTAGTAGACCGCATCGAAGAACGACGCCGCCCCCTCCGGAACGAACGAGGCCATGAGTTCGACGATGTGCGGCATGACGAGCAGGCCCACATAGGCTCCCGCGAAGAAGAGCGGGATCGCGGCCGCGAGGAACGCCACCGTGTACCGGATCTCCTTACGGGTCAGGCCGGGCATGATGAACGCCCAGATCTGCCACATCCAGATCGGCGCCGACAGGAGCAGACCGATCGCGAACGACATGCGCAGGCGCAGATCGAATGCCGATGTCACCGTCGTGAACATGAGCTCGACCTTGCTGCGCTCCTCCGACGTCTCGGCGATCGCGCGGATGGGCTCGGTGATGAGCCAGATGACCGGGTCGGTGATGAAGAACGCGACGACCATCCCCGCGACGACGCCGATCGCCGCGATCATGAGGCGCTTGCGCAGCTCGACCAGATGCTGGCCGAGCGACATGCGCTTGTCGCGCCGTGGAAGGTCGGACTCTCCCACGCGCGGCGGTCCTGCCGTCGCCACTGCGGTCAGGGCTTGGATTCGGAGGTTCCGCCCGCGTCGGTGCGCACGTCCGCTGCCGGAGCCTCGGTCGAGGAGGCCGAGCCGCTGGTGTTCGCGGTGTCACGCGCCGCGTCTTCGTCTTTCATGGCCTTCATCTCACCCTTGAACACGCGGGCGGACTGACCCATGCTCTTCGCCAGCGCGGGGAGTTTGGCCGCGCCGAACAGCAGCAGGATCACGGCGAGGATGATCAGGAAGTGCCACCCTGTGAGGCCTTGCAGCATTGTCGATTCCTTTCGGCGGGTCCGCTGACAGTGTAACCCGCAGGGTCCTTCCGCGGCCGAGAGCCACGTGTGACTCGCCGGGTGTTCAGTGATACTGCGCGAGACCGGCCTCGGCCCATGACCGCGCCGCGGCACGCGCGCCCTCTGGCTCGAGCACTTCGACGGCCCCGCCGCGACGGGCGGCGAGCCGCTTGAGGCTCTGCTCGTCGGCGATGCGCATCGTCGCGACCGACCATTCGCCGTCGGTCTCGACGCGGGCGCGGTCGAGGTAGTCGCCGAGGAGCGGCGCGACGGATGCCGGGAACCGCACGCGCGCGACGATGTCGCCCTTGCCCTCCTCGAACCAGTCCGGCACGGGGTCCTGGCCGTGCGAGATCGGGATGTCGGTCAGCTCGATGTCGCTCACGCGGTCGAGATGGAACGTGCGCATCGCTTCGCGCAGGTGGCACCAGCCCTGCAGGTACCACTGCCCGTCGGCGATGTGCACCTTGACCGGGTCGACTGTGCGGGTCGTGGGCGGCGCATCCGGTGCCTTGTAGGTGAACGAGACCGCGACGCCCTGCCGCACCGCGCGCGCGACCGCGTCGCGGACGGCGTCGACCGGGGCGGGAGCGACGATCACCTCGGCGGGCGCGCTGGACGCGCCGCGCGAGAGCTTGCGCAGAAGTCCCGTGAACAGCTCGGAATCGCCCACGCCGGGGATCGAGCGCGCGAGCTGGAGGCCCGTCAGCAGGGCCGCCGCCTCGCGGGCGGTCAGCTTCGGTGCGCGCTCGAGGCCGACCGCGTTCGTGATGACGATGAGGTCCTGCTCGTCGAGGAGGTCCCAGTCGATGTCGAAGAGGTCGTTCGGCATCTGCCAGTAGCCGCTGTCGCCGGGAAGGCCGATCATCGGCAGCTTCTCGACCATCGAGCGCATCTGCTGCGGGGTCACGTCGAACTCGTCGGCCGCCTCGGCGATCGACACCTCGCCCTTCGAGATGAGGTACGGCACGAGCTGCAGCATGAGGGCTGCGCGGTCGGTCGCGACGAGCGGCTGGCGACGGGCGCTCACGATCGGTCTCCTTCGAATGCTCCGTGCACCTCGGCCGTCGCGCGCAAGCGCCGGATGACGTGTTCGCGGAGGTCCTCGGGCTCGACGACGCGCACCTCGGGGCCGTAGGACGCCAGCTCGTCGGCGAAGATGTTGATGTCGACGAAGTTCACGTGGATGCCCTGTTCGGCGGGCGTCGCCCGTCGGCTGAGCCGCAGCGCGGCCTCGGTGCCCGGGTTCACCTCGAGCAGGGCGCGGTTGCGCGCGGCGACAGCGTCGAGTCCGGCGAGAGCGCGGTCGCCGGCTCCGTCCCGCAGCTCGCGCGGGAAGCGCTGTCGCGTGATCGTGACGTCGCCCACGATGCGCGCGAGGAGGAATGTGCGGTCGGCGTTCATGTCGAGGTCGTTCGAGAAGAGGTGCCACCGGCCCTCGAACTCGACGAGCGCGAGAGGCTGCACGTGGCGCATCCGCGGCGCCGCCTCACCCGGCTTGAGGTACGGGAACGTCACGACGCGGCAGTGCTCGATCGCCTGCTGGAGCGGTGCGAACGACGGCTCGCGCACGCTGATGCGCGGCGTGTAGCCGATGATCGGCTCGTCGACGTCGATTCCGAGCGCACGGATCTTGCGGAGTCCCGTGCGCGCGTCCGCCGACATCGAGCTCTCGCCCCACACGGTGCCCGCGAGGTTCAGCAGCGCGACCTCGGCGGGCGTGAACGTGATGTCTTCGGGGAGCTCGTATTCCGTCGTCGGCACGCGATAGCGCGCCTCGCGCAGATCGTCGGGATCGGCCCAATCGCCGATGGTCTCGATCGGCACCCCGAGTGCGCGCAGACTCTCCTTGTCGCGCTCGAACATCTTCTCGAGGGCGTCCTTCGACGCGCCCGACTCGTACTGCTCGCGGTAGCCGGCCACCGACGTGAGGATCGTGTCTTTCGTGAGGCCCACGTCGGTCGCCATGAGGGCGACGACCAGGTTCACGAGCCGCTCGTCGGGCGGACTCTTCACGGCGACTTTGGCAGGCACTCCCTCATCTTAGGCGTGCGGACGCCGCCTCTTCCGGGGTTTCGCGAAGTGCGTCCTACTCGGCCGGAACCGCGTCGATGCCGAGGATGTCGAACACGAAAACGAGCGTCGATCCGGCGGGGATGCCCGCCTGGTCCTCGTCGCCGTACCCGAGCTCGGGCGGCACCACGACGAGCACCTGCGACCCCACGGTCGCACCATCGAGCGCTTCGGCGACGCCGGGGACGAGCGAGTCGAGCGTGAGCGAGGCCGGCTCGCCGTCCCACGTCGTCTGGAACACCTCGCGGTCGTCCCACGTGAGCCCGGTGTAGTGCGCGCGGAAGGGCGCATCCGACGAGATCGCCTCGCCGTCGCCCTTCTTGAGCGTCTGGACGACCAGCTCCGACGGCGCGGCGCCGTCCGGCACGATGATGCCCGGGCGACCGTTCGGCGCGCGCACGACGCTCGGCACGCCGCGGTCGGCGTTGAACTGGTCCGCGCCGTCGGCGCGGGGCAGGAACACCTTGCGCACGTCGACCACGACGACCACCGAGTCGTCCTCCGACATGCCGAAGCTCGCCGCGGCCTCGGGCGCGACGTCACCCGGCGGAAGAGCCGCGACGATGCGCGAGCCCTCGGTCGCGCACTCGACGATCCGGTCGAACGTGGGGAACGTCTGCTCCCATCGCGAGACCGCGAACGCCCGTGACAGATCGCCGTCGTACGGCGTGGAGACGATCTCCTCCCCCGTCTCGGCGCTGATGACCGAGATGTCGACGACCGCCACCTGATCGGCCGTCGTGATCGGGGCGCCCTCACCGCGCACGACGTCGTCCACGACGAGCTCGTCAGTGTGCAGCGGTGTGTAGACCTTCACGCGCGGCACGTCCTCCTGATCGCCGGTCACCGTGACGAGCTTCGCCACCTCGGGATCGGCGGACGGGCGGGGGCACGCGTCTGCGGCGGACTGGGAGCATCCGGTCAGACCGACGGCTGCGAGGGCGACGACCGTGAGGGCAACGGGGATCTTGCGCACCGGAACAGTCTAGGCGGCATCGCACGCCGCCCCTCACGCCCTACTCGGCTGCCCCGGTCTCGTCCGCCGCGGCCGCCTGCCGCGCACCCTCCGCGGCGCGCTGCGCCTCGCGTACGCGCTTGCGCAGGTTCTTGTCGGTGATCTCGCGGTCTCCGACGGCTCCGGGAGTCCACAGCTCGACGTCCTCGTCGCTGTAACTCGACTTCGACGCACGGCGCTTGCGCTCGGGCGGGATCGCACCCGGTGCGAGCCGGCGCGCCCACAGCAGGAACCCGGTGTGGGCCACCATGCGGTGGTCGGGACGCACCGCGAGGCCCTCGACGTGCCATCCGCGCACCATCGTCTCGCTCGCGTCGGGCTCGGTGAACAACCCGGTGTTGCGGATGTACTCCGCGACGCGGCTCAGCTGCGTCGCCGTCGCGACGTAGCAGACGACCACCCCGCCCGGTGTGAGCGCGTCGGCCACGGCGTCGATGCACTCCCACGGCGCGAGCATGTCGAGGATCACACGATCGACGGATGCCGCAGCCACCGTCTCGGGGAGCGCTTCAACCAGGTCGCCGACGACCACGTCCCAATTGCGGGGCATCTCGCCGAAGAACGTCTCGACGTTCGCCTTCGCGACCTCCGCGAAGTCGGCACGGCGCTCGAACGAGAGGAGACGCCCGGATGCGCCGACCGCCCGCAGCAGCCACAGTGAGAGCGCGCCCGAGCCCACGCCCGCCTCGACGACCGTCGCGCCGGGGAAGACGTCCGCCTCGGCGAGGATCTGCGCCGCGTCCTTCGGGTAGACGATCGCCGCGCCGCGAGGCATCGACATGACGAAATCGCGCAGCAGCGGTCGCAGCGCGAGGTACTCGTGCCCGCCGCTGTTGGCGACCACCGAGCCGTCCGGCAGCCCGATGAGCTGCTCGTGCTTGAGCACGCCGTGGTGAGTGTGCAGCTCGCCGCCGGGGCGCAGCGTGATCGTGTGCAGGCGGCCCTTCGGGCCTGTCAGCTGCACCCGGTCGCCTGCACGGAACGGACCGCTCGGGCGGGACGCGGGATGCGGCATCCGGTTCTCTGCCAGCGGTTCGTCGGTCATCGGCGGACTCCTCGGAAGTGAGATCCGTGCAGCGCGGCGATGTCGTCGGCGGTCCGGCCCTCGAGCGTCGGCCACAGGGCGTGGGCGCCCGTGCCCTCGAGGCCGATCATGTTCGGGACGCCGATCGCGACCGTGCCGGCGGCGACGGCCGACCGCAGTCCGTTGGGCGAGTCCTCGATCGAGATCGTGTCGGCGGGGTCGACCCCCAGCAGCTCACTCGCGCGCAGGTACGGATCGGGGTGCGGCTTGGGGCGGGCGACGTCGTCGCCCGCGACGATGACGTCGAACGCCGCGAAGTCGATGAGGTCGACGACCGACTGCGCCATGCGGCGCAGCGACATCGTCACGAGCGCCGTCCGCACCCCCGCCTCACGGAGGCTCGCGAGCAGGGCACGTGCACCCGGGCGGAACGGGACGCCCTTCGTCGACAGCTGCGTCAGCACCTCGTCGGTCAGGTGGTTCACGATGTCGTCGACGCTCATGCGCACGCCCGCGTCCTGGAAGATGCGCGCGGCGTCGTCGAGGCCGAGCCCGACGAGCCGGAGCGACTGCTCGTGCGACCACGACCCGCCGAAGCTCTCGACGAGCGGCGTCTCGGCGGCGATCCAGTACGGCTCGGTGTCGACGAGGGTGCCGTCCATGTCCCACAGGACGGCGGCGGGGAGGCGGTGGTTCACCGCTCAATCCTAACGAGGGGCCCTCCGGGGCCCGCCGTCGGAACGGGAGCGGCCCGGTCGTCGGCCTCGACGCCTATCCTGGAACTGACCGACGGCGGGCGCCTCGGTCGGAGGAGGTCGCGTGGACGGACTGGGACGCCGAGTGCTCGTCGCCGCGTTCGACGGATGGAACGACGCCGGTGAGGCCGCTTCGTCCGCCATCGCGCAGCTGAAGACGAGCGGATCGTACGAACCCGTCTACTCCGTCGACCCCGAGCTGTACTTCGACTACCAGTACACGCGCCCGCACGTCGAGATCGACGGAGAAGGCCGGCGCCGGCTGAAGTGGCCCGAGGCGACGATCCACCGTCCCGTGCATGCGACGCGCGGCACGCAACTGTGGCTGCTCACGGGCGTCGAGCCGGCTCGCGCCTGGCAGGCGTTCGCGAGCGAGCTCATCGACGTCGCGCTGCGCGAGGACGTCACGGGGTTCGTGAGCCTCGGCTCCATGATGTCCGACGTGCCGCATACGCGCCCGATCTCCGTGTTCGCCGGCAGCGACAGCGAGAAGGTGCGCCAGTCGCTGGGTCTCGAGCGCAGCACATACGAAGGACCCGTCGGCATCCTGAGTGTCCTGTCGCATGCAGCGGATGCCGCGGGCATCCCCTCCGCGAGCCTGTGGGCCAGCGTGCCCCACTACGTCGCGGGGCACACGCCGTCCCCGAAGGCGACGCTCGCCCTGCTCGATCGGCTCGAGGACCTCACCGGCGCACCGGTCGATCGCGGCACGCTCGCGACCGAGGCGGCCGCGTGGGAGGCGTCGATCGACGCGGCCGCGGCGGACGACGAGGAGATGACGGAATACATCCGCCAGCTCGAGCGCACGCGCGACACGTGGGACTCGCCCGAGGCATCCGGCGATGCCATCGCCCAGGAGTTCGAGCGCTACCTGCGCCGCCGCGGGGACGGGCCCGCTAAGCCCGGTCGCGACGAGCCTCCGCGCCGCTGACGCGCCGCCTCGCGCCCGCGCCGCCGCGTCAGAGCGGTTGGAGCACTCCCGTGCTCAGCAGCACGAGGATCGTCGAGCCGAGCGCGACACGGTAGACGACGAACGGCAGGAAGCTGTGCTTCGAGATCCAGTTCATGAAGAACGCGATCACGCCGAGCGCCACCAGGAACGCGACGATCGTCGCGATGGCCGTCTCGCCGAGGGTGAAGACGCCCGGCTCGTCCCAGCTCTTGAAGAGCTGGTAGAAGCCGCTTCCGAACACCGCCGGGATCGCGAGCAGGAACGCGTACCGCGCGGCAGCGGACCGCTCGTACCCCATGAGCAGGCCCGCCGTGATCGTGCCGCCCGAGCGTGAGACGCCGGGGATGAGGGCGAGCGCCTGCGCGAACCCGTAGATGATGCCGTGCGGCACGGTGATGTCCTGGAGCCTGCGCCGTTTCGCGCCGATGTGGTCGGCGATGCCGAGCAGCACGCCGAAGAGGATGAGCATGCCGGCGACGAGCCACAGCGAGCGGAACACGGTCTCGATCTGGTCTTGGAACAGCAGACCGAGCACCACGATCGGGATGCTGCCGATGATGATGAGCCAACCGAGCCGCGCGTCGGGGTCGTTGCGCGGAATGCGGCCGAACAGCGCCTTGAACCACGCGCCGATGATGCGGACGATGTCGCGCCAGAAGAAGACGACGACGGCCGCCTCGGTGCCGATCTGCGTGATGGCGGTGAACGCCGCGCCGGGATCCTCGGCGCTCGGCAGGAACTCCCCCACGATGCGCAGGTGCGCGCTCGACGACACGGGGAGGAACTCGGTGAGACCCTGGACGAGCCCCAGGATGATCGCCTCGAACAGATGCTGCATGCACGCCTTTCGGTGCGGGATGCCGCGGGCGGGGCATCCGTCATGTCGTGTCGCGCGCGGCGACGGGAGTCAGTAGGTGCGAAGGAGGTCGGTGAGGACAGTCTTGCCGAACACGAGGGCGTCGATGGGCACGCGCTCGTCGACACCGTGGAACATGCCGGTGAAGTCGAGGTCGGCGGGCAGTCGCAGCGGTGCGAAGCCGAAGCCGGCGATGCCCAGGCGCGAGAGCGCCTTGTTGTCGGTGCCGCCGCCCATGAGATACGGGATGACCGGCGTGCCGGGGTCGTGACGGCCGAGCGCCGCGACCATGGCGTCGACGAGGGCGCCCTCGAACGGGACCTCGAGACCGATGTCCTGCACGACGACCTCGACCTCGACGTCGTCGCCCACGATGCGACGGATGTCGGCGAGGGCGGCCTCCTCGGTGCCGGGGAGCACGCGCACGTCGATGAGCGCTTCGGCCCGGTCCGGGATCACATTGTGCTTGTACCCGGCGGTGAGACCGGTCGGGTTCGTGGTCGTGCGCAGCGTCGAGCGGATGAATCCGGATGCCGCACCCGTCGCGTCGGCGAGGGCATCCGGATCGTCGGCGGATGCGCCCGTCAGCGTCGCGAGGCCGTCGAGGAGCTCGCGCGTCGTGTCGGTGAGGCGCATGGGCCACTCGGTGCGACCGAGCGCCGCAACCGCCTCGGCGAGCCGCGTGATGGCGTTCTCGGGGTGGAAGCGGCTGCCGTGGGCGGCGATGCCGCGCGCGACGAGCCGGATCCAGATGAGGGCCTTCTCGCCCGTCTGAAGCAGGTACGCCCGGCGGCCGCCGGCGGTGATCGAATACCCGCCGACCTCGCTGATCGCCTCGGTCGCGCCCGCGAACCACTCGGGGCGGTCGCGGACGACGAGCGCCGAGCCTTCCACTCCCCCGTTCTCCTCGTCGGCGAAGAACGTGAGGACGAGGTCGCGCTCAGGCTGATCCCCCGCGCGCAGGATGTCGGCGACCGACGTGAGGATCATGGCATCCATGTCCTTCATGTCGACGGCGCCCCGGCCCCACAGCAGTCCGTCCTTGATCTCGCCCGCGAACGGGTCGACGCTCCAGTCCTCGGCGATCGCCGGGACGACGTCGAGGTGTCCGTGCAGCACGAGCGCCGGCTTGGAGCGGTCGCGACCGGGGACGCGCGCCATGACGTTCGTGCGCCGCGGTATCGGCTCGTAGTACTCGGGGGTCAGGCCGATCGACTCGAGGTAGGCGCCGACGTACTCGGCCGCCTCACGCTCGCCCTTCGAGCGGCCGCCGCCGTAGTTCGTGGTGTCGAAGCGGATGAGGTCTCGCGCGACCTCGACCACCTCGGGAAGGGGGGCTTCGGGCATGCGCTCCAACCTATCGTTCCGACGAAAGAAGGCCCCCTTTCGGGGGCCTTCTCCGGTTCGTGCGCGAGGGGGGACTTGAACCCCCACGCCCTATACGGGCACTAGCACCTCAAGCTAGCGCGTCTACCTATTCCGCCACCCGCGCGAGGTGGTTTTCGGTTTCGCAACCGAGGATCGACGATATCACGTTCGGCGCTCCGGAACGAATCGAGCGGCCCGTCGCGGTCAGCCCAGTGTCACGCCGAACAGCAGTCCGAGCGCGTACGTGACCGCCGCCGCGCCGTAGCCGATCGCAAGCTGGCGGAGCGCGCGCTTCAGCGGCGGCCCGCCCGACAGCACACCGACCGTCGCACCGGTGAGCAGGAGAGCGATCCCGACGAGCACGAGAGCCGTGATCACCGCCGCGAGGCCGCTCAGTCCGACGATCCACGGCAGCACCGGGATGATCGCGCCGGAGGCGAAGAACAGGAAGCTCGAGATCGCCGCACCCCATGCGCGCCCGACCACCTCGTTGTCGTCGTGTGTGCGGATCGGCCCCGTGACGGCGGAGGCCGCCTCCGCGCCCTGGGCGACCTGGATCACGCGGCGGGCGCGGGCCGTGGCATCCGCTTCGCTCATGCCCCTCGCCCGATAGACGAGAGCCAACTCGTTCGCGTCGAGGTCGAGGTCGACGAGGGCGTGCTGGGCGTCGTCGTTCGGCTCGGTCGCCGAGAGCAGCTCGCGCTGCGAGCGGACCGACACGAACTCGCCCGCACCCATCGACAGGGCGCCCGCGAGGAGGCCCGCGACACCGCTGAAGAGCACGAATTGAGGCGCGACACCCGTCGCGCCGATGCCCATCACGAGGGCGAGGTTCGAGACGAGGCCGTCGTTCGCGCCGAAGACCGCCGCGCGGAAGGTGCCGGACAGGCGGCGGCGGCCGCGAGCGGCGAGGGTGCGGATGACCTCGCCGTGAATCTTCTCGTCCGCGGCCATCGCGGCCGTCGCGAACGGCTCGTCGTCGTACGGCGACCTCCGCTCGGCGTTCTGGGCGAGCGCGAGCACGAAGATCCATCCGAAGCGCTTCGCCATCCAGCCGAGGACGACCGTGTCGAGGCTCCGTCGCGGGAGGCGCTTGGGCTCGCCGCCCAGCAACGCGAGCCAGTGCGCCTCGTGGCGGCCCTCCGCGTCGGCGAGGGCTTCGAGGATCGCACGCTCCTCCCCCGTGCGCCGGCTCGCCAGCTGCCGATACAGGCGCGCCTCCGCGCGCTCGTCGACGAGGAACCGCGCCCAGCGCCTGCGGTCGCGCTCACTGGGCGCGGGCGACGGCGCGGGACGGTCGGCGGCGGGCGCGCTCAAGGGTCCTCCTCTGAGGATCGTCGGGTCCGGGGATCGCCTCCACGCTAGCCGTGGGCGCCCCACCGAGGCCCGGAATCTCGCGGATTGACAGCATTTCGGGGCTCCGAACGGGCCCTCGGAACGGCAGGGTGGATCAGGAGCGGACGCGCTTGCGCAGCACATCGATGCGCGCCTGCAGCTGCGCGACGGTCGCCTGCGCGACGGGGGGTCCTCCGCAGATCCGCCGAAGCTCGGCGTGCACGGCGCCGTGCGGCTCCCCCGACTGGCGCGCGTAGAGCCCCACGAGGCTGTTCAGGAGCTGTCGCTGCTCCTTGAGGGTGCGATGAAGCGCGGGCGGCGGCGCCGGCTCCACCGGGGCTCCTGCGTTTCCCTGCCGCGCTTCGCGCGCCTTGCGGTGCCTCCCCTGGCGCGCCTGGCGCTGCATGAGCAGTTCATGCACGTGCTCGGGCTCCAGCAGGCCGGGCAGGCCGAGGAATTCCTCCTCCTCGGGCGTTCCCGGCACGGCGAGCTGCCCGAACTCGCGCCCGTCGTAGAGCACGCGGTCGAAATGCGCGGCGGATCCGAGGGCTTGGAACGCGAACTCCTCGGTGAGGGCATCGGATGCCTTGTCCTCCCGCTCCGCCGCGGCGAGCAGGTCCTCTTCAGCGTTCCACTCGTCGCCGCCGTCGGTGTCGCGGTCGAGTGCGTGATCCCGCTGACGCTCGAGCTCGTTCGCCAGTGCGAGCAGTTGCGGAACGTTCGGCAGGAACACGCTCGCGGTCTCACCACGGCGACGCGCACGCACGAAGCGGCCGATCGCCTGCGCGAAGAACAGCGGCGTCGAGGCGCTCGTCGCGTAGACGCCGACGCACAGACGCGGAACGTCGACACCCTCCGACACCATGCGCACCGCGACCATCCACCGCGACGTGCCCTGGGAGAACTGCTCGATGCGCGCCGACGCCTCCGCCTCGTCGGAGAGCACGATCGTCGGCGTCTCGCCGGTGATGCCGCGCAGGATCTCGGCGTACGCGCGCGCCGCGGTCTGATCCGTCGCGATGACGAGGCCGCCCGCATCCGGGACCTGCTCGCGCACCTCGGTGAGGCGCCGGTCGGCCGACCGCAGCACGGCCGGGATCCACTCGCCCGCCGGGTCGAGCGCCGTGCGCCACGCCTGGGCGGTGACGTCTTTCGTGTTGTCCTGCCCGAGCTGCGCCTCCATCTCGTCGCCGGTCTTCGTGCGCCAGCGCATCGAGCCCGCGTACACGAGGAAGATGACCGGACGCACGACGCCGTCTTCGAGAGCACGCGCGTAGCCGTAGCTGTAGTCGGTGCGCGAGACGCGGATGCCCTTCTCGTCGGGGTGGTACTCGACGAACGGGATCGGCGCGGTGTCGCTGCGGAACGGCGTGCCCGACAGCAGCAGACGCCGGGTCGCGCGCGAGTAGGCCTCGCGCAGCGCGTCGCCCCAGCTGAGCGCGTCGCCGCCGTGGTGCACCTCATCGAGGATGACCAGCGTGCGCGCATCGAGCGTGAGGCGCTGATGGACGGATGCCTTGACCGCGACCTGCGCGTAGGTGACGGCCACCCCGTGGTAGTGCCTCGCGGGGGCGACGTGGCGGTTCGAGAAGGCCGGGTCGAGGCGGATCGACACACGGGCGGCCGCATCCGCCCATTGGGTCTTGAGGTGCTCGGTGGGCGCGACGACGATGATCCGGTCGACGACGCGGCGGCGCAGCAGCTCGCTCGCGAGTCGGAGTGCGAACGTCGTCTTTCCGGCGCCGGGGGTCGCGGCGGCGAGGAAGTCGCGCGGCCCCGCGCCGGGGCCGTCCGGGCCGTCGAGGCCGAAGTACAGGTCGAGGGCCTCCGCCTGCCATGCCCGGAGGCGCTGCGCGGTGCCCCACGGGGCGCGCTGCGGGAACGACGGCGACAGGTGCTCGGCGGCGAAGGACCCGATGTGACGGGTGCCGTGGTCCGCGGCATCCGCATGTCTGTGGTCAGGCGACTCGGTGTCGGTCGCGCGATCGGCGACCAGCGCCTCGTCGTCCATCGACGCCCTCCCCTCGTCTCGGCACAACGAGTCACCACGATAGACGAGCCCGGCGACGCCTCGACGCCGACGTCCGCAGCGAGGGCTAACCTCGTAACCGGCCACAAGCGAGGAAGAGGAATGACGAACGAAGACGATCCGCGCACTCCGTACGTCGCGAACGCGCAGCCCCACCCATGGCGCCGCTACGTCGCGCTCGGCGACTCGTTCACCGAGGGCATCGGCGACCCCGAGCCGAACAGCCCGGGCGGGCATCGGGGGTGGGCGGACCGCGTCGCAGAGGTGCTCTCGCAGCAGGTCGACGACTTCGCGTACGCGAACCTCGCGGTGCGCGGCAAGCTCATCGCCCAGATCGTCGCCGAGCAGGTCGATCCGGCGCTCGAGCTCAAGCCCGACCTCATCACGTTCTGCGCCGGCGGCAACGACGTGATCCGGCCCGGCACCGACCCCGACGAGATCGCGGGTCAGTTCGAGGACGCGGTGATCCGGCTCAGCAGCACCGGCGCGACGGTCGTCGTGTTCACGGGCATCGACACGAACTTCACGCCGGTGTTCCGTCCCTTCCGCGGCAAGATCGCGATCTACAACGAGAACCTCCGCGCGATCGCCGATCGCCACGACTGCATCGTCGCCGACCAGTGGGCCCTCAAGGAGATCCAGGACCCGCGGTTCTTCGATGACGACCGGCTCCACTTGAACTCGCTCGGTCACCACGAGGTCGCCCGCATGGTGCTGCGCGCGCTCAACGTGCCGAACGACCTGCAACCCATGCAGCCCGATCCGCTGCCACGCCGCACGTGGCGCGAGGCGCGCGCGCACGACCTCGTGTGGGCGCGCGAGCACCTCGTGCCGTGGGTGCTGCGACGCCTGCGCCACCAGTCGTCCGGTGACAACATCACGGCCAAGCGCCCGTCGCCGCTCCCCGTGACGACGCTCGCACCGGGCAAGGACGACGGCGCGCCCCGGCCCACCGCGTCCGCCGGCGACACCGCCTCCGCACGCGACGACCGGGCATAGGGCGCCATGCCGGTCGTGCGCGTCGACGACCCCGCCGATGCGCGGCTGGCCGACTATCGCGATCTCACCGATGTCGCGCTGCGCCGTGTGCTCGAGCCCGAAGGCGGGCTGTACATCGCGGAGTCGTCGAAGGTCATCGCACGCGCCCTCGCGGCGGGCCACGCACCGCGCTCCTTCCTCGTGCAGGACAAGTGGCTTCCCGACATCGAGCGGCTGGCGGCGCCGCATCCGGATGCCCCGGTCTATGTCGTGCCCGCGGAGGTCGCCGAGCACCTCACGGGGTACGTCGTGCACCGCGGAGCCCTTGCGGCGATGCGCCGTCCGCCGCTCGCGACGGTGGGCGAGATCGTCGAGGGGGCGCGTGTGGTCGTGGTGCTCGACGACATCGTGGACCACACGAACGTGGGCGCGATCTTCCGCGGTGCCGCCGGGCTCGGGGCGGACGCGGTGCTCGTGAGCCCGCGCTGCGCCGACCCGCTCTACCGGCGGAGTGTGCGGGTGAGCATGGGCACGGTGTTCCAGGTGCCGTGGACGCGCATCCCCGAATGGCCGGATGCGCGCGAGCTGCTGCACGACGCGGGCTTCCGGCTCGCCGCACTGGCGCTGGCCGACGACGCCGTGCCGCTCGACACGTTCGCGGCAGATGCACCGCCCAAGGTCGCACTTCTGCTGGGCGCCGAAGGCGACGGGCTCAGCCGCGCGGCGCTCGATGCGGCCGATGTGACCGTCACGATCCCCATGCGCAGCGGCGTCGACTCGCTCAACGTCGCCGCGGCCTCGGCCGTCGCGCTGTGGGAGCTCACCGCCCGAGACCGGCGTAACATGCCCGAAAACGACGGGACCTAGACTCGCGAGCGGAGGGGGTGATCCGTGAGCATCGCAACGCACCTTGCCGCGCTTCCCGCGCAGCAGCTCGACGCGGCGATCGCCGCGTTGTCGGGGCGTCGAGTCGCCGTGCTCACAGGAGCGGGCGTGTCGACCGATTCCGGCATCCCCGACTACCGCGGCGAGGGCGCGCCCCGACGCACGCCCATGACCGTGGATCAGTACCTCTCGAGCGACGCCGCCCGTCGGCGGTACTGGGTCGGCAGCCACCTCGGCTGGCGCGCCTTCGCGGCCGCCGAGCCGAACGCAGGCCATCGCGCGATCGCGAGCCTCGAGGAGCGCGGCATCGTGTCGGGCGTCATCACCCAGAACGTCGACGGGCTCCACGTACGCGCGGGCAGCCGCCGCGTCGTCGAGCTGCACGGCACCATGCGCCGTGTGTTCTGCACGCACTGCGGACAGGTGTTCGACCGGCGCGATCTGGCCGTGCGCGTCGAGGCCGACAACCCGTGGATCGTCGTGCCCGAGAACGTCAAGCTCGGACCCGACGGCGATGTGCTCCCCGAGAGCTGGGAGGGCTTCCGCGTCCCGTCGTGCACCGTGTGCAGGGGCGTGCTCAAGCCCGACGTGGTGTTCTTCGGCGAGTTCATCCCGGCCGAGAAGTTCCGTGAGGCCGAGCAGCTCGTACATGCGAGCGACGCGCTCGTGATCGCCGGCTCGTCGCTCGTCGTGAACTCGGGCATCCGGCTGCTCGAGCGGGCACGGCGGCGACGGATGCCGGTGGTCATCGTCAACCGCGGAGTCACGCGCGGCGACGCCCGCGCCACCGTGAAGATCGACGCGGGCACGAGCGAGGTGCTCGCGGCTCTCGCCGATGCGCTCGGGAGTTGACCTCGGCTTCGCTTGCCGTACTGAGCGCAGGAGATGGCGCGGAGAGAGGACGGATGCGCGGTCGCGCGTCCTCCGTGCGATCCATCGCCTACGGTCCCGCCGCAGACCCGCTCAGGTCTCGGCGCGGCGCACGATCCCGCGCGCGTGACGGAGCACGGGCTCGTCGACCATGCGCCCCTCGTGCCGGAACACGCCGCGCTGCCCCTCGGCGGCGGCGAGCACGCCCTGCGCCCACGCGAGGAGGTCCTCGTCGGGACGGTACGCCTCGCGGATCACCGACACGTGGCTCGGGTGGATGCACGCGGTGGCGGTGAAGCCGCTCGCGGCGGCGTCGCGCGCCTCGCGTCGCAGGCCCTTGAGGTCGGCGATGTCGAGGTGCACGGCGTCGATCGCCGCCTTGCGTCGCGCTCCCGCGGCGATGAGCACCCGGCTGCGCGCATACCGCGCCACATCGCGGTACCGTCCGCGGTTGTTGCGGCTCGCGGTGCCGCCGAGCGACGCGACGAGGTCTTCCGCACCCCACATGAGCCCCACGACGTTGTCGAGCGCCGCGATGCGCTCGGCAGCCTGCACGCCGCGCGCGGTCTCGCACAGCGCGATCACACGGAAGCGCGGGTCGAGCCGGCCGATCCGCTTGGGAGACTCCGCCTTGGCCACCATGATCGTCCGGTAGTCGGTCTGCGACAGCGACGACAGGTCGGCGACGATCGCGTCGCTGTCGAGCGGATTGACCCGCACGATGACGCGCGAGGGGTCGAGCTCGGACTCGATGACCGCGCCCCGGGCCGCCGCCTTGGCATCCGGACTCACGGCGTCCTCGAGATCGAGGATCACGCCGTCAGAGCGTTCGAGCGCCTTCTCGAACCGCTCGGGGCGGTCCGCGGGGCAGAACAGCAGCGCAGGGCCGAGATCGAACGGCGTTCCGGTCACGTGACCCCTCCCGGACTCTCCTCGGTCGACGGAGCGCACCACATGAGCGCTGTGCGCGTCGCGACGCCGACCACCTCGCCGTGCTGGTTGCGTCCGGTATGCCGCAGCGTCACGATGCCCTGCCCCGGGCGCGACTTCGACAGGCGCTTCTCGACGACCTCGGTCTCGGTGTAGAGGGTGTCGCCATGGAAGAGCGGCGCGGGGAACGAGATGTCGGTCATGCCGAGCTGCGCGACGAGCGTGCCTTGGGTGAGCTGCGAGACGGATGCCCCGACCATCGTGGACAGCGTCCACATCGAGTTCATGAGCCGCTGCCCGAACGGACGCGACTCGGAGTACGCGGCGTCGAGGTGCAGTGCCTGCGTGTTCATCGTCAGGGTCGAGAACAGCACGTTGTCGGCCTCGGTCGCGGTGCGGCCCGGTCGGTGCACGTAGCGCGCACCGACCTCGAGCTCGTCGTAGTAGAGCCCGCGCTGCACGATGGGATCCCCGGTCACCTTCGCCACGCTACCGTCGGAGCGCCCGGAGTTCGACGTGCCGCTCACTCGAGTCCCAGAGCGCGCGAGATCACGAGGAGCTGCACCTCGTTCGTGCCCTCGCCGATCTCGAGGATCTTCGAGTCGCGGTAGTGGCGCGCGACGGGGAACTCGTTCATGAAGCCGTTTCCGCCGAAGATCTGCGTCGCGTCGCGCGCGTTGTCCATCGCGGCGTCGCTCGCGGTGAGCTTCGCGATGGCCGCCTCGGTCTTGAACGGCTTGCCCGCGTCGCGGAGGCGCGCCGCGTGGTGCCACGCGAGGCGGGCGTTGTGCACGCGCGCCTGCATCCGCGCGATCGTGAACTGGATGCCCTGCCGCTTGGACAGCGTGTCGCCGAACACGACGCGCTTGTTCGCGTAGTCGACGGCGGCCTCGAGGCAGCCCTCGGCGGCGCCCGTCGCGAGGGCGGCGATCGCGATGCGGCCCTCGTCGAGGATGTGCAGGAAGTTCGCGAAACCACGGCCGCGCTCCCCCAGCAGGTTGTGCTCGGGAACACGCGCTCCCTGGAACGTCAGCGGATGCGTGTCCGACGCGTTCCAGCCGACCTTGTCGTATGCGGGCTCGACGGTGAAGCCGGGCGTGCCGTTGGGCACGATGATCGTCGAGATCTCCTTGCGGCCGTCCTGCTGGCCCGTGACGGCCGTGACCGTCACGAAGCGGGTGATGTCGGTGCCCGAGTTCGTGATGAACTGCTTCGACCCGTCGATCACCCATTCGCCGTCCTCGAGGCGCGCGGTCGTACGCGTCGCCCCCGCGTCGGACCCCGCCTCCGGCTCGGTGAGCCCGAACCCCGCGAGAGCCCGGCCGGCGGTGAGGTCGGGAAGGTGCTCGCGCTTCTGCTCCTCGGTGCCGAAGCGGAAGATCGGCATCGCGCCGAGACTCACACCCGCCTCGAGCGTGATGGCGATCGACTGGTCGACACGGCCCAGCGCCTCGATCGCGAGGCACAGCGCGAAGTAGTCGCCGCCCTGTCCGCCGTACTCCTCGGGGAACGGCAGGCCGAACAGGCCGAGGTCTCCCATCTGCCTGACGACGTCGAGCGGCAGCGTCTTGGTGCGGTCGGCCTCGTACGAGCGCGGTGCGACGACCTCTTCGGCGAACTCCCGCACCATCGCGGCGAGTTCGCGCTCGTCGTCGGTGAGATTGTGGTGGTCCATGGCTCCTCCTCGTGGGATGGACGGTCAGCCGACCGCGGTCTCGGTCGGTGTGACGGATGCGCCGTTCGCGCCCTGTTCGTCGGCGGACGCGTTTCGGTCTGTGGTCTCTCCCGCGTGCGCGGTCACGGTCGCGAGCACCTGATCGCGCGACACCTGCTCGCCGACGACGGTGCGCAGCCGAACCACGCCGCCGTGTCCGGCGATCAGCGGGTGCTCCATCTTCATCGCCTCGATCGTGACGATTCGGTCACCCGCGGCGACCTCGTCGCCTTCGGCGGCGTGGATCGCGACGACGGCGCCCGGCATGGGGGCGCGGAGGTCGGGATCGGATGCGCCGGCCTCGAGCCCGCGCTGGGCGAGCCGCACTTCCATCGCCTCGCGGCGCGTGAGGGGATGGAGTCGATGGGTTGCGCCGTCGACATGGACCCAGACGGCGCCGTCGGGGGCGGTCGCGGCATCCGCCGTGTTCGTCGTGCCGGCGGAGACGTCGTCGCGCACCTCGACGATGTCGCCCCCGTCCACGCGGAATCGCTGCACCGGCAGCACCGGTTCGCCCGACACGCGCCAGCCCGGGAGCGTGCGCCACGCTCCGCCGGCTGCCCCTCGAGCGGACGACTTCGCGCCGACTGCACGACCTGCCGACGCGGCATTGTCGTGCGCTGGACGGGAAGTCGTGCGCTCGCGCACATGAGCCGCGGCGGCACGAAGCGCTCCCCGCGCGGGCGCCGGCGCTTCGAACGGCGGCAGACGATCGATGAGGCCCGTGTCGAGGTCTCCTTCCCGCACGGCGGGATGGGCGATGAGCGCCCGCAGGAACGCGGTGTTCGTCTCGACTCCGAGCACGACCGTCTCGGCGAGCGCGGCGTCCAGCGCGTCGAGCGCCGCCGCCCGGTCGGCGCCGAACGCGATGACCTTCGCGATCATCGGGTCGTAGTCGCTCGTCACCGTGGAGCCGGTCTCGATCGCGGCATCCGTCCGTACGCCCTCGGCGGCGCGCCACAGCAGCACCTCGCCCGTCGACGGCAGGAAGCCGCGCTCCGGGCTCTCGGCGTAGACGCGGGCTTCGATCGCGTGTCCTTCGAGGTGCACGTCCTCCTGCGCGAACGGAAGCGGCTCGCCCGCGGCGATGCGCACCTGCTGCTCGACGAGGTCGATGCCGGTCACGAGCTCCGTCACGGGATGCTCGACCTGCAGGCGCGTGTTCATCTCGATGAAGAAGAACTCGTCGGGCCGGTCGGCTGCGACGAGGAACTCGACCGTGCCCGCGCCGCGATAGTCGACGGATGCCGCGGCTGCGCACGCCGCCGCGCCGATGCGCTCGCGCGTGGCAGCGTCGATGACGGGCGACGGGGCCTCCTCGACGACCTTCTGGTGGCGGCGCTGGAGCGTGCACTCGCGCTCACCGAGATGGACGACCGTGCCGTGGCCGTCGGCGAGCACCTGCACCTCGATGTGCCGCGGACGCTCGATGAGCCGCTCGAGCAGGAGCGAATCGTCACCGAACGCCGCCGTCGCGACGCGGCGGGCGGTGGCGAGAGCCTCGGGCAGCTCGCTCTCGGAGCGCACGACCTGCATGCCCTTCCCGCCGCCGCCGGCCGACGGTTTGACGAGCAGTGGGAAGCCGATCTCGCGCGCCGCGTCGGCGATCGCCGCATCCGTCATGCCGACGGCCGAGAAACCCGGCACCGTCGGCACGCCGTGCTCGGCGACGTGCTGCTTCGCGCGGATCTTGTCGCCCATGACCTCGAGCGCACGCTCCCCCGGCCCGATGAACACGATCCCGGCGTCGGCGCACGCGCGTGCGAACGCGGCATTCTCGGCGAGGAAGCCGTAGCCGGGATGGATCGCCTCCGCCCCGGTCTCGCGCGCGGCGGCGATCACGGCATCGATGTTCAAGTACGACTCGGGTGCCGCGGCCGGCCCGATCCGCACGGCGGCGTCGGCCTCCCGCACGTGCGGCGCGTTCGCGTCGGCGTCGCTGTAGACGGCGACGGAGCGGATGCCGAGCCCGCGCAGTGTGCGAACGACGCGTCGCGCGATCTCGCCGCGGTTCGCGACGAGGACGGTGCCGAAGCCGGCAGAAGGGGTCGGGTCGGTGCTCATGGGCTCACATCCGGAAGACGCCGAACTTCGGCTCGGGAAGGGGCGTGCGCGAGACGACGTCGAGCGCCAGGCCGATCACATCGCGCGTGTCGAGAGGGTCGATGACGCCGTCGTCCCACAGGCGGGCGGTCGCGTAGTAGGGGTTGCCCTGCTCCTCGTACTGGGCGCGGATGGGGGCTTCGAAGTCTGCGCGGTCGTCATCGCTCCACTCCTCGCCGCGCGCTGCGAGCTGGTCGGCCTTGACGGTCGAGAGCACGGATGCCGCCTGCGGCCCGCCCATGACCGAGATGCGGCTCGCGGGCCACGTCCACAGGAACCGGGGCGAGTAGGCGCGGCCGCACATCGCGTAGTTGCCTGCGCCGAAGGACCCGCCGATCACGACCGTGAGCTTGGGGACGCGCGTCGTCGCGACGGCGGTGACCATCTTGGCGCCGTCCTTCGCGATGCCGCCTGCTTCGGCGTCGCGCCCGACCATGAACCCGGAGATGTTCTGCAGGAACAGGAGCGGGATGCCGCGCTGGTCGCACAGCTCGATGAAGTGCGCGCCCTTGAGGGCGGACTCGCCGAACAGGACGCCGTTGTTCGCGACGATGCCGACCGGATGCCCGTGGATGCGCGCGAAGCCGGTGACGAGCGTGTCGCCGTACTCGCGCTTGAACTCGTGGAACTCGCTCGCGTCGACGAGGCGCGCGATCACCTCGCGCACGTCGTAGGGCTGGTTGACGTCGACGGGCACGACCCCGTAGAGGTCGGCGGGATCGACGGACGGTGCGGCGGCGTCGATGACATCCCACGCAGGCCCGTCGGGCGGCGGCAGCGTCGCGACGATGTCGCGGACGATCTCGAGGGCGTGCTCGTCGTTTTCGGCAAGGTGGTCGACGACCCCGGAGCGGCGGGCATGCAGCTCTCCGCCGCCGAGCTCCTCGGCCGTCACGACCTCGCCGATCGCTGCCTTCACGAGCGGCGGGCCGCCGAGGAAGATCGTGCCCTGATTGCGGACGATGACGGTCTCGTCGCTCATCGCCGGCACGTAGGCGCCTCCCGCCGTGCAGGAACCGAGCACGGCGGCGATCTGCGGGATGCCCTCGGCCGACAGGCGAGCCTGATTGAAGAAGATGCGACCGAAGTGGTCGCGGTCGGGGAACACCTCGTCCTGCTTCGGCAGGAAAGCGCCACCCGAGTCGACGAGGTAGACGCACGGGAGCCGGTTCTCGAGTGCGATCTCCTGCGCGCGGAGGTGCTTCTTGACGGTGAGCGGGTAGTACGTGCCGCCCTTTACCGTCGCGTCGTTGCACACGACCATCACATGCCGGCCGTGCACGAGGCCAATGCCGGCGATGACGCCGGCGGCGGGAGCATCTCCACCGTAGAGTCCTTCGGCCGCGAGCGGCGCGACCTCGAGGAACGGACTGCCTTCGTCGAGAAGGCGGTTCACACGGTCGCGCGGCAGCAGCTTGCCGCGTGCGATGTGGCGCTCACGCGACGCCTCCGGACCGCCACGAGCAGCCTTCGCGAGCCGCTCGTGAAGCTCTTCGGCCAGCGCGCTCTGCGCCTCGTGTGTTCGCGCGAATGCCGCGTCGTGGGCGACCAGGGTCGTCAGGGCGCTCATGTCATCTCCGTCGACGTCACGATTCCGTCACACAGGTTGTCGCCGCGCGATGGGACTGGTTAGTGTTCACTAACTGAGCAATCAGGTTAGCGAGGATTAACTGAAATGGCAAGGGGTCTCACCGAGCGAGGTCGCGCGAAGGCCGACCGCCAGACCGCTCTACTCAAAGAGGCGGCCCGGCTGTTCGCGGCACGTGGCTTCAGCGGAGTGAGCCTCGAAGAGCTCGGCGCCGCCGTCGGCGTGAGCGGGCCGGCCGTCTACCGCCACTTCGCGAACAAGCAGGCGCTCCTCGGCGCGATCCTCGTGAGCGTGAGCGAACGGCTGCTGTCGGGCGGCCGCGCCGTCGTGGAGTCGGGCGAGCCGCCGCCCGAACAGTTGCGCGCGCTCATCGAGTTCCACGTCGCATTCGCCCTCGCCGATGCCGACGTCATCCGCGTGCAGGACCGCGACCTCGCGAGCCTCGCCGACGAGGACCGCCACGCCGTGCGGCGCCTGCAGCGTGAGTACGTCGAGCTGTGGATCGAGGTGCTGGCGGCGGTGCATCCGGATCGCCCCCTCAACGACCTGCGCGTGCGCGCACACGCGTGCTTCGGCCTCATCAACTCGACGCCGCACAGTGTGCGCGCGCTGCGCGACGCACCCGCCGACGAGGACGTCTCACAGATCCTCGAGTCGATGGCGCTCGCGGCCCTCACCGCCTGAGCACCGCGAGCAGCGGTCACCGCCGACGAGCGCGGAAGGCGGCGACGCACGACCTTCCGGTGTGCGCCGCCGCCTCTCCCGAGAAGTCAGCCGAGCACCATCGCGCGCCCCGGCTCGCGGAGCACATCGCCCACGTCCACGAGGAACTTCGACCCCTGCTCGCCGTCGACGAGGCGGTGGTCGAACGACAGCGCAAGGGTCATCACGTCCCGCAACGCGATCTCGCCGCGGTGCTCCCACGGCTGGCGGCGCACCGCGCCGACCGCGAGGATGCCCGCCTCCCCCGGGTTGAGGATCGGGGTGCCCGCGTCGACGCCGAAGACACCCACGTTCGTGATCGAGAAGGTGCCGCCCATCATGTCGGCGGGCGCCGTCTTGCCCGCACGGGCCGTCTCGGCGAGGTCGCGGATCGCGTCGGCGAGCTCCACGAGCGTCATGTCCTGCGCGTCCTTGATGTTCGGAACGACGAGCCCGCGGCCGGTGGCGGCCGCGATGCCGAGGTTGACGTAGTGGTGCTCGACGATCTCGCCCGCGCCCTCGTCCCACTTGGAGTTGAGCTCGGGGTGCTTGCGCAGCGCGAGACACACGGCCTTCGCAGCGACCGCGAGCACGCCGATCTTGTGTTCCTGCAGCGACCGGTCGGCCTTGAACGATTCGATGAGCTCGGTCGTGGCCGTCACGTCGACCGTCAGGAACGTCGTCACGTGGGGCGCCGTGAAGGCGCTGCGCACCATCGCCTCGGCGGTGTGCTTGCGGACGCCTCGGATCGCGGTTCGCGTCGTCCGCTTGTCCGTCGATCGCGCGGGCTGCGGCGCGGGCGCGGCATCCGGAGTCATCGGCTCGACGCCCGCCAGCTTGCCGACGCGCGCGGCGTACGCCTCGACGTCGGCGCGCGTGATGATGCCCGACGCACCGGATGCCTCGACGAGCGCGAGGTCGATCCCGAGGTCCTTCGCGAACCGTCGCACGGGCGGAGTCGAGCGCGGCCGCTCGACGGGACGCTCGGGCTCCGCCACGCGGATGGCGTCGTGCGGTGCGGCTTCGAGCACCGCGGTGTCGGTGCCGTTGCCGGCCGGCGCGTGCGACGCGACCGAGCGCGCCCGGCGCTGCGGCCGCGCGCTGCCTCGCGGCGCGGCGCCGTAGCCCACGAGGTTGGGCTGCGCCTTCTCCTCGGAGGCGGCTGCGGCATCCGACTTGTCCGCCGCCGGCGTCGAGACGACCGCCTCGGCCTCGGGCGACGGGGCGGATGCCTCGGCCCCTGCCACGTCGAACGTGATGAGCGGCGAGCCGACCTGCACGACATCGCCCGCCTGCGCGTGCAGCGTGCGGACGGTGCCCGCGAACGGGGACGGCAGCTCGACGACGGCCTTGGCGGTCTCGACCTCGGCGATCGTCTGGTTCAGGGCGACCTCGTCGCCCTCGGCGACCGTCCACTGGACGAGCTCGGCCTCGGGAAGGCCCTCGCCGAGATCGGGGAGCAGGAACTCCTGGATCACAGCACACCACCGCCCACGCCGGCGCGACCGGTCTCGGCCGTCCGCCATTCCTCGAGCCCGGACAGGCTGTTCGGCTTGTCGAGCACGCGGTCGACCGCGTCCAGGATGCGGTCGAGATCCGGGATGTGGTACTTCTCGAGCTTCGCCGGCGGGTACGGGATGTCGTGGCCCGTCACGCGCTGCGGCGGCGCCTCGAGGTAGTGGAAGCAGCGCTCGGTGACGCTCGCGACGAGCTCGGCGCCGACGCCCGCCTCCTTCGCGGCTTCGTGGGTCACCACGACGCGACCCGTCTTGCGCACCGACGCGGTCACCGTGCGGTAGTCGACGGGCGACAGCGACCGCAGGTCGATGACCTCGATCGAGACGCCCTCGTCCTCGGCCGCGATCGCCGCGTCCAGCGCGGTCATGACCTGCGAGCCGTAGGTGAGCAGTGTCACGTCGCTGCCCTCGCGCGCGACGCGTGCCAGCCCCATGGGTGGCGCATCCGCGAGGTCGATGTCGAGATCGACCTCGCCCTTCTGGTGGTACAGGCGCTTCGGCTCGAAGTACACCACCGGATCGTCGGATGCGATCGCCTGGCGCAGCATGACGTACGCGTCCTGCGGGTTCGAGACCGCGATCACGCGAAGCCCCGACGTGTGCACGAAGTACGCCTCGGGCGACTCGGAGTGATGCTCGGCGGCGCCCACTCCCCCGGCCCACGGGATGCGGATCGTGATCGGCATCTTGACGTTGCCGCGCGTGCGGTAGTGCAGCTTGGCGACCTGGCACACGATCTGGTCGAACGCCGGGTAGACGAAGCCGTCGAACTGGATCTCGACGACGGGGCGATAGCCGCGGTACGCGAGGCCGACGGCGGTGCCCATGATCCCCGCCTCGGCCAAAGGCGTGTCGATCACGCGGGCGGCGCCGAACTCGTCGAGCAGCCCGTCGGTGATGCGGAAGACACCGCCGAGGCGGCCGACGTCCTCACCCATCACGACGACCTTCGGCTCGTCGGCCATCGCGCGGCGCAAACCTGCGTTGACGGCCTTCACCATCGTCATCTCCGTCATCGCGAGGCCTCCTCGGACGACTCGAAGCCGGCGAGGTAGGCGCCGAACTCGCGGCGCTGCTCCTCGAGGCCGGTGTGCGGCTCCTCGTACACGTGGTCGAGCACGCCGATGGGCTCGCGGGAGGTCGCCGTGAGGGCCGCCTCGCGCACCTGCGCGCCGAGCTCATCGGCCTCGGATGCGACGGACTTCGCGAACTCGTCGTCGAACGCGCCCTCGGCGCGCAGCAGCGCCTCGACGCGGGCGATGGGGTCGCGCTGCTTCCAGCGCTCCACTTCGTCCTTCGAGCGGTAGCGCGTCGGGTCGTCGGACGTCGTGTGCGGGCCGATGCGGTACGTGACCGCCTCGATGTAGGTGGGGCCCTTGCCCGAGCGGGCGTGGTCGATCGCCCAGCGCATCGCCGCGAGGCTCGCCAGCACGTCGTTGCCGTCGATGCGGACGCTCGGGATGCCGAAGCCGGGCGCGCGGCCGGCGATCGGGTACTTGGCCTGCACCGTCACGGGCTCGGAGATCGCGTACTGGTTGTTCGAGCACACGAACACGACCGGCGCACGGAACGACGACGCGAAGATCATCGCCTCGTTGACGTCGCCCTGGCTGGTCGCGCCGTCGCCGAAGTAGGTCGCCGCGACCTGGTCGGCGCCGTCGCGCTGGATGCCCATCGCGTAGCCGACGGCGTGCAGCGTCTGCGCGCCGATGATGATCTGCGGCACGGCGGTGTTGATGTCGTAGGGGTTGAAGGTCGAGTGCTCCTCGCCGCGCCATGCGATGACGAAGTCGGCGGGCTTCGCGCCGCGCACGAAGTTCACCCCGATCTCGCGGTAGCTCGGGAAGGCGAAGTCATCCGCGCGCAGCGCGCGGGCGGTGCCGACCTGCACGGCCTCCTGACCCTGGCACGGGGCCCACAGCCCCACCTGTCCCTGCCGCTGCAGGGCGATGCCTTCGGTGTCGATGCGGCGGACGAGCACCATGTCGCGGTACAGACCGCGCAGCAGCTCATGGTCGACGTCGGCCACCCAGCGGCCGAGATCGGGGTCCGCGACGCGTTCGCCGTCGGGTGTCAGCAGCCGCGCGACGTCATCGACGTCGACGGCAAGGTCGGGAGCGGTCAGGGTGTGCGCCATCGTCATACCTCCTCGGTGCGAGTCGCCCTCGTGAGGCGCTCGTCACGTCGTCGCCGGCATCGTCGCCGACAAGGCCGACATTACGTCGCTCTCGCACCTCGCTCAAGCATCACTCGCACGCTTGAGCATGTTGCCAAGCTCGCGGGTTCCGCGCCGTGATAATGTTCACACTATGAGCGCTCTGGACCACGTCGATCTCGAACTGCTGGCGGCGCTCTCCGACGACCCCCGCGCGACCGTCGTGGCCCTCGCCGACAGGCTCGGCCTGTCGCGCAACACGGTCCAGGCGCGCATGGCCCGCCTCGAGCGGTCGGGTGTGTTCCTGTCGTTCGAGCGCGCGATCTCGTCGTCCGCGCTCGGCTTCCCCATCGAGGCGTTCATCCACGTGATGGTCCGCCAAGCCGAGCTGCCGCGCATCACCGCCGCGCTCGAGCTCGTGCCCGAGGTCGTGCAGGTGCACGGGCTCAGTGGCCCGGTCGACCTCCTCGTGCGCGTCGCCTGCCGCGACACGCAGCACCTCTTCGACACCGACGCGCGCATCCTCGCGATCGACGGCGTCGAGCGCACCGAGACGTCGCTCGCGATGGGCGAGGTGATCGGCTACCGTGTCAAGCCGCTCATGGAGCTTGCACGGCGCGAGGCTCGGCCGTCTCGGTCGTGACCCGGGCCCTCCGGACTCTGCGCTTCGGGCGCGGACCGTGCGTCGACTGAGGGCGTGGCATCCGCGGCGCACCGCCGTCGAGCCGCACGAGCACGACTCCGACGAGGATCAGTGCTCCGCCCACGAACTGGATCGGCGCGGGAGCCTCGCTCAGCAGGAGCCACGCGAACCCGAGCGCGAAGAGCACCTCGGACAGGCCCACGAACGACGCGATGCGCGAGCCGATGCGCGGCACCGCCATGACTCCGAGGGCGTAGCCGAGGGTCGTGGCGATGGCCCCCACCCACAGAAGCGGCACCCACGCGGGCAGTTCGAGGCCCGCGAGGAACACCGTCACAGCGGGCGCCGCGAACGGCAGTGCCCCGACCGCGCACAGCATCCCGATGACCACGGCGCCGATGAGGAGCCCTCCCGAGGCGAGGGCGAGCGGCGGCAGGCCATCGCCCGCGCGCTCCGCGATGAGGAAGTACGCCCCCGCGCACACCGCCGCCGCCAGTGCGAGCAGCGTTCCGAGCAGGTCGAACGTCGCACCCGAGATGTCCACGACGAGCACGAGCCCCGTCATCGCCACGACCGAGCCGAACACGACGAGCCGCGAAGGCGCCGTGCGCGTGCGGATCCACGCGAGGATCACGAGGAGCACGGGCGCGAGGTACTGGATGAGCAGCGCGACGGCCACCGGCATCCGCTGCATCGCCGAGAAGAAGAAGAGCTGGCAGCCGACGACCGCAGTGAGGCCGAACCCCAGGATGAGCAGGCCGTGTCGGCGCACGAAGCCGCGTTCGCGGTGCAGCGCCCGCACGAGCGCCGGCACGAGGATGAGGCCCGCGAGCCCCATCCGGACGACCAGGGCCGCTCCCACCGACCATCCCGCTTCGAGCAGGGGCTTGACGACAGGCCCGCTCGACGAGAACGCCAGCGCGGATGCGACCGCCATGATGAGCCCCGACGTGCCGGCGTTGCGGACCCGCGCCGGAGAGACGATCGGAAGAGGCGCGGTGGAGGTCATGCGAGCCCGACTGTCAGGAGTGAAACGTGATTACACTGATGACAGTAATGGTCGCCTGTGTCAGGAGTCAACGTGGTCTTCATTCATGACACCAAGACGGCGCTCACAGCTGTCACGGACCTCGTGAACACGCTCCCCGGGCATGACGATCCCGACACGCTCACGACCCTCGATGAGTTCGACGCCTTCCTCGCGGCGAACCCCTACTCCGGCGCCGTGCGACGCGACGAATCCGAGCTCGAGGCGGTCCGGCGCATCCGTCCCCGCCTCCGCGAGCTGTGGGACGCCGACCGCGACGGTGCCGTGCCGCTCGTGAACGCGATGCTCCGCGACGGCAAGGCACTCCCCCAGCTCGTGATCCACGACGGCTACGACTGGCACATCCACGCCACCTCCGACGACGCGCCGCTGGCGACCCGCATCCTCGTCGAGGCGGCGATGGCGTTCGTCGACGTCATCCGCGCCGACGAGTACGACCGCGTGCGCGTGTGCTCGGCCGACGACTGCGACTCGGTCTACATCGACTACTCGCGCAACGGGTCGAAGCGCTACTGCGACACGGGCAACTGCGGCAACCGCATGAACGTGAACGCGTACCGGCTCAGGAAGGCGCGAGAAAGCGCGTGATCGCGGCGGCCGCCGCGGCGGGCGTCTCGTAGTGGATGAGGTGTCCGACGTCGGGGATCTCGACGAGCTCCGCGTGCGGGAAAAGCGTCGCGAGGTGCCGCTCCGCCTCGATCGGCGTGATGTCGTCGCGCTGAGCCGCCACGAGTAGGGTCGGCTGCGGGATCCGCGGAGCGAACTCGCGCACGTCGTGCGACACCGACGCCACGAACGCGTCGTGGAGCACGTCGCGGTCGGCGAAACGCGAGAAATAGGTGTCGTGCTGGTCGTGGATGAATCGACGGATGCTGCGCTCCCGCGTCTTCGCCATCGACACGCTCATCGCCCGGACGATCGCGCTGTTGCGCAGCAGCGCCTCGCCGAGCCGGCGCGGAAGCCGCGCGCCGGCCCAGTAGTAGAACACCGCGAGCCGCGTGAGGATGCCGCGCGGGCCCTCGAGCGCAGGGGCGCCGATCGGGTTCACGAGCACGACGCGCGGCGTCTGAAGGCCGCCCGCGACGGCCGCCGACACGACGATCGAGCCGAACGAGTGCCCCAGGATGACCGCCCCCGGAGCGACAGCGGCGGCGAAGGCCGCCAGCCACTCGGCGTAGAGGTCGAGGTCGTGGCGACGGCGCGGGACCGGCGGCGTCTCGCCGAACCCCGGGAGATCGGGTGAGATGATCCGGTACTCCGGCAGGTGCGCGACGACGGGCTCGAGGCCGTGGTGCTCGCCGCGGAAGCCGTGCACGGCGACGATCGTCGTCGCGGCGTCGGGCGGTCCGTACACCCAGTACGCCGTTCGCCCGCCGAGCACGTCGACCTCGCGCCGCTCGACGGGCACCGCGTCGAGAAGCGCGGCGTACGGGTTGGCCACGGTCACCCCACGAGTCTAAGAGGGCGCATCCGTGCGAACCCTCCACGACCGATGTCGGACGGCGCGCATACCGTGAGGCGCATGGACCCCTCGCGCCACCACGTCGCCTCCCCCTCGTCGAGCCGGCCGTGCGACGCGGGGCCGCAGTGGACGCGGGTCGTGGGCGTGTTCGACCTCGAGACGACGGGCGTCGACGTCACCGCCGACAGGATCGTCACCGCCCACGTCGGACTGCTCGACGGCACAGGCACCGTGATCCTCGCGCGCGATTGGCTCGCCGACCCCGAGATCGACATTCCGGATGCGGCGACTGCCGTGCACGGCATCACGACCGAGCGGGCGCGCGCCGATGGTCGCTGCGCGAACGAGGTCGTGATGGAGGTCGTCGAGGTGCTCCGCGCGTTGCTCGACGCGGGCATTCCGGTCGTCGCCTACAACGCCGCGTTCGACTTCTCGCTGCTCAAGCACGAGGCGCTCCGGCATGGCGTGACCCCGATCGAGGATCCGTGCCCCGTGATCGACCCCCTCGTCGTCGACAAGGCCTACGACCGGTGGCGGCGCGGCAAGCGCACGCTCGAGGTGGTCGCGGCGCACTACGCCGTGCGGCTCGAGGGCGCGCACGAGGCATCCGCGGATGCCGTCGCGGCCGGGCGCATCGCGCAGGCGCTCGCAGGTCGCTTCGCGACGCGGATGCCGCCCACCGCGCAAGAGCTGCACACACGCCAGATCGCGTGGGCGCGGGCGCAGGCGGAGAGCCTGACGGAGTACTTCGTGCAGATCGGCCGGCTCGATCCCGATGACCGGCTCGACGGGCGCTGGCCGGTGCGCTGACGACGCGATCGCGCGTCGCGGGAATGGCGAAGGCCCCGCCGAAGCGGGGCCTTCACGACGGAGCGTACCTTACTTCGAGCCGCTGCCGCCAAAATTCTTGAAGCGCTGGTTGAACTTCTCGACGCGACCGGCCGAGTCGAGGATGCGCTGCTTGCCCGTGTAGAACGGGTGCGACGCCGACGAGATCTCGACGTCGATGACCGGGTACTCGACGCCGTCGAGCTCGATCGTCTTGTCGCTGGTCACCGTCGAGCGGGTGAGGAAGGTCTCGCCCGAGCCGAGGTCGCGGAACACGACCGCGTGGTAGTCGGGGTGGATGTCAGTCTTCATTGGAGTCCTTTGAGGATGGTGCCCTGGATTTTGCCAGGACGGTCAAAGTCTTGAGTGCGAGCGCACCAAAGAGCGATTCTATCAGCCCGGGAGGCCTGCCGCGGAACGCGCGGGCTCAGGCGTCGCTGACGGCCCGGGCCGCGTAGCGTCCGCCTTCTTCGCTGAGCGTCACCGGCACGCCGAACGTCTCGGTGAGCGACTCGGCCGTGAGGGTCTCGCGGATCGGTCCCGCCGCGACGACACGGCCCTCGCGAAGTAGCAGCACATGGGTGAATCCCACGGGGATCTCTTCCACGTGGTGGGTCACCATGATCATCGCCGGTGTCGTCGGCGCCTGCGCGTATCCGCCGAGGAGCGACAGCAGCTCTTCGCGCGCCCCCAAGTCGAGGCTCGCGGTCGGCTCGTCGAGCAGCAGCAGCTCGGGGTCGGTCATGACCGCGCGAGCGATCTGCACGCGCTTCTGCTCGCCGTCCGACAGCGTGCCGAACGTGCGGTCGGCGAGATCGTCGAGCTTCCATTCCGCGAGCACGCGCAGCGCACGGCGCTCGTCGATGTCTTCGTACGCCTCGTGCCAGCGGCCGAGCACCGCGTACGCGGCCGTCAGCACGACGTTGAGGACGGTCTCCTCCTGCGGCACGCGGCGAGCCATCGCCGTCGACGCGAAGCCGATGCGCGGACGCAGCTCGAACACGTCGGTGCGACCCAGCTGCTCGCCGAGCAGCGAAACCGTGCCGGACGTGGGGTGCTCGAGCGTGGCGGCGAGCTTGAGGATCGTCGTCTTGCCCGCGCCGTTCGGGCCCAGGATCACCCACCGTTGGTCGTCGGTCACCTGCCAGTCCACGTGGTCCACGATGTCGCGAGCGTTCCGGCGGACGACGACGTCGGAGAACTGGAGGACCTCAGGCATGCCCCCAGCCTATCGGCCGCCCGTCGTGACCTCCGCGTACAGCGCGGCCGTCTGCTCCGCGATCCGCCCCCAGCTGAACTCGTTCGCGGCGCGCGCCCGCCCGGCGCGTCCGTATTCCGCCGCCCGCTCCGGGTCGCTCACGACCTCCGTGAGCACGGCCGCGAGGTCGGCCACGAACCGTTCGGGGTCCAGCGGCGTGCCGGTGCCGTCCTGCACCTGCTCGATGGGAACGAGCCGCCCGGTCACGCCGTCCTCGACGACCTCGGGGATCCCGCCGGTGGCCGTCCCGACGACGGCCGCGCCGCACGCCATCGCCTCGAGATTCACGATGCCCAGCGGCTCGTACACCGAGGGGCATACGAACGTCGTCGCGGAGCCCAGGATCGTGCAGAGCTCGTGGCGCGACAGCATCCGGTCGATCCAGACGACTCCCCCGCGCGTCTCCTGCAGGCCGCGCACGAGATCCTCGACCTCGGCCATGATCTGCGGCGTGTCGGGCGCGCCCGCGCACAGGACGACCTGCACATCGGCGGGCAGCCGCTCGGCCGCCCGCAGGAAGTACGGCAGGCCCTTCTGCCGCGTGATGCGCCCGACGAACACGACCGACGGCTTGTCCGCGTCGACGCCGAGCTTCGCGAGCAGCTCAGGGTCATGCACCGGATGCCACGCCTCGACGTCGATCCCGTTGTAGATGACCCGCACCTTCGCCGGGTCGAGCTCGGGGTAGCACCGCAGGATGTCGTCGCGCATCCCCTCGCTCACAGCCACGACCGCGGCAGCCCCCTCGTAGGCGGTCTTCTCGATCCAACTCGACACGGCGTACCCGCCGCCGAGCTGCTCCGCCTTCCACGGGCGCAGCGGCTCGAGGCTGTGCGCCGTCACGATGTGCGGCACGCCGTGCAGGAGAGACGAGAGGTGTCCGGCGAAATTGGCGTACCACGTGTGGCTGTGGACGACGTCGGCTCCGGCGGCATCCGTCGCGATCTCGAGGTCCGTCCCGAGCGTCTGGATCGCGGCGTTCGCACCCTGCAGCTCGACCGGCACGCTGTAGGCGGTCGTGCCCGCCTCGTCGCGCGGCGCGCCGAAAGCGCGCACCCGCACGTCGAGCCCGCCGAGCGCCCGGAGGGCCTTCACGAGCTCGGCGGCGTGCACACCGGCACCCCCGTAGATCTCGGGCGGGTACTCCTTCGTCATGAGGTCGACGCGCATGTCTCGAACGCTAGTACACGGGCCACACCCGTCCTAGGGTGGACGCATGCCGGCTTCGCCAAAGGTCTTCGGGATCATCCTCGCCGGAGGCGAGGGAAAGCGCCTCATGCCTCTGACGGCCGACAGGGCCAAGCCCGCCGTGCCGTTCGGCGGTCAGTACCGGCTGATCGACTTCGCGATCTCGAACCTCATCAACTCGGGGCTCAGACAGATCGTCGTGCTGACGCAGTACAAGTCGCACAGCCTCGACCGGCACATCTCTCAGACCTGGCGGATGTCGCCGCTGCTCGACTCGTACGTCGCATCCGTCCCCGCCCAGCAGCGGCTCGGCAAGCGCTGGTTCTCCGGTTCCGCCGACGCGATCCTGCAGAGCCTCAACCTGATCAACGACGAGCAGCCCGACATCGTCGTGGTCGTCGGCGCCGACCACGTCTACCGGATGGACTTCCGGCAGATGCTCGACTCGCACATCGAGTCCGGCGCGCGCGCCACGGTCGCCGGCATCCGTCAGCCCATCGGCCTGGCTCACCAGTTCGGCGTGATCGACGTGGACCCGGAGCACACCGACCGCATCCGACAGTTCCTCGAGAAGCCGCAGAACCCCGTCGGCCTGCCCGATTCGCCCGGCGAGGTGCTCGCGTCGATGGGCAACTACATCTTCGACGCCGACGCGCTCATCGAGGCGGTCGAGGCCGACGGCGAGGTGCCGACGTCGAACCACGACATGGGCGGCGACATCGTGCCGTACTTCGTCGGGCGCGCCGAGGCGGGCGTCTACGACATGACCCACAACGACGTGCCCGGATCGACGGACCGCGACCGCTACTACTGGCGCGACGTGGGGACGATCGACTCGTTCTTCGACGCGCACCAGGACCTCATCTCGACCCTGCCGATCTTCAACCTGTACAACACGGATTGGCCGATCCATTCGCAGCTCGTCAACTCGCCGCCGGCGAAGTTCGTGCGGGACTCGGTGGGGCGGATCGGCAACGCGATCGACTCGATCGTGTCACTCGGCTCGGTCCTCTCCGGCACGCACCTCGAGCGCAGCGTGGTCGGACCCTGGACGCTCGCGGGCGGCGGCTCGACGATCACCGACTCGGTGCTGTTCGACCGCGTCCAGGTCGGTCAAGGTGCGCGTGTCCACCGCGCGATCCTCGACAAGAACGTCGTTCTCGCGCCGGGTGCGACGGTGGGCGTCGACCGGGAGCGCGACCTCGAGCGCGGCTTCACGGTCACGGACTCGGGCATCACGGTCGTCGGCAAGGGCGTGCGCATCGACAGATGACGGGTGCGTCATCGTGGCGGATGCCGCGCCGCTACCGTTGAGGGCATGCCCGATGCTCCCGCGCGCTTCCTCGTCGTGCTCGACGCCGACTCCACGCTCATCCGCAACGAGGTCATCGAGCTGATCGCCGACGAGGCCGGGCGCGGCCCCGAGGTCGCGGCGGCGACGGAGGCCGCGATGCGCGGGGAGGTCGACTTCGCGACGTCGCTGCGTTCGCGCGTGCGCGAGCTGTCCGGTGTGCCCGTGGCGTCGTTCGAGCGCGTGCTGTCGCGCATCGAGCCGACGCCGGGCGTGCGCGAGCTCATCGACGCCGTGCACGACCGAGGCGGCCGCGTGGGAGTCGTCTCGGGCGGCTTCCACGAGATCCTCGACACGGTGGCGCCGTCGCTCGGAGTGGACGTGTGGCGCGCGAACCGACTCGCCGTCGAGAGCGGCCACGACGGCGCTCCGGTGCTCTCGGGCGTCGTCGACGGCGACATCGTCGACGCCGAAGGCAAGGCCGCGGCACTCGTGGAGTGGGCGGAGACCGCCGGCGTGCCTCTGCACCGCACCCTGGCGATCGGCGACGGTGCGAACGACCTTCGGATGATGGAGCGCGCGGGAATCGGGATCGCCTTCAACGCCAAGCCCGCGGTGCGCGCTCAGGCGGACATCGTGGTCGGGCGCGTCGATCTGCGCGAGGTCATCCCTCTGCTTCCGTGACTCTCGCGGATGTCGGAGGCCGCCGGTAGCGTCGGCGCATGGACGTCATCCTCGTACCCGGTCTCTGGCTCGACGCGTCGTCGTGGGGCGACATCGTCCCCGCACTCGAAGAGGCGGGCCACCGCCCTCGGGCTCTCACGATGCCCGGCGTCGGCGCGCCCGCATCCGAGTCGGACTCGATCGGCATGGCCGACTGGGTCGCGGCCGTCGTGGCCGAGATCGACGCGCTCGACGCCCCTGTGGTGCTCGTCGGGCACAGCGGCGGCGGCAACGTCGTGTGGGGCGCTGCCGATGCGCGGCCCGACCGGGTCGCCCGCGTCGTGTTCGTCGACTCGATCGCTCCGCCGCCCGGCGGCGTGATCTCCGAGTTCGAGCTCGTCGACGGCGTCGTGCCCTTCCCCGGGTGGGAGTCGTTCGACGACGAGGATATCTTCGACCTGAACGAACAGGTTCGTGCGACGTGGGCCGCGCGTGCGCAGTCGGTGCCGGCTCGCGTACCCACAGACCCGATCGAGCTTCGCGACGAGCGGCGGCACGACGTCCCGGTCACGATCCTGTCGGGCGGCTTCGACGAAGCGGAGTTTCGCGGCGCCGTGTCGCAGTGGGGGTCGTTCGGCGAGGAGTTCCAAGCCATTCGCGACGCCGAGGTCGTGAAGCTCGGCAGCGGACACTGGCCGCAGTTCTCGCAGCCCGACGTGCTGGCGAAGGCGCTCGTCGACGCGATCCGCTGAGACGCCGCTCGGCCGATCGAACGAAGGCCTCGAAGGCGGAGGGGCTCAGTGCCCCATGCCGAGGCCGCCGTCGACGGGGATCACGGCGCCCGAGATGTAGGCGGCGTCATCCGATGCGAGCCACGCGACGACGCCGGCGACCTCGTCAGGCGACGCGAAGCGACCCGCGGGGATGCTGCGCTTGTACTCCGCCTGCGTGTCCTCGGGCAGCGAGGCCGTCATGTCGGTCTCGATGAAGCCCGGTGCGACGACGTTCGCCGTGATGCCGCGCGCGCCGAGCTCTCGCGTGAGCGAGCGTGCGAAGCCCACGAGGCCGGCCTTCGACGACGCGTAGTTGATCTGACCGGCAGAGCCCAAGAGGCCGACGACCGACGAGATGAGGATCACGCGGCCCCACTTCGCCCGCAGCATGCCCTTCGACGCGCGCTTGACGACGCGGAACGTGCCGCCGAGGTTCGTCGCCACGACGGAGTCGAAGTCCTCCTCGGTCATGCGCAGGAGCAGCGTGTCCTTGGTGATGCCTGCGTTGGCGACGACGATCTCGACGGGGCCGAGCGCCGCCTCGACCTCGGTGAACGCGGCGTCGACGGCCGCGGCATCCGTCACGTCCGCTCGCACCGTGAGGGTTCCCTCGGGACCCTCGCCGGAACGGGCCGTCACCGCGACCCTGTAGCCTTCCGCGACGAAGCGCTCGGCGATCGCGCGGCCGATGCCGCGGTTTCCGCCGGTGACGAGGACGACGCGATCAGTGGGCATGTGTGCTCCCGTGGGATGGTGCGCGGGCTGGACCCGCACCAGCCTAGCGGGGTGTCGTTGACACACCCCACGGGCGCTGGAACGCTGGAAGCGACCCCGAGAAAGGCCGACCGATGAGCGACAACACCTCGTCCGGCGACACGCCGCAGTCGCAGCAGCCCGCCCCTCCGCCCGCGTACGAACCGCCTCCCGCTCCCCCGGCGGGCTCTCCTGCCGACTACCCGCCCGCGGGCGCGTATCCCCCTCCGGCTCAGCAGCAGCAGTACCCGGCGAGCCAGCAGCAGTACCCCGCCGCGTCGTCGTACGGCCAGCCCGGCTACAGCGCGCCCCCGGCGTACTCGCAGGCCGGGTATCCGGCTGCGCCCGCCTACGGCGGAGGTTATCCGCAGCGGCGCACGAACTCGCTCGCGATCGTCTCGCTCATCGCGGGGATCGCGGGACTCACCCTCGTGCCGTTCATCGGATCGATCGTCGCTGTCATCACGGGCCACATGTCGCTCTCGCAGCTCAAGACGTCGGGCGAGGAAGGCCGCGGAATCGCGCTCGGCGGACTGATCACGGGCTACGTCGGACTCGGGCTCGCGGTCCTCGGGCTGCTGTTCGCACTGGCGTTCCTCCCCGCGCTGTTCGCGGTGATCTCCAACATCCCCACGAACACCTGAGCGCGTTCCCGCGAGGGGATCCCGCGGTCCGCACCCGGCGTAGGCTGGAAGGACCGTGAACAAGTCGAGCAGGGCCCCGTCGGCCACGTCGTTGCCGCGTGCACCTCGTGACGACGCCGGGGCGCGCTCGACGAAGTACATCATCATGATGAGCATCCGCGTGGTGTGCTTCATCCTGATGGTCGTCGTCACGCCGTACGGCTGGTACACGTGGGTGTTCGGCGCGGGAGCGGTCGTGCTCCCCTACATCGCCGTCGTGATCGCGAACGTCAGCAGCCGGCAGCCGGGCGCCCCCGCCGAGAACCCCGAGCTCTCGCTGCCCGCGACCCCGCGGCCGGCGGCGCCGCCTTCGTCCGACGCCTCGTCGCGCGTCATCCGGGTCGAGGAGACCCTCGACGCGCCGGTGCGCAGGGCGGGAGACGCCGCTGCGACCGAGGAGCCGGAGGACCCGGCATCCGCGTCGCCCGAGCCGTCCGCCGACGGCCGAGAGGACGGCGCCGCGTGATCGAGACCGCCGCCGAGTGCTCGAGGGCCGGATGCCGCGCCACCGCCGTGTGGCGCATCGACTGGCGCAACCCGCGCATCCACTCCGAGGATCGCCGCAAGACCTGGGTCGCGTGCGACGAGCACCGCGACTACCTGCGGGACTTCCTCGCGGCGCGGAGCTTCCCCGTCGAGGTGTCTCGCCTCACCTCCTCGGAGGCGGTGCGATGAGCCTGAAGACCGCGCGCCCCGCCGTGCGGTGGACCGTCTACGTGCTCGTCGCGGTGGTGTTCGCCGTCGCGTGCGCGTTCCTGTCGAATTGGCAGTTCAACCGCAACGCCGAGCGTGCGGGCCAACTCGCCCTCGTCGAGCAGAACTACGACGCGGCGCCCGTCCCGCTCGAGACCGCGATCGCCGTCGGCGGCGAGTTCGACGCGGGCGATGAGTGGCTCCCGGTCGAGGTGGTCGGCGAATACCTCTCCGACGAGCAGCTCCTCGTGCGCAACCGTGCTCACGGCGGCACCGCCGCGTTCGAGGTGCTCGTGCCGTTCCGCACCGAGTCGGGGCGCGTGCTCGTCATCAATCGCGGGTGGGTCCCGCCGGGCAGCGAGCAGCGTCTCCCGGACGAGGTTCCGGACCCGCCGAGCGGCGAGGTCACTGTCGTCGCACGACTGCGCCCCAGCGAGCCTCTTCCCGCATCGGGCCGCTCCGCCGACGAAGGACAGGTCCCCACGATCCATCTGCCGCTCGTCGCCGACCTCGTCGACCCGGCGACCGCGGTCGACCTCGAGCAGACCGCGTACGGTCTCATGGCCTCCGAGGATCCCGCTCCCGCGGTGCGCCCGCAGGCTGTCGAGGCACCGTCCGAAGACCCGGGGCCTCATCTGTCGTACGCGATCCAATGGATCCTGTTCGCCATCATGGGGTTCGTCTTCATCGGGTACGTCATCCACACCGAGCGCACGCGGCGCCGCGAAGACGCCGAAGCGGGTGCGGTCGATCAGGAGGTGGCGGCTGCCCGTTCCACGGCCCCCGCCGAGCGAGCCGACGACAACGGGCCGGAGGCGGAGTCGGAACCCGCTCCCCCGTCGGAACGACGGCGCCGCAAGCGCGACCGCGACGCGGAGGACGAGGACGCGATCCTCGACGCGGCAGGTCGCTGACCGGGCCGTCAGGCGAGCGCGACGAGGTCCGCGTAGTCGCGGCCCCACAGGTCTTCGACGCCGTCGGGCAGGATCAGCACCCGCTCGGGGTTCAGCGCCTCGACCGCGCCCTCGTCGTGCGAGACGAGCACGACCGCTCCCTCGTAGTGCGCGAGCGCGCCGAGGATCTCCTCACGGGATGCCGGGTCGAGGTTGTTCGTCGGCTCGTCGAGCAGCAGCACGTTGGCGCTCGATACGACGAGCGTCGCGAGCGAGAGGCGGGTCTTCTCGCCGCCGGACAGCACGCCCGCGGGCTTGAGCACGTCGTCGCCGGTGAACAGGAACGATCCGAGCACCTTGCGCGCTTCGGTCGCCGAGATGTCGGGCGCCGCCGACATCATGTTGTCGAGCACAGACCGCGACACGTCGAGGTTCTCGTGCTCCTGCGCGTAGTACCCGATCTTGAGGCCGTGGCCGGCTTCCACGACACCCGTGTCGGGCACGTCGACGCCGGCGAGGATGCGCAGCAGGGTCGTCTTGCCCGCGCCGTTGAGCCCGAGCACGACGACCTTCGAGCCGCGGTCGATCGCGAGGTCGACGTCCGTGAAGATCTCGAGCGACCCGTACGACTTGGATAGGCCGGATGCCGTGAGCGGCGTGCGTCCGCACGGTGCCGGCTTCGGGAACCGCAGCTTCGCGACGCGATCCTCCTGCCGCACCTCTTCGAGGCCCGCCAGGAGCTTCTCGGCGCGCGCCATCATCTGGTGCGCCGCGGCGGCCTTCGTCGCCTTCGCGCCGAACTTGGCCGCCTGCTGCTGGAGCGCGGTCGCCTTCTTCTCGGCGTTCGCACGCTCCTTCTTGCGGCGCTCCTCGTCGGCCGCGCGCTGACGAAGGTAGTTCTTCCACGACATGTTGTAGATGTCGATGACCTGGCGGTTCGCGTCGAGGTAGAACACACGGTTGACGGTCTCGCCGACGAGTTCGACGTCGTGGGAGATGACGATCAGCCCGCCCTTGTAGCTCTTGAGGAATTCGCGCAGCCACACGATGCTGTCGGCGTCGAGGTGGTTGGTGGGCTCGTCGAGGATCATCGTCCCCGCATCCGAGAACAGGATGCGGGCCAGCTCGATGCGGCGGCGCTGACCGCCCGACAGCGTCTTGAGGGGCTGGTCGAGGATGCGGTCCGGCAGCGCGAGGTTGTGCGCGATCGACGCCGCCTCGGCCTCCGCGGCGTATCCGCCGAGCGCCTCGAACCGCTCGGTGAGGTTCGCGTACTTGCGCATGGCGCGGGCCGCGGCATCCGGGTCGTCCGAACCCATGGCCTCGGATGCCTCGCGCATGCCGATCGCGATCGTGCCGAGACCGCGCGCGTCGAGGATGCGCGTGCGCGCGAGCATCTCGGGGTCGCCCGAGCGGGGGTCCTGCGGCAGGTAGCCGATCTCGCCCGAGCGGTCGACGCGCCCCGCGCTCGGCAGCACGTCGCCCGCGAGCACCTTCGTGAGCGTGGTCTTGCCTGCCCCGTTCCGCCCCACGAGCCCGACCTTGTCGCCGTCGGACACGCGGAACGAGACGTCAGACATGAGCACGCGGGCGCCCACGCGGATCTCGAGGTCGTGCACGGCGAGCACAGCGATCGTCCGTTTCGTTGGGGAAGGGGTACAAGCGGCGCGATATGGCCAGCCCCCTAGTATAAGTCGCGATGCCGGGCTTCCCCCGCCCCGGCCCGTCCCCTCGAGGAGTCCCATGACCGTCGCCGTCGCCCCGTCGCAGCCCCGCCGCGTCCTCGCCGATGTCATCGCCCGCCCGTCCCACCGCGCCCGCGCTCTCGCCGTCGACGCGGCTCTCGTCGTCACCGGCGCCGCCGTGGTCGCCCTGCTCGCGCAGGTCGAGATCCCCCTGTGGCCGGTGCCCATCACGGGCCAGACGCTCGGCGTCATCGTCGTCGGCGCCGCACTCGGCGCCTGGCGCGGTGCGGCCGCGCTCACGACCTACATGATCGCGGGGCTCGCCGGCATCCCCGTGTTCGCGGGCTTCACCGGGACCATCGCCGCCCTCGCCAAGCCGAGCTTCGGGTACATCATCGGATTCGTGCTGGCCGCATTCGTCGCGGGCTGGTTCGCCGAGCGTGCGTGGGATCGCAAGCCGTGGCTCGCGTTCGTCGGCTTCGCGATCGCGAGCATCGTGCCGTTCCTGTTCGGCGTGCCGTATCTGGCCTACATCCTCAACGTCGTGGGCGGCGCGCAGCTCACGTTCCTCCAGGTGCTCGAGGTGGGCGTCTTCCCCTTCATCGTGGGCGGCATCATCAAGGCGCTCATCGCCGCACTGGTCATTCCGGCGGCGTGGGTCCTCGTGCGCAAGGTCGACGCGACGAAGCGCTGACGGCGCCGCATCCGTCATTGAGGGAGGCCCGCGGCAGACGCCGGGGCCTCCCTCTTCGTGGGAATCCGATTAGCGGCGCGAACCACCCGCAGGTAAAGTAAGGCTGTCCTTACTCGCCCCTCGGAGGTTTCCTCGTGCCCTTTTCCCGCTCCGTCCCCGCGATCGCGCTCACCGCCCTGACAGTCCTCGCCCTCGCCGGCTGCGCCTCCTCTTCCGGCGACGGCGGCGACACCGCAGCGAATGAGGCGGATGCGGGCGCCTTCCCCATCACGATCGAGCACGCCTTCGGCGAGACGACGATCGAGGCGAAGCCCGAGCGCGTCGCGACGGTGTCGTGGTCGAACCAGGAGGTGCCGATCGCACTCGGCGTCGTGCCGGTGGGCATGGCAGAGGTCACGTGGGGCGACGACGACAACGACGGCGTGCTCCCGTGGGTGGAGGAAGCGCTCGAGGAGCTCGGTGCCGAGACGCCCGTCCTTTTCGACGAGACCGACGGCATCGACTTCGAGGCCGTGGCCGACACGCAGCCCGACGTGATCCTCGCCGCGTACTCCGGTCTGACGCAGGAAGAGTACGACACGCTGTCGAAGATCGCACCGGTCGTCGCCTACCCCGAGGTGCCGTGGGGCACGTCCTACGAAGACATGATCCGCCTCAACTCGACCGCCCTCGGCCTCGCCGAGGAGGGCGATGCGCTCATCGAGGAGCTGCACTCCGAGGTCGATGCGGCTCTCGCCGACTTCCCGGAGCTCGCCGAGTCGAAGGTGCTCTTCTCGTACATCGACCCGTCGGACTTCAGCCAGATCGGCTTCTACACGAGCCTCGACACGCGTCCGGGCTTCCTCATGGACCTGGGCCTCCCGCTCCCGACGATCGTCGAGGAGGAGTCGGCCGGGACCGACCAGTTCTACACGACCGTGAGCGCCGAGCAGGCCGACCGCTTCGAGGACGTCGACGTGTTCGTGACCTACGGCGACGCGAGCGGCAGCATCATCGAACAGCTGCAGGCCGACCCGCTGCTGTCGCAGATCCCGGCCATCGCCGCCGGCCACATCGCGATCCTCGAGGAGTCGACGCCTCTCGCGGCATCCGCGAACCCGTCGCCGCTGTCGATCGGCTGGGGCGTCCACGACTACTTCGCCGTCCTCGCCGGCGCCCTCGACTGATCTCCAGGACCGCACCCTCGTGACCGTCACGCAGACCCGCCCACCGCTGCCGGACACCGCCTCGCTGCGGCGGCCGGCAGCGGTGCGGCTGGCATGGTTCGCCGTGGCGGTCGTCGTCCTCGCGGCGCTGTGCGTCGCATCCGTCGCCTTCGGGGTGCGCGAGGTGTCTCTCGGAGACATCTTCGCCGGCCTCAGCGGCGACACCAGCGGTGTGGCGGAGGCGGCCGTGGTCGCACGGCTTCCGCGCACGGTGCTCGCGATGCTCGTCGGCGCCGCCCTCGCTCTCGCGGGCGCGTCTCTTCAGGCGGTGACGCGGAACCCGCTCGCCGACCCCGCGATCCTCGGCATCTCAGGCGGGGCGGCGCTCGTCGTCGTGGCAGGTATCGCGTTCTTCGGCCTGTCCGACCCGTACGCGATCATCGCGCTCGCGACGGCCGGTGCCGCCGGTGCGTCCGCGTTCGTCTACGCCGTCGGCTCGCTCGGCCGGGGCGGAGCGACACCCCTCAAGCTCGCGCTCGCCGGTGCGGCCAGCTCGGCCGCCTTCCTGTCGCTCGTGAGCGCGATCCTGCTGCCGCGCATCGACATCGTCGAGCGCTTCCGGTTCTGGCAGATCGGCGGCGTGGGCGGAGCGACGTGGGATCGCATCGGAGTCGCGGTCCCGTTCCTCGTCGTCGGCGCGCTCGTGTGCTTCGTGTGCGCGCGGGGCATGAACTCGCTCGCGCTCGGCGACGATCTCGCCGCGGGACTCGGGCAGCACGTCGCCCGCACACGGCTGGTCTCGTTCGTGGGTGCAGTGATCCTGTGCGGCGCGGCGACGGCGATCGCGGGCCCGATCGGGTTCGTCGGCCTCATCGTGCCGCACATGTGCCGCCTGCTCGTGGGCACCGACCACCGCTGGCTCCTTCCGTTCACCGCAGTCTCGGGCGCCGCGCTCCTCGTGGCCGCCGACGTCGTGGGGCGCCTCATCGCGCGCCCCGACGAGGTCGAGGTCGGCGTCATCACCGCCCTCATCGGGGCGCCCTTCTTCATCTGGATCGTCCGCCGCCAGAGGGTGCGCGAGCTGTGACCGCCCCGACGAGCCTCGACTCCCCCGTCGTCCGCGGCGGGGCATCTGCCGCATCCTCGATCGCGAAGGGGCGGCGCAGCCGCGTCCGTCGACGCACCCTCATCACCGCCGGGCTCGGGGTCGCGATCGTCGTCGTCTTCGCCCTCTCGCTCATGGTGGGCCGCACGTTCTACACGCCCCTCGACGTGCTGGATGTGCTCGCCGGGCACACGGTACCGGGTGCGTCGTTCACCGTCGGCGAGCTGCGGCTGCCACGCGCGGTGCTCGGACTCCTCGCCGGCTTCGCGTTCGGCATCGCGGGCGTGACGTTCCAGACCATCCTGCGCAATCCCCTCGCGTCGCCCGACATCATCGGCATCTCGTCGGGCGCCACCGCGGCAGCAGTGTTCGGGATCGTCGTGCTGTCGCAGGGCGAGACCACCGTGTCGCTCCTCGCGCTCGGCGGTGCGCTCCTCACCGCGCTGGCGATCTACCTCCTGTCGAACAAGGGCGGCTTCGCGGGCACGCGCCTCATCCTCATCGGCATCGGCGTCGCGGCGATGCTCGACGCCGCCGTGACCTACCTGCTGTCGAAGGCCGCGGCGTGGGATCTGCAGGCCGCGCTCCGCTGGATCACGGGAAGCCTCAACGGCGCGAGCTGGGAGACGGTCCTTCCGCTCGCCGTCGCATCCGTTGCGGTCGTTCCCGCGCTGCTGAGCCAGGGACGCAACCTCGGCGTGCTCCGCCTCGGCGACGACTCCGCCGCCGGGCTGGGGGTGCGTGTGACCCCCTCCCGCGTCATCGCGATCCTCGCCGCCGTCACGCTGCTCGCGTTCGCCACCGCGGCGACCGGCCCCATCGCCTTCGTCGCCTTCATGGCCGGCCCCATCGCCGCGCGCGTCGTCGGCTCCGGGTCCGCGCTCCTGCTGCCGTCGGGCTTCATCGGCGCCCTGCTCGTGCTCGTCGCCGACATGATCGGCCAGTTCGCCTTCGACGCGCGCTACCCCGTCGGCGTGATCACCGGTGTCGTCGGCGCCCCCTACCTCATCTACCTCCTCATCAGGACGAACCGCTCCGGAGGCTCGCTATGACCGCTTCCCACACGCTCTCCGCCGAGTCCCTCGCGCTCGGCTACGGCGATCGCGTCATCATCGATGGGCTCGATCTGCAGATCCCACCGGGTCGCATCACGGCGATCGTCGGCGCCAACGGATGCGGCAAGTCCACCCTCCTGCGCGCGCTCTCGCGCCTCATTCCGGCTCGCTCCGGTCAGGTGGTCCTCGACGGCAAAGCGCTCCACTCCCGTCCCACGAAAGAGGTCGCCCGCACACTCGGCCTGCTCCCGCAGAGCCCGATCGCCCCCGAGGGCATCGCGGTCGCCGACCTCGTCGGCCGCGGCCGCCATCCGCACCAGAAGCTCCTCGCCCGCTGGAGCACGCGCGACTACGACGTCGTCGCCCAGTCGCTCGAGGCGACCGGCACATCCGAGCTCGCGGATCGCGCCGTCGACGAGCTGTCCGGCGGTCAGCGCCAGCGCGTGTGGATCGCGATGGCGCTCGCCCAGGAAACCGACATCCTTCTGCTCGACGAGCCGACGACCTTCCTCGACGTCGCCCACCAGGTCGAGGTGCTCGACCTGCTCACCGACCTCAACCGTGAGCGCGGCACCACGATCGTCATGGTGCTGCACGACATGAACATGGCGTCCCGCTACGCCGACCACCTGTTCGCGCTCCGCGACGGCCGCATCGTCGCGAGCGGCGCGCCGAGCGAGGTCGTCACGAGCGAGCTCATCCGCGACGTCTTCGACCTCGACGCGCTCGTCGTGCCCGACCCGGTGTCGGGCGCGCCGATCGTCCTCCCGCGCGGACGACACCACGTCGTCACCGCCGAGGCGTCGGCCGCCGAACGGGCCGCGGCCGAGCGGCTCGCCGGCGCGGCATCCGTCACGCCGTCCGTTCGCGCGACCGCACCCGCCCACGCCACGACAGGAGCACCGCATGGCCTCACCGGGTGATGCCCACCGATTCTTCCGCGCCACCGTCAGGGCGATCACCGACGTGACGCCGAGCTTTCGGAGGTTCACGTTCGGCGGCGAAGATCTGGCCGAGTACGGCGACCCGGGCTTCGACCAGCGCATCAAGATCGTCTTCCCGACCGCGACGCTCGGGATCGACGCGATGCCCACGGGCGAGGACTGGTACACGGAGTGGCGCGCGCTGCCCGAGGACCGCCGTCCTCCGTTCCGCACGTACACCACGCGTTACGTCCGCAACGACGTGAGCGAGGTGGACGTGGACATGGTCGCGCACGAGGTGATCGGCCCCGCGTCGGAGTGGATCGCGAACGCGCGCGTCGGCGACGAGGTGCTCATCTACGCGCCGACGACGGCCCACACGGGGGTCAGCTACGGCGTCGATTTCGTGCCGCCGGCGCGCGTCGACGACATCCTCCTCGCGGGCGACGAGACCGCCGCACCGGCGATCGCCGCGATCCTCGAGCAGCTTCCGCGCGACGCGCGCGGGGTCGTCGTGCTCGAGGTGCCCGAAGAGGGCGACACGGGCTATCTTCCGCGGCATCCGGGCTTCGAGTATCGCGTCGGCGCGCGCGGACGATCCGACCGGCACGGTCACCTCGTCGCCTCGGTCACGGATGCCGCGACCGCCCTCGCCCCGCCCGGGCACGGTGCCGACGTCGAAGAGGTCGACATCGACGAGGGGCTCCTGTGGGAGGTCCCGCGCACGGCGAAGGGCGGCGCCGCGCTCAAGCGCGCACGCCTCTACGCGTGGCTCGCCGGGGAGGCCGGCGCGATCAAGACCCTTCGCCGCCACCTCGTGGCCGACCGCGGCGTGGACCGCCGCGCGGTCGCCTTCATGGGGTACTGGCGGGCCGGTCGCGCGGAGAATTGACGACTCACGCCTGAGCGAGCGAGACGAAGCCCGCTTCGCGCCCGACCAGTCCTACCGCGACTCCGCCCGCTCCTCGTGCGCGTGCCCGAGCCGCAGCCCCGGCACGAGCGCCAGGAGCGCCAGCCCCGCGCCCAGCACGAAGACCGCCGGGAACGCAGCGTCCGTCGCGATGAGCGTCGTGAAGACGATCCCCATCACGGCGATGGACGTCGCCGCGCCGACCGAGTCCGAGATCGACAGCGCCGATGAGTTGAACCCCTGATCCCGCGGCGTCGAGTACGCGAGAGTCAGCACCGTGAGCCGCGGATACATGAGTCCCATACCCGAGCCCGCGAACGCCCACCCGATGACGATGATCAGCGGATGCAGGTGGAACGTCGCGCTCAGAGCGCAGATGGCCGTCGCGGTCGCGAGCTGCGCGACTCCGAAGATCGTGATGCGCGTGTTGCCGATGCGGTCACCGAAGCGGCCCTGCACGTCCGCGGCCGCCGCCCACGTGAGGGCTGCGGCGGTGAGGCCGAGACCCGCCCACGTCGGCGAGAAGTCGTACTCGTCGATGAGGAGGTACGGCACATAGATCTCCGCGCCGAAGAGGGCGCCCGCGATGAGCCCGCGCATGAGCACGACGCTCGGGAGCCCACGTGCCGCCGTCAGCGTTCGGCGCGGCAGCAGAGGTCGCACCGCGAACGCGATGACGATCACGGATGCCACGACCGTCGGTATCGCGAACGGTCCGAGCTCACCGGCGAGGCTGAGGGCCAGAGCGCCGACCGCGACCGCGACGGCGCACGCGAGACGCGGCCCGATGCGGGCGGTCGACCGATGCTCCGTGTCGAGCGGCGTGCCCCACAGTCGCGTCGCGACCATGATGTACGCGACCACCGTGAGCGCCGCGACGCCGAGGAAGACCCACCGCCAGTGGATGTACTCGGTGACCGCTCCTGCCAGGAACGGCCCGATGAGCGACGGCACGACCCACGCGGCCGAGAACGCCGCGAACACGCGCCCGTGGATCGCGGGTGGGTAGACGCGCGCGACGACGACGTACAGCGCGACCGTCTGGCCGCCCGTCCCGAGACCCTGGATGAGCCGCCCGATGACGAGGACCTCCATCGTCGGCGCGAGGCCCGCGACGATGAGGCCGCCGACGAAGAGGACGACGGATGCCGTGAGAGGCCACACCGGGCCGGAGCGGTCGCTCCACGCGCCCACGGCCACCATGCCGATGACGCCCGTCGCGAGGGTGCCCGAGAACGCGATGGCGTAGAGCGCGGCGCCGTCGAGGTCGGCGCTCACGACCGGCATGACCGTCGTCACCGCGAGCGACTGGATCGCCGCGAGGAAGATCATCGCCACCGCGCCGACCGTCACCCAGACGAACTGCGGACTCCAGATGCCCCCCGCGCGGGGCGGCGATGCGGGTGTCGGACCGGTCACGATGCGGCCAGCGCGCCGATCCGCGCGACGGCCTCCCGCAGCAGATCGGGGTCGCATCCGAAGTTGATGCGCACGTGCCCCTTGCCCTCGTCGCCGAAGTGCGGGCCGAAGTGCAGGGCGACCTTCGCCTCGCGCAGGATCTTCGTCGCGGGGTTGTCGCCCCAGCCCAGTGCGGACAGGTCGACCCACGCGAGGAAGCCGGCGTCGGGGATGCGGAAGCGCGCCCCCGGCACGTGCTCGGCGAGCAACTCCGCGAGCAGCCTGCGGTTGCCGTCGAGCGCCGCGAGCTCGGCGTCGAGCCAGGCGTCGGTCTCCGGCGAGAACGCCGCGACGCCCGCGAGCGCCCCGAAGAGGCCTGTGCGCCACTCGACCTCAGCCGGCATCTCGCGCACGATTCGCGAGGTCTCGTCGGACGCCGTCACCATGAGGGCGCACTTCAGACCCGCGAGGTTGTACGCCTTGCTCGCGCTCGTGACCGCGTAGCCGACACGGGCGGCTTCGTCGGACGCCGCCAGGAACGGCGTGAACGTCGCATTCGCGTGCGTGAGCGGCGCGTGGATCTCGTCGCTCACGACGACCGCGTCGCGGGCCGCGACGATGCGCGCCAGCTCGGCGAGGCTCTCACGGGAGTGCACCGTGCCGGTCGGGTTGTGCGGGTTGCACAGCAGCACAGCGCGCGCGCCGTCGGCGAGTGCCGCTTCGATCCCCGCGAGGTCGAGCTCCCACCGGTCGCCGGTGTCGCGCAGCGGCACGCGCTCGATGACCGCACCGGCCTCGGGTACGCAGTCGTAGAAGGGCGGGTACACGGGCGGCGTCACGACGACGCGATCCCCGGGCTTCGTCACGCGGCGCAGGATCTCGACGACGCCCATCATCACGTCGGCGGTCGAGCGGACCCGCCCGGGGTCGACCTCCCACCCGAAACGACGGCGGGCGAAGGTCGCGAACGCGTCGCGGATGCCGGGGTCGGGCGGCGTGTAGCCCGTGTCGCCGACCGCGACCGCACGAGCGAGGCGCTCGGTGATCGCCGGCGCGAGCGGGTAGTCCGTCTCGGCGACGAACATGGGGATCACGTCCGGCCCGTAGGTGCGCCACTTGGTGCTCGAGCGTTCGCGGAGCTGGTCGATCGGAAGGGCCTGCAGAGGGGTCACGCTCACTCCTCGAGCCTACCGAGGACAGACGGTTGTCCCGCCCGCCCCGTCACCGGGCGACACCGGTCAGCGGAATCGCGTCAGATGGCGAAGCCCAGCGCCCGCATCATGTCGCGCCCGTCATCGGTGATGCGCTCCGGACCCCAGGGCGGCATCCACACCCAGTTGATGCGGAACCGCTCGACGACCTCATCGAGCGCCTGCGCGGTCTGCTCCTCGAGGACGTCGGTGAGCGGGCATCCCGCGGAGGTCAGCGTCATGTGGATGACCAGCGCGTCGTTCTCCTCGTCCCAGGCGAGGTCGTACACGAGGCCGAGGTCGACGACGTTGATCCCCAGTTCGGGGTCCATGACGTCCTTGAGGGCCTCGGTGACCTCGTCGTACTTCTCGGGACTGAGCGTCGCGGTCATACTCGTGATCCTACGCCTCGCTCGTCACAGGGGCGTCGGCCGCCTCCTCTTCGCCCTCGGGGAGGTAGCGGTCGTAGCCCTCATCCTCGAGGCGGTCGGCGAGCTCCGGCCCGCCCTCCTCGACGATGCGTCCGCCGACCATCACGTGGACGTAGTCCGGGTGGATGTAGCGAAGGATGCGCGTGTAGTGCGTGATGAGCAGCACGCCGAGGTCGGTCTCGGCCTTCGCGCGGTTCACGCCCTCGGAGACGACCTTGAGTGCGTCGACGTCGAGGCCCGAGTCGGTCTCGTCGAGCACGGCGATCTGCGGCTTGAGAAGCTCGAGCTGGAGGATCTCGTGGCGCTTCTTCTCACCACCGGAGAAGCCCTCGTTGACATTGCGCTGTGCGAACTTCGCGTCCATGCGCAGGTTCTTCATGGCGGACTTGACGTCCTTCGTCCACGTGCGGATCGAGGGCGCCTCGCCGTCGATCGCCGTCTTGGCGGTGCGGAGGAAGTTCGTGACCGTCACGCCCGGGATCTCGACGGGGTACTGCATCGCGAGGAAGAGTCCCGCGCGGGCGCGCTCGTCGACCGACATCGCGAGGACGTCCTCGCCGTCGAGCGTGATCGTGCCGGCCGTCACGTTGTACTTGGGGTGACCGGCGATCGTGTAGGCGAGCGTGGACTTGCCCGAGCCGTTCGGGCCCATGATGGCGTGGGTCTCACCGGTGCGGATGGTGAGCGTCACGCCGTTGAGGATGGGGGTGATGCCGGCATCCGTCTCGACCGTCACATGGAGGTCGCGGATCTCGAGGACAGACATTCGTTCGATACCTTCTTCAGTTCAGTGCGAGCTTGACGGCCGGGTCGACGAACACGTCGTCACCGTCGATCGTGACCTGGAACACCGGGACGGGCTCGTAGGCCGGGAGGTTGAGGGGCTTGCCGGTGCGCAGCGAGAACGCCGAGCCGTGGGCCCAGCACTCGAGCGTGTCGCCGTCGACGAAGCCTTCCGACAGCGAGATGTCGCCGTGTGTGCACGTGTCGCCGATCGCGTGCACCTCGCCGTTCGAGTCGAGGACGACCGCGATCGCGACCCCGTCGACCTCGAAGCGGCGCGCTTCGTCCTGCACAAGCTCGCTGAGCGAGCAGATGCGCTGCGAGGTCATCGAGTGACCTCCAGCGCCAGCTCGGTCTCGATCGCCGCGAACAGCTCCTGCTCGAGCGACGGCACGCCCACCTTCTGCACGATCTCGGCGAGGAAGCCGAGCACGACCATGCGGCGCGCCTCCTCTTCGGGGATGCCTCGCGCCTGCAGGTAGAAGAGCTGCTCGTCGTCGAAGCGTCCGGTCGCCGAGGCGTGGCCGGCGCCGCGGATGTCGCCGGTCTCGATCTCGAGGTTCGGCGTCGACTCGGCGCGAGCGCCGTCGGTGAGCACGAGGTTCCGGTTCGCCTCGTACGAGTCGGTGCCGACCGCGTCGGGCCCGATCAGCACATCGCCGACCCACACGCTGCGCGCGCCCTCGCCCTGCAGTGCGCCCTTGTAGAGCACGTCGCCGGTCGTCTCGGCGCCCTTGTGGAACAGGTACACCTGGCTCTCGAGATGCTGCCCCGAGTCGGAGTAGCTCAGCCCGTAGAGCTCGCCGCGCGAGCCCGTGCCCGCCAGCTCGACGTTCGGGTTGACGCGGACGACCGCTCCCCCGAAGCTCACGACGATGTGGCGCAGCGTCGCATCGCGCGCCACGCGCGCCTGGTGCGACGCCGCGTGGACCGCGTCGTCGTCCCACTGCTGGACCGAGATCACCTCGAGCTGGGCGCCGTCGCGGACGATGATCTCGACGTTCTGCGCGAACTGGGCGCTGCCGACGTGGCGCAGCACGACCGTCGCTCGGCTGTTCACGCCCGCCTCGATGACGAGGTGCGAGTGAGCGAGCAGGTCGGCGCCGCCGCCCACGGCTTCGACGACGACGGGCTCGTCGAACTCGGCATCCGTCGGAATCGCCAGATAGAGCGCCTCGGCGGAGCGGGACCACGCGATCGCCGCGGGAAGATCTTCCGGGGTGAAGACCTCGCCGCGCGGGGCCGCGCCGATCTCGAGTCCGGCCGCTGCCAGGGGCCCGGTCACCGAGATCGCGACAGCGGCCTCGTCTCCGGCCTCGTCGACGAAGAGTCGCGAGAGGCGGTCGACCGGCGTGTGCTTCCAGTTCACCTCGCGGCCGGTCGGCTTCTCGAATGCGGCGGGGTCGTACGACCGGAACCGCTCGGAACGGGTCTGCACGGGGACGAAAGCGCCCGCGCCATCGGAATGGCCCTTCGCGCCGGGGACGGTCGGGGCCGAAGTCACAGAGCTCACTAGCCGACGGATCCTTCCATGCCCATCTCGATGAGCTTGTTGAGTTCGAGCGCGTACTCCATCGGCAGCTCACGGGCGATGGGCTCGATGAAACCGCGGACGATCATGGCCATCGCCTCGTCTTCGGGCAGACCGCGGCTCATCAGGTAGAACAGCTGCTCCTCGCTGACCTTCGAGACCGTGGCCTCGTGGCCGAGCTGCACGTCGTCGACCCGGATGTCGATCGCGGGATACGTGTCGGAGCGGGAGATCGTGTCGACCAGCAGCGCGTCGCAGCGCACGGTGTTCGCCGAGTGGTGGGCGTTCGCATCGACGCGGACCTCGCCGCGGTAACCGGCGCGGCCGCCGCCGCGTGCGATCGACTTCGAGACGATCGACGACTGCGTGTACGGCGCCATGTGGATCATCTTGGCGCCGGCGTCCTGGTGCTGGCCCGGACCCGCGAAGGCGACGGACAGAGTCTCGCCCTTCGCGTGCTCGCCCATGAGGAAGATCGACGGGTACTTCATCGTGACCTTGGAGCCGATGTTGCCGTCGACCCACTCCATGGTCGCGCCTTCGTGCGCCACCGCGCGCTTGGTCACGAGGTTGTACACGTTGTTCGACCAGTTCTGGATCGTCGTGTAGCGCACGCGCGCGTTCTTCTTCACGATGATCTCGACGACGGCCGAGTGCAGCGAGTCGCTCTTGTAGATCGGGGCGGTGCAGCCCTCGATGTAGTGCACGTACGAGCCCTCGTCGGCGATGATGAGCGTCCGCTCGAACTGGCCCATGTTCTCGGTGTTGATCCGGAAGTAGGCCTGCAGGGGGATCTCGACGTGGACGCCCGGCGGCACGTAGACGAATGAGCCACCCGACCACACCGCGGTGTTGAGCGCGGCGAACTTGTTGTCGCCCGCCGGGATCACTGTGCCGAAGTACTCCTCGAAGAACTCGGGGTGCTCCTTCAGCGCGGTGTCGGTGTCGAGGAAGATCACGCCCTGCGCCTCGAGGTCCTCGCGGATCTGGTGGTAGACGACCTCGGACTCGTACTGCGCGGCGACGCCCGCGACGAGCCGCTGGCGCTCTGCCTCGGGGATGCCCAGGCGCTCATAGGTGTTGCGGATGTCTTCGGGCAGGTCCTCCCACGACTGGGCCTGCTTCTCGGTCGACCGCACGAAGTACTTGATGTTGTCGAAGTCGATCTCGCTGAGGTCGGCGCCCCACGTCGGCATGGGCTTGCGCTCGAAGAGCTGCAGGCCCTTGAGCCGGTTCTTCAGCATCCACTCCGGCTCGCCCTTGATGGCCGAGATGTCGCGCACGACGGCTTCGCTGAGACCGCGCTTCGCGCTCGCGCCGGCGGCGTCGGGATCGTGCCAGCCGAACTCATACACCCCCAGTCCGTCGAGCTCAGGGCGGTCGATCAGCACATCCGACATCGTCACACTCTCCTCCGGGCCTCAACGGTGTCATCCGCCCCGGCATCCGGTCTCCGCGGTGGAGTTACCGCAGGCGGATGCCGCTGGTGGGCCCTCTCAAGTGGCGCCGTCCTTCGCGCCTAGACTGTCATTGATGCGTCGCGCCTCGCGCACCCCGCATCCGACCCCTCGATTCTACAGGTTCCCCTCCGACCCGGCTCGCCGCCCCGGCGCGAGCGGATCGGACGCGGAGCCGACTCCCAGGAGGCGCACCGTGTCTTCCCCCACGCGTCCCGGCAGGTGGCTGCTGCTCGCAGCGTGGCTGTCGTTCGTCGCCGAGGTCGTCATCATCGGCACGGGCGGCGCCGTGCGGCTGACGGGCTCGGGTCTCGGGTGCTCGGAGTGGCCGCTGTGCACGCCCGAGTCGCTCGTTCCGACCGAGGAGCTCGGCATCCACGGGGTCATCGAGTTCGGCAATCGCACTCTGACAGGTGTCGTCGGCGTGCTGGCGTTGACCGTCCTCGTCCTGACCTTCCTCCACGTGCGCGCGCGTCGCGGGCTTCGCCTCACCATCTGGTTCGCGGCCGGCGGAATCGTCGCGGGCGTCGCGGCCGCCGCCATCGCCGGCATCCTGGGCGCACCCGCGTTCGTCGTCTTCTCGTCGGTGGTGCTGGTCGCGGTGATCGCCGCGGCGATCGTCACCGTGCGCGCGGTCTCCGAGCGCCGCGATCTGCTCGTGCTCGCGTGGATCGTCGTCGCGGGCGTCGTAGCCCAGGCGCTCGTCGGCGGGGTCACGGTGCTCACCGGTCTCAACCCCTTCATCGTGGGGTTCCACTACGTGTCGTCGGTCGTCCTCGTCGCGGTGACCGCCGCGTACATCGTGCGCGCCTATGACGTGCCCGGGCCACGGGAGCTCGCCGTGCCGCGGTGGTTCGCGGTCCTCGCCCACCTGACGACCGTCGCACTCGCCGTCACGCTGGCGTTCGGTGTGCTCACGACGGCCAACGGCCCGCACTCGGGTGACGCCGACGTCATCCGCACGGGCTTCGACGCCTCCCTGCTCGCGCACGTGCACGCCATCCCGGGGTACGTCCTGGGCGGGCTGCTCGTGCTGCTCGTGGGTGCGGGCGCGGTGCTCCGCCTGCCGACGCTGCGCTGGTCGATCGCTCTGCTCGTCGTCGTGGCCGTCCAGATCGTGGTCGGCGTGTACCAGGCCCGCGAGGGTCTCCCGCCCATCGCCGTCGGGGTGCACATGGTGCTGGCGGCGCTCGCCGCCGCCGCGATGACCGTGGTCGCGCTGCGCCTGAAGCGGCCGGTCGCCGCAACGACGACGGTCGACGCGGGTGGCCGGGTCGAGGCATCCGTCTCGTCGAGCTGAGAGAATCGGCGGCATGACCGCCTCGCGTCCTGTCGCGATCGTCACCGGCGCGTCGTCCGGCATCGGAGCGGCGACCGCCCTCCGTCTCGCCCGCGACGGATTCATCGTCTACGCCGCGGCGCGGCGAGTGGACCGGATGCGGCAGCTCGAAGCCGCCGGCATCCGCATCGTCGCACTCGACGTGACCGACGACCCGGCCGTCACCGCCTTCGTCGAGCGCGTGCTCGCCGAGCAGCGTCGCATCGACGTGCTCGTGAACAACGCGGGCTACGGCGCGTACGGAGCGTTCGAGGAGGTCCCGCCAAAGGAAGCGCGGCGGCAGTTCGACGTCAACGTGTTCGCGCTCGCCCGGCTCACGCAGCTCGTCCTCCCGTCGATGCGCGAGCGGAAGTCCGGCACGATCGTCAACATCTCGTCGATCGGCGGCAGGATCACGACGCCGCTCGGCTCGTGGTACCACGCGAGCAAGTTCGCGGTGGAGGGGCTGAGCGACGCCCTGCGGATCGAGGTGGCGCCGTTCGGCATCCGCGTCGTCGTGATCGAGCCGGGCGCGATCGAGACCGAATGGGGTGGGATCGCCCGCTCGTCGGCCATCGAGACCTCCGGCGACGGACCGTACCGGCCGCTCGTCGAGAGCGCGACCGCGTTCCTCGAGGCGGCCGACCGGCCCGGGCGAGCCTCTCCCCCGTCGGTCGTCGCCGACGCGATCGCGCGTGCGGTGTCGTCGAAGCGTCCGCGCACGCGTTACGCCGTCGGATCGCAGGCACGTCTCGCGATCGGCGCCCGTCGACTCCTTCCGGATCGCGTGTTCGACCGGGTCATCTCGCGCCTGTTCCTCGGGCCGGCGCGCCGGCAGCGCTGATTCGCAGGAGGAAAGTTCCGGCGTCCTCGCGTCGGTGCGGTTGCCGCCCGCCCATGGCCCGATGCTGCCGGCGCGCGCGATCCCGCTCGACGGTAATCGTCGGGCGCAGGTCAGAACGGAAGCAGCGGGTCGACGGCGATCGCGACGAACAGGAGCGTCAGGTACGAGATCGACGCGTGGAAGACGCGCATCGGACGCGGCTCGGTGCCGCGCACGGCGCGGTTGTAGAGGCGGTGCGACTCGTAGATGAACCAGCCTCCGAAGACCACCGCCGACACCGAGTACACGAGGCCCATGCCCGCAACAGGGATGAGCAGGAGCGAGCACACGACGGTCGCCCACGCGTAGAGGATGACCTGCAGACCGACCTGCGAGCCATTGCGCGTCGCGCCGAGCATCGGCACGTCGGCCTCTTCGTAATCGTCGCGGTACTTCATCGACAGCGGCCAGTAATGCGGGGGCGTCCACAGGAACACGAGCACGAAGAGGATGACCGGGGGCCACGCGAGGGACCCCGTGACGGCCGTCCATCCGATCAGCACGGGGAAGCACCCGGCGATGCCGCCCCACACGATGTTCTGCTCGGTACGGCGCTTGAGGAGCATCGTGTAGATCACGACGTAGAAGAAGATCGCGGCGGCCGACAGTGTCGCTGCGAGCCAGTTCGTCGTGGCCAGGAGCCACACGGTCGACCCGACGGCCAGAGCCCACGCGAAGATGAGCGCCCCGCGCGGCGAGACCTCGCCCGTCACGAGCGGCCGGTTCTCGGTGCGCTGCATGTGCGCGTCGATGTCGCGGTCGAGGTACATGTTGAACGCGGCCGCGGAGCCGGCGCTCATCGACCCGCCGATGACCGTCGCGAGGACGAGCCACAGACTCGGGAACCCGCCCTGGGCGAGGATCATGACGGGAACGGTCGTGACGAGCAGCAGCTCGAGCACGCGCGGCTTGGTCAGTGCGACGTATGCCCGGATGGTGCGGCCGAGACCCTGTCGAGGGCGTCGTGCCGAGTCGGTCGATGCGCCGGCGCCGGCCGTCGTCATGATGTCCATCGCCCCCGCAATCGCCCGTGTGCAGACCGCTCACAAGTCTAGGGCATCCGTCGACGCCGAACCGGCTGTCCGGCTCCCGTGGAACGGGCCGGATGCGGCATCCGGAGCGTCCTGAGCGAACCCGATCGACGACCCCACCGCACCCCTCCGCGAAAAGGTTCTTCACATGTCTCGCCCCATGGCCGGAGCGGCATACCGCTTCGCTATGCTGAGACCACACGCGCGCCCTGCGCCGATTCCCCCTTCTCCATACCGGGCAAGGCTCTGTGGGACGGCCTGATCGGGCGCAGCTCCACGAGAAAGGCGGCCGAGTGTCGGAACTTCGTTGGGATGAGATCGATCGGCGCGCGGTGGACACCGCTCGCGTCCTGGCGGCGGACGCCGTGGAGAAGGTGGGCAACGGCCACCCGGGCACGGCGATGAGCCTCGCTCCGGCCGCCTACCTCCTCTACCAGCGCGTCATGCGCCACGACCCCTCCGACGTGCACTGGGTCGGTCGTGACCGATTCATCCTGTCGGCGGGCCATTCGTCGCTCACGCAGTACGTCCAGCTCTACCTCGGCGGGTTCGGTCTCGAGCTCGACGATCTCAAGTCGCTGCGCACGTGGGGCTCCCTCACGCCCGGCCACCCCGAGTACGGGCACACCGACGGTGTCGAGATCACGACCGGCCCTCTCGGTCAGGGCCTCGCGTCGTCGGTCGGGTTCGCGTACGCCGCGCGCTACGAGCGCGGACTGTTCGATCCGGATGCACCCGCCGGCGAGTCCCCGTTCGACCACCACATCTACGTGATCGCGTCGGACGGCGACCTGCAGGAGGGCGTGACGTCCGAGGCGTCGTCGCTCGCGGGCCACCAGGGCCTGGGCAATCTCGTCGTCATCTACGACTCGAACCAGATCTCGATCGAGGACGACACGAACGTCGCCTTCACGGAAGACGTCGCCAAGCGCTACGAGGCGTATGGCTGGCACGTGCAGACGGTCGACTGGAAGCGCACCGGCGAGTACGTCGAAGACGTGCCCGAGCTCTACGGCGCGATCGAGGCCGCGAAGGGCGAGTCCGACCGTCCGTCGCTCATCATCCTCAAGACGATCATCGGCTGGCCCTCGCCCGGCAAGCAGAACACGGGCAAGATCCACGGCTCGGCGCTCGGCGCCGACGAGCTGGCGGCCACCAAGAAGGTCCTCGGATGGGACCCCGAGCAGACGTTCGTCGTGCCCGACGGCGTCCTCGAGCACACGCGCGGCTCGCTCGCCGAGCGCGCCGCCGCCGAGCGCGAGGCGTGGCAGCGCAAGTGGGACGCGTGGGCGGAGGCGAACCCCGAGCGCAAGGCGCTCTTCGACCGCCTGCAGGCGCGTGAGCTGCCCGCCGACCTCGCTGAGGCACTCCCCCGGTTCGAGGGCGGCAAGGACGTCTCGACGCGCGCCGCGTCGGGCCAGGTCATCAACGCGCTCGCCGCGAAGCTCCCGGAGCTGTGGGGCGGGTCGGCCGACCTCGCCGAGTCGAACCTCACGACCATCAAGGACGCGAAGTCGTTCATCCCCACCGAGTGGTCGACCCACGAATGGGCCGGTGACCCGTACGGTCGCGTGCTGCACTTCGGCATCCGCGAGCACGCCATGGGCGCGATCGTCAACGGCATCGTGCTGCACGGTCCGACGCGCGCGTTCGGCGGAACGTTCCTCATCTTCAGCGACTACATGCGCCCGGCGGTCCGCCTCGCGGCGCTCATGAACATCCCGTCGCTGTTCGTGTGGACCCACGACTCGATCGCCCTCGGCGAGGACGGGCCGACGCACCAGCCGATCGAGCAGCTCGCGTCGCTGCGCGCGATCCCCAACTTCACGCTCGTCCGTCCCGCCGACGCCAACGAGACCGCGTACGCGTGGCTCGAGCTGCTGCGCCGCCACAGCGGCCCCGCGGGCATCGCGCTGACGCGCCAGAACATCCCCGTGTTCGAGCGGGGCGATGGCGAGGCATCCGGTGACGTGCTCGCATCCGCCGCCGGCGTCGCGAGGGGCGCCTACGTGCTCGCCGAAGCCCCCGGCGGGACGCCCGACGTCATCATCATCGCGACCGGCTCCGAGGTGCAGCTCGCCGTCGCCGCGCGCGAGAGGCTCGCCGCCGATGGCGTGAACGCCCGAGTCGTCTCGGCCCCCTCGCTCGAGTGGTTCGCCGAGCAGGACGAGGAGTACCGCGAGAGCGTGCTGCCGTCCTCGGTCAAGGCGCGCGTGTCGGTCGAGGCCGGCATCGCCCTCCCGTGGCGCGGCATCGTCGGCGACACCGGCCGTTCCGTGTCGATCGAGCACTTCGGCGCGTCGGCCGACTACAAGACCCTGTTCGAGAAGTTCGGCATCACCGCCGACGCCGTCGTCGAGGCGGCCCGAGAGACCATCGCGGCCACCGAAGGGGCGGCCGTCGTCATCGAGGAGAACGCATGAGCACCCCCACGAAGAAGCTGGTCGACGCCGGCGTCAGCATCTGGCTCGACGACCTCTCGCGTCAGCGGATCGAGACGGGCAACCTCGCCGCCCTGATCACCGATCGCAACGTGTCGGGCGTGACCACCAACCCCACGATCTTCGCCGCGGCGATCGGTCAAGGTCACGGCTACGACGAGCCGCTCCGCGCTCTCGCGACTGAGGGCGCGTCGGCTGACGACGCGATCTTCGCGCTCACGACCACCGACGTGCGCGACGCCGCCGACATCCTCCGTCCCGTGTACGACGCGACCGACGGCGTCGACGGCCGCGTGTCGATCGAGGTCTCGCCCGACCTCGCGCACGACACCGAGGCGACCATCGCGCAGGCGAAGGAGCTGTGGACCGAGGTCGACCGGCCGAACGTCCACATCAAGATCCCCGCGACGAAGGCCGGTCTCCCGGCGATCACCGCGGTGCTCGCGGAGGGCATCTCGGTCAACGTGACGCTCATCTTCAGCCTCGAGCGCTACGCCGAGGTGATCGACGCCTTCCTCGCGGGCATCGAGCAGGCGAAGGCGAACGGTCGCGACATCTCCAAGATCCACTCGGTGGCGTCGTTCTTCGTGTCGCGCGTCGACACCGAGGTCGACAAGCGCCTCGCGGCGATCGGCACCGACGAGGCGGCCGCGCTGAAGTCCCGCGCGGGTGTCGCGAACGCGCGGCTCGCGTACGAGCTCTTCGAGCGCGAGTTCGCGACCGACCGCGCGAAGGCCCTGACGGATGCCGGCGCCCACGTGCAGCGTCCGCTGTGGGCGTCGACCGGGGTGAAGGACCCGTCGCTGCCCGACACGCTCTACGTCACCGAGCTCGTCGCTGCGGGCACCGTGAACACGATGCCCGAGAAGACCCTCGAGGCGACGTTCGACCACGCCGAGATCACCGGTGACACCGTCACCGGCAACTACGCCGACGCGCACAGCGTGATCGACGGTCTCGCCTCGGTCGGCGTCGACTTCGCCGACGTCACCCAGGTGCTCGAAGACGAGGGCGTCGACAAGTTCATCGCCTCGTGGCACGAGCTCCAGGGCACGGTTCGCGGCGCGCTCGAAGAGGCGCTGCAGGGGGCGCGATGAGCGCGTGCGGCGCGCACCGCTCGAAGGGGGCGATCCGATGAGCTTCGAGATCCACGTCAGCGGCCACGTCAAGTCGGTCGTCGACGAGACGCTCCCCGGCCTCGTGGCCGACCTCGTGGCATCCGGTATCACCGCCGGCGACTCCACGCTGTGGGGCCCCGACGCCGAAGAGGAGGCGTCGAAGCGCCTCGGGTGGGTGCAGGCGGTGAGCGTCTCGCGCCCCCTCGTGCCCGAGATCCAGGCGCTGCGACGTGAACTGGTCGCGAAGGGCGTCACGCGCGTGGTGCTCGCCGGCATGGGCGGCTCGTCGCTCGCGCCGGAGGTCATCGCACAGACGGCCGGCATGCCGCTCGTGATCCTCGACTCCACCTCGCCCGGGCAGGTGCTCGCCGCGATCGACGGCGATCCCGAAAGCGGCGGCCTCGAGCAGACGGTGCTCGTGGTGTCGTCGAAGTCCGGCTCGACGGTCGAGACCGACTCGGCCAAGCGCGCGTTCGAGGCGGCGTTCCGCGACCTCGGCATCGACCCGGCAGAGCGCATCGTGGTGGTGACCGACCCGGGCTCGCCGCTCGACGAGTCGGCTCGCGCCGACGGCTACCGCGTGTTCAACGCGGACCCGACGGTCGGCGGGCGCTACTCGGCGCTCACGGCCTTCGGGCTGGTGCCCGCGGGTCTCGCCGGCGTCGACATCGAAGAGCTCCTGACCGAGGCGGATGCCACGCTGCTCGAAGTCGCGATCGACAGCCCCGAGAACCCCGCGCTCGTGCTGGCGGCGGCGATCGCGGGCGGCAACCCGCGCCGCGACAAGCTCGGCCTCGTCGCGGACGGCACGCACATCGTCGGCCTGCCGGACTGGATCGAGCAGCTCGTGGCCGAGTCGACCGGCAAGCAGGGCACGGGCATCCTGCCCGTCGTGCTGCTGCCCGTCTCGCCCGAAGTCGACACACCGCCCGCCGACCTGCAGATCGTGCGCTTCGTCGACGACGCCGAGCACTTCCGCCTGTTCGAGCGCCACGAGGGCGAGGTGCTCGTGAGCGGCTCGCTCGCGGCCCAGTTCGTCGTGTGGGAGTACGCGACGGCGATCGCGGGACGGATGCTCGGCATCAACCCGTTCGACCAGCCCGATGTCGAGTCGGCGAAGGTCGCCGCACGCGGCCTCCTCGACGCGCGTCCCGAGCCGACGCCGCCGGCGTTCACGGTCGACGGCGTCGAGGTGCGCGTGAGCGACCCCGAGCTCGCGGCATCCGGCACCGTCGCGGGGGTCCTCGACGCACTGTGGGCGCGGCTCCCCGAAGACGGCTACGTGTCGATCCAGGCCTACGTCAACCGCCTGCAGCTTCCGCAGCTCCAGGGACTGCGTGAGCTCGTGGCGGCGGACTCCGGACGCCCCACGACCTTCGGTTGGGGTCCCCGGTTCCTCCACTCGACGGGCCAGTACCACAAGGGCGGTCCGGCCAACGGCGTATTCCTCCAGATCACGGAGCGCACCGACGTCGACCTCGAGATCCCGGGGCGTCCGTTCACCTTCGGACAGCTCATCGAGGCGCAGGCCGCGGGCGATGCGAGCGTGCTCGCACAGCACGGCCGACCGGTCGTGACGCTCACACTCACGGATCCGCAGGTCGAGGTGCTGTCGCTCTTCGAAGCGGCTCAGTAGGGCAGGTCACCAGACGATGAGCGACGAGACTCCTGCAACGAGTCACGCCCCGACGGGCCAAGGCGTCGAGATCTCGCGCGGGCACAATCCGCTGCGCGACCCCCAGGACCACCGCCTCAACCGCATCGCAGGGCCCAGCGCGCTCGTGATCTTCGGCGTGACCGGAGACCTGTCGCGCAAGAAGCTCATGCCCGCGGTGTACGACCTCGCCAACCGCGGACTTCTCCCTCCCGGCTTCGCGCTCGTCGGGTTCGCCCGGCGCGATTGGGAGGATCAGGACTTCGCGAAGGTCGTCTACGACGCCGTGCGGCAGAACGCCCGCACCGAGTTCCGCGACGAGACGTGGAAGCAGCTGCTCGAGGGCATCCGGTTCGTCTCCGGCGAGTTCCACGACGCGGATGCGTTCCGTCGCCTGCGCGAAACCGTCGAGCGCCTGGACGTCGAGCGCGGCACGATGGGCAACCACGCGTACTACCTGTCGATTCCGCCGAAGGACTTCCCCATCGTCGCGGAGCAGCTCAAGTCGTCGGGTCTCGTCGATGACACGGCCGACCAGCCCGACCGCTGGCGCCGGGTCGTGATCGAGAAGCCGTTCGGCCACGACCTCGCATCCGCGCGATCGCTCAACGACGCGCTGCGTGCGGCCTTCCCGGCGGACTCGATCTTCCGGATCGACCACTACCTCGGCAAGGAGACGGTCCAGAACATCCTCGCGCTGCGCTTCGCGAACGAGCTGTACGAGCCGATCTGGAACCGCAACTACGTCGACCACGTGCAGATCACGATGGCCGAAGACATCGGGGTCGGCGGTCGCGCCGGCTACTACGACGGGATCGGCGCCGCCCGCGACGTCATCCAGAACCACCTGCTGCAGCTCATGGCCCTCACTGCGATGGAGGAGCCCATCAGCTTCGACGCCCGCGATCTGCGAGCCGAGAAGGAGAAGGTGCTCGCGGCCGTCACGCTGCCGGACGACCTCGCGCGCACGACGTCGCGCGGACAGTACGCCGGCGGCTGGCAGGGCGGCGAGAAGGTGCCCGGCTTCCTCGAGGAAGAGGGCATGAACCCGGATTCCACGACCGAGACGTTCGCCGCGATCACGCTCGAGGTGAACACACGTCGTTGGGCCGGGGTGCCGTTCTACCTGCGGACCGGCAAGAGGCTGGGCCGCCGGGTCACCGAGATCGCCGTGATCTTCAAGCGCGCGCCCGAGCTGCTGTTCTCGCGTGCGCAGACGTCGGGTCTCGGCCAGAACGCCCTCGTGATCCGCGTGCAGCCCGATGAGGGTGTCACGATTCGATTCGGCTCGAAGGTGCCGGGTGCTGCCGCACAGGTGCGCGACGTCACGATGGACTTCGGCTACGGGCACGCTTTCACCGAGGCGAGCCCCGAGGCGTACGAGCGGCTCATCCTCGACGTCCTCCTCGGTGATCCGCCGCTGTTCCCCCGCCACGAGGAGGTCGAGCTGTCGTGGAAGATCCTGGATCCGATCGAGCAGTTCTGGGAGGCGCAGGGCGGTCCGCTCGAGCAGTACTCCCCCGGCTCGTGGGGTCCGGCATCCGCCACCGCCATGCTCGCCCGTGACGGACGCTCCTGGAGGCGCCCATGATCGTCGACCTGCCCGACACCACCGTCAGCAAGATCACACGCGCCCTCGTCAACGTGCGCGAAGAGGGCGGCGCCGTCGCGCTCGGCCGTGTGCTGACCCTCGTCATCGTGACGCGCGAAGGCGAGATGGAAGAGGTCATCGAGGCCGCGAACGACGCGTCGCGCGAGCATCCGATGCGCGTCATCGTGCTCCTCGTGGACGGTGAGGAGTCCCAGGCGCGTCTCGACGCCCAGATCCGCGTCGGCGGCGACGCCGGCGCGAGCGAGGTCGTCACGCTCCACGCGTACGGCGAGGCGGCGTCGAACCTCGAGAGCCTCGTCACCGGACTCCTGTTGCCCGACGCACCGGTCGTCGTGTGGTGGCCGAACGACACACCCGAGAACCCCGCCGACACATCGCTGGGTCGCATCGCACAGCGCCGCATCACGGATGCCGCGACCAAGCCCAACCCGTGGGAGTGGGTGGCCTCGCTGTCGGAGTCGTACTCCCCCGGCGATACGGATCTCGCCTGGACGAGGCTCACCCGCTGGCGTGAGCAGCTCGCGGCGATCCTCGACCAGCCGCCGTACGAGTCAGTGCGCCGCGTCGAGGTGCGCGGAGCGGGCGACTCCCCGTCGACGAGCCTTCTCGCCGCGTGGCTCCGTCTCGCACTGGACGTGCCGGTCGACTGGCGATACCTCGAGCCCTCCGAGTGGGAGCACGGCATCAAGTCGGTCGTCCTCGTGCGCGACAGCGGGGAGGTGCGGCTCGAGCGTCCCGAGCCCGGGGTCGCCATCCTCACGCAGCCCGGCCAGCCGAGTCACGACCTCGCGTTCCCCCGCCGCACCCTGCGCGAGTGCCTGGCAGAGGAGCTCCGTCGCCTGGATCCCGACGTCCTGTATGGTCGAGTGATCAGTGAGGGCCTGGAACTCCTCGGTCCGCCATCGACACAGGAGCCGAATGGCTGAGACGTCCAACGAGAAGCGGGTCGTGATCCTCTCCGACCCGACCGCACTCGCCGAAGCGGTGGCGTCGCGGTTCTTGAGCCGCATCGCGAAGCGCAGCGACCACAAGCGGCTCGTGCACATCTCCCTCACCGGCGGCTCCATGGGCGGCGCGGTGCTGAAAGCCGCCGCGGCGAACCCGCGGGCGGCGAGCCTCGATTGGTCGAAGGTCCACTTCTGGTGGAGCGACGAGCGCTGGGTGCCGCGTGCCCACGACGACCGCAACGAGAATCAGTCCCGTGAGGCGCTGCTCGATCAACTCGACATCCCGGCCGAGAACATCCACTCCGTCGCGGCCAGCGACGAGGGCCTCGACCTCGACGCCGCCGCGCGGCTGTACGAGCACGAGCTGGCGAAGTTCTCGAGCGACTTCGGCGCGTGGCCGTCGTTCGACGTCTGCTTCCTCGGCGTCGGCCCCGACGGGCACATCGCGTCGCTCTTCCCCGACCGTCCAGAGATCCACGTCACCGATCGCGCCGTCCTGCCCGTGCGCGAGTCGCCCAAGCCACCCCCCGAGCGCGTCACGATGACGCGGCCGGTCATCAACGCGTCGCGCCGCTTGTGGATGGTGCTGGCCGGCACCGACAAGGCGTCCGCCCTCGGTCTGGCCCTCGCGGGCGCGAGCTACGGCAGCGTGCCCGCCGCCGGCGCGAAGGGCCGCAAGCGCACGGTGTTCTTCGTCGACGAGGCTGCCGCCGCGAACGTCCCGCCCGAGCTCATCGACCGCGAGTACTGAAGCCGCGCACAGCGTGAGAAAGCGAGGGGGCGGATGCCGCGGCATCCGCCCCCTCGCTTCGTCGATCTTCGATCACTCGAGTCCGCGACGCTCGCGCAGCTGCTTGAGCGCGTCTTCGAGAAGGGCCTCGGCCTCCTCCTCGGTGCGACGCTCCTTCACGTAGGCGAGGTGCGTCTTGTACGGCTCGGTCTTCGCGACGGCCGGAGGGTTGTTCTTGTCGCGGCCGGCCGGAAGGCCCGAGTGCGGCGAATCGATCACCTCGGGGATCTCGTCTTCGGGGATGCCCGCCGCGAAGTAGCGGACGGTCTCGTTGCCGAGCGCGTCCCAGTACGAGACCGCGATCCTCTCGGCGTGGAAGCCGTGGTCTTGTTCTCCCATCGGGCCCGCGCCGACGCGGGTCCCACGAATTGCATTGCCGCCGGTTGCCATCAGAGCCCCTGGAACTTGGTGATAAGGCCGAGCGCCACGATCGCCGCGAACCACACGAGCGCGAGGACGACCGTGAAGCGGTTGAGGTTGCGTTCGGCGAGGCCGGACGAGCCGAGGGCGGACGTCATGCCGCCGCCGAACATGTCGGACAGGCCGCCGCCGCGGCCCTTGTGAAGCAGGATGAGAAGGGTGAGGAGGATGCTGGTGATCCCCAGGATCACCTGCAGGACGAACTCGAGAATGGGCACAGTCGTCGAAAACCTTTCGCTGCGGTCGGGTGTCGATCGCGCAGGCGTCAATTATACGGGGTGGCGTGCGGCGCACCGGGTGGAGCCTCCACAGACGTGCCGGGAGGCTCCGACCCAGCGTGTCACACGCCGACGTGCTTCTGGTAGCGGATGATCGCGGCGAACTCGTCGACGACGAGGCTCGCGCCACCGACCAGGGCACCGTCGACGTCGGGCTGACGCATGAAGCTCGCGATGTTCGCGGCCTTCACCGACCCGCCGTAGAGGATGCGGGTGCGGGCCGCGGTGTCTGCCCCGAGCTTGTCTGCGACGACGTCGCGCAGCTTCGCGCACACCTCCTGAGCCTGCTCGGGCGTCGCCGCCTGGCCGGATCCGATCGCCCACACCGGCTCGTACGCGATGACGACGTCCGCACCGGTCGCCACGCCATCGAGCGCCGCCTGCAACTGGCCGACCGGCACGGCGCTCGCGCCGAACTGCTCGAGGTCTTCGGCGGTCTCGCCGACGCAGATGACCGGCACGAGGCCGTGCCGCAACGCCGCCTTCACTTTCGCCGCGACGATCTCGTCGGACTCGGCGTGATACTGGCGCCGCTCCGAGTGGCCGATGATGACGTAGGTGCAGTCGAGCTTCGCGAGGAACGCCCCCGACACCTCGCCGGTGTAGGCCCCGCTGTCGTGCTGTGACAGGTCCTGAGCGCCCAGCGCGAACGGGATCTTGTCGGCGTCGATGAGCGTCTGAACCGTACGCAGGTCGGTGAACGGCGGGAAGACGCCGATCTCGACGGAACCGTCTTCGTGCTTCGCGTCCTTCAGCGTCCAATGCAGCTTCTGGACGAACGCGACCGCCTGCAGGTGGTCGAGGTTCATCTTCCAGTTGCCGGCGATGAACGGCAGACGGCCGCCTTCTCTGCCCTTATCCGTCACGACTGCTCCCATCCGAGGACTTCGAGGCCCGGCAGGCGCTTGCCCTCGAGGAACTCGAGGCTCGCGCCGCCGCCGGTCGAGATGTGGCCGAAGTCGCTGTCGGCGAATCCGAGCTGACGCACCGCGGCCGCGGAGTCGCCGCCGCCGACGACGGAGAGCCCGTCGACCTCGGTGAGCGCTTGGGCGACGGCCTTCGTGCCGGCCGCGAACGGCGCCATCTCGAACACGCCCATCGGGCCGTTCCAGAACACGGTCCTGCTGTCGCGGATGACGGCGGCGAACGCCGATGCCGTCTCGGGTCCGATGTCGAGCCCGATGCCGGATGCGCCGGCTGGCGTGTCCTCGAGGCCGGAGACCGGCGCGACGACGTGGTCGGCGTCAGCCGAGAACGACGCCGCCACGACGGCGTCGACAGGCAGCACGAGCTCGACGCCCCGCTCCTTCGCCGTCGCGATGTAGCCCTTCACCGTGTCGAGCTGGTCCTCTTCGAGGAGGCTCGCGCCGACCTTGTTCCCCTCCGCTGCCAGGAACGTGAACATCATGCCGCCCCCGACGAGGAGGCGGTCCACGCGCGGCAGGAGGTGCTCGATCACGCCCAGCTTGTCGCTGACCTTCGAGCCGCCGAGCACGACCGTGTACGGCTGCTCCGGGCTCTCGGTGAGGCGGTCGAGCACGTCGACCTCCTTCTGCACGAGGAAGCCGGCCGCCGACGGGAGCAGCTCGGCGAGGTCGTACACACTCGCCTGCTTGCGGTGCACGACGCCGAAGCCGTCCGACACGAGCGCGTCGCCGAGGGCCGCGAGCTCGGCGGCGAAGGAGCGGCGGGTGGCGTCGTCCTTCGCGGTCTCGCCGGCGTTGAACCGCAGGTTCTCGATGACGACGACACCGCCGTCTTCGAGAGCGTCGACCGCGTCGCGTGCCGACTCCCCCACCGTGTCGCGCGCGAACGCGACCGGCTTGCCGAGCAGCTCCGACAGTCGCTGCGCGACCGGCTCGAGGCTGTACTTCGGATCGGGGACGCCGTCGGGGCGGCCGAGGTGCGAGCACACGATGACGCGTGCGCCCTGGTTGATCAGGTGATCGAGGGTCGGGAGCGCCGCACGCACGCGGCCATCGTCCGTGATGACTCCGTCCTGCAGAGGGACGTTGAAGTCGACACGGACGATGACGCGCTTGCCTGCGAGCGAACCCAGCGAATCGAGGGTGCGCAGAGCCATGATCGTCAGAGCTTGGCGGCGACCAGCTCGGTGAGGTCGACCAGGCGGTTCGAGTAGCCCCACTCGTTGTCGTACCAGCCGACGACCTTGACCTGGTTGCCGATGACCCGCGTGAGGCCGGCGTCGAAGATGCAGGAGTGCGGGTCGGTGACGATGTCGCTCGAGACGATCTCGTCGTCGGTGTACTTGAGGATGCCCTTGAGCGCGCCTTCGGCCGCGGCCTTGTACGCCGCCTTGATCTCGTCGACGGTCACCTCGCGCTCGAGCTCGACCGTGAGGTCGGTCGCCGAGCCGGTCGGAACCGGAACGCGCAGCGCGAACCCGTCGAGCTTGCCCTGCAGCTCCGGCAGCACGAGGCCGATCGCCTTGGCGGCGCCCGTCGACGTCGGGACGATGTTCAGCGCAGCGGCGCGGGCGCGACGGAGGTCCTTGTGCGGGCCGTCCTGCAGGTTCTGGTCAGCCGTGTACGCGTGGACCGTCGTCATGAGGCCCTTGACGATGCCGAACTCGTCGTTGAGCACCTTCGCGAGCGGCGCGAGGCAGTTCGTCGTGCACGACGCGTTCGAGATGATGTTGTGCGACGCGGGGTCGTACGTGTCTTCATTCGCGCCGATGACGAACGTGCCGTCCTCGCCCGAGGCCGGGGCCGAGATGAGCACCTTCTTGGCGCCGCCCTCGATGTGCTTGCGCGCGTCGGCCGCGTTGGTGAAGCGGCCTGTCGACTCGATGACGATGTCGACGCCGAGCTCGCCCCACGGGAGGTTGGCGGGATCGCGCTCCTCGAACACCTTGATCGTCTTGCCGCCGACCGTGATGGAGTCACCCGTGTACGAGACCTCCTCGTCGAGGCGGCCCAGGATCGAGTCGTACTTCAGCAGGTGAGCAAGGGTCTTGTTGTCGGTGAGGTCGTTCACCGCCACGATGTCGAGGTCGGCGCCCTGCGCGAGAGCCGCGCGGAGGTAATTGCGACCGATCCGGCCGAAGCCGTTGATTCCGATCTTGACAGCCACGGATGTTCTCCTGATTGTGTCGTGCGCGAGTGCGCGGTTTGGTGCGGTTCAGGGAGGGCGGGCAACGGCGACCCGGCGGGCGGAACCCACCGGGCCGCCCGACTCGCTACGACAGTACCAGCAGGCCCGAGGCCTTCTCACGGGCCGTGGAGAAGCGCTCCTGCACGTTCGCCCAGTTGGCGATGTTCCAGAACGCCTTGACGTAGTCGGCCCGAACGTTCTTGTAGTCGAGGTAGTACGCGTGCTCCCACACGTCGAGCAGGAGCAGCGGCACCGTGCCCGCGGCGAACTGCGACTGCTGGTCGAAGAACTGCTGGATGATCAGGTTCTCGCCGATCGAGTCCCAGAACAGGCCGGCCCAGCCGGAGCCCTGCACGCCGAGGGCGGCGGCGGTGAAGTGGGCCTGGAACTTGTCGAACGACCCGAAGTGGTCGTCGATCGCCGCGGCGAGGTCGCCGGTGGGCTTGTCGCCGCCGTCCGGCGAGAGGTTGGTCCAGAAGATCGAGTGGTTCGTGTGGCCACCCAGGTTGAACGCGAGGTCCTTCTCGAGCTTGTTCACGTTCGCGAGGTTGCCGCTGTCACGAGCCTCGGCGAGCTGCTCGAGCGCCGTGTTCGCGCCGGTCACATACGCCTGGTGGTGCTTGTCGTGGTGCAACTCCATGATCGTCGCGCTGATGTGCGGCTCCAGCGCGGCGTAGTCGTACGGGAGGTCGGGCAACGTGTACTTCGCCATGTTCTCTTCTTCCTGTCGGCGCCGCGCCAGGTCCTCGGCACGGCGAGGGGACGGCTCTCATCCTAGTGACGGTCGGATGCCCGGGGGGGCCCTTGCGTCAGGTGACGCTGTGCGTCATGGAGGTGGCGGATCAGTCCTCGACACCCGCGGGCACGGCGGCCTCGGTCGTCGGGATCCCCTCGCTCTCGGCCTTCTTGTCGGCCATCGCGAGCAGGCGACGGATGCGGCCGGCGACGGCGTCCTTCGTGAGGGGCGGGTCGGCGTGGTGGCCGAGCTCGTCGAGGCTCGCGTCGCGGTGTGCGAGGCGCAGCTCGCCGGCCTCCCGCAGGTGCGGCGGCACCTCGTCGCCGAGGATCTCGAGCGCCCGCTCGACGCGCGCGCATGCGGCCACGGCTGCCTGTGCGGATCGGCGCAGGTTCGCATCGTCGAAGTTCACGAGGCGGTTGACCCCTGCCCGCACTTCGCGCCGCTGGCGCAGCTGGTCCCACTCGGCGGCGGCGCGCTCGGCGCCCATGGTGGCCAGAGCTGTGCGGATCGCCTCGCCTTCGCGCACGACGACGCGCGGCACGCCGCGGACCTCGCGCGCCTTGGCGGCGATGCCCAGGCGGTGGGCCGCTCCCACGAGCGCCATGGCGGCTTCGGGTGCGGGTGACGTGATCTCGAGCGACGCGGACCGGCCCGGCTCGGTGAGCGAGCCCGACGCGAGGAACGCACCGCGCCACACGGCGGCGAGGTCGGGACGCGACCCGGTGGTAAGCCTGTTCGGCAGACCGCGCACCGCGCGGCGACGCTGATCGAGCAGGCCCGTCTGGCGTGCGAGGGTCTCTCCTCCCTCGATGACCCGCACCGCGTAGTGACCGCCGGCGCGGGCGCCCGAACCCTGCACGTGCACGAGCTCGGGCCGCACGCCGTAGAGCTCGACGAGATCGCGCGCGACGCGACGGGCGAGCGCATCGGAGTCCAGCTCCGCCTCGACGGCGACGCGATTCGCGATCGAGTGGAGGCCGCCGGAGAACCGCAGCAGCGACGTGAGTTCGGCGATGCGGGCCGAGGGCCGAGGGTCTCGAACGGCCAGCAACTCGGCTTTCACGTCAGCGGTCAGCGACACGTCACTCCTTGCAGGGATTCCCGGGACGAGGGTCCAGCCTACTCGTGGCCGAGGTCGCGATGACGCACGCGGACCGCGAGACCGGGCACGTCGGACAGCCGCGCGGCGAGCTCCTGGGCGGCGACGACCGATCGATGCTGCCCGCCCGTGCATCCGACGGCCACGACCGAGTGGCGCTTGTTCTCACGCTGGTAGCCCTCGACGACCGGTCGCAGGGCGGCGGCGTACGAGTCGAGGAACTCGACCGCGCCGGGCTGTGCGAGCACGTACTCCTTGACGACCTCGTCCTCGCCCGAGAACGGACGCAGGGCGTCGTTCCAGAAGGGATTGGGCAGGAAGCGCATGTCGGCCACGATGTCGGCGTCCGGCGGCAGTCCGTACTTGAACCCGAAGCTCAGGATCGTCATCGAGTGCCGCGCCGCGCCCTCCTCCGAGAAGAGCTCGGCCACCTGCGTCGCGAGCTGGTGGATGTTGAGCATCGACGTGTCGATGATGAGGTCGGCACTCTCGCGCAATGCCGCCAGTCTCTGCCGTTCGCGCCGGATGCCGTCGACGAGCGTGCCGTCGCCCTGGAGCGGATGCGGCCGCCGCACCGCCTCGAATCGACGAACGAGCACCTCGTCGGACGCATCGAGGAAGAGAATGCGCAGCTGTCGACGCTCGCGGATGCTGCGCAGCGCCTCGGGCAGGTCGGCGAAGAGGTCGCGACCGCGCACGTCGACCACGACCGCCACTCGCGGAAGCGAGCCGCCCGCGAGCTCGGTGAGCTCGAGCAGGGGCTTGAGCATCTGCGGCGGGAGGTTGTCGACCACGTACCAGTCGAGGTCTTCGAGTGCGTTCGCCGCGGTGGACCGACCGGCGCCGGACATCCCCGTGACGATCAGCATCTCGGACGGAACGCGATGCTCCTGGTCGTTCATGACCACCCCCATCGCCTCCACAGCCTATCGGCCGGCCAGGTGCGCGTGGATCGTGGCGGCGAGCTTCGGCCCGATGCCTGGGAGTTCTTCGATCTGCTCGGGTGTCGCCGCGCGCAGCGCGGTCACCGATCCGAAGTGGCGCAGGAGCGCCTTGATGCGGGCGTCGCCGAGCCCCGGGATCTCCGCGAGGATCGTCTGGATGTCGCGCTTGCGCCGCTTGCGCTGATGGGTGATCGCGAACCGGTGCGCCTCGTCGCGCAGGCGCTGCAGCAGGTACAGCGCCTCACTCGTGCGCGGCAGGATCACCGGGAAGTCCTCGCCGGGCAGCCACACCTCCTCGAGGCGCTTCGCGATGCCGCACAGCGCGATCTCGCTGTGCCCCGCGTCGGCGAGGGCGCGCGCGGCCGCCTCGACCTGAGGCTTGCCGCCGTCGACGACGAGCAGCTGCGGCCGGTAGGTGAAGCGCGGGCGCTTGCGCGTGGTGACGACCGGCTCGTCGGAGTCGGATGCGGCATCCGCGATTTCGGCGCCGTTCGGCGACGCGCCTTCGGTCTCGTCGGGGTGGTCGAGGTACGCGAGCCGTCGCGAGAGCACCTGGTACAGCGAGTCGGTGTCGTCGGTCGTCTCGGGCACCTTGAACGAGCGGTACTGGTCCTTGCGCGGCAGGCCGTCCTCGAAGACGACCATCGACGCCACGACGTTCGTTCCGGCGAGGTGAGACACGTCGAAGCCCTCGATGCGCAGCGGCGCCTCGGCGAGCCCCAGCGCCTCCTGAAGATCGGTGAGCGCCTGCGTGCGCGCGACGTAGTCGCTCGTGCGCCGGGTCTTGTGCAGCATCAGCGCCTGCTCCGCATTGAGCGTCGCCGTCCTCATGAGGTCGGCTTTGCGGCCGCGCTGGGCGACCTGGATGCTCACGCGACGGCCCCGACGCTCGCTGAGCCACTGCTCGAGATCGGCCGCATCGTCGGGCAAGGCCGGCACGAGCACCTGACGCGGGATGTCGACGGCGGATGCCTCCCCGTACGTGCGCTGGAGGATCTGGTCCACGAGGTCGGCACCCGAGATGTCGAGCTCCTTCTCGATCGTCGTCGCGCGAACGCCGCGCACGCGACCGCCCCGCACGACGAAGTGCTGCACCGCCGCCGCCAGCTCGTCCTCGGCGATGCCGAACAGGTCGGCATCCGTGTCGGAGCTCAGCACCAAGGCGCTCTTGTTCAGCACCGCTTCGATCGCCTGCAGCTTGTCGCGATACATCGCCGCGGCCTCGTAGTCCATGGCTGCGGACGCCTCTCGCATCCGCTTCGTGAGCTCGCGCGTGAACCGCTGGTCGCCGCCCGACATGAACGCGACGAAGTCGTCGACGATCGCGCGGTGCTCCTCGATCGACACCTTCATGGAGCACGGGCCGCCGCAGCGCCCGATCTGGCCCGGGAAGCAGGGGCGTCCCGTGGCCATCGCCTTCTTGTACGACGAGTCGCTGCACGTGCGGATCGGGAAGACCTTGATCATCAGGTCGATCGTGTCGTGCACGGCCCACACCTTCGGGTAGGGCCCGAAGTACTTCGCCCCCTTGATGCGACGGTTTCGCGTCACCAGCACGCGCGGAGCCTCGTCGGCGAGCGTGATGGCCATGTAGGGGTACGACTTGTCGTCCTTGTAGCGGACGTTGAACGGAGGCGAGAACTCCTGGATCCACATGTATTCGAGCTGGAGCGCATCGACGTCGCTCGATACGACGGTCCACTCGACGGATGCCGCGGTGAGAACCATGCGGCGCGTGCGCTCGTGCAGCGTGTGCAGCGGCGCGAAGTAGTTCGACAGGCGGGCCCGCAGGTTCTTCGCCTTGCCGACGTACAGCACGCGCCCGTCGCGATCCCGGAACCGGTAGACGCCGGGGTTCGTGGGGATCTCGCCCTGCTTGGGCTTGTACGGGAGCTGGTCCGCCATGACGGGCTGCCTCAGCCCGCCTTCCGGCGCTGGGCCTGAGCCCCGAGCACTTCGGCGAGGAAGGCTCCGGTGTGGCTCCCCTCGACGCGCGCCACCTGCTCGGGCGTGCCCGTCGCGATCACCTGTCCGCCACCGTCGCCGCCCTCGGGTCCGAGGTCGATGACCCAGTCGGCGGACTTGATCACGTCGAGATTGTGCTCGATCACGATCACGGTGTTGCCCTTGTCGACGAGGCCGTTGAGCACCTCGAGCAGACGGCGCACGTCCTCGAAGTGCAGACCCGTCGTGGGCTCGTCGAGCACGTAGATGGAGCGGCCGTTCGAGCGTCGCTGCAGCTCGGTCGCGAGCTTCACGCGCTGCGCCTCGCCGCCCGAGAGCGTCGTGGCCGACTGCCCCAGTCGCACGTAGCCGAGGCCGACGTCGACGAGGGTCTTGAGGTAGCGGTGGATCGCCTGGATCGGCTCGAAGAACTCCGCTGCCTCTTCGATCGGCATCTCGAGCACCTCGGCGATGTTCTTGCCCTTGTAGTGCACGGCGAGCGTGTCGCGGTTGTATCGCTTGCCGTGGCACACCTCGCAGTCGACATACACGTCGGGCAGGAAGTTCATCTCGATCTTGATCGTGCCGTCGCCCGAGCACGCCTCACAGCGCCCGCCCTTGACATTGAAGCTGAACCTGCCGGGCAGGTAGCCGCGGGCCTTCGCCTCGGGGGTCTCGCTGAAGAGTGTGCGGATGCGGTCGAACACGCCCGTGTACGTCGCCGGGTTCGATCGCGGCGTGCGCCCGATCGGCGCCTGGTCGACGTGCACGACCTTGTCGAGGTTGTCGAGACCCGTCACGCGCGTGTGCCTGCCCGGCACCGTGCGCGCGCCGTTCAGCCGCGACGCGAGCACCTCGTAGAGGATGTCGTTCACGAGCGACGACTTTCCGGAGCCGCTCACGCCGGTCACGGCCGTGAACACGCCGAGCGGGAAGTCGACCGTGACGTCTTTGAGGTTGTTCTCGCGCGCGCCGACGACCGTGATCTGGCGGTTGCGATCGATCCTGCGCCGCTTCGTCGGCGTGGGGATCTGGCGGCGCCCGGCGAGGTAGTCGCCCGTGATGGACTCACGGTCGTTGAGGAGCGACTCGAGCGGACCCGAATGCACGACCCGCCCGCCGTCGACGCCCGCACGTGGTCCGATGTCGACGATCCAGTCGGCCGCGTGGATCGTCTCTTCGTCGTGCTCGACGACGATGAGCGTGTTGCCCAGGTCGCGCAGCGTCAGCAGCGTCTCGATGAGGCGCCGGTTGTCGCGCTGGTGGAGACCGATCGACGGCTCGTCGAGCACGTAGAGCACGCCGGTCAGTCCCGATCCGATCTGGGTGGCGAGACGGATGCGCTGCGCCTCGCCGCCCGAGAGCGAACCGGCCGAGCGGCTGAGGTTGAGGTAATTCAGACCGACCTGGATGAGGAAGTCGAGGCGCAGACGGATCTCGCGCAGCACCTGCGCGGCGATCGTGGCCTCCCGCTCGGTGAGCTCGAGCTTCTCGAAGAACTCCCGCGCGTCGGCGAGGCTCAGGCGCGAGGCATCCGCGATGGAGTGTCCGTGCACGAGCACCGAGAGCACCTCGGGCTTCAGACGCGCCCCGTTGCAGACCGGGCAAGGGATCTCGCGCAGGTAGTCGGCCCACCGCTGGCGCTGCGTGTCGGTCTCGGCCTGCACATATTGGCGCTCGATGTAGGGCACGACGCCCTCGAAGCCCGAGGAGTAGCGCATCTCGCGCCCGTACCGGTTCTTCCACCGGACGGTCACCTTGTAGTTCTCGCCGCGCAGCACCGCCTCTTTGACGGATGCGGGGAGCATGCGCCACGGGGTGTCGAGCGAGAACCCGAGGTCGGCCGCGAGGCCCTCGAGCAGGCGCTCGTAGTACTGGAACAGGCCCTTGCCCTGCGTGGTCCACGGGAGGATCACGCCCTCGCGGATCGACAGGTCCTCATCGCCGAGCATGAGGTCGACGTCGACCGACATGCGCGTTCCGAGGCCCGAGCAGGCCGGGCATGCGCCGAACGGCGCGTTGAACGAGAACGTGCGCGGCTCGATCTCGGTGAGCTGCAGAGGGTGCCCGTTCGGGCACGCGAGCTTCTCGGAGAACGACTGCCATGCGGCGTCGCCCTCTTCGTCGACGAAGTTGACCTGCATGACCCCGCCGGCCAGCGAGAGCGCCGTCTCGACCGAGTCGGTCACGCGCTCGAGGATGCCGGGGCCGGCGACCAGGCGGTCGACGACCACTGCGATGTCGTGCTTGTAGCTCTTCTTGAGCGTCGGCGGCTCAGCGAGCTGGATGAGCTCGCCGTCGACGATCGCACGGGCGTAGCCCTTCGCGCTGAGCTCGCGGAAGAGGTCGACGAACTCGCCCTTCTTCTGCGTGACGACCGGCGCGACGATCTGATACCGCGTGCGCTCGGGCAACTCCATGAGCTGGTCGGCGATCTGCTGCACCGTCTGGCGCTGGATGACCTCGCCGCACTCGGGACAGTGCGGGATGCCGATGCGCGCCCACAGCAGACGCATGTAGTCGTGGATCTCGGTGATCGTGCCGACTGTCGAACGCGGGTTGCGGTTCGTGGACTTCTGGTCGATCGACACGGCGGGGCTCAGCCCCTCGATGAAGTCGACGTCGGGTCGGTCCACCTGGCCCAGGAACTGGCGCGCATAGGCGCTCAGCGACTCGACGTAGCGGCGCTGACCCTCGGCGAAGATCGTGTCGAACGCGAGGCTCGACTTGCCCGAGCCGGAGAGACCGGTGAAGACGACCAGGGAGTCGCGCGGGATGTCGAGGTCGACGTTCTTGAGGTTATGAACCCGAGCACCCCGGACGCTGAGCGTTCCGGGGTTGGTGGTCCCGTTTCCGGGCAGGGCAACAGGGACGATTGGCACGCGTTCAAGTGTAGGTGGGGCCTCCGACACGGGGCTCGGGGTTCGCCGGGAGCGCATCCCGGCGGACGGGACGGATGTCAGCCGATGGCCAGATCAGAAGGCGATTCTGCGCCCGGCGAACGGCGCGAGCCCATCGCGCAGGTGCGCGAGCTGCTCGGCATCCATGCCCGTCCGCTCCATGATCTGCTGCGGCACGGCAAGGGCACGCTCGCGCAGCGCGCGCCCCTCCTTCGTCAGCGCGATCTCGAGCACGCGTTCGTCCTGGGCGCGACGGCCGCGGGACACGCGGCCCTGTGCTTCGAGGCGCTTCACGAGCGGCGAGAGCGTCGCAGGCTCCATCGCGAGCTCTTCTGCGAGCTCGCCGAGCGACCGCGGCGACCTCTCCCACAGCGCCAGCATGACGAGATACTGCGGATGTGTCAGCCCGAGCGGTTCGAGCACGGGCCGGTACAGCGAGACGACGTTGCGTGCCGCGGTCACGAGGGCGAAGCAGAGCTGGTTCTCCAGCTTGAGCAGCTCATCCCTTGCGTCCATGCGGCTGAGTCTACCGAATTGCTTAGTACACTAATCATCATGACGCGTATGGATTCTGAGCCCCGTCGTCCCCTGCGAGAGCGCGTTCGCGAGGCCGGGGGCTGGTACGCGTGGTTCAACTCGCGCCTCATCCGCGTCGCGGGTCCGGCATCCGTCGGCCCGTACGAGACGACTCCCGAACCGTCCCGCACCGAGTCTCCGTGCCCGCTGTGCGGAGCGCCGATGTCTCGGCACACGTTCGATCGCTCGGGCCCCAAACCCCTCATGCACTGCCCGTAGTGCGAACAGGGCGAAGCCCGGCCCTTCGGGGGGAAGGACCGGGCTCCTCCGGGGGGAGCGGAATCAGTCGAGCGCGGGGGGCCGCTCTTCGTCTTCCGCATCGAGCACGTCGGACTCGTCATCGGCGGAGTCCTGCTCCTCGATCACGTCGTCCTCCGGCTCGGTCTCGGCGGGAGCGCTGTCGTCTCCCGCATGGTCTGGTTCGGGCGTCGCCGGTTCCTCAGGGACCTCAGCCTCCGGCTGGGCGCCCTCGATCGGCGGGGTAGGCTCCGGGTCCACCGGCGGGGCCGGCGGGGCCGGATCGATGGGCGGTGCCGGCTCCGGGTCCGGCTCGACCGGCTCGACCGGGAGGGGCGGCGCGGTCGGCGGTTCGGGCCCCGTCGGAGGCAGCAGCTCGAGCGGAGGCAGCGGCTCGAGCGGCGGCACAGGGGGCACGGACTCGTCGGGCGCGGCATCCGGATCGTCGGCCACGCGGTCGGCGGTCTGCACGGAGCCACTGATCACGACCGAGTCCGTCCACGCGGCACTTGTGAAGGTCGTGGCGGCGGCGCCCAGCGCGAGGCCCGCAGCGGCGACAAGTCCGAGCAGCGCCTTGATCATGCTGTTCATGCGCTCACCGACTCCTTCTGATCCGCGGGCTCTGTGACGAGCTCCTCCTGTCCTGCCTCGTCGTCGGATCGACGCGACGGGATCGTCGCAAGGCCTGCCAGGGCGAGCAGTCCCGCCAGCAGCGGGATGCCGACCTCCGGCCTCATGAGCATCTCGGCGACATATCCGGCACCGGGGACGGTGAGGACGGGGATCCACACCGGGTCATCCGCCCCGAGGGTGTGCGACTGCGCGTCCGGGTGCGCGTTCGCGTCCCCCTGCATCCGCAGTGTCACCGTGTCACCTGTGCGCTCGAACTCGACGATGCGGTGCGTGACGAACACGCCTCCCTCATTCGGGAGCGACGCGACGTCACCCACCCGCAGGTCTCGCGCCGGCGTCGGAGTCGCCATGAGCAGGTCGCCCGTGTTGATCTCCGGAGCCATGGAGCCCGAGACCACGATGAGCGGCTGCACGAGCCCTGCGGCGTTCCCCGCCCACAGGGCCCCGCTGACGAGGCCGATGACGGCGAGCACCCACAGCACGATCGAGCCCGCAGTGCGAGCGACGGCTGCTGGTCTGCTTGTCTTCATTTGTCCATTCCTCTGCGGCCGGTCGGCCGCGGTTGTCGGTCGAGCATCTCGGCTCCGGTGTCGCGGGAGGGAAGGGGTGGCCCCTCCCTCCCGCGACCGGCACGCGCACGTCAGGGCGCCTGGGGAGCGCTGCTCGCCGGGAAGGTGAGGTTGAGGCTGCCTGCCGTGTCCGTCGGCAGGTACTCCGCGACGTGGAACGTGACGTCCACCTTCACGTACCCGTCCGGAGCCAGCGACTCGGGCAGACCGGCCACGCTGTGCGTGATCGCCCCGTTCAACGCGGGGTCGACCTCGAGGATGGTGTCGTCGAGATAGGCCCTCACCGTCGAGTTGTTCTTCAGTGCGATGGTCTTGGTGACCTCGCCGGGCTGGAGATTCCGGAACGCGTCACCGAGGTCGATCGGGCCGTCATGCCAGGCCCCGCCCTGAACAGCACCGCGCAGATCGAACTTCGCGGTCTGCACGTTGCCGGCGAACGTCACCTGGTCGGTCCATGCGGCGGTCGTGATGGCGCCGCCGATGCCGAGTACGGCCACGGCTGCGATGCTCGCCCGGAGGATGGCTCCGCGGCGGTCCTTCTTCGTGGTCGTGGTCATGGGTCTCCCCTTACGTCATGGCCTTGTGGGCCTGGTGGCGACCGGGCGAAGTGGCGCCGGTCGTGCATCTCCTTGGATGCCCAACCATTCTAGAACGTGTGGTCTGACCACATGCAGTGAACGCCTATCCAGACGGACGATCGCTCGGAATCGTCGGAAGGTCAGGCGTGGCCGGCGCGCTCCATCGCACGAAGCTCCCGTTTGAGGTCCTGAACCTCGTCGCGCAATCGTGCGGCGAGCTCGAACTTGAGCTCGGCTGCGGCCGCGAGCATCTGATCGGTGAGATCGGCGATCGTCGCCTCGAGTTGGTTCGCACCCTCGGCCGCGATGCCTTCGCGCCTCAGCGGCGGCGTAGGCGACTTGCCCTTGCCGGACTTCGTCTTCGCCGACGCCTTGCCCCGGAGCATCCGGTCTGTGTCGGATGCTTCACGTGCGAGCACCTCGGTGATGTCGGCGATGCGCTTGCGCAGCGGTTGGGGGTCGATGCCGTGCTCGATGTTGTACGCGATCTGCTTCTCGCGGCGGCGGTTGGTCTCGTCGATCGCGTTCTGCATCGACTCGGTGATCGTGTCGGCGTACATGTGCACCTCACCCGACACGTTCCGGGCCGCGCGTCCGATCGTCTGGATGAGCGAGGTGCCCGAGCGCAGGAACCCCTCCTTGTCGGCGTCGAGGATCGCGACGAGCGACACCTCAGGAAGGTCGAGGCCTTCGCGCAGGAGGTTGATGCCGACGAGCACGTCGTACACGCCCGCGCGCAGTTCGGTCAGCAGCTCGACGCGGCGGAGCGTGTCGACGTCGGAGTGCAGATAGCGCACGCGCACGCCGTGCTCGCCGAGGAAGTCGGTGAGCTCCTCGGCCATCTTCTTGGTGAGGGTCGTCACGAGCACGCGCTCGTCGCGCTCGGCGCGGATGCGGATCTCTTCGAGCAGATCGTCGATCTGCCCCTTGGACGGCTTGACGACGATCTGGGGGTCGACGAGACCCGTGGGGCGGATGATCTGCTCGACGACGCCGTCGGCGACGCCCATCTCGTATCGACCCGGTGTCGCCGACAGGTACACCGTCTGGCCGATGCGCTGCTTGAACTCGTCCCACCGCAACGGCCGGTTGTCGAGCGCGCTCGGAAGGCGGAAGCCGTGCTCGACGAGCGTGCGCTTGCGCGACGCGTCGCCCTCGTACATCGCCCCGATCTGCGGCACGGTCACGTGGGACTCGTCGATCACGAGGAGGAAGTCGTCGGGGAAGAAGTCGAGCAGCGTGTGCGGCGGCTCGCCCGGCGCGCGGCCGTCGAGGTGCCGCGAGTAGTTCTCGATGCCCGAGCAGAACCCGAGCTGCTGGAGCATCTCGAGGTCGAACGTCGTGCGCATGCGCAGTCGCTGCGCCTCGAGCAGTTTGCCCTGCGACTCGAGCTCCTTCAGCCGCTCGGCTAGCTCTTCTTCGATCGTGCCGATCGCGCGGCGCACCGTCTCGGTTCCCGCGACGTAGTGCGACGCGGGGAAGATCGGCACCGAGTCGAGCTTCTGGACGACGTCGCCGGTGAGCGGATGCAGCATGTACAGCGCCTCGATCTCGTCGCCGAACAGCTCGATGCGGATCGCGTACTCCTCGTACACGGGGATGATCTCGATCGTGTCGCCGCGCACGCGGAAGTTGCCGCGCGAGAAGTCCACGTCGTTGCGGTTGTACTGCATCGCGATGAACTTGCGGATGAGCGCGTCGCGGTCGTAGACCTCGCCCACCTGAAGGGCGACCATCGCGCGCATGTACTCCTCGGGCGCGCCGAGGCCGTAGATGCACGACACCGTCGAAACGACGACGACGTCGCGCCGGCTGAGCAGAGAGTTGGTCGTCGAGTGTCGCAATCGCTCGACCTCGGCGTTGATCGAGGAGTCCTTCTCGATGAAGGTGTCGGTCTGCGGGACGTACGCCTCGGGCTGGTAGTAGTCGTAGTACGAGACGAAGTACTCGACGGCGTTGTGCGGCATGAGCTCGCGGAACTCGTTCGCGAGCTGCGCCGCGAGGGTCTTGTTGTGCGCGAGCACGAGCGTCGGCCGCTGGACCGCCTCGATGAGCCAGGCGGTCGTCGCCGACTTGCCTGTGCCCGTCGCGCCCAGCAGCACCACATCGGTCTCGCCCGCGTTGATGCGCGCCGCGAGCTCGGCGATCGCCTGGGGCTGGTCGCCGCTGGGCGCGTACTCGCTGACGACCTCGAAGGGGCGCACGGATCGTGTGGTCTGCACTCCATCCAGCGTAGGCGGCCCCTGCGACATCGGAAGCGCGTTCGCCCCGAGCGGACCCTGCGTGAACCTGCCCGCGTCAGCCGGCGGCGTCGCGCACCACGTCGCGGAACGCACGGGCCTGACGGCTCAGCGCGGCCCCGCGCCGCCACGCGAGCACGATGTCGACGGGATCGACGCCGGGGACGTCTCGCACCACGACTTCGAGACCCTCATGGGTGAGGTTCCGCGGCCGCTGCAGTGTGATCGACCACCCGAGACCGCGACCGACGAACGAGCGCACGGTCTCGAAGTTCTCCGAGGGTATGCGCTCATCGGGCGTCGCCCCGCCGATCGCGAACACGCGCTCGGCGTCGCGGTGAGCCGCGGGCGATGCGAGTTCGATGAAGGGCTCTCGCACGAGGCGCGCGAAGTCGATCGGCCGCGACTCGTCCGCCGCCCAGTGGTCCTTCGGCAGCATCACGCCGAGCCGGCGCGTCGCGACGACCATCCGGTCGACCTCGTCGCCGAGGCCGATGTCATACGCGAGCATGAGGTCGAGCGCGCCCGCGAGAAGCTCCGGCACGAGTCGGACGAGCGCGTCCTCGCGGAACCGGACCTTCACGGCCGGATGCCGCGACGAGAACGCTCGCACGAACCCCGGGAGCATCGAGGGGCCGAGGCTCGGGAAGCACCCCACGTCGACGGCGCCGCGGAGCACATCGTCGGTCGCGATCTCCTGCGTGAGGCGCGTCGCCGACGCCAGCACATCCTTCGCGTGGGGCAGGAGGGTGCGTCCCATCGGCGTGAGCTGAGCGCCTTGCGCACGCTTGCGGACGAGCAGCTCGGTGTCGAGGGTGCGCTCGAGCTGACGGATCGACAACGACACGGCCGTCGGCGACATGAAGAGGTGCTCGGCCGCCGTCGCGATCGAGCCGTGCTCGGCGACGGCGACGAAATGCTGGAGCTGGCGCAGCGTGAAGTCGTGGCGATCGGCGAGGGGCGACGGCACGTCGCCCGCGGCCGGGTCGGCTTCGGCCACCTCCGACTCCCCTCCTCGCGCCCGTCGGTCCTCGGCGGATCGAACCAGGATAGGCGAGCGGATGCCGGATGCGGGGAGTCGGCCGCTCCGGCATCCGCTCGGGCTCAGAAGGGGTAACGCGCGATCGACGACTGCACGGTGACCCATTGCTGCTGCGTGAACGTCTCCAGGTTCGCCGCG